>Ga0209606_1000937_pt1 | contig 40043 bp, 30 predicted proteins | sample AD_UKC057_MetaG_FD_184412 | JGI IMG/M metagenome (GOLD analysis project Ga0209606, IMG submission 184412) | Active sludge microbial communities of municipal wastewater-treating anaerobic digesters from USA - AD_UKC057_MetaG (SPAdes) (version 2) | ecosystem: Engineered > Bioreactor > Anaerobic >... | reverse complement strand
CAGGAAGACGAAATTGGACACCATCGGGATTTGAAAAGAAGGCCTTGGCCGATGCGAGGCGTACCCGGCCCACGTGTTGGCGGGGATGTTCGTCTCCAGCGGAATTAGCCGCCGATAACGCGAGAAGGGCGGCGGCTCGTTGAGCCATTTGCCGGTCTCGCGGTTGGTAAGATAAAGGCCGATATCCGGCCAAACCACCAGCCTGAGTTCGCGGGGGAAGTTGGTCACGTACGAGTTCCAGGCCTCGACCCCCAGCGTGTTGGTGATGCCGACCACGAACATCTGATTTGCTTCGTTGACGGGTTCGGTCGTCGAAACGCCGGGCCGGTGAAACTGCAGCTTGCGCGTAATCTGAAGCTGCGTCTGCATGACAAACTCGTTGAAGTTGGGAAAGCCCTTCTTGGCCCCGATTACCAGCGGTATGTTGTAGGCCATATCTTTGGTCGGATCAAAAAGCGGCAGGTCGTTGGTATCGGTCAAATCCCGCACCAGGTCATACCTATTATCAACCAGGTCGGCTGTGTCCGCACTGGTGACCTCCCGATAGCCGATGACGGAGATGCGCCCGCTGGCAGCGTTACCGGCGAACACGGGTCGGAATATGGTGGGCAAATACAGGTTGACCCCCGCGGCGGTAGCGCCGACATCGTTCGTGGTAGTCGTGGCGTCATAGAGGTTGGCGGCGACCTGCAAGAGGCGATGGACGCTCGGGGTGTAGTAGTTGGTCGGCCAGATCGGAATGCTGAGGTTGGTGATATTGACATAGTAACCGTTTACATAGTTCGAGCTGAGGACCAGCAGGTTCGAGGTGCTGTAGCCGGGGCCGACGGCGTAGCCCGCGTCCGCCAGCAGGCGGATGGCGGCGTTGGTGAAGAACTGCGCCGGCGTCCAGGGGATAAAGTTGGTGACCGCGTTTGGGACAACGTGACCGTTGGCATCCACGTTGACGTAGTTGAGGTTCATCTTGCCGCCCGGCTCGGGGGCTGAATCGGTGCCAAGCTGGGAGAGGAGGCGGGAGAAGGTGTAGCGGTTGTAGGAATCGGCATTTGTGCCGGCCATCCGGAGGCGGTCAGCGAAGGAGAAGGCCGCCCCGGTCGGCCGGAGGGGGATTTTCTTCGGGTCAAACAGGTCCTGGGTGCTGTAAAAGCGGTTGGGGTTATCCGCGCCAGACCAGGACAGAGTCGTGCGCGTGCTATCTTCATCCGTGGTCACCGGCCACCAGGTGCCGATCATCACGGGCCCGCCAGAGTAGCCGTCTATAAAGTCGTCGCGGAACGCGTTGGCGCCCGGGACGTTAAACCCACTGCCTGGAAAGAAAGCAGAGACGCTGGCGAGCGAGTTCCAGTTGCCGCGGTAACGGTGCCACAGTAAGGAAGAGGCATCCTCAAAAGCCAAGCCGCCATTCCAACGGGCTGAATAAGGGCGATAGTCGTAGGTAAACCAGAAGTTGGTATTGAGGTCCGCCAGAAAGGCGGCCAGGTTGATTTCCCAAGTGCCCACCCCTTGGTTGCGCAGGAATCCATCGTTGGCCGCGCCGACGCTCAGGTCCAGACGTTTGCCGTCGTTATGGATGGCGTTAATATCCAGCGTCTGGCCGGCGGGCACGATCAAGTAGGCGAAGCGGGCGGTGAAGAGGTTGGAGCTGGAGTGGGCGTATTCCGGACGCTGCAACATGCCGATCCACTCCGGGTCGCCCACAAAGAAGTTGCTGATGATGTTGGGAGGCGGAGGCCACTGATACGGAACGAAGTTGCCGCCCAGGTCATAGAAACCCAACCCCCCGCCGCCCTGGGGATTACTCACAATCAACGGGTGAAGGCCGCTGGGATCAGCGTAGCCGTTGCGGTTCAGGTCGAGGTAGAAGCGGAACTCGTTGGAGTTGCCAAGCCGGTTGGTGATGAACACCGGGGGACGGGGAGCGTAGAGCAGGTTGGCAATGTTCTGGTGCCGCTGGTTGGCGTCGAGCGGCGCGCCGGCAATGGTGTAATCGTAATTGACGTTTGTGGGATTGGGAAAAGCGGCCGGGACGGCCCCGGGGTCGAACCCGGCGGAGTTGATGAAGTTGGTCGAAACCACCAGGCCGTATTTGAATTCGTTGGTCCAGGCCATCATCGGTGCCAGGGCTTCGACGATGGCGCGATCGCGGGCCGCATCTGCGGCCAGGCGCGCAATGGCCTGGTCGGTGGAGGTGGCGACCGCGCCGTGCTGGCTGCGGCTGACGACCAGGAACGTGATCGCCATGAAGGTGATGACGCTAATCAGGACCAGAGTGATGACAAGGGCGACGCCGCGCTGCGAGTGCGGAGTGCGGAGTGCGGAGCGCGGAGTTTGGAATCCGTGGTCCGTGGTCCGCGAGGGGTGATGCGGGAGGCAGGATGCCGGATCCTGCCTTCTGCATTCTGCATTCTGCATTCTACATTCCTTCTTCATTGGTAGGCCGAGGGGTCAACGTTGCGAACCGGGATGCGCTGGCGGAAGAGCTGGACCCGGCTGCTGATGTTTGTGCGCTGGAGATAGGCAAGTTGGGCGGCGGACGCGCCGACGGCGTTGTAGCGTTCCCAGGTGCGCTGGTCCAGGATGCCAAGCTCCATATCCACGTAGGCCGGTACCGCGTTGCTCAGGAAGTAACAGCCGGCCAGGGTATCCGGGTAGCGGGAGCTGGCTTGGGTCCACGCTCCACGGACCACACCAAAGGTCCATGGCCGGGTCAAGCCGCCATCGGCACGGTAGAACGCGTTGGTATTGACGCCGTCGCTGAAAATGGGAAAGCCGTTGGGCGCGAAGGCGCGGAGGTAGAAGTGGACGACGCCATCGCAGATGCGGTTGGAAATAATGCGGGAGTTGGCCGAGCCCGAGACGCAGGCGGCCTGAAAGGCGCGGAACATGACGGTCGGGTCGGCGGGAAGCCCGTCCGCGCGCAGCACATTGGTTCTGATGCTGAACCGGTAGAGTGAGCCGGCGCTGAGTTGGCCGGGGCCGGACTCGGCCAGCCAGAGGCGGCCGTCGGCGTCGTTAGTGCGGACGCAGTAGCCGATGCCCTCCCAGGTCTGGTTGTCCCGCAGCAGCATGAAGCAGTCCTGGAGCAGATTGGTCCGCTGCATGGCGCTGCCGGGCAGCGGCTGGATCAAGGGGTTGCCGGTGGGGAGTTGGACGCAGAAGTTGACGCCGTGGGGATAAGGGTAGCCGGCGGGGGTGATCTGCTCGATCTCGCGCGGGAGCATTTCCGTGACCGCCCGGCCAGCTTCGAGCAGGTCCACCTGGCTCATGCTCTGGCGGAAGGCGCGCTGCACCTGCGTGAACATCGCGTACAAGCCCAGGATGATGAAAGACAGCAGGGCGACGGTGACGAGGATCTCGACAAGGGTGAAGCCGGCGTTACGAACCGGAGCGCCGACTTGCAGTCGGCTTAAAATGGCCGAAGGCATCAGCGGGGCGCTGTGGTTACCGGTCACCCGAAGCCGACTGCAAGTCGGCGCTCCGCCCCGGGCGGCGTGGTCCGTGGTCTGTGGTCCGTGGTCAGTAGTCAGGGGGGAGTTCACGGCGTTTTGACGTAGTTGCGGGGTTCGAAGAAGTAGAGCGGATGGCCGATGTCATTGGTCTGCACAAGCCGGCCGCCCACGGTCGTGCGGAAGCTCTGGGAGCCCTGGCCAAGCTGCCCCCGAGAGCGGAGCGGCCAGCGGAAGAGCAGGCGCACGTCGTGCAGGTTGTCCTGGAGATTGTTGGCTATCGCCAGGTCGGCCGGGGAAACAATCCAGGCCGGGTCAACGTGGTTGGTCCAGTAGGGAACCACCTCCGACGTCAGGCGATAGCTGAGGGCGAAGTCCTGCACGTCGCGGTTGTCCTGGGGAAACTTCTCGCTGGCCGGGCCGCTCAGGGAACGGACATAAGCGTTGACCCGGTTGCTGAGGAAGCCCGAGTGGCCCCACCGCCCTCCCGAAGGCAGCATGTACTTGGGCGTGCTCAGGAGGCCCACGATGCGGAGGCCGTTAGTCAAGGGAAACTCAGGGGTAGTGGAGGATCCGGTAAGGGTGTACCAGTTTATCCAGCTACTCACCACTGCCATGTGCTGGTCATACTCGACCACATGATTGGTGATGGCCACGACGTAGTTGGTGAGGTAATCGAGGCCCCGGGCGCCGTTGCGGATGGCGTCCATGAGCAGGGTGGCGTCCTGGTTGATGATGGTTTCCTCGCGGTTGTCCTTTTGCGTGTTCATGCCGATGGGCAGCACGCCGATGATGGCGACCATGGCAAACGCAATGATGGCAAGACTGATCGCGATCTCGACCATCGTAAAGGCCCGGCAAGTGCGGAGTCCGGAGTGCGGAATGCGGAATCCGCATTCGCGCAAACCGACCGTCTGCATTCCGCACTCCGCACTCCGCGTTCCGCATTGTATTCTCATTGCACCTTTCTGCGCTCGACCCGGGCGCGACCGGTAAGGGGGTCTATGTGAACCAGGCTGTAGTTTTCGAGGGTATTGCCGGGCGGCCGCTCGGTCACCAGCGGCGGCTGGGGCAGCGCCGTCTTGGTATCCTGGTCGCGGGCGAAGGTGACGCTTCCCTCGGAGACCGGGATGAGCTCCGGTTGCCCCTCCTGCCCGGACTGCCGGACCAGCGATCCCATGGCGTCAAAGGCAATATAGGGCAGCCAAACGGCCACGCTCACGGGATCGTGCTCCGAGGGGAAGGGTATGTTGTTGGTAACGGAGAAAGCGGGGACGAGCAACGGCACCCCCGGGGGTTTGAGGGTGGTGTTGGTGAGCGTCAGGCCCGGCCAGAACTTGCCGAGCGGAATGTAGGCGCCCTGGGGCAGAGTCTTCCAGGAGGAAAGGTAACGGGGCGTGCGCACGCCGGGCTGATCGCCCACGCTGCGCAAGGTGACGAAGGCATACCCGACAAGTTGTTTGTCCAGCAACGGCCGGACCCGGTCCAGGTCCGCGCCGCTCAGGCCCGCGAAGCAGTTGGTGGGCACGAAGACCATATAGACGGTGGTGCGCTGGCTCATGGCGAGCTGGCGGGCACGGCTGACGGCGTCGAGCAATTCCCGTGTGCCGGCCACCTTCGCGTTGGGCTTGAGGCCCCGGATGGCCGGGAGGGAGACCGCGGCCAGGATGCCCATGATGGCGATGACCGCGAGCAGCTCCAGGAGCGTGAAGGCCCAGGAAGTGCGGAGTGCGGAGTGCGGAGTGCGGAGTGCGGAGTGCGGAGTGCGGAATGCGCCACACGTGTTGCGTGAGACGCGATGCGTGGTGCGTGGTGCGTGAAGCGGGATTCCGCATTCCGCACTCTGCCTTCTGCCTTCTGCCTTCTGCCTTCGCATACTATTACTTCCAGCTCACAATGTTGTCTTTGTTGGCGCCCCTGTTGGCCGGGGTGGGCGGATCAATCATGGCATCCGGGCCGGCAGACCAAATCATCACGGGCGCGTTGGCTTCGTAGTGAGGGCTGCCGCCGCTCGTGGGGATCAGGCCGTTGAGGCCGCGCTTGGGGTCGGTCGGGTCGGCTGAGACCGAGGCTTCATGGTAGAACGCATCGCAGGCCTTGTCGTCAAAGTTCAGGTCAATGGTGATAATGTAAGGGTTGCCCCAGGGATCGCGGTAGGTGCCGTCGGTGCCGACGCCGGGCAACCTGTTATTGCCAGCCATGGTGACGTTGAGATAGCGGTTCCTGTTGGGGTTCTTGACGTGGTCTTTGTTGATGGTGGGCCGGTTGGGCGAGTCAGGCCAGGACTCGATGTCCAGCAAAACCGCCATGACTTCGGAGTTGTTGGTCTGGTAGTTGCCCGGCGAGGTGATTCTGTGCAGGCCGTTAGTCGTGCTAAAGCCCTCGTCCAGGGGGTTAAGACCGGCCGGGCCCTCGCACACGACGCCTTTGGTGCCGTAGGTGAAGTCCTCCGGCCCTCCCGGCGCGGCCGCGGCGGCGTTCATGGCGGCAGTGGAGACGGGGAATTTGCTGTAGTCGGCCTCGTACGAGTGAATGGCGTTGGCAATGCTGCCGACGTCCAGTTGCGCCTTCCGGGACTGGGCCTGCACCTTGGCCCGGAACAGGGCGGGCAAAAGCAACGCCGCCAGAATGGCGATGATGGCAATCACGACGAGCAGCTCGATCAGCGTGAAGCCCTGGAAAGGACGCCGGGGAGCGCCCTGGGGGCGCGGTGAGCCGGAACGAGGGAGAGTATTAGTATTATTGTGTTTCATAGGCTTGGTTGGCGCGCGGAAGCGCCGGTTGCGGAGTTCGTGTTTCGTGAGAGGCAAGGTGTAGTCCTGGGAACGTGTGTTGCGGGCATGAACAACGATCTGCAGACGCCAGGCGCAATCCTGCCAGGCTATCGGCACCCGGCGGGAAATGGCACCACCCCAACCGGGGGCGGATGAACCCAGATCAGAAGCACCCGCGGAGGGAATTGCCGCGGCCACAGTCCGCGCCGAGGACCTTGCCCCGGCCCTGGATGGGCGGGGGCTGGAATCTCGCGCGGGGAATCTGTGTTTGGCTGGGTTCATCTGTGGCTCGAATTGAATTACCAGTAAGGGGTGCTGACGACGAGCGGACGATCGCTCCAGTTGCAGATACGGTTGGTCTTGCCGCCTGCATCCACGTCAATCCAAAGGTCGAAGGAGTTGAGGTTGTTGGTCGGGCTGGAGGAGTTGTAGCGCCAGGGATTGAGCTTGGCGCCGACGGCGTTCTTATAAATCAGCGGGCCGTCGAGGTTGGCCCCCAGGAGGTTGCAAACCGGGACCGCTGAGGTTCCATTGGTGATGGCCAGGAATTGGCCGGGCTTGAGACCCTTGAGGAACGAGACCGCGTTGACGGCTTCGTCGCCGCCGGTGCGGGCGCAGTTCAGGAAGCCGGTGACGTTCGGTCCGAATACGGCGGGGAGAGAGCCGTCGGCAATCTGGGCGCTGCCATCCAGGGTCTGGAATACGCCGCTGGAGTTGGTGGTGCCGAGCAGCTCGTAATAGAGCTGGTTGAGGGCATAGGGGTCGGGGTTGGCGCTGATCCGGTTGTCAGGCGGGTAGTGGCCGAACCTGTCTTTGTAGCGCTCGATGGCGGTTTCGACTTGTGTCATCTCGCTCTTGGCCCGGGCGCGCAGCATCGAGAGCTTGGCGGCGCGCAGCGCCGGGAACGTCAACGCGGCGAGGAGGCCGATGACAGCCAAGACGACCAGCAGCTCGATCAGCGTAAACGCGCGGGCCGCGCGTGGTGCTTGGAGCTCCCTTCCACCTTCCGCCGGCTTCATTCTGCATTCTGCATTCTTCATTCTGCATTCTCCCTTCATCGTTCGCGCAGTTCGGATTCCAATCGTTCACTGAGCCATTGCTTGATCATGCTTTGGTAATTCAAGTAGCGGGACTGGGCCAGGCGTTTGATGCGGGCCAGCATCCGCGCGTCAATGCGCAGAGAGATGGCCACGGAGCCGGCTGCATCCGAGGGCGCGGCCACCGCGCCTTCCATCAGGCGCAGGTCGGGCTTGTTCTCCGCCCAGAATCCAGCCTCGGCCTCTTCGCTGTCGAAGATGGGCACTTCTTCCCATTTGGCGATTGCGCGCATTGTCTGACTCACTTAATTCATCTGGTTTGGCTTCGCTCGCTGCCGGCGCCTACTGCGCCAGGGCCTGATCCACTTTGCGTTGATAAAAGAACCGTTCCTCGGGCTCGAATGGCCGGGCAAAGAGCACGCGGGCCAGCTTGCCGTTGGTCCGATACACGCTGAAGATGCCGACGCCCCCCGCCGAGACTCCCAGGTTGAAAAACCGCGCCTGCACGGCAAAGCGCGCCGAATCCGGCAGGAGTCGAATGGCAAACGGGTCCTCAAACGATTCCTCGATTTCCTGCAACGTCAAAGAGCTGTCTAAATTGAAGGGCGGATTATTCCAATCAAAGTCCATACTGGCTCAATTGTCATTATAAAGCCCATACAATGTATCTACAATGTATTTACACCAAGGCGCAGCTACCTGTCAACAGGATTCCTGCATTTTTTCCTCGAATTGCGCTGCACGCAGCCCCACACCTCGTAATCCGCTGGAAACGACGTGAGTTCAATTCCCCCCTCTCGATACCCCATCCCTCTGCCGTCGCTCCTCCGTTGCTCCTCCGTCCCTCCTCCGTTCCACATCCCACCGCCTATCGGAGGAGGGACGGAGGAGCAACGGAGGAGCAACGGAGGAACGACGGAGGAGCGACGGCAGTGCTACGGTGGCAACTGCCTGGCACCGCGGGAATGGCAGCCATTTGCAAGGCTGGCTCGCCAGGGGCGCGCAGCCGGGTTAATCGTCTGAGTCCTTGCCGCCGCCTTCGCTGCCGACCTTGTTCATGAGCTCAATAAGAGGCAGGAACATGGCGATGACAATGCTGCCGACGATCACAGCCAGGAAAATGATCATGATGGGTTCGAGCAGGGAGGTCATGGCCGCGACGGCATTGTCCACTTCGTCGTCGTAGGTGTCCGCGATCTTAAGAAGCATTTCGGGCAGGGCGCCGGTTTGTTCGCCGACGTCCACCATGCTGATGACCATGGGAGGAAAGACCCCGGAGGCTTCAAGCGGGGCAGTGATGGTTTCGCCCTCTTTGACGCTTTCGTGAACGGCCCCGACGGCGTCGGCAATGATGACGTTGCCGGCCGTCTCCTTCACGATGGTCAGCGCCTGCAGGATGGGGACGCCGCTGCTGACCAGGGTGCCCAGGGTACGAGTAAAGCGGGAGATGGCGACCTTGTTGATGACCGGGCCGATGACCGGCATCTTGAGTTTGAACTTGTCAAAGGCGTGCCGTCCGAACTTGGTGCGGATGAAGAGCAGCAGCAGGACAACGAAGGCGGCCAGGGCAGAGATGGTGGCGACAAAGTGGAGCCTGATCGTGTCGCTGATGGCCAGGACGAAGCGGGTGAAGGCGGGGAGTTGGGCGCCCTCCAACATGCCGGCGAACACCTCTTTGAACTTGGGAATAACATAGACCATGAGGATGCTCAGAATGACCGTGGCCACGACCAGCACGGCGATGGGGTAGAACATGGCCGCGACCACCTTGCCTTTGATCTTCTGGGCCTTCTCCATGAATTCGGACAGGCGGTTTAAAACCACTTCGAGCACACCGCCCAACTCGCCTGCCTTCACCATGTTGACGAAGAGCCGGTTGAAGACTTTGGGGTGCTGGGCCAGGCCCTCGGAGAAGGTGCTGCCGCCTTCGATAGCGACCGCCAGTTCGCCAATGATACCCTTGAGGGTGGCGTTTCTTTCCTGCTTTTCGAGCACGCGCAATCCGCGGAGGAGCGGCAAGCCAGCATCCACCAGCGTCGCCAACTGGCGGGTGAAGGTTGTCAGGACCTTGGATTTGACCCGCCCGCCGAGCCCGGGGATCTTGATGTTGAGGTTGACATTGAGGCCCTTGCCTTTCTTCTTGGCGCCTGCTTTGGCCGCGGGGGCGCCCTTTTTCTCCGGCTTCTCTTTGGCCTTGTCCACTTCGACAATCTTGGTCGGGAAAAGGCCCATTTCCTTGACCCGCCCGATGGCCTCGTTCTGGCTGGCGACCTCGAGCGTGCCTTTGCTCTCCTTGCCATGAGGATCCATCGCCACGTAGGTGTATTTTGGCATAAGGGGTCCGTTTGCTTCAGGTGTATTTGACGACTTCTTCGATAGTTGTATCGCCGTCGAAAATGCTGCGCAAGCCGTCTTCGCGGAGGGGGACCATGCCCAGTTCGACGGCCTTCTGGCGCATCACGACGGTGGGGGCCCGCTCGTTGATCAGCAGGCGAATGGCGTCGTTGATGATGAGCAGCTCGAAGATGCCTTTGCGCCCCCGGTAACCGGTGTCATTGCAGGTGGAGCAGCCGCGCCCGTAATAGAAGGTCTTGTCGCCCAGGTCGTGCGGCGAAAGATTGAGCAGCGACAATTGGGCTTCGGTGGGCTCGAAGGGGGTGCGGCAGTTTTTGCAGATCGTGCGCACCAACCGCTGGCCGATAACGGCCACCATGGTGGATGAGATCAGGAACGGCTCCACGCCCATGTCAATCAGACGCGTGACGGCGCCGGGGGCGTCGTTGGTGTGCAGGGTGCTCAGCACCAGGTGCCCCGTCAGGGAGGCTTGAATGGAAATCTGCGCCGTCTCCAGATCGCGCATTTCCCCCACCATGATAATATCGGGGTCCTGCCGCAGGAAGGAGCGCAGCGCCTTGCTGAAGGTCAGCCCGACGCCCTCATTGACGGCCACCTGCATGATTCCATCAATGTCGTATTCGACGGGGTCTTCAGCGGTGAGCAACTTGGAGTCAATGGTATTAACGCGGCGGAGGCAGGAATAAAGGGTGGTGGTCTTGCCGCAGCCCGTCGGGCCGGTAACGACGAAGATGCCGTTAGGCCGTTGAATTGCCTCGATGGTGTAGTCGTAGAGGTACTTCGGGAAGCCCAGCGTTTCGATCTCGAGGTTGACGGCCGAGCGGTCCAGGACGCGCAGCACGACTGACTCGCCAAACTGCGTGGGCAAGGTCGAGACGCGCAGGTCAATGGTGCGATTGCCGATGGGGTAGGTGATGCGCCCGTCCTGCGGCAGGCGGCGCTCCGAGATGTTCAGGTTGGCCATGACCTTGATGCGGGAGACCACCGGCACGGCCAGGTGCTTGGGCGGCGGTGACATCTCGTAGAGGGCGCCGTCCACCCGGTAGCGGATCTTGAACTCGGTCTCAAAGGGCTCGAAATGAATGTCGCTGGCGCGGTCCTGGACTGCCTGGAACAGCACGAGGTCTACGAAGCGGACGATCGGCGCCTGGTCGGCCAGGCGTGCCATCATGGCCGCATCGTCGGTAACGGCCAGCTCGCTGGCTTCCTTGGCGATCTCCTTGTCGGCGCCCAGCTCCTTGAGCACGTCCGAGACGCTCTCGCTCTCCTGCGGGTAAAACTTCTCTATAGCCTTCTGGACCTGGACGGGGTCGGCCACGACCAGTTGGACGTCCCTCTTGATGACGAAGCCGAGCTCGTCAACGCGGCTGACATTCAACGGGTCTGCGAGGGCGACTTGCACGGTGGAGCCGGCCATTCCCACGGGCAGGCACTGGTACATGCGCGCGGTCTTGGCTGGAATTACGCGCAACAGATCCGGCGTCAAATCCCGTTCTTTGACCGTCGCGACGGATGCGCCGAGGTGATCCGCGATGACCTGAAGCACGCTGTCCAAATCCAGGATGCTGAAGTCCTGCAGGATTTGAGCGACGGGCTTGCCGGTGCGCTTGAGTTCCCCAAGCACTTCCTCGTACTGCAGGTCGTCAATCAGGCCTTGCTCTTTGACCAGGGCAAGCAGCGGATCGTGAATGTCCTCAGGCATAGGGGGGCTGGATTACACCTTTCCTTCGGCGACGGCTTGCGTGTCGGCGCCCACCGCCGCCGCCAGTTCCAGTTCCTGCAGCTTGGCCTGGATGGTCACCGGATCCTGGGCCTTGGTGATGACTTCCTCGCGGGCGATCATGCCGGCCAGGTACTTGTCAATCAGGAAGCTGTCCAATGTCACCATGCCGTACTTGGCGCCGGTCTGAATGTCCGACTGGATGCGGAAGGTCTTATTGTCGCGGATCAGGGCGGCAACGGACGGCGTGTTCATCATGATCTCGAAGGCCGCCACGCGTCCCGGCTTGTCTATGCGCGGGATGAGCAACTGGGAAATGACACTCTGCAAGACGGTGGAGAGCTGGATGCGGATTTGCTCCTGCTGGTTGGTGGGAAACGCGTTCACGACGCGGTCAATTGTCTTGGCCGCGCCGGTGGTGTGCAGCGTGCCGAAGACCAAGTGCCCGGTCTCCGCCGCCGTGATCGCCGCGTCAATTGTCTCCAGGTCGCGCATTTCGCCGACCAGAATGACGTCCGGGTCCTGGCGCAGCACGCGCCGCAGCGCCTCGGCGAAGTTGGGCACGTCCACGCCGATTTCGCGCTGGGTGACGATGGCCTTCTTGTGCTTGTGGTAGTACTCGATGGGGTCTTCGATGGTGACAATATGGGCTTCGTCGCGCTCTTCGTTGATGATGTTGATCATGGACGCGAGCGTGGTGGTCTTGCCCGAACCGGTCGGGCCGGTGACGAGCACCAGTCCGCGCGGCTTGTAGAGGAGCTCTTTGGCGGAGGGCGGCAGCCCGATCTGCTCCATGGTGAGCATCTTGTTGGGAATCTGACGCAGCACCAGGCCGAAGTTGCCCTTCTCTTTGAACACGCTCACGCGGAAACGAGCCATGTCGCCGAAGGCAAAGCCGAAGTCGGCGCCGCCGCGCTCGCGCACGTGCTGGATGTGATCCTCCGAAGTGATGCTGCGCATCAACTCCTCGCTGTCTTCCGGCGTCAGGGCCGGCCCTTCCACGCGGTGCAGGATCCCGTGCACACGGATGACGGGCGCGGTGCCCACGCGGATGTGGAGGTCGGACGACCCTTCCGAGACGACCAACTGCAACAAATCGGACATCGAGTAAGACATGCCTGAATCCAGTTAAGCGCGGGTTTCCACCGGCGCGAGTTTTGACATCATACGAAACTTGCCATTACAAATGGGACAGCGGCAAAGCGCATTGGTCACGCCGCTTGTTGCGCTGGCTTTCGGCGGCGCATTTAATCCACGTCTCCCACAGTCGCGCGGATGACTTCGTCCGGGGTGGTTAACCCCGCCTGGGCTTTGCGAATGCCGTCTTCACGCAGGGTTCGCATGCCCATCTCGCGGGCGCGGGCGCGCAGCACAGACGACGCGACCTTCTCATAAATGAGTTTGCGGGCTTCGTCATCTATAACGAAGATTTCAAAGATGCCGAAGCGGCCGCGGTAGCCGGTGTTGGAGCAATTGGCGCAGCCCTTGCCTTTCATGAACGTGGCGCCCTGGACGCCGGCGGCATCCAGTCCGAGCGTGCGCATCTCGGCCTCCGAGGGCAGGCAGGGGCTGGCGCACTGTTTGCACACCTTTCGCACCAGCCGCTGGGCCATCAGCCCGCGGGTCGAGGAGGCCACGAGAAACGGCTTGACCCCGATATCAATAAGGCGCGTGACGGCGCTCGGCGCGTCGTTCGTGTGGAGGGTCGAGAACACGAGATGCCCGGTGAGGGAGGCATTGATCGCGATGGTGGCAGTCTCCAGGTCGCGAATCTCCCCGATCATGATGACGTTGGGCGCCTGGCGCAGGATCGAGCGGAGGGCGAAGGCAAACGTCAGGCCCACCGCCTCGCTGACCTGCACCTGGTTGATGCCCGAGAGCAGGTATTCCACCGGATCTTCGACGGTGATGATCTTGCGGTCGGGCCGGTTGATGAAGTGCAGGCAGGAATACAGCGTCGTGGTCTTGCCCGAGCCGGTCGGCCCGGTGACCAGCAGGATGCCGTCCGGCAGGCCGATCAGCCGCTCGAAGGTTTGCTGGTCGTCGGTGAAGAAGCCCAGTTCGGGCAAGCCCAGGCGCAATCCTTCCTTGTCCAGGATACGCATGACAATGCTCTCGCCGTGGTTTGTGGGCAGGCAGGACACGCGCAAGTCAATCAGTTTGCCGCCGACCGAGGTCTGAATGCGCCCGTCCTGGGGAATCCGGTGCTCGGAGATGGACATGTTGGACTGGATCTTCAAGCGGCTGATGACGGCGGCTTGAAGTTTCCGGGGCGGGGCTTTGACTTCATGCAGAACTCCGTCAACGCGGTAGCGCATGCGGAATGTCTTCGCCAGCGGCTCCAGATGAATATCCGACGCGCGCATCTTGAACGCCTCAACGATGATGGAATTGACCAGCTTGATGAGGGGCGCATCCGCCTCTACGACGGCGCCATCTCCGGCGTCCGCAGCCTGGACTTCGACGTGCTCGCGCGTGAGGTCCTCAATCACCTGCTTGAGCCGCGGATCGGCCGAAATGCCGCCGCCGCCGCGTTCAGCGTAGTACTTGCTCAGCGCGGCTTCAATGTCCTCGTCGGAGGCGACGCGCAGGTCAATCTCGGCGTGCAGCAGATGCGTCAGGCTGTCAATCGTGTCGAGGTCCGACGGGTCGGCCACGGCGACGGTGAGGCTGTTGTCGTGCTTGAAGACCGGCACCACCCGGTACTTCCGGGCTATGTGGCGGGGGATTGCGGCGATGACGTCATCGGCGATTTGGAGCTCACCGAGGTTGACGACTTCCGCGCCGAAATGGGAGGCTTTGGCCTGAGTGACGTCGGCAGGGCGTATGACCTTGTTGGCGAGCAGGAGGTCCACCACTCCCACGCCGGCGTCGGCGGCCTCGCGCCGGGTCTCGGCCACCTTGTCGCCCGAGACAAACCCAAGGTCAACAAGGATGTCTGCCAGATAGTCGTCTTTTTCTGCCACAGTCTATTTTGCGCTACACACGAGTTTCGTTGGAAACTTGTTTAGCAGAGTACTAGCCAACTGGGCAATGTCAATTCGCGGCTGCAGAGACCCGCAAGGGGAATATCGTCACCCTTACGGGCGCAAGCCGATTCTAGTAAACGGCCCGCCCCGCCCCCTTTGGCAGAATTCAGAGTCCCTTCATAACCCTGGCGGCCGCCGTGGCGGCGTCTTCCGATGCCAGCGGGATCCAGCTCAACGGGAGCTGGCGCCGGAACCAGGTCATTTGGCGTTTGGCAAACTGCCGGGTGCGGAGCTTGACCAGTTCAATCGTCTCGGGCAGCGAGCGTTCGCCGCGCAGGTGCTCGACGATCTGGCGATAGCCCAACGCCTGCATAGCGGTCCGGTTCTGGGCCAGGCCGCGCTTGAGGAGTTGTTCGGTTTCGGCCACCCAACCGCGCCTGAACATAGCATCAACACGGGCCGCGATGCGCGAATGCAGATCCGCCGCAGAGCGCGCGAGGCCGATGCAGTACGCTGGGGGTTGAGCAGAGCGAGTTGAGGGCTGCCACTCGGCGCGCTGGGCGGAGAATGGCTTGCCGGTCAATCGAATGACCTCTATCGCGCGGATGATCCGGCGCGGATTGTGCCGGTCAATCCGTTCGTAAGTCACGGGGTCGAGGACAGCCAGTTCGCGCAACAACTCAGGCAGAGGCGTTGCTTGCAGCACCGCGCGCAAGGCGGTATCCGACGGCGGCGCCTCCCCCAGGCCCTCCAAGTATGCCTTGAAATACAGACCTGTTCCACCACAGAGAATCGGCACTCTGCCACGGCGCTGGATTTCCGCAATGGCTTGTCTGGCCAGGCGAACGAAGCAGGCAGCGTTGAACGACTCGGTCAACTCCACCACATCAACCAGATGATGGGGCACGCGGCTGCGGTCGGCGGGGGAGGGTTTGGCCGTGCCGATGTCGAGGCCGAGATAAACCTGCATCGAGTCCACCGAAACGATCTCCCCATCGAGCAATTCGGCCAACTGCATGGCGACTGCTGACTTGCCGACGGCGGTTGGTCCGGCGACAAGAAGTGGCCGAGGATGGAGGGCGGGAGACGGCGGATGGTGTTCGGATTCGACTGCCATTGGCTATCTTCTATCCTCACTGCGGCTTGGAGCGCGACTGCACGCGCAGCAAGAGCATGCCCGTGGCGAAGATCAGAATGCTCACCAGGTGCGCGGGCGTGGCCCAGCCGCCAAGGTAATGCTGGTGTTCAGGGTAGTCGCCGCGGAACAGCTCCACCAGTGAGCGCAGCAGAGCATAGCCCACCAGATAGACGGCAAAGACCTGGCCGTCGAACTTCTTTCGGCGATACAGCCAGGCCAGTGCGGCGTAAAAGACCAAGTTCAGCAGCGATTCATAGACCTCGGTCGGATGCACCGGGTAAGCAGGCGGATTGAGCGGATTGCCGGGCGGGAACTGAATGGCCCACGGCAACGCGCAGGCGCGCCCGTAGCAACAGCCGTTGAGCAGGCAGCCAATGCGTCCGAAGACGTAGCCCAAGGCAACGCTCGGCGCCATGATGTCCGCCACTCGCCAGAGCGGCAGCTTTTTCCACCGGGCGTAAAGCATGCAGGCCAGCGACGCCCCGATCAGGCCCCCGTAATAGACCAGTCCCCCCTGCCAAATGGCGAAGATTTCCCAGAGCGGCTGGCCGGCAAATGACTCGCGCCAATACGAAATGACATAGAGCGCCCGCGCGCCCAGGATCGCGCCGACAATCAGCCACGGGCCGAGATCGAGGATCTGCTCGGCGGCGATGCCCGTGCGCGGGGCCCGTCGGCTGGCGGTCCACAGTCCGGCCAGAAACCCCAGCGCGACCATCACCCCATACCAGTGGATGGAGAGCCCGCCCCATTCAAATGCAATTGGATGCATCGCCGCCAGATTAGACGTGAGCCGGCAAACTGGGAAATGAAATTGCGCCCATCCCCCGGCGCGGGCGCGATCCGCCCGAACGGTCAGTTCCCGTTCGTGGCGATGGCCGTGGTGCGTCGGGGCGGGTCTCTTGAGGGCGGCAGAGGCGGCAGGTCCGGCGGCAGGGGCGGGGGCAGGTTCCGGACGAGATCGCGCCAGGTCTGGCGTTCGCTGGGCGACATCTCCTGCCACCTCTCAGCACTCTTGAGAAACTGGTGCCTCTCCTCCAGGCTCAGGCTGGCGAACTTCGCAAACGAGCGAATACAGGCGGTCCGTTGTGCCGCCGGCAGGCCGGCAAAGGCCTCCAGCGTCTTCTCAATTTGCCGCCGCTCCGCGCCGGACAGAGTCTTGAGCGCTTTCTCCTTTTCCTGGGCGGTGAGTTCAAAGAACTGGTTGAACCGGTTCAACGTCCGGTGCCGCTGGTCCGGGGACATCGCCGCCCACCGGGCGATGCCTTTTTCGAGCATGGCACGGCGGGCGGGCGAAATACTCGCAAGGATCCTCCGCCTCTGCTCTTCGGTGCGCCCTTCGATCTCGGCCAGGTAGCGCAGCGTGGCCTGATTCTCGAGCAGCTCCTGTTTTACCTCCGGCGTCAGTTTGTCCCATTCGCGCAACCGATCCTCCACCAGGCTGCGCAGCCTCAACGGTATGGCCGTCAGTTCCGCGGGGCGGTTGGTGGCCGGGGCAGTCATCAGCGGCAGCAGGTACCAGTGCAACTCCGTCACCTGCAGGCGCAGTTCGCGCTCGTCCGGCTCAAGGGATTGGTATTCGCGCACCTTGGCCAGGATCTGCGCGCGACTCTCCGGCGAGCGATTCGTCAACGCCTGGGTCCGCTCAGCAACGGTCATCGTCAGCAACCCGCGAAAGAAGGTGATGGGGCAACGGTTTACCGGCGGCGGAAGTGCCAGCTCCGGTGAGAGCGCGCCGAGCGTCACCCGACGCGCCGTGCTGGAGTTGGATCGGGCGGTCTCCGGCGCGTTGGTTGCCGGAGTTGGCGTTATGCTCAGCCACAACAGGGCGGCACACAGCCATGCCGCCACACCAAGACCCTTGCCCTCGGCCCGCCTCATTTCAGCAAGGCGAGCAATTGCTCGTCCGGGGTGGCCGCTGGACTTGACGCGCGAATGGCGTCGAAGTCTTGCAGGATGTCCGGGCTGGGCAGCGAGGGTATGTCCGCGACCGCAGCGACGCTCTGGGCCAACTTCCTGCGCTCGGCGCTCTGAAGCAGATAAAAGGAAACCAGCCCCGCCGCGAGCACGGTAAGCACAAAAGCTGCCTTGGGCAGCCACCGCAACCGGAACTGCCATACAGGCCGGCGGGGCGCTGCCGCAGCGTCCCGCTCCACCGCCTTCAGCACGCGCGCGGTGAAATTGCTGGGCACCGGCGCGTCCGGCAGGCCCTCCAGGACCGCCGCCAGCCCAGTCTCGGCCTCCCACTCGGCCCGGGCTTCGGGATGCGTCTCCAGCCAGGACCGCAATTCGGCTTCCTCGGCGCCGGTCAATTTCCGACGCCAGGTCAGCTCGCGCAGTCGGTTGCAGATAGGATCATTGGTCATACAGTGCTGTTCTTAATGTTAGTTAAACCGTCCGGGCATCAAAGTTGCACTCATTTCGGCTCCTCCCAGGCGCCGGTTTGCAGATAGGGTTTGAGCTTTTGCTTGAGCGTCTCCCGCCCGCGGTGAATCAGAGACTTGGTGGCGGAGACAGAACTCCCGAGCACGCGGGCGATGTCCTCGTAGCTAAGATCCTCCTGCCGGCACAGGAGGATGGCCAGGCGCTGATTCTCCGGCAACCCGGCCAGCGCCTGTTGTATCTTCTCCTCCAGTTCCCCGTGCAGCAGGCGGTCCGGCGGCGAGGCCGTCGTCTTGTCCTCGAACTGCGGCGCCGCCTGGTCATCCTGCTCCGGGTGCCGCGACTCAATCGAGTCGGCGGGATGCCGCGCGCGGCGGCGGATTTCGTTCAGGCACAGGTTCCGCGCAATGGTGAACAACCAGGTCGAGAACCTGGAGGAGACCTTATAGCGGTGAGCCGACTTGAACACCTGCACGAACACCATTTGGCTGAGGTCCTCGGCTTCGGTGGCATCCCGGAGCATGCGGCAGGCCAGGTTCATCACCGGCTGCTTGTACTTGTCCACCAACTCGGCAAATGCCCGCGTATCGCCCTGCCTTACACGCAACATCAGGGCGGCATCTGGATCCCGCTCGGCAGACATATTCGCCACTCTAGCAAACACCGGCCGGGCCACAAGGTTGCAGGGGTTCAGGCGCGCTTGCGTTGCGGCGCGTTTGCTTCCACAGTGATTGCCGAATGCAGGAACTGCTCAAGAAGATCGCAGCGAGCGCCGCAGCGCGCCTGGAGTTGGAGCCCAGCCGGACGCCCGCCCAGGAGGTGGCCCGCTGCAAGGCCTTTCTCAAGGTGGAAACCCACCGGCTGAAGCTGCGGCACCGCGCGGGCGCCGGCGGTCTCGAGATCTGCCAGGTCCGCGCCGCCATTCTCGACGCGCTCTTGCGCCACCTGTGGGACGCCGCCAAGGCCGGCCTTTCCGAGCAGGCCCGGAGGGATTTCCCGCCGCTGGCGCTGGTAGCCATCGGCGGTTATGGCCGGGCGGAGTTGAACCCGCACAGCGATATTGACTTCATGTTCCTGCACAGCCGCCAGGTCGCCGCCGGCAGCCGCCCCCTGCCGCACCTGTCCCGCATCATTGACGGGGTGCTGTATCCGCTCTGGGACATCGGCCTCAAGATCGGGCATTCGGTCCGCAGCCTCGAGGACTGCGTGACCATCGCTAACACCGACATGCAGTCCAAGACCGCGCTCATCGAGGCCCGGCTCATAACGGGCGATGAGGCGCTGTTCAAACGGTTCCAGAAAACGCTGGTCAGCAAATGCGTCGCCGGGTTCGAGCACGAATACATCGCCATGCGCGTGGCCGACCAAGCCGCCCGCCGCGCCAAGTTCGGCAACTCCGCCTGCATGCAGGAGCCCAACATCAAGAGCGGCTGCGGCGGCCTGCGCGACTTCCAGAACCTGCTTTGGATGGCCTTCTTCAAGTACCGCACCCGTTCGCTCAAGGAGCTCCAGGCGCACGATCTCATCAACGAAAGCGAGCGCAAGCACTTGGAGGCCGCCTACGATTTCCTGCTGCGCGTGCGCACCGAAATGCACTACCACGCCAACCGCGCGACCGACGTGCTGGGAAAGAACCTGCAGCCCGCCGTGGCCCACAACCTCGGCTACCGCGAGCGCTCGCCCAGCAAGCGCATCGAGGAGTTCATGCGCGAGGTTTACACCCACTCGCGAAATATCCTGCTCATCACGCGCACCCTGGAACAGCGCCTGGCCCTCCTGCCCCAGCCGCGCCGGCTGCCGGGCTTCCCGCTCGGCGGCAGGCTCTCGGGCCTGTTGCCGGGCGGACACAAGCCCGCCATCGAGCCTGTGGACGGCTTCAAGTTCATTGACGGCGAGATTCACGCCACCTCCAACCGCGTCTTCCGCGACCACCCGCGCCGGCTCATGCGCGTGTTCCTTTACAGCCAACAGCGCGGGCTGCGGCTCCACCCGAACCTGGCGCAGCTTATCCGCAGCCAAATCAGCCTCGTGGACCACGCCTTCCTGACCGACGAGCACGTGCGCGAGACCTTCCTCGCCATCCTCGGCCAGCGCGGCAGCGTTGCCCCGATTCTGCGCGCCATGCACGAGGTGGATTTGCTCGGCAAATACCTGCCTGAGTTCGGCAAGCTCACCTGCCTGGTCCAGCACGAGTTCTACCACCAATACACAGCCGACGAGCACACGCTCATGTGCATCGAACAGTTGGACCGCGTTTGGGAAGCCAAGGCCCCCCCTTACTCGGCCTACGCCCCCCTCTTCCAAAAGCTTGAACGCCCCTTCCTTCTCTACCTTGCGCTGCTCCTGCACGACGTCGGCAAGGCCGACGCCCACGGCAACCACACCGCGGAAAGCTGCGAACTGGCCATGCGCGCCGCCAAACGCCTGCGGCTCGACGCCGCGGCCACCGAGACTCTGCGCCTCGTGATCGAGCACCACCTCCTCATGGCCAGCGTCTCTCAGCGGCGCGACTTGGACGACCCGGCCGTAATCCGCCAGTTCGCCGACAAAGTGCAGAACCCGGGAAACCTGGCCCTGCTAACCCTCCACACCTTTGTGGACGCCCAGGCCACCAGCGACAAGCTCTGGAATGGTTTCAAGGACCTGCTCCTCGGCTCGCTCCACCACAAGACGATGCGGCTCATGACCGGCGGCACGGAGTTCGCACAGGCCGAAGAGAAGCACCGCGAGACTCTCCTGCGAGAGGTCCGCCGCCGTGCCCCCGATTACCTGAGCGAGGAGGAGCTGCAAGCCCACTTCGTCGTGCTGCCCGGGCGCTATTTCCAGGTTCACTCGCCCCGCGAAGTGGTCGCCGACCTCGAACTGGCGCACCGCTTCATGCGCCTCCAGGTCTCCGAAGAGGAACACGCCCTGGCCCCCGTCGTCCGCTGGCACAACGAGCCTGACCGCGGCTATAACGTCGTCAAAGTCTGCACCTGGGACCGGGCCGGCCTGTTCCGCAAGATTGCCGGCTCGCTCAGTGCCGCCGGCCTCAACATCCTCAGCGCCCAGATCTTCACCCGCACCGACGACATCGTGCTGGACACCTTCTACGTCGCCGACGCCCTCACCGGCAACCTCGCCGGCTCGGACCAGCGCGACCGCTTCGAGGGCGTCCTGCACCGGGCGCTGACCGGCGAGGAGGTGGATTTCCGCTCCCTGATCGGACAGCAACGGATTACCCGCCCCCTCTATCAGGCCTACACCGGCGAGCGCATCGGCACCCAAATCCACCTGGACAACGAGACCGCCGGAAACCGAACGCTAATCGAAATCGAGACCGAAGATCGCATCGGCCTGCTCTACACCATTTCTCAAACCCTGACCGAGCTGGCCCTGGACATCTCCGCCGCCAAGATATGCACCGAACGCGGCGCCGCCCTCGACAGCTTCTACGTCCGGGAACTCTCAGGCGGCAAAGTCCTTGACCCCGAACGGCAACGCGCCATCGAGCACCACCTTCGCCACGCCATCCAAACCCTGGATCTTTAGCCGTTGGCCGGCAGCCCCCGCCCGCCCCGGTGAAGGTCAGCTTTGCGCTGCCAAGCACCAGGACCACCGCCCGAGTCCGCCCCCGTAGCCCCTGGCTCCCAACAGGCTTAATAGAATTTCTATTAAGCCATGTGAGATCTCTGTGGGAGCTACCCTCTGGCTCTGCATGGGAGGATAAATGAAATATCCGGGTCAGGCCTCAATTCCCAGCCGTCTTTGGATCTGTTCCAGGGGCACGCCCTTGGTCTCGTGAACCATGGTTTTGACCCAGAGCAACTGGAGAACCATCATGCCGCAGAAGAAGAGGAAAACGTAGCCCGGGGCAAAACTGGTGACCATCTTCGGAAAGAAGGTGGTAAGCAGGGCGGCGAAAAGCCAGTGCGTGAAGCTGCCCAGCGCCTGCCCTTCGGCCCGATGCCGGTTGGGAAAGATCTCGGCGATGAATACCCAGATCACCGCCCCCTGCCCGACTGCGTGCGCGGCGATGAACGCGAAGATGCAGGCCGGGACGATGCTGACATGGCCGGTGAAAAAGGCCCAGGAGGTGAGACCGAGAGAGAGAATGTAACCCAAAGAGCCAACATAAAGCAGCGTGCGGCGGCCGAGCCGGTCAATCAGCCAGAGGCCGACAAAGGTGAAGATCAGGTTTGTCACGCCGATGCCGACGGATTGGAGCAGGGCGGCTTTCGTCCCGAGGCCGGTCAGTTCGAAGATGCGCGGCGCGAAGTAGAGAACCGCGTTGATGCCTGAGAGCTGGTTGAAGAACGCGATCAGAATAGCCAGCAGGATCGGAGTTTTCAGGCGCCGGGCCCAGAAGCGCGCTGCGGCGGCTTGTTCGGAGGAAGCGGCCATGATCTCTTCCGCCTGGGCCTCGATCTCAGCCGGGGACGCCTCGGGCGCAATCAGCCGGAGGACGTTCAAGCCCGCCTGGCGGTCGCGCCGGCGGCCCAGGAGCCAGCGGGGGCTTTCCGGGATGCCAAAGCACATCAGGGTGTAAAGGAGCGAGGGAAACGCCGCGACCCCCAGCATCCAGCGCCAGGCATTCTCGCCGACCCCGGCAAGGAGCGCGTTGGACAGAAAGGCGATGACGATCCCAAAGACGATGTTGAACTGGAACATGCCCGCCAGCCGCCCCCGGTAGGCGGGGGGCGCAATTTCCGAGATATAAAGGGGCGCGGTCACCGTGGAGATGCCGATGCCCAGACCGCCAATGAACCGCGCCGCGATGAACGAGGAAACGCCCTGCGCGAACCCGCAGCCAACCGCCGAGACGACATAGAGCACGCCGATCGCCAGCAGTGTGGCTTTGCGCCCAAAGCGGTCGGTGGGCCAGCCGCCAAGCAGCGAGCCCAACACGGTGCCGTAGAGCGCCGCCCCCATCGCCACGCCATGCATTCCCGCGCTCAGGCCCCAGAGCGACTGAATCGTCTGCTCCGCGCCAGAGATGACAACGGTATCGAAGCCGAAGAGGAATCCGGCCAGGGCGGAGGTGATGGACCAGAGAAAGATGCGGCCCTTCATGCGATCGGCTTAACTCGAACCGCCTGTTGCCCCGGCCTGCTGGTTGAACTCTTCAATCAACTGATCAAAGTAAGCCACTTCGTCCTCGAACAGGCCGTGCCAATACTCCGGGTTCCATTGTTCGTTTAGTTGCTGCGCGGTCTTACCCTGCTGCTCGACCCACGTGTAGTACTTGAGGTTATGAATAGCCTTCCGGTCCAGGTAAGTCAGCTCCTTGAAGCAGTCAATGCTCTGGTGGGCCAGCGGGCCGGCGTAATCGGCCACGGCATCTTTGTCCTTGTAGGGGCCCCGCTCCTCGTGCAACTCCGCCAGGCGCGACTTGTAGAGGTCGCTCGAATCGGTAAACACGGTGAACAGCAGGTCCTGCTCGCCCAGGTCGAAGTACTTGGCGGTCTTGATGGCGGCCAGAAGATTACAGATGCCGGAGATGCCCAGCCAGGCAAGCTTTTCCACCTCGCGCTCGCCGGCGCCCAGCGACAACAGGTGATCCCGCCCGGCGGGCTCGTTGAACAGGCGCAGGATCCGCATGCAGTCCTCGTCATCAATGGCCGCCACGGCATCGGTGTTGCGAACGTTATGGACCCACGGGACATGCTTGTCGCCGATGCCCTCGATGCGATGCTCGCCGTACCCATTCAGGAGGAGGGTGGGGCATTGCCGGGCTTCGGTGGCCACGATCTTGAGGGCGGGAAAGCGCCGCTTCAGGAAGTCGCCGGCTGCGATGGTCCCGGCGGAGCCGGTCGCCGAGATATACGCCGCGGGGCGCAGGCGCGGGTCGCCCAGCTCGCCCAGCACTTCCTCGATGGCCGGGCCGGTCACGGTGTAGTGGAAGATGGGATTCCCGAACTCGTCGAACTGGTTGAAGATGATGTTCGCCGGGTCCTTGCGCAGCTCCCAGCATTTGTCGTAGATCTCCTTGACGTTGGACTCGCTGCCCGGGGTGGCGATGACCTCGGCGCCGATCTCCTTGAGCCACTCGAAACGCTCGCGGGACATGCCCTCGGGCAGAATTGCAATCGAGGGGCAACCCAACAGCGCGCAATCAAAGGCCCCGCCGCGGCAGTAATTGCCGGTCGAAGGCCAGACGGCCTTGTGCTTCTCGGGGTCAAACTCCCCGCTGACCAACCGCGGCGCCAGGCAGCCGAAGGCGGCGCCGACCTTATGCGCCCCGGTGGGGAAGAACCGGCCGGTCAGGCCGATGATGCGGGCCTTGACGCCGGAGATAGCGGGCGGGATTTCCAGGTAGTTCACGCCGCCAAATAAGCCGGATTTCACGTCGTTCTTCCACGTGATGCGGAACAGGTTGACGGGGTTGACGTCCCAAAGGCCAATCCCCTTGAGCCGGGACGTGACGGCGGGCGGGATCAGCTCCGGACGCCGCAGTTCTTTGAAAGTCGGGATGCGCACCCCGCGCTGGCGGCAGCGCGCGGCAGTCTTCTTAATAACGTCCGGGTAGAGGCGCTTGATGATTTTGGACATGGCGTTCTTATTTCTGCTTTCTGCCTTCCTGTTTCCGCTTCCCGGCAGGTCAGGGTTTTGAGGCAGCCGCGGTCAGTTTCTTCAGCATGCCGGGGACGCCCTGGAACCGGGCCAGGAGGATCATGGCGGCGATAATGAAAGGCTTGAAGCTGGCCTCGCGGTAGGTGGCGAGACGGTATTTCTCGAACACATCCTTCGCGACCTCACCCTGGGCGCAGCTAACGCCTTTGATGTCGGCAGGCAGGCAGTGCAGATAGAGCGCCTCGCCCTTGCGGGTCAGCTTCATTTTCCTGGCGTCGCATTCCCAGTCCTTGTGCTTGGCGTTGTTGGCCAGACACTCCGTCTCCAGTTGCTTGAGCCCCTCCTTGTCGCCCTGGTGCAGCAGAGGCGTGCGCCGCTGCATGACCTGGTAGGGAGCCCATGACTTCGGGTAAACCACGTCGGCGTCCTTGAACGCCGCGTCCATGCTGGACACAACTTTGAACTTGCCGCCGCTTGCGGCGCTGTTCTTTCTCGCCAGATCAACGACCTCGGGAATCAGTCCGTAGCCCTCCGGGTAGGCGAGCGAGACTTCCATGCCGAAGCGCGTCATCAGCCCGATCACGCCTTGCGGCACTGAGAGCGGTTTGCCATAGCTGGGCGAATAGGCCCAGGTCATGGCGAGCTTCCTGCCCTTGAGCGCCGCCAGCGACCCGAAATGCCTCTTGAGGTGCAACAGGTCGGCCAGCACCTGGGTCGGATGGTCCACGTCGCACTGCAAGTTGATGACGCTCGGGCGTTGATGCAACACCCCCTTCTCGAAGCCCTCCCGCACCGCTTGCCCGACCTCGCGCATGTAGGCATTGCCCTCGCCCAGGTACATGTCGTCGCGGATGCCAATGACCTCCGTGAGAAAGGAGATCATGTTGGCGGTCTCGCGCACGGTCTCGCCGTGGGCGATCTGCGACTTCTCCTCGTCCAACTCGGAAAGGCCCAGGCCCAGGGCGTTAACCGCCGAGGCAAAGCTGAAGCGCGTGCGGGTGGACTTGTCGCGGAAGATCGAGACGGCCAGGCCGGTTTCAAACACCCGAAACGGTTTGCGCGCCCGGTGCAGCTCGGAAAGGCATTCGGCCACAAGCAGGAGGGCGCGAATCTCGGCGTCGGTCTTTTCCCACGTCAGAAGGAAATCCTTGCCGTAGGTGTCGGTCTTCAGCTTCTGCAGTTCGGCAATCTGCGTCTTGAGAATATTCATCATTATGGCGCTCTTCCGCGGCGCAGGTTTCTCGCTCAATTAGCCGGGCCGCGAGTCAGGCCGGGAGCCTGACTGACGCGCAGTGGAGTTGCAAGTTCAGAGTCCACCCCTGTCAGAGTCTGCCGCGGGCGGCGGCCATGTGCCGCAATTGGGGCTCGAGTGCCGGCGCAAGATGGGAGTTGCCGGCCCGGCGAGGCGCTGTCGGAGGGGCCTACCGGTTGACCTTCTTCCAGCCCGCGAGCTGGCCGTCAGGGCCGAAGGTCAGTCGCAAATAGCGGCTGGGGGCCGTCTGCACGGTAGTGAACCCGCCGTAGTAATGCCAGTAAACGGAGGGGGTGGCCTGGACATAGGTAATGCCGCGGTTGATGAGCCACTCGGCAACCAGGCTGCCATCTCCAAGCGTGGCCTGTTTCTCGGGCGGTCCCATCTCGCTGACGGCCTGGTCGTAGTTATAATGACCAACGCGCGCGGGCCAATCCACGCGCTGGGTTGCGCAGCCGACCAGCCACAGCGTGACGCAAAAGCAGGCGGCAAGCCGGAAGCACGATGCGGGAATCGAGAATTGGGTCTTCATGCCAGTGTTGTAGTCCAAGACAGACTAGACACCATTGCCCGGCCCCTGTCAATGCGGCAAGGCGGGGGCTTCCGGCACGGCGGACGAATGAGGCAGCGGGGTGCTCTCACTTCAGCTCCCGGAACTCGAACCGGATGTCACCCTGACGGGGCACGGTCAGCAGCATCCATCCTTCCGGCTGGTTGCCGCGCGGCAAGCCGAAGGCGGTGGTGCCGTTGCCAAGCATCTGAACACGCTGCCACCGGTTGGTAAACGGGTAGTGCAAGTGCCCGCTCAGGATTGCCCGGAGCCCGGCCTGCTCGACCAGGGCCAGCAGCCTTTGCCGCGGCTCCGGCTGGACGTTCCAGGTGCTGAGGCGCGGCTCATCCACGCTCAGCAGGAACAGCGGGTAGTGTTCCAGCAGCAGGGTAGGTTTCGGATGCGGCCCGGCCAGTTCCTTCTGGAGGAACTTCCACTGCTCGGCTTCCTCCTTGAGGCCGCTGCCAAACAGACAGGAGTTGATCCCGATTACTCGAATGCCCGCCTTCTCGCGCGCAAACCAGTTTGGGCCGAGCGTCCGGCCAAATTCCTTCACCCGCTCGGAGGTGATGGATGTCTTGACGCTCGCGTTGCCCACGATGCCCACGTCATGGTTCCCGGGGACGAGCAGCAGCGGCGACTTGAACTGCTTAGCCTTGCGCTTGAACAGCTCCATTTGCCCGCGCGTTCCGCCGTCGGTCAGGTCGCCGCCGATCAGCACCAGGTCCACTTTGGCGGCGTTGACCTGCGCTATCGCCTGGTCGAAGCGCCGGTTATAGGCCAGCCCCGGCTCGTTGGTCCGCAGATTGACGTGGGCATCGGACAGGAAGGCGATGCGGGCGACAATTTCGTCCGGGCCAGCGGCCGCCCAGGCGCCGGCGGCCGCCAACAGCACGGCCCACCCGCACAGGACTTTTCTCATGCTGAGTTGCCAATCGGCGGCCCTGGTCGCGCCCCGGGCAGTCAGGCTGGCTGCCGCTTTTGTGCTGGCGTGTTGCATCTTAATGGCGTTTGTGCCGGGCTAGCGGGTGGATGCCTTGGCGATAGCCTCGACAATCTGCTGGTAGCCGGTGCAACGACAGAGGTTGCCGGAAATGGCGGTTCGGATTTCCCCTTCGGTTGGCCGGGGATTCCAGTCGAGCAGTGCCTTGGCGCTCATGAGCATGCCGGGCGTGCAGAAACCGCAGTGGGCGGCATCGTGGCCGAGGAAAGACTCTTGGAGCGGGTGCAGCTTGCCCTCCGGGGCAAGGCCCTCCACCGTCAGCACCTGGCGGCCGGCGACTTGCGGGGCCAGCACGAGGCAGGAGTTGACCGGCTCACCATCGAGCAAGACAGTGCACGCGCCGCATTCGCCGATTTCGCAGCCGCACTTCGTGCCCATCAGCCCCAGATGCTCGCGCAGCAGGTCCAGCAAAGTCGTGTTGGCCGGGACCGTGAGGGTGTAAGGGCGGCGGTTGATTGTGGTGGTGATCACGCACTTGCTCGAGGGCGCCTGCGAAGGCGGCCCGGCAGGTTCCGCCCGCCGCTTGCCGGGGGTCTCTCTGCTGCCGGCACCAGGCGCGGGGCCTGGCTCAGCGACTGCGGCACACTGCTCCAGCGCCCGCCTGACCAGCACGGCGATTACAGGCTCCTTGTATCCCGTGGACCAGCGGCGCCCCGTGGCCTTGATCATCTCCTCGGAGACTTTGTGCCCGGCGGCGGTGAAAACCTGCCCGGACGGCTGCTGCCCGATCAGGATTTGTTCGGCGGCTTTCACCCTCTGCCAGGTCGGGAAGACCGCTCCCGGCACAATGCGCGCCTCGGTGATGGTCCCGTCGCGCCCGAGTTCGAGAATTGCCGCCACGCTCAACCGCGAGATGGCCAGCGCGTTGCGCCGCCCCAGCTTGATAAACGCGCTGCGGGCAGCCGGGCTGAGCCTCGGGAAGCGGATGGCCGCGAGCAATTCTCCCGGCGCGGCCTTGGTCTGATACGGCTTAACGAACAGGTCGGCCAGTTGCAGCTCGCGGCTTCCCGACCTGGACTGCAGCGTCACCGTCGCCCCCAGCGCAAGCAGCGCCGGCACGGTATCCGCGCATGCGGCCGCGTTCATGACGTTTCCGCCGATCGTTCCGCGCGCGCGAATTTGCGGCGATCCGATCGCGGCGGCGGCAGCACTCAGCAGCGGCGCGAACTTGCGCACCAGCTCCGACCGCATCAGGTCGGCGTGGGTGGTCAGCGGGCCAACCGTAATGCTGCCGTTGGATTCAGTGATCCCGGACAGTGCAGCCAAGCGGGCGATGTCCAGCAGGATCGCCGGGGCCTTTCCGGAGCCGCGCCGCAACTCGATCAGCACGTCGGTGCCGCCGGCCAGCACCCGCGTCCTAGCGGGGTGCTCTGCGAGCACGTCGCACGCTGCGGCCACGGTTTCGACGGCGATGTATTCGAAGGGTTTCACGCGTCGCCCCTCCCGAGCTTGCAGGAGTCGCCGGGTATGGCGTCCTTCCTGACCGAACCCCGCTCGCCCTTGCGGGTCAGCTTGTGTCCCAGCAGCACGCGTTCGAGCGTGGCGGGGATTTCGCGGATGCGCTTGCCGGTGGCGTTGGCGAGCGCGTTCACTATCGCGGGCGCGGCGAGTTCATTGGCCGGCTCGCCGATTGACTTGGCCCCGAAAGGCCCCGCCGCGTCGGCATTCTCGACGATGATCGCCTTGATGGGCGGCACATCCATCGCCGTGGGGATCAGGTACTCGTCGAAGTTCAGTTGCTTCGGCACCGACGCCTCGTAGTCAAACTCCTCGAGCAGGCCGTAGCCGAGCCCCATCGCCACGCCGCCGTAATACTGGCCCAGCACTGAGTTGCGGTTGATGGCCTGGCCGACATCGTGGCAGGAGACAAAGTCCAGCACGTCCACCTTGCCGGTCTCGGTGTCCACTTCCACCTCGGCGACGTTCGCGCCATAGACGAACGTAAAGTAGGCCTCTCCCCTGCCCTCTTCCTCATGCCAGGAGGTCGGCGGGCCTTTGTGCCAGCCCAGGCCACACATGGTTTTGCCCCGGCGGAAGCACTCCGCCGCCAACTCGCTGAACGACGCCAGCCGCTTGCCTGTGCCCTTCTCGACCAGGTAATTGTCGGCCAGGTCGCACTGTCCGGGCGCCGCCTTCACCATGCCCGCGCCCACCTCCAGCAAGGTTGCCCGGACAATCTCCGCCGCCTTCTTCGCCGCCGAGCCGCCCATGATGGTGCCCCGCGACGCCACCGTGGGCCCTGAATCGGGAACGCGGCTGGTGTTGGTGTTCAGGAACCGAATGCGGTCCAGTGAAATCCCCAGCACCTCCGCGGCGATCTGCGACATCTGGGTCTGCGCCCCCTGCCCCATGTCGGTGATGCCGGAGGAGACAATCACGCTCCCGTCGGTTTGCACCGACACGATGGCCCCGGCGGCATCCACGCCTTCCGCGCCGAGCGAGACCCCGCGATAGCTGCACGCCAGCCCGATGCCGCGCTTCTTCGGCGCGGGCGGCGCGCCGCGATACTGCTTCCACCTGGCCTGGAAGTCCGCGGCTTCGGCGGCCCGGGTCAGGACCTCGCACAGGCTTACCTTGTGGGTCAAGCGTTGCTGCGTCGCGGTCACCGCGCCGTCCTTGAAGCCGTTCTGGAGGCGAATCTCCAGCGGGTCTTTGCCCACCTTCCCGGCCAGCTCGTCCATCATGCTCTCGATGGCGAAGTTGACCTGCGGCGAGCCGAACCCGCGCATCGCACCGGTGTAATTGTTGTTCGTATAGACGGCATAGACATCCGTCTTCACGTGCTCGCAGTAATAGGGTCCGGTCGCCTGCACCACCGAGCGCCACGTGACGAACGGGCTCATCGAGGCGTAGGCCCCGCCGTCGGCGATGCACCGTATCTCCATCGCCGTGATCGAGCCGTCCCGCTTCGCCCCCCATTTGTAGTAAAGCACGTAGGGATGGCGTTTGTAGGACTCCAGCATGGATTCCTCGCGCGAGTTGACCATCTTCACCGGCTTGCCTGTGGCCAGAGCCAGCAAAGCCGCCCGGCAGCACATCGAGGTCATCACCTCGTCCTTGCCGCCGAAGGAGCCGCCCAGTGTCGCCTGGATAATTTCGACCCGGTTCAAGTCCAGTTTCAGCGCCGCGGCCACCGAACGGCGCGTCGAAAACAGGTTTTGCACGCTGCCGGTCACCGTCACTCCGCCGTGCTCGCCCGGCTCGGCCAGCACCGCCTCAGGTTCGAGGTAGCTGTGCTCGATGCAGGGCGTCTGGAACCTTTGTTCGAGGATGAAGTCGGCCTCGGCAAATCCTCTGGCCACATCCCCCTTGCACACCTTGTGATGGACGAAAACGTTGTCCGCCCCGTGAATCCGCGGGGCATCCGCGGCTAACGCCGCCTCGGGATCAGACACCGCCGGGAGCGGCTCGTATTCAACCTCGATCAGCTTGAGCGCGGCTTCGGCGATCTCCCGGGTCTGCGCCGCGACCAGCGCCACGCCGTCGCCGAGGTAACGGACCTTGTCCGCCGCCAGGATCGCCTGGTTCTTGACGACGATGCCGATAACCTTCTCCCCCGGGATGTCCTCCGCCGTCAGCACAGCTTCGACGCCCGCGAGCCGCCTGGCCGCCGCCGTGTCAATGCGCACGATGCGGGCATGGGGATGCTCCGCGCGGAGGACCTTGCCCCAGAGCTGGTGCCCGGCGCAGTAATCGGCGGCGTATTTCGCCCGTCCTGTCACCTTGCCGAGGGCGTCCACGCGCCGTTCGCCTTTGCCGATGATCCGGTGGTGCGTGCTCAATCCGTCTGGTTTGGCTGCGGTGCTCAACGCGCCGAGTGTTACTCAGAAACCGCTCGAATGCAATGCCCGGCGGCTCAGTCGGCGTCCGGAGCCGGGTCCGGCGTGTCGGCGCGGGAAATTCGGGCAAAGAGCGCTTTGAGAAAGCGCAGGGAGTTGCGGTGAGGATTGTACTTGCAGGCGAAGATCAAGTCGCGGCGTTTGGGGCCCGGATACTTCGGGCCTTCGGTGACAGTGACCTCGTAATACCTGCAGTTCCTGGATTGATTCAAAGGCCGGTTCGGGCTGGCCAGCGTCACCCGGATTGTCGTCGGTCCGTAATAGTAGTGGGGCCAGAATCGGCCTTCATTGGCTATGGTGATGGTGATCATCGCCGGAAGTGTGGGAGAATGCCCCGCGCCCGACAAGGCGGAAGGGCCGCTGATAATCCGGTTCGCCCGTCCCACCCACAATCCGCCAGGCGGATAGAAATGTTCGCGCCCCTTCATGCCTGCGCCCAGCAAGTTTCTCTGGCTGGCAAATGTTCTTGTCCAATTCCAAAGTGGTGCTAAAGTAGGCTTATGGCAGGATATCGCAGGCCGCTTTCTCGAAGTGAGTTGCGGCAAATAAGACGGCAACAGAGCCGCATCATTGTTTGGTGCGGGGTGGTTGTATGCTTTGCCATCGTCGCGGTTGCCGGCCTGCTCTGCCTGATGTACCAGATGCAGCCGCGTTGAGGGGGCTCTGAGGAGACGCGGCCACCCGCTCGCAAGTGCGATTGCGAGCACCAGGGAACCTGCGCAGGGCACATGACCCCTCATTCCGTTGCCATCCCGGAGCACTCGGACCATGCAAGCCGGGGGCGTGCCGACACTCCAACTCCGCCAGGGTGAGGCTCTCGGGCATGAGGCTTGGCAGGCGCGCGGCTTTCGGGTAGAGTCGTGATGAAGTTGCGGGACACGAACTGCCTCGGCCGCCTTAGAGGTTAGCGTAGCGCGCCCCCGTACGAATTACAGCCATGACTGCGCAAACTTGGACCAGCCGCCTGCGGGTAACCGCGGCGCTCAACCACGAGGAGCCTGACCGCGTGCCTTACGACCTGGGCGGCACGATTCTCACGGGCATACACCACCGGGCCTATCGCCGCCTGCGGGAGCATCTGGGCTTGCCGGAAGTCGAGATCGAGATCGAGGACCCCATCCAGCAACTCGCGCGGGTGAACGAGGACGTCAAGAAGAGGCTGCAGGTGGATGTGTGGGGCGTCAACCCTTCCAAGCCGCGCGGCATCGGCGCGTTGCCCTGGAGCGAGGATGGCTACGACAAACTGGTGGATGAATGGGGCGTCGAGTGGTGGAAACCGCAGGACGGGGGCTTCTACTACGACATGCGGCGGCATCCGCTGGCCGAGATTGACACGGTGCAGGGGCTCGCCAACTACAAGTTCCCGGACCCGCTGGACCCGGGGCGCTACGAAGGCATGGCGGCGCGCGCGAATGAACTGGTGAATCGCAGGCAGGTCGCGTATGTCTTGGGCCGCAACGCGCCCGGCCTTTTCGAGATCGCCCTCTGGATGCGCGGGTTTGAGAACTTCTTCTGCGACCTGATGGCCAACCAGGCCTTCGCCGAGGCCCTGCTGGACGCCATCATGCAAGTGAAAATGAAATACTGGGCGCGCGCGCTCGAATTGCTGGGGCCCAACGTGATGATCATCTCCGAGGCAGATGATCTGGCGAGCCAGGACCGCTGCCTGGTGAGCCCCGCGATATATCGCAAGCTCATCAAACCCCGTCACACCAAGCTCTTTGCCTTCATCAAGAAACAGGCCCAGGTGCCCGTGAAGGTTTTCTACCATTCCTGCGGCGCCATCGCCGAACTGATCCCGGACCTGATCGAGTCGGGCGTTGACATCCTCAACCCTGTGCAGGTCAGCGCAGCCGGGATGGACACGAAGGTGCTGAAAAGGAAATTCGGCAAAGACCTCACGTTCTACGGCGGCGGCGTGGACACCCAGCATGTCCTGCCGCACGGCACGCCGGAGCAAGTCCGCGATGAGGTGAAGCGGCGCATTGACGATTTGGCTCCCGGCGGCGGGTTCATCTTTAACACCGTTCACAACATACAGGCCGATGTTCCTCCCGAGAACATTATGGCGATGTGGGAGACGATGCGGGATTACGGCGTTTACGCCGCCTGACAACAGGCCGCCCGGCAACATTCCGGTCGCCGCCGACCTTGCCGGCGGCGATGCCTGATTCCTTCGTGTGCCCGTCCTCTGCAAAGGCGGGCCTCTGGGCAAAGGGCGCCGGCTTGAGAGCTCAGGGCTCAGCGGAGTCCAACGGGGCGCGAAGTCTTTGACAGACACTCGGGGTTGGGCCACTTTCCGGCAACTTGCATTGATTTGCCACAATCGTGGATAAGGTGTTAGTGTGCAAAGATTATATGGGTAAGGCATTAATCATTGCCGAGAAACCGTCCGTTGCCGGCGACATCGCCAGGGCTTTGGGCGGGTTCAAGAAGCAGGGCGACTTCTACGAGAGCGAGCATTACGTCCTTTCGTCAGCGGTTGGCCACTTGCTGGAGTTGTGCGTGCCGGACCAGTTCGAGGTCAAGCGCGGGAAGTGGACGTTTGCGCATCTGCCGGTCATCCCGCCGCATTTCGATCTGCGCCCGATTGAAAGAAACGAAGCGCGCCTGAAGCTGCTGCTCAAACTGATCAAGCGGCCGGAGGTGGACACGCTGATCAACGCGTGCGACGCGGGACGCGAGGGGGAGTTGATCTTCCGTTATATCGTTCAGTTCTCAAAGGCCAGCAAGACAATCAGGCGGCTCTGGCTGCAGTCCATGACGCCGTCCGCCATCCGCGAGGGATTCGCGCAACTGCGCGAGGACGCTTCGATGCGCCCGCTGGCAGATGCGGCGGTGTGCCGTTCCGAGTCCGACTGGCTGGTGGGCATCAACGGCACGCGGGCGATGACGGCCTTCAACTCGAAGACCGGCGGGTTCCACCTGACGACCGTGGGGCGGGTGCAGACGCCGACCCTGGCAATCCTGGTCGAGCGCGAGGAACGCATCAAGAGTTTCGTGCCCAGGGATTATTGGGAGATCCACGGCACGTTTGCCGCCAAGGCGGGGGAATACCCGGGCCGGTGGTTTGATGAGCAATTCGCCAGGAAGGACGGCGACACCGACCTGAAGCCGGAACGCCTTTGGGATGCCGCCAAAGCGGAAGCGGTTCGCGCCAAGTGCCTTGGCCGGCCGGGAATTGTTACCGAGGAGAGCAAACCAACGACCCAGTTGTCGCCCCTGCTCTACGATTTGACGAGTTTGCAGCGGGAGGCGAACGGACGATTCGGGTTCTCGGCCAAGGCAACGCTCGGACTGGCGCAGGCGCTTTACGAGAGGCACAAGGTGCTCACCTATCCGCGCACCGACTCGCGCGCGCTGCCCGAAGACTACCTTGAAACCGTCAGGAAGACGCTGGGGATGCTGGAGCAGACCGGCTACGGCACCTTCGCGAGCCAGGTCTTGAAGAGCGGGTGGGTCAGGCCGAACAAGCGGATCTTCAACAACGCCAAGGTGTCCGACCACTTCGCCATCATTCCGACCTCGCAGGCGCCCAAACATCTCAACGAGCAGGAGGCCAAGCTTTACGACCTGGTGACCAAACGCTTCCTCGCGGTGTTCTACCCCGCCGCCGAGTTCCTGGTGACCACACGCATCACGCGAGTCGAAGGCGAACCCTTCAAGAGCGAAGGGAAGGTCCTGACCAACCCGGGCTGGCTGGCGGTTTACGGCAAGGAAGCGCAGACGGACGAAGAGCCGAACCTTGCGCCCGTCCAGCCAAACGAGACGGTCCAGACCACCAACGTCGAGGTCATCGCCGCCCAGACCAAACCCCCGGCGCGCTTCAACGAGGCGACGTTGCTCAGCGCGATGGAAGGCGCCGGCAAACTCGTCGAGGACGAGGAGCTGCGCGAGGCGATGCGCGACAAGGGGCTGGGAACGCCCGCGACGCGCGCGCAGATCATCGAAGGCTTGATCTACGAGAAGTACGTCCTCCGCCATGGCCGCGACCTGCAGCCGACGGCCAAGGCGTTTTCGCTGATCGCCCTGCTGCGCGGGCTGGCCATTCCCGAGCTGTCCTCCCCCGAGTTGACGGGTGACTGGGAGTTCAAGCTGCGCCGCATGGCGCGCGGCCAGATGCAACGCGCCGAGTTCATGAAGGAAATCGCCGACATGACGCGCGAGATTGTCGCCAAAGCCAAACGGCATGAGAGCGACACGGTGCCGGGAGACTTTGGCACCCTGAAGACCCCCTGCCCAAAGTGCGGCGGGGAAATCCACGAGAACTACAAGAAGTTCCAATGCCAGAAGTGTGAGTTCAGCCTCTGGAAGATCGTGGCGGGACGCCAACTCGAGATCCCCGAGGTCGAGGAACTCATCGGCAAACGCCAGGTCGGGCCGCTGCAAGGGTTCCGCAGCAAACAGGGCAGGCCCTTCTCGGCGGTCATCAAGCTGACGCCCGAGCTGAAACCGGAGTTTGACTTCGGCCAGGACCAGCGCGACGCGAATGGCGGTCTGGCGGAAGTGGACTTCACCGGCCAGGAGCCCGTGGGCAAGTGCCCCAAATGCGGCCAGCGCGTGTTCGATACGCCCATGACCTACACCTGTGAGAAAGCCGTTGGCGCCGCGCGCACCTGTGATTTCCGGTCGGGCAAGGTCATTTTGCAGCGCCCGATCGAGCGAGCGCAGATGCAAAAGCTGCTGGCGACGGGCAAGACCGACTTGCTGGAGAAGTTCATCTCCAAAAAGGGCAGGCCGTTCAAGGCGTTCCTGGTGCTCAAAGACGGAAGCGTGGGCTTCGAATTCGAGCCGCGGGAAGCCAAGCCCCGAGCGAGCGCCGCGAAGTCCGCCAAGCCCGCCGCGCCGGAGCCGAAGATTGATTTCGCGGGCCAGGAATCGCTGGGCCAGTGCCCCAAATGCGGCAAACGGATATTTGAAGGCAGCGCGGCTTACGTCTGCGAGCACTCCCAAGCCGGCCAGCGGCCGTGCAAGTTCAAGATCAACAAAGTCATTCTGCAACAGCCCATTAGTCGGGAGCAGGCGGCCCGGCTGCTGTCGGAGCGCAGGACCGACCTGCTCCAGGGGTTCGTCTCCGCCAGGAGCGGCCGCTCCTTCAAGGCTTACCTGTTAATGGACGACGCGGGAAAGGTCACTTTCGAATTCCCCGCGCGTGAGGCTGAGCCCACAAAAACCCCGGCGCAGTGAACCCGGCCGCCACAGAAGCGCCGGTCAGCGACAAGTGGATCGGCAAGTTCCTGCAGCACCTGGCGACGGACCGCGGAGCCTCGGTTTACACTCAACGCAATTATCGCCAGGCGGTTTGGGAGTTCTACCGCTGGCACCAGGCCGAGCGCCGGCAGCCGCTCGAATGGGAGGCATTGCAGCGCGATGACTTCCGCGCTTATGTGCGCTTCCTGGGGCGGCAGAATCTCAGCCGCGCGGCGGTTCAGCTTCGGTTCAGCGCCCTGCGCACCTTCTACCGGTTCCTCGCGCGGCGAGGGGGCGTGGCGGCTTCGCCCATCCGGAACATCGCCTTGCCCAAGGTTGGCAAGAGACTCCCCAAGTTCCTCACGCGGGAACAGATGGGCGACTTGCTGGCCACCCCGCTCAAGCTCCTGCCGGGTGAAGGCGAGACCGGTTCCGCCCGGGCTGCCACAACCCACGCCTGTTGGCGCGATGTGGCGGTGCTGGAAACCATCTACTCCTGCGGACTGCGCATCAGCGAGCTATGCGGGCTGGCCGCGCAGGATATTGACTGGAATGAACGCGTGGTCCGCGTGCGCGGCAAAGGCAAAAAGGAGCGCCTCATTCCCATCGGGAAACCTGCTCTGGACGCCATTGAACATTACTGGAAGCTGCTGCCCCAAAGGCCGGACGGCGACTCCCCGGTCTTCCTTGCGGGGCCAAAGAAGCCGACTGCAGTGCCGCCGCGACAGCTCCAACTGCGTCTGAAGAAGTATCTTGCCGCCGCTGGTTTGGACCCCCACCTCACGCCCCATAAACTGCGGCACAGCTATGCCACACACCTGCTCGACGCGGGCGCGGACCTGCGCAGCGTCCAGGAACTGCTCGGCCACGCCCACCTGGTCACGACCCAGGTCTATACCCACCTGACCACCGAGCGCCTCAAGCAGGCCTACGACGCCGCGCACCCACGGGCTTAACCCGAGGGGCGAATCCCGAGCGGCGCACTATACCGAGGAGACCACCCCACTCACGCGCCGCCCTGCCGCAGAGGATGCTTCCGGTCCTTCAGCGGAAGCTCAACCCGCCGGCGCGCCAGCCCGGCGGCACAGACCGCCATAACCATCTCCAGCGCTTTCATGCCGGCGTAACCGCTGCAGATCGGCTCATGCTTGCCCGCGATGGCCGCCAGCCAATCGTCCACCACGCGCTGATTCGCAGCGTTCACACCCCGCTGCTCGCTGGATAACCCGAGCGTAGGATCATTCTCCAAAACCCGCCAATCACTGGCCTTGCCCTGTGCTGTCCAGCTCCCGCCCTTCCGTGCATAAAGCCTCGGCACCATGTCCATGAGGATCTTGACAGCGCCCTTTGTGCCGATGAGTTCCATGCTCCACGGCTCGGCCAGTTCCCGGTTCCGGATGCGGCTGGTGAACGTCGCGTTGACGCCCTGCGGAAAAGCGAATTGGGCGAAGAGGTCATCTCCCGCCACCGGCCCAATGTTCTCCGTGGCCGGGTGGGCGTCCGCGGGCGTGATCTCGCGGCCGGCCTGCAACACGCGCGCCGCGCACCAGAGCGGGTCACCCGCAAAGAACCGCAGCAGGTCAAACAGATGCACACCCAGCACGACCAAATCCTCTCCCCCGGCGCGGTGGTCCTGCTTGCCCTGCGCGCGAATTTCCAGCAGCTCGCCGATCAGCCCGTCGGCCAGGCGCTGCTTGAGAAAGAGAATGTTACGCGCCAATCGTACCTGGTGGGCCACCGCGATCCTCAACCCGCCACGCGCCGCCGCCGCCAGCAACTCATCGGCCTCGGCCAGCGTTTGTGTGATGGGCTTCTCCAGATACACGTGGGCGCCGGCGTTGAGCGCCGCCAGCGCCATCGCGTGATGCTCGTCGGTCCAGCGCGGCGCGACCACCACCAGTTGCGGCTTCTCTCGCTCGAGCATCTGCCGGTAATCGGCATACGATCGCAGGGCCCCCGCTCGCGCCGCAGCCTGGACCCGGCCCCGCTCGTTCACGTCGGCGACCGCAACCATGGCAATATTCTGCCGCCCCTTGAAAACCAGCTCATGGCCATGCCCGTAGTTCCCACGGCCCGTGTGGCCGATAATCGCCGCGCGGAGCTTCGGCGCCTCGGCGCCGCGCGACGGCGGGGCCAGGCAAGAGAAGGACACCCCCGCGGCGAAACCAAAAGCCGCCACCAGAAACTGGCGGCGGGGCAGCGATCCAGAGGCCTCATCAAGCCCTCTGACCACTTCGCTCGTTTCGGCCCGTGACACGCCGCGAGGCTACTGCGCCGGGACGATCTTGAGGGTGTGCGTCACCGGCACGAAGGCGGCCCGGATGGCTGCCGCCAGCGGCTCGCGTTCCTTCTCGGTCTGGGCGGCGACACCTTCCATGTCGGCCTTGGCTTCGGGACTCCGGAAGACCTGTTTGATCTGCTTGGTCTCGTAGGCCTGCTTGGCGGCAACCGCGGCATCCACCTTGGCAAAGGCCTCACAGAAGGGATTGCTGGCGAATTCCGCAGCCAGGTTAACCCCGCGCTCCAGTTGATCTGCGGTGAAGGTCCGGCTCTCGGCGCCCCAGGTGACTCTGTAGCTTCTGCCGCTCCGGACGTTTCTGGCCTTGAGCATCAGCCGATTCAGGTCCTCGTTGAACGGAACGAGCTTCATCGCCGATCGAATGCTGGTGTCCTTTTCGGGGTCATCCTCCCCGCAGACCGGGTACGACGGCCCACCCTTGCCGCTGGGCACACAAGCGCAGAACGGATACCGCGAACTCTGGATCACAAACTCGCCATCCCTGGCGCTCACCAGCCGGTGCCCCGGGGAGAGCATCATTCTGTCTCGCCTGACATCCACAATGAACAGGCCGATGTCGCCTTTCACGCCCAGGGCTTTCAAGAAGGCGTAAGCCATTACCGTGTGGCCGGCCCAGCCGGGATGCACTCCGTCCTGGCCGGCAATGGCGAAGCCGGAGCCGTAGCGCTGCTGCGCGGCGGTGCCGGCGGTCAACATGGGCCAGAAGACATCGGCGAATCCGACGCGTTCCCCTTTGGCGATCTCGACGCCTATGTTGCGGAGGCGGCAAAGGTTCAGGTTCAAGTCCACCAGCGTGTCGTTGGTGCGCTTGGTCCAGCCCGGCACCTTGCCCACGACGCCTGGCGACCCTTGAATCACCCGCACACCATTGGTTTTGAACGCCTGCACGATGGCCGTGGAGGCCGCGCGGTAGGTCTGGCCAATGCGGTCCTCGTAGGCGCGATACTCGTGATCGTTCATGCCATAGCAGGTGGTGGCGATGGTCGGCTTGAAGCGGAGGCAGTCATTGGTCATGCGCGCCAGGAACCCCGGCGCCCGCTCGCCGCCCCAACCGTATTGCCGCACCGACACGTTCAGGTCCGGCTCACAGACTGCCAGATAATCCTCGATTAACCGGGAGTACATCTTCTGCTCGGTGATGGAATCGCCGCAGATGGCGATCCGGTCGCCCTGCCTCAGAAGCGTCCTGCGCGGCTCGGGTGCCTTCAGCGGCTTGTATTGATCCAGCAAGGCCTCATTCCCGTTCCGCACAGGCATCTGGGCCAGGCAGAGAGTGCGGGCAACGAATGCAAAGAGAAAGACTAGTTTCAGGCGCATAATCTTGATGCGGCGCATTGTTTGGCCTCGGCAGGGATGCGTCAAGGATCGAGTCTAAATGGCGCCTTGACGCCGGCTTATACCACTTCTTTATAATAATCGGAACAATATGCTTGCGGTTTGGAAGGGGATGTGAGACGCATAGGCATGGCCCGAGCCCGACTCAAACTGACCGTCCTTCCGGCCCAGAAAGCCGAGTTGGAACAACGATTCAAGGGGG
>Ga0209606_1000936_pt1 | contig 40052 bp, 47 predicted proteins | sample AD_UKC057_MetaG_FD_184412 | JGI IMG/M metagenome (GOLD analysis project Ga0209606, IMG submission 184412) | Active sludge microbial communities of municipal wastewater-treating anaerobic digesters from USA - AD_UKC057_MetaG (SPAdes) (version 2) | ecosystem: Engineered > Bioreactor > Anaerobic >... | reverse complement strand
GGTCTCCAGGTGGTCGCCACCCTGGACACCAGAACGACGCCTCTGTGCAAGGCCCTGGACGGCACCGAATATGATATTGAAGGCCAATCCCTTGCCGGGGGGAGACCGCTGCCCCCCGGTCCTCCCTTTCACTGGCAGTGCCGTTCCACCCTGGTCCCCATCGTCAAGTCCTATGCCGAGCTCGTGAAGGGCAAGGGGAAGCTCTCGAAGGCGAAGCTTGCGGCCCTGGAGAAGATGGACCAGGGCACCCGGGCGTCTATGACCGGGCAGGTCCCCGCGGTCCTCAATTACAACGAATGGCTCAAGACGATGCCTGAGTCGGTCCAGATCGAGGCCCTCGGTCAGCCGAGGTGGGAGCTCTGGAAGGGCGGCAAGATCACTATGGCCGACATGGTCCACCAGGACGGGCGGCCCCTGTCCATTGCCGAGCTCGAGAAGAAGATAGCCCAATTCGATGCCCAGAAGGCCGCAGAACTCAAGTTGAAGGAGGTCCTTGAGGGGATGGCTGATCCGGACGCCATTGTCTCAATAAAGGCCTTCCAGGAGCTTCAGGGGGGCCCTTTCGCGCCTATCCCGACCGTGGAGGATTTGAAATTCCAGAAAAAGGCCATGGACATCCCGGATCCGGTCAAGAAGATGGGCAAGAAAACCTCCTCCGGGGTGATTGTGTTCGAGCCCGAGACGGGGAAGGTCTGGATCTATGAGCCGAAGGGCCATTTCGGGGGCTACCAGCACACTTTCCCGAAGGGGACGGTCGAGAAGGGGCTCGGCCTCCAGGAGACGGCCATCAAGGAGGTCTGGGAGGAGACGGGTCTCCAGGCGAGGATCGTCGGCTACCTGGGGGACTATGAAAAGACGACCTCCATCACGCGGTATTACATCGGGGTCCGCACCGGGGGGATGCCCGGGATGTTCGCCGAGGAGACGGCGGCCGTGAAGCTCGTCCCGCAGGGGAAGCTCAAGACCTTGCTCAACGTGGACATCGACAAGAAGATCGCCGACGACTTCATCGCGAAGTTTGCCGAGGCCCTCGAGGCCGGCGCCGGGGATGCCGTCAAGGGGTTCGCGATCCTGGAGGAGGAGAAGAAATACCAGGCCATGATCCAGGAGCTTTTCGTCAAATACCCGAAGCTGACGGTTGAGGTTGCTTCTTCTGTGGAGGAGGTCCCCGGGCTTGCGCAGATGGGATACAAGCAGACTTACGAGACCTGGATGAAACAACTCCAGTGGCAGGCGGCCTCGGACGTCAATGCCTGGATGCTGGACAAGGAGCTCGGTCCCATCGTCAAGAAGCTCCAGACGAAGGACACCCTGGCGACCTGGGAGAAGGCGAAGGAGGCCGTCGGTGCGAAGCTGGCCGAGGGGGAAACCTTCTTCATGAGGATCAAGCAGGGGACCGCCGAATGGGACGCCTGGCAGGAGCTCAAGGAAAAAAAGATGTTCCAGGACCTCGACCTGGCGCAGAAGGTCGCGCTGGTCAAGAACGAGGCGAACATCCTGAACACTGTCGCGGAGCTGGAGATCCCGGAGCTCAAGGGGTTCCGGAAGTATGTCTATGACGCCGTCCCGGAGGGGAAATTCTCCGACATCCATTCGAAGATGAAATTCGTTGACGAGGAGAACTCCAAAACGAGGGCGCTTGTCATGAAGCGGCTGAACGAAAACGCCTTCAAGATGGATGAGCTCAGTATCGCGATGCAGGAACACACCATTGAGGTTCAGATGGGGCCTTACCTCGAATGGATGAAGGCGGAGCACGGGGGCAAGATCGTCTCCTTTGATGAATTCCTGTCCGTCATGAACGAGAAACACGGGAGGAAGATCCTGCCCTATCTCAAGGATTCCGATTCCATCATCAACCAGACTTGGAAGGAGTTTGTCACCCTGCATCCGGAGACGGACAAGCAGATGTGGTATTTCAAGGTCCCCCAGTATCAGGCCGATTTCGACAGCCTGAAAAAGGTCATCGAGGAGTGGGATGAGCTGAAGAAAAGCACCTACTGGAAAGACGCCTACGAGAAGGTGAAGTCGTATGCGAAGGTCGATGAATTGTCGAAAACGCAGGCGATGGGATTCATCAAGCCGAAGCTCGCGCAGTATGAAAACGCGGCGAACTGGAAGGCGTCGCTCATGGCTGCTCCGGATTCCCTCCATGCTGAGGCTATCGGCAAAATGAGGAGTGCCGGGATTACGGATGTCCTGGAGCAGAAATCCGAGTTTAACAAGTTTATGAAGGACCTCAAGGAGTCTTACCAGAATAAATTTGACGAGCTTACGAAACCCGTCCTGAAGCCGGAGAATAAGAAGTTATACGAGAACCTGAAGCTCCAGGCGGGATTCGATGATGTGGGGATAATGGACATCAACCAGAAGGTTGCCTGGCTCGAGGCGAATCTTCCGGAGGTCAAGAAATATACCGATGATTATGCGTTCCTCGTCTCGGTCAAGTCCGGGGAGCAGGGTGAGGCCGTTTTGAAGGGCCTTGTCAAGGATTGGGAGAAAAAGACGATCAAGGAGAAATACGAGCTCCTGCATACCCACCTCCAGACTTATGCGTCTGCTCCTCCCGTTTCAAGCACCGCGCTGGCCCAGTCGCCGGTCGGCAAGCAGGCGATCGAGAACATCAAGCAGATTTACACGAAGGAGTGGGCGTCCGAGTGGGACGAGGTCCACAAGCTGAAGGTCCTGGAGAAGCAGGTCGAGAAGCTGAATGAGGAGGCGGCGAAGTGGCTTAATGAACTGCCGGGGGAGGAGTCCCTGAAGGTCCTGGGGGACCTCGAGAAGCAGATCCAGGGGTTCAACGAGAAGTCGTCCTGGGAGATTGCGGAGCTTTACAAGCAAAACAAAAAAGCCATCCTTGATCAGTATGAGGCTTATAATCTTCACATGGGGATCCAGCCGGATCTTGTGAATGATGTCGTTGCCGCGATCGGGCCGGATGAGTGGGCCAAGCTGCCGGTTGCGAGCCAGGTCAGTCATATCAATGCGGCGGCGGCGGCTTCGATAGAGGCTGCGGAGGCGGCTGCGCAGGCGGCGACGGTGATCCCCCAGTCCAATGTCGCGAAGGCGGCCCTCGAGAAGGTCCTGAAGGAGCATCCGAACTATTATAGCCTCTCCCAGGCGGAGCAGAAGAACCTCCTGGACAAGAAGGTCATTTCTTTTAACTCGTCGGCGCAGAAGAAGCTCAAGAAGATCCAGCTGGATCCGGGGTGGCAGCCGATTTATAAAGAGATCCAGAAAACTCCCGGGTGGGACAAGCTCAACAGTTATGACAAATGGAATACCTGGGAGACCACTAATAAGGCCATCCTTGATAAGCTCCTGGAATTCGGCAAGCTCAAGGAGGCCCATCCGGATGTCCTGGCGAATATCACCTTTCCCGCGAACGCGACCATTGAAGTGAGGCTGGCTGCGCTTCAGGCGGCTGTCGATGCCGCGGAGGCGGCGGCCGCGGCTGCCCTGGAGACGGCGTCCGTCGTGGCGCAGGCCGAGCCGATGACCGGGATCGTGAAGCTCGGGACAAAGACCTTTGACCTCTCGGATCCGAACCAGCTTGCGAACTTCAAGAAGAACCAGTCGGACGCCCTGAGCAAATACAAGAAGGCCGTCCTCCAGGGGAAAACTCCTTCCCCCCAGCAGAAGGAGGCCTTTGATCTCCTTTCCGAGAAGGACAAGGAGTTTTTTAACCTCAAGCTGGAGAAGGAGCTCGGCAAGGTTAAGGCGCCTGGGGCCGTGGCTTCTGAGGTGAAGCCCATCCAGGAGGCCGTGGAGGTCGACTTCGACGACTTCACCAAATACGCGGGGCAGAAGGGGTCGAACGAGGGAGGATTCTACCAGAGCAAGGCGAACCCCGCCGAGAGGTATTACTTCAAATTCGCCAACAGCGAGGAGATTGTCCGGAACGAGATCCTGGCCGGGAAGCTCTACCAGGCAGCGGGGGTCGAGGTCCCGGACCTCGCCTTCGTCAACCGCAGGGGCCAGAAGGGTGTCGCCTCCCGGATCGTGGACGGGATCAAGGTGGACGGGCATGCTTTCAGGGCCGGGAGGGTTGCCGGGGCGCAGGAGAACTTTGTCGTCGATGCCTGGCTCGGGGACTGGGATGTCGTGGGCCTGAATTATGACAACCTCGTCCTGAAGGAGGGCAGGGCCTTCCGGGTGGACGTGGGAGGGTCCTTGAGGTTCCGCGCGCAGGGGGTCGCCAAAGGCAAGGCTTTTGGGGACAGGGTGACCGAGCTCGAGTCGATGCTGGACATGAGGACGAACCAGCAGGCGGCCAGCGTTTTCAGGCATGCCACGAGGGAGGACCTCATCGCCGGGGCGCGGAAGGTCCTTGCGATCACGGACGACGAGATCCGTTCCCTGGTCGCCAAATACGGGCCGACGAACACCACGGAGGCCGGGGATCTGGCGAGGAAGCTCATTGCCCGGAAGAACCATATCGCCGAGATGTTCCCCGAGGCGAAGGTGGTCACGAAGGTGCCTCCTCCGAAGGACCTGGGGAAAACCCTTTCGAAGTTTGAGATGGACAAGATCAAGCAGGGCCGGATCAACGGGTATGCCGTCAAGTGGGACAAGTATGACATCGAGGACCAGCAGATCCTTTTCTGGATCGAGAAGGATCCTTCGGCGAAGCAGAGGCTCATGGCCGAATTCAAGGTCCGGGAGGACGCTGCCAAAAGGGTCAACCAGGTCGCGAAGGTGAAGGCTGGGCCGGCGACGGCGGAGACGAGGCCGGGGCTCGACACGACCGGGATGCACTCTCAGATGTATGAGACCTTCCGCGGGATCGGGATGCAATCCAGGAACAACACCCTCCTCCGGGCGAAGGACATCGAGAGGATCCAGGTCTCCCGCAACTATTACAAGGACAACCTGAAGCTCCTGGAGGACGGGGTGAAGGCCGGGAAATATAAAGCCGACGACCTTGCTCGGTTCAAGGCGCATTACAAACCCTGGCTCGACCTCATGGAGCAGGCGGAGAAGGAATACAACAAGCAGCTGATCTTCAAGTGGTCGAAGGATTCGACCTGGAAGTCCGACTGGAAGGATTTCGGGTTCATACCGGAGATCGAGAAGAAGGTCGCGCCGAAGGTCGTCAAGGAGGTCGAGGAGCTCAAATTCACGAAGAAGGTGGGCCGGTTCGACGCGAAGAAGGTCGACAACGGGGAGGCCACGCAGCTCGGCACGCCGATCAACCTCAAGTATCACGGGACGGATTACCAGTATTATTACGAGGCCGAATACAACGGGGTCCGGATCCGCTACTGGCCGGATTCGAGCGACATCGCCATGGCCATGAGGGGGAAGATCCAGATCATGGCGGAGGGGGCTTCTGAGGCGGATGCCGCGGTGATCAAGGATGTCATTGGCAAACTCCAGCTTAACGCCGAGAGGGCGTCGCTGCTTGACCAGGAGGAGCTCTACATCCGGCAGATCGTCTACTCCTGGAACAACCCGTCTGCGTTCCAGAGGCTGACGTCCGGGGCCGATGCGATTGACGACCTGGAGAAAAGGGTCGAATGGATGAGGAAGAAGCTCAATGAGGAGGCCGGGAAGAATGTGACCGGGTCTGCCGTTTACAATCCCCAGGGGACTTACCAGGCCTATGACGTGGGCCGGTGCTTCACTTACAGGCCGGACCTCGAGGGCGCGGAGTGGGAGAGCTTCAAGAAGAAATACTGCCTCCATCACCACAACACGACCAGCCATTCCCTGCCGGACCTTATTGATACTGTCCTGACCAATGGGGGGAACATGGCCCCTTCGACGGACAAGCTCCGGAGAGGTTTCTCCTGGGGGGGGATGTCGCCGACTTCCGACATGGGGACCGGGGGCGCGTCGTATTTCTTCACGAGGATCAAGGGGGTTTCTTCCGCGAGACGGTCTCCGGGTTTCGTATGGGAAGGAAGGATGATTTCCAGGACGGACGCGATCTCCTACGGCGGGGACATGTATGGGAGATGTGATGCCTCGACGATCCGGTCTTACCGGAAGTCGACGATTGACGGATGGATCGGGAATTCGGGGAATAGCAGCAACGAGACGATCTTCAAGAACTCGGTCGGGATCCTGGACCCGGACCTGAAATTCATCGTTGCGAACAACGAGACGGAGAGGCAGTCGATCATCAAGATCTTCAAGAAACACGGATACCAGGAATTCCCGGACGGCAGGAAGCTCGAGGACGTCATTGTTTCGAGATAGACTCTTGACAGTCCGGGTGAAATGGGTATGCTGAAGCGTGATGAATCTTTTTGAGGTCAAGGATCCGCTGGTCATCGAGGTCCCTTTCGGGGGCCGGAGGCTCATTGCCGAGCTCTTTCCCCTGGAGGTGGTCGAGCCGGGGAAGAAGGGCCTCGTCTTTTTTGATACCTGGTGGAGGGGCGCGACCGCCCATCCTGTTCATATCGTCGAGGGCGAGATCCTGGGCGACGGGCCGTGGGACATCCCGGGGGCCGAGGCCGAGGTCGAGCTCCTGGACATGACGAACGAGGACGATCCCCTCGTGGGGGAGTGGAAGGACTGGCAGAGGTATCTGAAAGAGGATCCGGACGGGAGGCTTGCCACGCGCGAGCTTGCCGAGGAGATAGTCAAAAGCGGGAACTTCTGATTCGCCAATCATTTAAAAAACCCCCGGGTTGTCATGACCGGGGGCTCTTTACATTGTGTTACATCCTGTTACTTCATTTTACGCACCTCCTTCCTTATTTGAAGCCGTATCCGCGGCCCTTGCCTGTCACGTTGATGTCCTTGAAGATCTGTGACTGGAAAAGCTGTTCATCCTCGACGGACCATCTCCGGTTTGCGTAGGGGTCCCACAGGGGGTCCCGGTCGTCCTGGAGGTTGAGCCTTCCCTGGCCGGCGGGGGACCGCCTCGACCTGGGTGCTTCGAGGTTTTGGAGGATGGACCAGACCCGATGATATATGCCTCCGCGGTTCAGCCCCATCCGGTCGCATTCGGCCTTGAAATTGCCGTATTCCATGATCCTCGCCATCCGGTCGAGGTATTTCCCCCATGCCTTTTTCGACGTGACGATCCGGAAGGGGTAATCTCCCGCGGGCGTCGAGAGGATCCGGTTCTGGAGGTTCATCCGGGACTTGAACCGGACGAGGTCCTCGCGGTTCCTTGCCCGGACCTGGATCCGGCCGGTGTTCCTGTCTTTCGGTTTCTGAACCGCGCTGAAAAATCCGTCAATGGTGAAAACCCACATTATCTCTCTCCTAATCTCTGGATGATCCTGAACATCTGCTTGTGAAGGTTTTTGAGGATGTCATCCTCGTCTTCGATCCTGTTTTCGATGAGCATCTCCCCAATGACCATGTGCGCCGACTTCAGGACCTCGAGGATGTCCTCGGGGACGAGCTCGAGGCGCCGGCGTGTGAAAAGCTCTATTTGTAATCCGCGAAGTCCTCATAGTCCTTCTCGTCCTGCCAGCGGTCATAAAGATAGCCGATACGTTCCCCTAACTCGTTCATAGCTTTGTCCTGGAATTCCCTCATGGCTTGTTTGGTCTGCTCGTCTAACATGGTCATTACCTCCTCCTGTCAGTCTTGTGGGCCTGGGTGGCTACTTTGAAGAAAATTCCGTAAACTACCAAAATCGCTGTTATTGCCGCTGCCATCAACTGTTCCATCTTCTTGTATCCTTAGTCATATTTGATATTGTTTAATATCATTATCGTCATAAATTGACTAAAAGTCCAGTCTTTTTTTAACTTATTTTAAACTTTTTTTTTATAAAATACTTGACAAACGGCATGATTTCTGTATCCTTTAGTCGAACTATGAATAATCATTACTCTTTTACAACCAGAAAGGAGGAGGTTATATGCCCCCATTGAAACGGACTATTGAGTCCATTGACGACCTCCCGGAGGAGGTCAAGTCCCTTTACAAAAAGGGCGCGGATGGCAAGTATCACCTGGAGGTGGAGGACGACGGGGAGGCGAAGGCCAAACTTGATGAATTCCGCCTCAATAACATCAAACTCAAAAAGGAGAAGGAGGAGCTCGAGAAGAAACTGGCCGGCCTGGACCCTGACGAATATGAGGCCATGAAGAAGAAGCTCCAGTCTCTCGATGAGAAGAAGCTCATCGATGCCGGGAAGCTCGACGAGGTGGTCAACCAGAGGACCGAGAGGATGAGGGCCGACTTCCAGGCCCGGACTGAGGCCCTGGAAAAGACCGTGAAGGAGTTGACAGCTGACAGGGAGACCCTGACCTCGAAGCTGGCGAAGGTCCTGATCGAGGGCGAGGTCATGAAGGCCGTCAACCAGTATGCCGTCCCGAAGAAGGACGCCATCGACGACATCATGGGACGGGCGAAGGCGACCTGGATCATGGAGAACGGGGAGCCGGTCCCGAAGATGGGCGACAAGCTCCTTTACGGGAAGGATGGCAAGAGCCTCCTGACTTTTCCCGAGTATGCCGAGAACCTGGTCAAGACCGCACCGCACCTTTTCGAGGAAACGAAGGGGACGGGCACGAAGGGGGCCGACGGAAAGGGTCCCCGGGGCGGGAAGATAGATCCGGAGCAGTGGAAAAACCTGTCTCCGACCGAGAAACTGAAACAGGCCAGGGAACAGGCCTCAAGATAGCGAGTCACCGCGTAGTCCGGTAATGGGGGAGGGGATCCGAGTGGCGGGGCCGTTCGGATCCTCCGAATACAGCAACCCGAAGCACATCAGGAATTAAGGGGGGCCACGGGATCGGGGATCCCGGGGTCTCATAGGTTTAGCGGGCCGGGGGCCCGAAGAACAGTCCCGGAGGGATAGACCTTGAAGGTTTGTCGTCCGGGATTTTTTTGTTTTGCAGCCAAAATCTAACACAGGAGGAAACACAACATGGCACTCACATTGATTGAAGCCGCGAAGATTGCTCTCGGGAGGGATGAGTCCCTGAAGGCTGCCATCATGGAGCTCTATGCGAGGAGCTCGGACGTCCTTCAGTATATACCCTTCGAAAGCATCACGGGCAATGCCCTGGCATTTAACCGCGAAAAGACCCTGCCGACTGTTGGATTCCGCGGGGTCAACGAGGCCTACACCGAGGGCGCCGGCAAGGTGGACCCGATCACCGAAAGGCTGACGATTGCCGGCGGGGACGTCGACGTCGACAAATTCCTGGTCGACACCGGCGGGCCGGACCAGAGGAGCACCCAGGAGGCCATGAAGATCAAGGCCCTTTCCCTGGCCATGACGAAGCAGATCATCAAGGGCGACACGACCTCGGATCCGAAAGGGTTTGACGGCCTCCAGGCGAGGGTCACTGATTCGAGCCTCTTGATCGCCAACCATGCCTCGTCCGCGACGCCCCTTTCTTTGGTCAAGCTCGATGAGGCGATCGATGCCTGTGAGGATCCGACCCACCTCATCATGAACAAGACGATGAGGCGCAGGCTGACTGTGGCCGCGAGGACCTATACGGTCGGCGGATTCATCACCTGGGACGTCGATGCCTTCGGGCGCCGGGTGACGAAGTATAACGACCTCCCGATCCTCATCGCCGACAAGGACAATAACAACGACGACATCATGGGCTTCGACGAGACGGACGTGGCTGCCGGGTCCGTGGGATCCTCGGTTTATGCCGTCTCCTTCAACGAGACTGGTGTGGTCGGGATCCAGAACGGCGAGATGGATGTCCGTGACCTCGGCGAGATCGACACGCAGCCGGTCTACCGGACGAGGATCGAGTGGTATATCACCCTCGCGGTATTCCGCTTCAAGGCCGCTTCCCGCCTCTGGGGCTTCAAGGATGGCGTCGTGACCGCGTAAACCCTGGCGGGGGATTGAGGTCGCCCGCTTCACATAACCTTTTTTGAAACAGGAGGATCAAAATGGATAACCGACAGTTTATTTTCGACAATCTCCTCAACCTGAAGGAATCCGCGTAAACCCTGGCGGGGGATTGAGGTCGCCCGCTTCACATAACCTTTTTTGAAACAGGAGGATCAAAATGGATAACCGACAGTTTATTTTCGACGATCTCCTCAACCTGAAGGAATCCGCTGCCGTTACAGCCTCTGCGGCTGCGACGGCCCTTGCGGAATATATCGACCTGGGTGCCGGGTTCGTCAAGGGGATGCTCGTGGTTGACGTCAGCGCGATCACCCTTGTGGCCGCGTCCTTGACCGTCTTCCAGATCGTGCTCCAGGCCTCGAACACTACGACATTCACCGAGTATGTCCAGCTGGCGAGGCTCTCGCTCGGAACGAAGATCACCTCCGCGCTGCCCTACACGGGGACCAACACGGTGGGGTCGACGGGCCGTTACCTTCTGCCGTTCACGAACTGGTATGACAGCCGGCTCCAGAGATACGTCCGGCTCTATACCTACGTCATCGGAACGCAGGTGAGCAAGACCATCACCTATTCGGCCTTCCTTTCCAAAATGGAATAGGCGGAAGGGGGTGGATAATGAATAATCCGGGACGCAACGCCACTCGTCTATCTGCCGCGATGATGGTGAGGGACGAGGAGGCGAACCTTGAAAGATGCCTCTCCGCTATCCGGGATGTAGTGGACGAGATCATCGTCGTTGACACCGGCTCGAAGGATCGGACGGTCGAGATTGCCCGATCCTTCGGTGCCGTCGTCTATAACCATCCCTGGGAAAACGATTTCTCGAAGCACCGCAACCAGTCGATCGGGTATTGTTCCGGCGACTGGATCCTTGTCATCGATGCCGATGAGGAGCTCGTTGTCCCGCCGGGATTCGACCTGAAACGCGCCCTGGGCGATGTCGGGAAAACCCACGACACCGCTGCCGTCATGCTTGTCAATTACAACCAGGGCGAAGCCGTCTCCCAGCTCCTTCATCCCCGGTTCTTCAAGCGCGGGACGGTCGCCTACCATGGCCGGGTCCACAACCGCATTGTCGGCGAGCCCGATTGCATCCTCCTTCCGGGAATCGAGCTGAAGCATTACGGCTATGACCGGGAATCCCCTGTCCGGATGAAGAAATTCGAGAGGTCGAAAGCCCTCATGGAGGAGGTCCTCCGCGAGACTCCGACCGACTACCAGATGCTCATGCAGATCTCGGAGCTTTATGCCGACTACGGCTTTTATGATGAGGCGATCAAATACGGGGACCAGTATATCTCCTTCAGGGAAAAGATCGGCAAGGGTTTCAACCCGACGATCTTCTTCACCCTGGCGAATATCGCCATCGAGGAGAAGAAGGATCCGGGCCTCGCGCGGAAGTATATCCTCGAGGGGTCGAGGGCCTTTCCCGATTACCTCGACATCTGGTTTGTCGGGATCAAGCTGGGGAACATGGTCGTCGATCACCGCCTCGCGCAGAATTGCGCCCATGAATACATCCGGCTTTTCGAGAGATACCAGAAGGACCCGAGCCTGATGGGGATGAAATTCATTCACACCTACGGGCCGAAATTCGTCGCGTTCGCGGCCTACACCCTGGCGGCTGCCGGTCTTTACCAGGCGTCGGCGGCCTTCGAGGTCATTCACAACGTCCTTCCGATGCTCGATGACGATTACCGGAAGAAGCTGGTCGACCAGGTCATGACCGTCGTCCCGCAGATGAGGCTCCCGGCGCAGGTGACGGTTGTCCCTCTCCTGGATCCGGAGAAGCCTGTTGAATACCGGATGGAAGGGATCGGAGGTGCGCGATGCTGAACAAGAGAATCCGCATTTCGGCCTGTATGATGGTCAAGAACGAGGAAAAGAACCTCGAGCGCTGCCTCAAGTCCGTCAAGCCGATCGTCGACGAGATCATACTGGTTGACACCGGATCCACGGACCGGACGATGGAGATCGCCCGGGCCTTCGGCGCGAAGGTCTATGAGCATCCCTGGGAGAATGACTTTTCCCTGCACCGCAACCAGTCGATCTCTTATGCCTCCGGGGACTTCATTCTCATTGTGGATGCTGACGAGGAGATTGTCCTCCGGGGTCCTGTTTCGAAGTTTAAGGAGTTTCTCAAGTCCCTTCCGGATGAATTCAATGCCGTGATCATAACGGCCAGGGACATCCAGAAGGGGACGGTGGCCATGGAGTTTCAGACGGCCAGGATCTTCCGCAAGGGGAGGGTCCGTTATGAGGGGATCGTCCACAACCGGCCTGTCCTTCCCGGGAATGCCGGGATCTTCACGGATATCATGGAGGTCTTGCATTACGGCTATGACCTGACGCCGGAGCAGAAACAGGCGAAATTTGAAAGGACGTCCGGGCTGCTTTTTGCGAGGCTTGAAAAGAATCCCGGCGACTTCGACTGCTATTTTTACCTCTCTCAGATTTACGCGGACTCCGGGAAGCTGAAGGAGGCCGCCGAATTCGGGGAGAAATACCTCGAGGGGTGGGGAGGCGGAAACGGAAGCGGCTATGATGCCATTTACTACACCCTGGCGAAGTGCTCGATGGAGATGGGGCAATTCGACAAGGCGGGCAGGTGGCTCAGGGAGGGTCTTGCCCGGATCCCCGACGACATTGACCTCAACTTCGGCCTTGTCGAGCTCGGCCTCAATGTCCGGGACACGAACATGGTGTTCCAGGGGGCGAACAACTACTTCAAGGTTTATGACGCCTACCGGAAAAATCCCATGCTGAAGGGCAAGAGGTTCACCTATACGGCAAAACCCCGGTCCCTGGCATGGATCAGGGGGGCGCTTGCCGTCACCCATTTTGAGGCCGGAATGGGCCATTTGAAGCGTCTCGGGGAAGGCCTGGGGGTGGAGGATGCCGGGTTCAAAAATAATGTCCTGGAGACCGTCCAGAAGTGCCTGGGGAGACTTGAGATCCCGATCAGGATGGACCTGGGGCCTGAAAAGCAAGAAAACGGCAAGGCGGCCGTGAACCAGTGAAAGGAGGAGGCAATGGCATTTATCATATTCAGGAAGGACACGGGGGAACCCGTCAAGATCACTCACGCCATTGACGTGAAGGATGCCCTGGCGACCGGTAAATATACCCTCGAGCCGAAGGGTGAGGTTGCGGGGCGGGATGTCGACATCAAAAGGGTCAGAAAGGCGCCGGATCCGGTTGAGCCGGCGGAAAAGAAGAAGCCGGAGAGGCGTCCTGAGGACAAGATTATTTACAAGGACGCGAAAACCATCGGGGCGCCCCCGAAAAACAGGTGAGGTGAGCTATGGCATTGATCGAAGAAGATGGATCCATTGTGGACGGCGCGAATACTTACGCGTCCCTGTCTTACGTGGACACTTTCTGCTCCGACCTGGGGCTTACCTCCTGGGCGTCGTGTTCCACGACGGCGCGGGAGGCGGCGATCCTCAGGGGGATGGCCTATATCGAGTCCCTCTCCTTCAAGGGCTATAAGTCCGACGCAGACCAGTCCCTCAAGTGGCCGAGGGATGGGGCCTATGATGAGGACGGCTATGCCATCGAGGATGACGCGATCCCGACGAACCTCCTCCGGGCCGTTGCCCGGGCCGCTTACGAGGAGTCGGTGTCTTCCGGCACCCTCCAGGCGACGAGGACGGGAGGGGTCAAGAGGGAGAAGATCGATGTCATCGAGATCGAGTATTTCGGGAGCTCGACGAATTCCGACAAGATCTTCGCGGCGATCAACGGGTATCTCAAGGGGCTTTTGGCTGACAGCGCTTTCTCCGAAGTCGAGAGGACCTGATGGGAGAGGAGACCTACTGCCTCGTTCATGGTTTCTGCGACGTATGCGGGAAGTATTCAGGGCCGGAGAGCCTGGAGGTCTCGCGGATTATCTATAACCGGAGCACATATATTGTCTGCTCTGTGAAGTGTTACTTGAAGCTGTTTGAGAGGTTGCATGGACTGGACGCTGTGGCAGGACAGGGCTGATTCGATGATCGCGAAATACGGGGCCGACGTCACCGTCCGGGTGACGACAAGGTCCGGGTATAGCGCGGCTTCTGATAGTTATACCGAGGTCAGTGTGGACTATTCCTGCAAGGCGCTTATTACGGATTTCAAGGAGAGGGACATCGACCAGACGCTGATCCAGGTGGGTGATAAACTCGTTATTATCCCGGCGAAGGATCTCCCGGCTCTCGACGAGCAGGGATATGTCCGGGTCATATACGGGACGAAGGTATGGAATCCGATTTCCATCGTCCCCCTGACACCCGGGGGGACGCCGATATTCTATCGAGTCCACGTGAGGGGGTAATATGCGAATGGAAAAGGTCGTCCAGAAACTCATGAGGGTCACGAACGAGCTCAATGCTTCCTTATCGGAACTGAAGAAAACGCAGGATGAGCTCAGTGCCGCGAAGGCGGAGATCCTGGTCTTGAAGGCCAGGGACGAGAAATGCACCGAGCTCTTGAGGAAAAAGAAGAAGGTCATGGATGGCGACTAATATCGACAAGCTGGCAAAAAACGCCGACGAATTCAACAAGCTGCTCAATGTCCTGGCTGCCAGCATCAATGCGGATCTCTCGCAGCTGATCCGGGCGACGGTCCTTAAGACCTTCACGAAGATCGTCAAGGAGTCTCCGGTTGACACGGGAACCTACCGGGCGAGCCATCAGATCGCGAACAGCGAGCCGGGGGAGGGCGAGGGGGTCATCGAGTCGCCTTACGCCTCAAAGCAGGACAAGGGGGCCGCGGAAGCCTGGGCGAATGCGAAGGCGAAGGATAACACAGCGGCCTGGACGTGGAGGCCGGGGCAAGGGTCGATCTGGCTTTTCAACAACGTGCCTTATGCCTACCGGATCGAGGAGGGTCATTCGGGGCAGGCCGCGGCGGGGGTTTACAACGTGGCGCTGGCGCAGATGATCCAGATCTTTCATGCCGAGGCGATGAAAAGCAAATACTGGAAGGGGACGACATGACGCCCACAGAGGTCTATGCCGCGATTCTGACGAGTCTCTATACTACATGGGCCACGGCGACTGAGATCGCCGGCCTGAACAGATCTCACAAGGCACCGCGGGGGCCGTGGATTGAGCCTGTGATTGTGATGGGGGACACCTTCCCGGGCGAGCTCGGGGTGGACGGGGTGGGACTCCGGACTGGGGTGTTCCAGGTGAATGTCAACGTTCTCCCGGATTGGGGATACAAGACCGCGATGGAATACGCGGGGCGACTCGAGACGGCCTTTCGCCGGGCCGAAGCGGATGGGGTTATTTTCGATGATCCGTCGACGACCGTGGTCGGGATCGTTGAAGGGTATTATCGAGTGACGGTGCGGATAAATTTCCACGCCTGGATCGGAGAATAAAACACAGGAGGATGAAATCATGAGCTCAACATCTCAAATAGGACTCTCGAGGAAACAGAGGGTTTTCATCGCCCTGGAATCGGTGGCCGGCACATTGGCCTGGCCGAGCGCGACGGGCGACTTTGTCCGTCCGGCCGGTAATGCCATGATCAACCAGAATCCGGCTTTCGTCGATTCCGAGGAGCTTTCGAATACTCTGGACTTGCTCGATCAATTCCAGAATGCGGTCCCTGCCGGGGACTGGGAGGTGCCGATGTATGTGCGGCCTTCCGGGACGGTGGGGAATAAGCCCCAGGGGATGGATGCCTTTTATTCCCTGATGGGTGCGGAAAATGCCGCGACGACGGCGTCCCTGTCGGGGGGCATTTCGGCTTCGGCTGCGACCGCGGTCGTCGACGGGATCGCCGGGGGGACACTTCCGAATGTCGGGGTCATTACCATTGGAACGGAGCAGATCCGCTACGAGGGGATCACGCAGGCCGGATCCACCGCTGCGACACTCCTTAATTGCACGAGGGGTTACGGATCCGCGGCGGCGACGGCGCACCTTGACAATGTGGACGTTGCCCTTTCGTCTGTTTTTTACAAGCAGGCGATCACGGCGCCGAGCCTCACGATCTGGGTCGAGACGGACCATTTTATCCAGGCTCTTACTGGCGCGACGGTCAACCGGGCCGTGTTCGGTGTGACGAACGAGGGCGCCCTCAAGGTGACCCTTACCGGCCAGGGCATGAACATGTATTGGGCCGGGACTTCGCCTCTCGCGGCGAGCGCGGGGACGGCGGCGACCCAGCTTGTGGTCGATGACGGCAAGCTGTTCAAGGCCGGGATGGTCATTTACAACAAGACTCAAAGCCTCACGAACGCGGGGTCCGGCTGGACGATCAACACCGTGTCCACGAACACCCTGAGCCTCTCGGCTGCCTGCGGGCAGACCTGGGCGACGGACGACGAGGTTGCCGGTTATCTGCCGACCGGGACCGCCATCGGGGATCCCATCGAGAACCGATACACGACGGTCAAAGTCAACGGGGTTGAGTCCCGCCTGAAGTCGATGGAGCTCACCCTGGACCTTCCGAAGAAATACATCGAGGACGAGATCGGCGCGGAATATCCGGAGGATTACATCGAGGACCGGAGAAACATCTCCAGCACGATGTCTCTCTATTTCCGGAAAACCGATGCGAAGTATTTCAAGGACGGTTATGACGGGTCGGAGGTGCCGGTGCACATCCGTTTCGGCAACGATGACGGCTACACAATGGAAATGTATCTCAAGCGCTGTATCCTGGAGGTCCCCGCGATCAACTTCGCGCCTCCTGCCGTGGAGCTCACGATTCCCTTTAAGGCCCTCGGCACGGTCGGGGAGGACAGCTGCGAGATCGTCTTCCACTAATTTGAATGTTTCAGCATTTGCTGAAATGACGAAAGGGCCCGGATAGGTGACGCGAACCGAAAAGGCAGTTGTCCCGGCTGCTTTCCGGGCTTTTCCCTTAACCAAACCTAAAGGAGGTTTTTATGAAGCTCAGGACGAAAAAGGAGCCCGTCTGGATCACTATCAAGGAGGGTGAAGGGGAGGCCAAAGTCCAGGTTGTCCCCATGAGCCCGAAGGACGCTCACGAAGTCCTTGAACTGGCCCACGAGGTCGAGTGGGACCAGGGACAGCGGTTCAAGAACGTCAACCTCTACCGGTTCAAGATCTCGAAGATCAAGAAGTGCATCCTGGACTGGAAGGGGATTGAGGACGAGGACGGGAAGCCGATCCTTTGCACCGACGAGAACAAGGAGATCCTCTATGTCTGCAATCCGGCCTTTATCGACCGGATCCTGGACGAGGTGGATGCCTTGTCGGAGCTTGAGGGCAAGAGGTTGGAAGATCTCATAAAAAACTCGAAAGCTGGGCGGACTGGAACGGGCAGGACCAGGTCGTAAGCTGCGAGGTCTGCCGGGACCTCTATCATGGCGATCCGCCCTGCGGAGAATGTGAAAAGCCGGAGCTCGACGAGGACAACCGGCTGGCGTGGAGGATCTGGTCGATATGTTCTGAATTCGATCGGCCTTACGGATTTTCGTCCCCCCTGCCCATTACGACGGAATCGGTCCTCCGGCTCTGTCAAGTCTTTAACGGGACCGTTGAAGATTTCGAGAAGGTCCTCGTGATCGAAAGAAGGTTGCTGCCGAGGATCCTCGAAAGACAGAGGGAAAAGGTTTCCCAGGAGAAAGACGATGCCAGGCGTAAAGTTTAGAATCGATGTCAAGGAGGCCGAGGTCGCCCTCGCGAACATGAGGAAAGACCTCAAGAACCTCGGCCTGGAGACGAAGCTCACAGAGAAGGAGATCAAGCAATTCGAGTCCCGGATGATGAAGGGCATGGGGACGAGACAGGCCCGGGACTCTGTGGAAAGTTTGACGAGGTCCATCGGTCTTTCAAGGAAAGAGGTTGAGGCCCTTCGCCGGAAGATGGACTTCGACCCGATGAAGAAACAGGCCCATGAGGTCAACGGGGTCCTGGCTGCAATGCGGAAGCATTGGATCGGGATCACGACGGCCATCATCGGCACCTACATGGCATTCGACAAAGTGTTCGGATCCTCCATGCGATACCTGGGGCAGATCGAATCCTACCAGCTCGGGATCGCGACCTCCTTTTTGCTCAACGGCCAGTATATCGACCAGACGACCGGGAAGGTCCTTGAGGGGTCTGCCGGCCTGAAGGCCGCGCAGCAGGCCTCCGCGGGCATGATGGCCCAGCTGCAAGCCGCGAACCTCCAGACGATCGCGACCCTGGACCAGCTTGTCAATGCCTACATGGTGACGTTGCCGGTTGCCATGAGCAAGGGTTTCAATCCGGACATGGCAAAGGAATTCACCGTCGCGATGGTCCAGGCTGCCGGCGCGATCGGCCTTTCCCTTGACCAGCTGGCCGAGGAGACCCGTTCCCTCCTCATGGGGACCATCAACCCGCGCACCTCCCGGATCGGCGTTGTCCTGGGGCTGAGAAATGAGGACATCCGGGAGCATAGCCAGAATGCCGATACGCTTTTCAATTTCCTGATGGAAAAACTCGCGGCTTACAAGACCGCCGGGATCGAGACTCAGCGAACCTGGGCGGGATTGTGGTCGAACATGAAGGACATCGCCCTCCAGGCCGGGGGCATGGTGGCTGAGCCTCTCTTTCTGTATATCAAGCAGTGGATGATCGAGCTCACGGAGGACATGATCTCCCTTAACGAGGAGACCGGAAAGATCGAGTGGAACCCGGAATTCATCGAGGGGATGCGGAACATCAAGGCCGGGATATACGAGATCATCGCCGACTTCCACCGTCTCGCGATGCTGATCGACAAGGTCGGGGGGTCGCTGACGGCCCTCGGTTACATCCTGTCATTCGGCCAGAGTGACACGATGAAGAAGTGGAACGAGATGTTCGAGAAACGCTACCTCGAGAACGAGAGGATGCTTCAGAAACTCGCGATGATGGAGCAGGGATTCCGGGTCGCGAGGCCGGAGGAGATCAAGGCGGGCCAGTATAAGGAGGTCACCGACAAGACCGGCGCCGTCCGCAGGATGCCGACGGGCCTCGAGAAGGTCACGACCCCCGGCGGACAGGAAATGTTCTTCATGAAGCAGGCGAAGCAGGATCTCAAGTATGTCCAGGATACGAGGAAGAAAGAGGAGGAGGAGGTCAAGAAGCTGAACGAGAAGCTCGTGGAGGAGACGGAGAAGCTCACCCTCACGAAGGAAAAATTCATCGAACGGGAAAAGCAAAAATACCTTGCTGCCGGTGCCGATAAGGTCAAGGTCGAGGCCTGGGCTGCCGCGCAGATCAAGAAGATCCGCGAGGAGCAGGCTGAGAAGGCCGAGCAGGAGGCGCAGAAACTCCGGGAGAACCTCATGAGGCGCGCCGAGGAGATCAAGAAAAACGAGATGGAGATCCTCAAGGCCGAGGAGGACCGGATCGTAAAGGAGATGGAGATCCAGGACCGCTACGAGACGAGGGTCATGGAGGCGATGAAGGAACTGGGGCGGGCGAACGAGATGGACGCCCTGGAGAGATTCCAGGAGTCTGAAAAGAAGATGCTCGAGCTCCAGCTCAAAAATGTCCAGACCATGCTCCAGAAAACGGTCCCGGCTTATGAGGCGGAGGGTGATGCGCTCGACAAGGAATCGATCGCCCTCTGGAACCAATACACGGCCCTCCAGAAAAGGCTTGAGCTCATGGGTCTCCTCCTTCCCCTGGAGAAGGAGCTCGTCAACCAGAGGATGAAAGAGCAGGCCTATGGCGAGGTCGGGATGTATGCCGGGGGGCAATACGAGCAATTCTGGCAGGAGCAGCTTGACCGGAAGATCCAGCAGATGAGGGATGCCGGGGTCGAGGAGGAGCATATCGAGCTCTGGAAAAACGAGCAGGTCAAACAGCATGTCATCGAGCTCAATAAATTCCGGATCTCGCAGACGGACAGCGTCACGGAGGCGATAAGGCTCCAGAACGAGATCATGCAGGCCGAGTCGAAAACCTTTTGCGAGGAGGTGGCGGGCATGTGGGAGGAGATGGCCGGGGGGATGCAGAACACCATGAGCGACTTTTTCTTCGACTTTATGGTGGGGGAGATGAAGGATTTTGAGGACTACTGGAAGCAGTTTGCCCGAGGCCTTGCGCGTTCGCTTTCGGATGCCTTGAGCCGGAAGGTCACGGACTCGCTTCTCGACTTCTCGGTGTCCGGCCTGTCCGGTCTTGCCAGTATGGGGATGAGCCTGCTCGGAGGCGGCGGAGGCGGTTTGCCGTTGGATGAATTTGATTCTCCTTTTGCGCACCGGGGCCGCGGGCCTTACGAATCGACCGGGATGAGCAAGAGGGTCCCCTCCTGGATCTTTGCCGGGGCGCCGAGGTTTCACGACGGGGTTATCCTGAAGCCGGACGAGATGGCCGCGATCATCCGGAGGGATGAGTCGGTCCTCACGCCCGGGCAGATGAAAGCTATTGCCGGGGCTGGCGGGGGCACGACGATCAATGTCCCGGTCAACCTCGGGGGCGTGGGGGGCGCGAAGCAGGCGCAGGAACTGAGACAGGAGATTGAGGCGACCGTCCAGCGGGTCGTCAAGAGGTGGTCGTGATGGCAAAAATGGTTCTCGGAACCCTGACTTTTTCACGCAATCCGTCTGAGATGACCGTCATCAAGAAGGACCGGGTCACCGCGGTCAAGGAGACTTATTCGAGCGTCGCGCTGTTTTCCTGGGGATCTTCGATTATCGGAAAGACGATCGAGCTCAGCTGGCCTTTCATGACGATCAATGACTTCACGGACCTCGAGGCCCTTGTGGATGCGGATGAGGCCGTCGTGTTCAATCCCGAGGACGGCTCCTCGAAAACATACAACGTTGAGATTATCGGGCTGGACGGCAAATATCATATTACGCCGAGTGTGGCGGATGATGCGGGATACCGGAAGGATGTCCGGCTCACGCTTTTGATCATGAGTGAGGTTTAGATGGCCCTGTCATTGGATCCGACATTGGCAGCCGCGCAGGTATTGCAGAGCAGGCACCCCCTGGCTGAAATCATTTCGTCTCCGCAGGTCCCCGACATTCCTTTTGACGGGACGCGCCTGACCGGAGAGGCCTTTGATGAATACGGGCCTTCCGTCATCGCCCATTCCACCGGGCGCCTCATCCTGGCCTACATCGCGGATACGGACACGAGAAGCCAGATCAAATTCGTTTACACGGATACGGACAGGACCGCTTTTTCCACCGTCACGCTTGACCTTTATTCTCTTGTCAGCAGCCAAATCGAGGCCGTCTCGATCTGCGAGATGACGGGCGGCAATATCGGGATGGTCCTCCTGGTCCATCATAAATCAGGCCACGTATACAGGCTTGCCCGGAGGGTTTACACGCCTGTCGGGGTGGCCGTCGGGAATTCGGAAATCGCGAACTGGGATGAGGACCTCTACACCGGGGACCCGTGGGTCATCACGAAGGGCGCGAATGACTATTATGCAATATTCACGAGGTATGTGGAAGGTGACGCCCATTATCATTTCTTCAAGACCGCCTCGTCTGATTTTGCGGCGTGGGCGACTCCGTCCGAGGTGGCTGTCGGAGGGCTTGACGCGTCCCTGAAGCTCGGCAATCCCTCTATGCTGAAGGTCGCCTCCGGCGACATCTGGTTGTGGTTTGACGTCGTGGAATCTGTCGGCCCGAACGGGGAGGAGCTGTCGAACGTCTATTATTCGATTTCTACGGACAACGGGGTTTCCTGGGCGAATGCGACGAAATTCACGAACTACACGAAATACTCGGAGACCGGGAAGCATCCGGTCATGCTCCAGAAGATAGCGACGCAGCTCTATATGATGTTCACGAAGCAGGTCAGCGTCTTGCAGATGGACGACACCGCGGCGGGGTGGCCGATGGGGGACATAGCGACGGACCTCCAATTCGACAGCGTCAACCGGAAACTCTATGTCTTAAATACGATGTGGGGCGGATGGAACGGAATCCAGTGCGTTGTCAAGATTGACGTGGATACCTGGACCGTCGAGAAATACTGGGATGACGAGTCGGCTCCGGCGGCCTTTGACCCGGATTGCATGTATGGTTGTAAGCATACGGTCCCGCAGTCTCAGAAGGGTGACGGCGATATTGTTCCGATTACGATAATCATGAATGGTTTCGTCGTCCTGGAGGGCGAGGCCGACACCATCAAGAATTACTGGGTTAACACTTCGACCTGGACGAAAAATGTCCGGATCGAGGATTCCGGATTTCCGGGGGGTCCCTGGGAAATAATCGGCTGCCAGGCCGATTATGCGAATCGCCGTCTTTATATTGCCGTCTGTGACATCAGCGAGTCGAAGGGGGTCGTTGTCGGATACATCGACCTGGATGATGCGGGGTCTGGTGATCCGGTGACTTACGGGTTCACCCAGCTGCTCAAGGCCACGGACTGGACTCAGACGCAAATGACAGGACTCCGTTCCCATGAAGTCCTCGGGGAAGGCGGATTCCTGGTCGACCTCGAGGAAAATGTCATCATCCTTTCGGCGGCGACGGTCAGCAGTTTGAACAAGGGGAGGCTTGCTGTTTACGATATTACAAGCGGGGGTCGCCTCTGTGAATTCAATCCGGATGACAACCCCGATTTCCCCTATCAGGGGATCAGGCGTCAGTTTCATTATACCGGCGGGAAGATTTACGGCTCATTCAATTATCATGCTTCACAGCCGGACCTCCGGGGCCTTTGCGTGGTTGATGTCGCGAGTGGAATCATCACCTATCAGCGCCCGAGTTATGCAACCCTTGACGATTACGAGCTGAGAAGCCTATGCGCCGGGCCGGACGGGAAGCTGGTCGTTTCCGCCTATGGTTACGGGATCGCCCTTTATGACCCCGTGTCTTATTCCTGGGAGCTTTTCAGCAGCGACAATATTCCGGCCATGACGCCGGACAGCAGGGAAAAATTCTTGCCGGTCGCCTATGACTCTGCCGGGGAATTTATCTTTGCGGGTGCAATTTATGGCTCATCGGACTGGACGGGCGTCATCATGTTTTCGGCTTACGGTTTCATCCAGCAGGCGAATTATTCCGTCGGGACCTGGAGTGGGGCCGCGTGGAGCTGGTCTACGCCCGACGAGCTGGTCCAGGGTTATATCGACCACGAGGCCGTCGGGGTCGCGGATCCGGGCGATAATACGTCCATGTTCGTTTTCTGGACAAATGAAGGCTGGGACCTGGAAAAGCGGATCAAGTGGGACAAGGACGGGACCGACCTGGACCTGGCGCCATATATCACGGGGGAGATCTCGACGGAACATTCCATCGAGGGAATGCCGGCGAAGCTCAGTTTCACCGCGACTCACGGGTATCTGTTTGATCCATATAACCTGAGCAGCGTTTTCAATATGTATCTCAAGAAGGGCCGGAAGCTCACCCTCCGCTGGGGGGAGAAGGTCGACGGCACGGACTACTGGCAAAATGCCGGGACCTTTTACGTGACGGGGTCGTCCCTCAGTTTCGCGCGGGGCGATTATCCGGTCATAAAGATCGAGGCGGAGGACCGCCGCTGCATATGGGAGCATCATCACGTTTACGCGACGGAATTCTATAAGGCCCTTCCGAAGGTGATTGTCGAGGAGGTCCTGAAGGACCATGCCGACCTTGAGGAAACCGATTTGAGCATTCCCGATTTTGTGGGCGGGACGGTCCTTGAGCACCAGTGGATTGACACGACCATTGACGAGATCGTGAACCAGGTCTGCAACCGGTTCGGGTATTATTTCCGGTTCGACGTGAACGGCGATGCGAGCGCGAGACGGATCTCGAATGCCGCGACCGTCGATCATGTATACGCCGACAGCACGAAACTTTTCAGATATTCCCCGGATGACAAATACAGCGACTTCACCAACCGCGTCACCGTCCAGGGCCAGGAGCTCGACTTCCGCGAAGTCCTGTTCTCGGAGGAGGCCGTGGGCCGGCTGAACGGGACGGTGGGGTGGTGGGGTTTCCACAAGGATTTTAAAATCTGGTATTCGGACGACCATAGCCGGCAGTGCCGATACCCGAGGCTCGAGGTTATTGAAACGGCCACTTCCATCGCTTTCAAGCTGGCGGGGTCCATCTCGGAGTCTATCGCGGCGGGGACGCTGTCCGGTTATGAGGACCGTTACTGCACGGTCACGGTCTCGGCACCGAATCTGATCCCCGTGCTTATTGCCGGGATTGCGATATGGGCTGCGGGGTGCGCGATCCCTGATGCAGTCGTTGTCGGGGGATTCGGGGCGTCCGTGGGACACACGATCCCGATTGGCCGTCTCGTGGAGAAGATCGGAATGATCATGTGCATCATGGTCCTGGGGGCGACCGGCAATTTCCAGTATGTCATACACGGCCAGCCCGTCGGGTCGGTGCGCCGGAGCGTTCAGGCGACATGGGACGACGAGGATCACCAGGCCGAGATCGGCGCCATTATCGAGCAGGCCATCCAGGATCCCCTCTGTTATTCGGTGACGGATTGCGAAAAGGTGGCCGCGTTCGAGGGGATGGTCGTGCAGCTGCAGAGAAAGCGCCTTTCCATGTCGAAGGTGGCCCACCTCCAGGATGAGGAGGGTGACACGATCACGATGGTTCATCCTTACAGCGGGCAGACCATGACTTTCTTTGTGACGAACCTCACGCGCAAATTCAAGAAATCGGCCCAGGGATCCTCTGACGGGTATTTCATCGACGAGATCGAGGGATGGGTGGTCTCATGAGGCTTTATGGCGGCAGGGTAATCCGGAACAGGGTCAACCGGCAATTCGCGGAACGCAAGGAGCTCCGGGACGCCGTCGTTTACGAGGTTGTGTCGGCGAGCCGTTATGCCTGGGTCCAGATCCAGGGGTCGCAGGAACGCATCAAGGCCTATTTCCCCGAGAACTGGGAGGCGACTCCGCAATATGTGAAAAGGGGGAATGCCGTCCGGATTTCCCATCCCGGGGGGAACAAGGGGCGGATTGAGATCTCCGGCCACGGGACCCTTATCCCGACGCCGGTCGAGGGCGGGAGCCTTCCGGAGCCTCCGACTCCGGGGGATGCCGTTTTGTCCGGGTGCAATCTCTCCCCGGTCAACCCCGCTGCGATGGCGGCTATCGTCAATCCCGGGAGTTACCGGATCGGCGGGATCACTTATTCCATCGTCGGGATGATGATGGACCGGACCGACATCGTCATGGACCGGGAGGATCTCATCATGGACCGGGTGGGTGATGTCGTGACCTTTGATGCGGCCCATGCCACCCTTTTCAGATACGACTCGGTGGTCGCGGGGACCGACGGTGAGGCCGATGTCGTGAAGGGATCGAATTTCGCTTACAATGCCGACCCGATTCCGGATCCCCCGGATGCTCCGGCGAATCATGTCCGGGTCGGGTGGGTCCTGATCTATCCGGGCATGACGACGGTCACCGCGGCGGATATAAACCGGATCTTTGTCAAGCCGGTGGCGACGGTGATGGAGGTCGTGACCGATGACACCGAGCTGGCGTGGGGGGAGGCTACGGCGGGGATCACCGTCACGATCCGGGACCAGTATGGCAATGTGAAACCCGGGCTCGGTGCCGGATATTATGTCACCTTCTCCTGGCTCCGGGGCAACGGGACCTTGTCTTACGGGGCGTCGTCCGCGACGCCGTCGCAGGAGTTGAGCTTTTATATGAGCTCGTCGGCGGAGGTGACCTATACGCGGACTGGGGACGGAGATGATGTGTCGCCGGTGTTCACTATCTCGGATTCTGTCACCGGGCTTTCGAACAGCGCCTATGTCAACCTCTATGACGTTGACGGGAATGAAATGGTTTAAAAGGAGGATTTATGTTCGGACGAATTGCGAGCGCGCTTGAGTTGATCGCGGTTGAACTGAGTGAAATCAAGCTGGAGATCCGGGCTATGCGCCAGGACCAGAAAGATTTAGTGAGCATGTCAAGGCAGGAAATGGAGAAGGGGCCTGACAGGGTCATGGAAATATTCCAGAAGGCGACGGCGCTCATCGGAGGGGATAGAGCGATCACGGGAGGAAATAGAAAATGAGCACGAATTTTCACACGCCATGGGCCGCGTCGGTTACGCAATTCACGGCAGCCGGGATGAATCCCGCCATCGCGAGCCTCGACCTCGCGATCACTTACGCGAAGAACGTCATCGTCCATTGTGACGGGGCAATCGCGTGGACGGGGGCGACCCTCTCCTGGGCGTCGACCTTGCGGTTTCTGTTCACGGATAGTGCGGGGCTGGCGAAGGCGAACTCGGCGGCGACCGGCTCCATCGCCCTCGGCGACAACCAGTTTGCCTACGTGGACCTGAGCGAGACGAACAATGCCGTGGTCACCGTCCAGGCTGCGACGATCACCACGGGCGGGGCGTCGAATTTCAAGACTTACAACCGGATGGTCCTGGGATACCGGAACAGCGCCTCGGATGCCTTTTATCCTGTCGAGTTTGTGCAGCAGGTCACGACCGGCCTTCCCCACGTGCAGCTTCACGCGATGGAGAGCGCTGATGACCATAGCGGTTTTGCCGCGCCGGCCACCCTGGATGAGGTCGTGACGATAGCGACGACCTCCAGGCTGCCGAAGGCCAGCGGAACGGTCATCCATGACCTCCTCAACGGCCTGGAGCAGGAGGCGACGGCGTCTCCGGCGACGACCCTCAATATCGACTGGACCATAGGCGATACGCAGTATGCGACCCTGGCGACTTCGGATCCTGTAAATATCCGGATGACCGGGCAGCGCAACGGCCATGTCTATCGGTTGAGGCTTATCCAGGACGCGACCGGCTCCAGGACTGTCTCCTGGGCAGACACGATCAAGTGGAGGGGAGGGGATGCGCCGACCCTGACGACCAATGCCGGATATTCCGACTTTGTCACCCTGGTCCGGTCGAACGGGACATGGTTTGCGGACGTGGCCCTCAATTTCTCGGATTAGACGGAGGATGAAAGATGCCTATATTTTACATTGACCCTGTCAATGGAAATGACACGACGGGGGTCGGTTCGCAGGCGACGCCCTGGAAAACGATCGAGGCGGGGGCGACGGCTGCCAGGATTGCCCCGGGGGACGAAATCCGGATAGCGAAAAGCCCGGATCCCGCAAGCCTGGGGACGATCACTTTCACGAATGACAGTGCCATCGCGACCCTTGCCACGGCCCGGACGATGGAGATTGATAACTGTGAGTCCGCCTGGAGTCCGGCGACGAATATCACCTGCAATACTGTAAATATTCAGAATTATTATTGCCAGGGGACAAAGGGGGCGTGGATGCAGCCGGGCTCGAGTTTTGCGACGGGCGTGATGGCCTGGAAAACCCTGGCCACGGCGACGGACTTTTCAGCGTTTGAGAAAATAAGTTTTTTCCTTCGGACTAATTACAACTATGCGGCGAACAGCCTCCGGCTGGATCTGTGCAGCGATGCTGACGGCCGTGTCCCGGTGAATTCGTTTGCTTTGGTTACTTATGCAGCTACGGGCAACAACCAGTATCATGTATATGATAACGGGGGTCCTCTCGGTTCGGGGATCCGGTCAATCGCTATCCGGGCGCTGACTGATCCGGGGACCAATTCCGTTTACATTGACAATATTATTGCGACGAACGACATCTCTCATCACACGCCGATTGGCAAGAATGACGGCTTCTGGTATCCTATCAAGTCCATCAGCGGGGCGACGATCGAGCTCGGTTATGACACGAGCTCCATTGTTTACAAGGGGACGACGGCGACGGGTGCGGGATATTATCAGGAAACGAATGTCATCGGAGCCGGTGCAAATCCCCTGAGGTGCCAGGAAAGCGGTTCGGCGGGGAATATCACGCTATACCGGGGGGGGTGGAATTTTACATCCGCGACGCAGGACGGGGTCACCTGGTATTCCGCGCAGCATTACCATGAAGTGGACGGCCCGAGCTCTTACGCGAAAAGCTATGTCGAATTCCAGAATTTCGGCATGGTCCGCGGGGACAATGTTTTTTATATTCAGAACAATGCGAACACGGACCGGGTCTCTTTTAAGAACACTTATGCTGCCGGGGGAGGGGAGGGCCGGATGTTCGGCTCCTATTCGCAGTCTTACCGGTGCATGGATTGCGAGCTGAAGGGGGACAATTACTGGGTCATGAACGATTCGACCGGTTACGGTTTTTATCTGCACTATTCGGTCGGGAACATGAAGGTCAACGGGAACGTGTTTATTCATGCCGGTAAGAGCGCGTATTCCCATCCTGCCTACATGGCGGGATCGAAGAACTTTGCGTTCAACGGGAACTTGAATATTCTTTCTGTCGGATCGCTGTGTCCCGGGGTCGAACTCGACAACGGGTCTTATTATTTCAAATACATTGAGCTGAAAAATCTGGCTAAAGGAATCTCTACTGGAAACGGCGGGCCGGTATGGGCTGAAATAGCGGAGCTGAAGGCCGACACGGTCACGGCGGGGTTTTATTTTGGCGCTTATTATTTTTCTTTTGTCCGGGTCGGCTGCCTCGACCTGGTGGCCGGAAATTTCACGGCGACCTGGGCATCGACCATCCATGGAGACGATCAATTCGGATACATCGATCGTTTTGATGCCGACAACCGGTGGAAGGCCCTGGGATACCGGGGGACGATCTCGGACCAGATCACGGGCGGCCAGGTGGAGGCTTGGGCCTATGGGGGATCCGGGACGTGCCTTTATTTTGATCCGAGCAGCCAGACGAATCCGCTTGTCCACAAATTCTATATTCCGGTCGAGGCGTCGAAAAATTACAAGGTCCATTTCTGGGTGAAAAAGACGGCGGCCGGGGCGGATTGCACAATGACCGCCGACATTCACGGCTGCGGCGCCGACATCACCGAGGAGGCCGTTGCGTTGACTGACGCGTGGGTGGAGTATCAGTCGTCGACTTTCACGACCGACATGGATGGATTCGTCATCGTGCGGCTCAAGGCCTATGACGGCGCGGTCACCGGGGACATCGGCGTGGATTCGATCCACCTCGAGGAGGTTTAAATATGGCGACGAGGGTGGAGCTCGATAAATGCGTGAAGGCCCTCTGGGGCGGGCCGGGGATCCCGCTTGACACGAACGACGTGAATATGGGGGCCTGTGTCCGGGCATTGTGGGGCGGGCCGTTTGTCGCTTACGGGCAGACTGCCGCGGAATATTCCCCGGGTGAAATGTATTCGACGACGGTGTGCGACAGTCCGGGGATTTCCGTCGAGTCGGATGCCGGCGGATTTTTCTTCGCGATGGGATGAGGAGTGAAGCATGGCAAAAATGATTCCTGATACGGTTATCGACAAGGGCCTGGAGGACATTGCGAAAAACGGCGACAGGCTTTACCTCTGCAATGCGCAGCCTTCGCTTTATTCGTCCCTGGCTTCATACAGCCTGGGGTATGCGACCCTCACGACCGGGGTCCCCGGGGGAAGTTTCACGATCGGCGACGGGGACACCTCCGGGCGGAAGGTGAGTGTGGCGGAAAAGGATGTCACCGCGACTAAAACCGACACGTGCAATCACATTGCCGTCGCGGATTCCGTGAACGAGCTGCTCAAGGCCGTGACAACCGTCTCGGGGTTTTCAACGGTCAGCGGTGATGATGTGACGGTGAAGGCATTTGATTTGTGGGAGATCCGGGATCCGGCATAAGATTTTTTATGTTTCATAAATTTTTTTATGCAGGGTCAGTCGAATTTCGTTTAACGCTATAAACTATTTAACTGAAGGAGGTGGATGACATGAGAAAAATACTAACCCTCATCTTTATCATTATATGCCTGGCCGGTATGCAGCCGGCGGCTGCCTGGGCGAAATCGGTGACGCTCACCTTTGCCTGGCAGCAGGCGACGGCGGACACCACGGACCCGACTTTCGGGGGGTGGAAGCTATACGGGAAAACTTCGCCCTCGGGATCCTACGAGCTACTGGCGACGATTCCTTTTGTGGCCCAGGCGACCGAATACACATCGGCGCAACCGATCATTTCCCCGGACGGCTCGGTGACGACATGGACCTTTGTCCTGACGGCGTTCGACCAGGCGGGGAATGAGTCTGCTTATTCGGAAACGGTCTCGTGGACCGCCGATTTTCAGGCGCCGTCCGTTCCGATCAATTTGAAAATCACCGTCCAGGCTGCTCCGTAGGCCGGGCGAACGAATAACGAGGAGGTTAAAGATGAAAATCAAACACATCGTTGTATTTATAATCGCGGCCATGTTCTTGATCGGCTGCGCCGGGATCCAGATCCAGGACGAGGCGACGCAGACCGTCCTGTATAAACTCGCGGGCCACCGCTTCGGCTTCGAGCTCGGCAAGAAGGATCCGAATACCGCCGAGATCGTCGTGAAGGCTGCCGACGGCATTATACAGACCATTGATCAGGGGACGACCGCCGAGGCCCTGTCGAAACTCCTGCAGGAGAGCCTTGCGAAGCTGGCCGCGTCTTACAAGGATGATCCGGCACTTGCCGCGGAGGTCGCTATCGTCGCCGACCTGGTCGTCTTCAAGGGGGCGCCGGTCGACCTCGAGGCTTACAAGGCCTATCTCTCTCAGATGAAGGCGGGCATGGAGGGCTTTAAAATGGGATACGCCCTTGCCCTTGCCGTGAAGAAGTAGGAGGGGGCCATGATCAGGAAAGGAGATGTGTTCGCCGTCAAGACGAACTCTGCGCTGGCGGGGATCATAAACTTCTGTCAGAAGGTCTGGTCCTGGGATTCGGAGTCGAAATACAACCATGCCGGGGTCATCATCGATGAGACCGGAAAGACCTTCGAGTCCCTTGCGAAGATCGGCAGTTATGACCTCTCGCAATACGAGGGGCAGTGCATCATCATCGCAAGGCACAAGGAGATGGATGACAGCAAATTCGAATACGGCTTTCTCAAGGTGAAGGGCCTGGATGGGGCGATCTATCCGGTCCTTCGCCTCCTCCTCCATCTTGTGCGCCTTGCGAAATATATTCACTGGAAATATCCGGTCTGCTCGGAGCTCGTCGGGAAGTTTCTCAACGCGGCGGGCCTCTGGCGGAAATGGTGGGGGATCACCCCCGACATTTTGGCTGACGTGTGGACCATATCGAAGCATTACGATGTCATCTACGAGGGACCCCTCGAGATGGCGAAACTGACTGGAGGTGAGCGAGATGTTTGAGACCCTTATTGATATTCTCCTGCATCCGGAGAATTACGTGATGATCGATCTCGACCGGATCCTGGTCAATGCCGGGACCCTGGTCGCGTCTTTCATCGAGACGAACCCGAAATTCTGTGTCCTCATGGCGATCCTGATCACCTGGATTGTGCAAAAGACGCCCTGGAAATGGGATGATTCGGCCTGGGAGAAGCTCAAGGGGAAATTCAACCTCAACTAACCGCGCCGGCCAGCCCGGGGGCCGGCTCATACCTGGAGGAGGAGTGGGACGATGGAACACTGTCCGTCTCATGAGAAAATGATCGACAGGATGTTCGAGATGGAAAAGTCAATCGCTTTTCAGGATGCGAAGATCAAGACACTATGCGACTCGCAGGAGGCCATTTTCGAGAAGATCGACAAGGTGGTCGAGGCTGCCGAAAAGACCGTGATGGAGATGCGGGACACGCAGGCCGATCTCAGGTCTGACATAAGGTTGATCCAGATTCGACTTTCAAAAAACGGATCGGGGGAGAGACCGGAGAAAGAGGATCTCGAGCTGACCGGTTTTCTGAACCGCGCCTGGAGGCAGTTTCTCGACAAGGTCGGGTGGATCATCATCGCCCTGGCGTTATGGGCGATCCTGAAGTCGTTTGTCTTTGGGGAATATCCCCAGTTGATGAGCATTTTCAAATAATCCCGGGGTGTGGCCGGACGGGGGTTTTCCCCTCCTTTACCTCGTCCGGCCCTTTTATTTCCGGCTGCTTCTCTTTTTGTAATAACCGTTCTCCAATACCTACCAGAATCTACCATGAGATTCTGCGCTTGGTTCCTGCTTCAAAGAGGCTGCCAACGATACTGCTGTTGGTCTTATATCACTCTCCACAGGCGTAACTTTCCGAGGAACTCTCGGTAGTTTTGCTGCTAAATTCTTGAGATTGATGGCTGCGTTTAGGTCGCGGTCATGTATTGCACCACAGTCGCAAGTCCACTCCCTATCTGATAACTTCAACTCCGAGTTGATGCAACCACAATGCCTGCATAGACGCGAAGATGGGAAAAATCTGTCGGCGACTATCAATTCGGAGCCGTACCAAACTGTCTTGTATTCCAGTTGCCTGCGAAACTCGGCAAATCCGACATCGCTAATTGCCTGCGCCAGGCAATGATTTGCCAACATGCCTGACACATTCAGGTCTTCAAGAACAACTACACTGGGGCGTTCGCTATCTGGCTTGGTTTTCGCCACAATAGCCGAAGTCGCCTTGTGTAGTGTGTCGCGCCGGATGTTGGCTATTCTTTGATACGCTTTAGCAATTTTCTTCCGTGTTTTTTCTCGGTTCTTTCCGCCTTTCTTTCGGCGTGATAGCTCGCGCTGAAGTCGCCTTAATTTTCCTTGTGCCTTCTTTAGTGGTTTCGGGTTCTCGAATCTTGTTCCATCACTGATCACAGCCAAGTCTTTGATACCTAAATCAACACCTACAGGTTCACCGATCGCCTGAGTGGTCTCAATCTCTTGTTTGCATTGAACACTAACGAACCACCCTCCCGCCGCTTCTGAAACAGTAACAGACAAGATGTGGATACCATCAGTTGGAATGTAGCCGCGCTCCTTCAATCTTAACCAACCAATCCGAGGCAGCTTGATGTGTGTTTCCGTGACGTGGATTGCACCTGTCAATCTGAAACTGCCAATGCCGTTTTTGCGGGATTTGAACTTAGGGAAACCAGGAGCCTCACCACCATTTTTCACGCGGCGGAAGAAGTTTTGATACGCCCTGTCCAAATCGCGCAGGGCTTCTTGTGGAGCAGCTTTTGAAACTTCGTAAAGCCAGGGGAAATCTGTCTTTTTCAATGCGTTCAACTGCCGGTGTTGCTCTATAGCATTGCTGGACTTACCGGTTTCCTCATATTCCTGCTTTCGTCTTGCAAGTCCCCAGTTCCAAGCAAAGCGAGCAGCGCCAGCGTGTTTCAACAGCGTAGTTCGTTGAGTGTTGTTTGGATCGAGTTCGGCTCGGTACGCTCTAAGAATTTCCATCAGCTTTCTGCTTCCTGCGCTCGGCTGAACGCTTACCATAGATTTTTGCTGAAAATGACGAGAGCAAAGACAGCATGTCTTCAACCAGTTCCGCTTCGTATGACTTGGGTAGAACTTCCTCACACCACTCAACAATGACGCCGTGACTCTCAAACAACTTGACGAAGATTCCAAAATTGAATCGGGCAAGGCGGTCTTTATGTTCTATGACCAAGCGGTTGATCTTGTGCTCAATTGCCAGGTCAAATAGCCGATGAAGTTTGGGGCGATTGTCGTTCATACCAGATAACGTTTCCTCAAATACATAACCAACGCGGTATTGCTTGTTGGCGCAGTATTCAAGCAGGCGCAATTTCTGACGTTCCAAATCACCTTTCTGTTTCTGGTCATGAGACGACACCCGCACGTAGATTGCGGCACAATCATTTGGTGGAGCATCTTCTGAAACGATACCTTGAAGTTGCTCAATATCTTCAATGCGGTATCTCCGATGTCCGCCTTTTGTGCGCTCTGCTTTCAACGCGCCAGAATCATCCCATGCTCGGAGCGTAGAAATTCCAACGCCAAGAAGTTCAGCGGCCCTCCTGGGTGATGTAGTTTTCCCTGTCCTGGGTGTCCGCGTAGTTTTCGCGGTCCTGGCCTTCGGTGCCGTTGAGCTTCTTCTTCCTGACCGGGTTCCGGCTCAGGTGGTATCCCTGGAGAAATTGCCCGATGAGCCAGAGGACCAGGGCCATTGCGATCCGTTCTTTCATCTGCGCCTCCTTTCCTTGTCTTGATGTTTTTCGACGAACCGGTAAATGTAGTCGATCTCGTCCGCGATGACCTGGGCCTTCTTGAGACCGAGGGTGAGGTATTCGTCCTCGTCCGACTGATACTTCTTGCCGATGTGGATCTTCAGGACGGGGTATCCTTTAAACGTGGTTTCTTCGGGTGTTTTTGTCCGGCTCATGGATTGTCCCCCTTTTCCAGGTCCAGGGTGATGTGCGCTGTCATGCTTTCCCCGGGCTTGAGGAGCCTCTGCAATTCCTTCAGGGTCATTTCCCCGAACAGGCCCCATACGCAGTCCTCAAAAAGACGGGCGCCTTCGGTGATCCTTTCCGGGACGCTTTTGCATTCGGGCCGGTCGCACCACCGGTATCCGAAGGAGAACATGGTCGGGTCCGTCTTGTCTCTCCAGATGATGATCTTCATGCTGTCATCCTCCTTAAAACGGGACGTCGTCTTCCGGGCCGGCAGGCCCGTTGTCCTGGGCGCCGTCGCCGTTGCGGGGCCTGAGTTTCGTAAGGCCTTTGAGGGACGTGAGGATGATTTCCGTCGTGTTCCTCTTTTCGCCTTCCCTTGTCTCCCACGTCCGGGTCTGGATCCGGCCCTCGAGGTAAATGAGGGAGCCTTTCATCAGCCGGTCGGAGCAGACGTCGGCGAGCTTTCCGTAGGCGACGCACTTGTGCCATTCGGTGTATTCCTGGCCGTTGTGCCACTTCGATGTCGCCATCGAGAAGCTCGTCACGGGCTGGCCTCCCGGCATGTAGCGGAGCTCGGGGTCTCCCCCGAGCCTCCCGATCAGTATGGCTTTATTGAGCACTTTTTGCCTCCTTTCCCGATTCTCCTTTTTCGATGATCCATTTCACGGCGTCCATGTGGATGCCGTTTGCCAGGTCCTCGATCTTCTTGATGCCGAAGGCCGTGAGGAAATTCTTTTCGGGGATCCCGTGATGGGCGAGCGTTCCCCGGATCGCCTTCGCCTTGACCGAGTTGATCTTCCCGCCCTTGTCGCCCTGGGAGGCCGGCGGGGGTGTAGCAGGCTCGGTCTTTTCTTCGAACTCCGGGTATTCCGGATCCTGGACGTCCTCCTCCGATGCTGCCGGAGGCGCAGGGGGATCCGGGGGCGCGGCCTGGGCCGGGGCCTGGGCCTTCTCCTCGTCGTCGACGATGATGTCGACGGCGTCGGCCTCCGGGTTTGTCTCGACGGGGGCCGGGAGCTGATACCTGGGATGTTCGAGGACCCTCTGGGTGTCGAGCCTCAGGTTGTTCAGCGTGTGGACGTCGCCGTCGAAGATGATCTGGAGGGTGTAATGGGTCTGCTTCTTCTCGTCGTGATGGGTCTCGATGGGGACCCTCCGGAGCTTCAGGGGGATGAGGGCGAACCTTCCGGCCAGGGCCGCGACATACTCGAGCCCGGAGTTGATGTCGACGATGGAATTGTATGAGGTCGTCCGGATCTGGTAGACCCCGCCGACGGAGACCTTCGGGAGCATCACCATCAGGGTCCCGGACTGTTTGCACTTGCCTTCCTCAAGCAGGGAGCAGGGGCAGGAGACCCTTTCCATCTCTTTCGTCTCCTCATTGACCCTGGTCGCCGTCTCGCCGTCGCCTTCGCACTTGAGACCCCGGGACGATCCGTAATACTTGTAAGAGCAGGGGAACACCGACTCGAGGTCGTTGAGGGGGAGCATCACGTCGAGCTCCTTCGGCTGCGGGCCGTAGATCTTCTCGACCCCGGGGGCGTTTGTGAGGACGAAATAGTCCGTCTCCATGGGATATTCCCTGCCGGATGATTTCGATTTCGCCTTGAGGCCAAGGCGGATTGAGCCGAGACGGGGAAGCCGTCTGCGGTCACTCAGGCCTTTTATTTTTGTGACTCTTTTCGCGAATCCGTTGCTCATGCTGCCTCCTTTTTCTTCGCTGTCTTTTTGGGTTGGGTTACCGATAGCCTCTCGTAAAAACTCTTGACCGTCGCTTTTTCGATTTCTCCGGGGGAGAGGAGTGCCTTGTCGAGCTTTTCGGATTCGACCAGCGCGACCTTGCAGATGTATTCGCCGGCGCGTCCTTCCCTTGCGTCGATGTCCTTCATGAGGGTTTTGATTTTCCCGGACAGATCCTTGTATTCCTTTTCGATGTCCGACTTCTGAGCGCCGAGCTCCTTGTAATAGCGGAGCATGTCCGCGACTTCGTCCGGGAGGAGGGCGTCCGTCTTGAGCTCCTGGAATTCCTTCTCGTAGCCTTCCCAGCAGGCCGAGGCCCATCCGCAATACTGGCAGCGCCATTCGTCGATGAAGTATTGACGCTTCGGAAGGGTTTTTTTGTCGATGTATCTCTGGACGGCCTCGAACTTATTGAAGGATTCCCCGACGATGTTTTCGAGGATGACGCCGACTTCCTTCTTCTCTCCCGCGCTGTTTGTGAGCTCCAGGATCCGGAGGTCGTCGAACACATACTCGTAAAGGAACTCGATATATGCCGAGGTGTTCTTGTTCTTGATGAGCAGGATCCCGCGCTTGATCTCCGGGTTTACGTCCTGGAGACCTTTCATGTAGTCCGCGCACTGCGCGAAGTAGTCGAGGGGAAGCTCTCCGTCCCAAAACCTCTGAAACGTGAAATGGTTGAGCGCCTTGTGCTCGAGGTGGTAATCCTGGCCCATGATGTCGGTGAGGATGCCGTCGATCCGGCCTTTCCTCGTCCACTTGAAATCCGGGTGACGAACGACGACCTCCATCTGCTCGGAGTGGAGCTGGAAGGCCGACTTGCGGATCCAGTCCGCGGTGAGCTCCTCGTGCCATGAGGAGTCATCGAACACGAGGATGGACCGCCCGGGCAGGGGCTGCCTTTCGATCCCGAGGCCCCAATAAACCATCTGCCGGATGCACCTCTCGGGTCCGGCCAGGGATGGGCGGGCGTAATACTTCGACTCGTCGTTCCCGAATTGTCCTGCGATTTTCGGGATGATTTCTGCTATCATTGCACTGCTCCTTTCGTTTTTCTGAATTCATCGAAGCTGTAAACTTTGCAGCACTCTAATGTCATGGAAAGCTCATACAGAAATTCGCCTTTGACGATTTCCCGGACGGTCTTTCGCGTCTCGGCCTTTCTCATGAAGGACGAATAATCAAAAGGCCGGATGTATCCGTAAAACGGTTTGATGTCCGACGGGATCTTCGCGTGGGGTTCGTAAATCCCGCTGAGAATGACCGCCGGACTGTTGTGGACTTTCTCGGAGGAGATCCGGAGGATGAAAAACCATCCGAACAGCGTCGCCCGATTTTTGAATTCTGAAAAAAGGTAAACGGTATCTCCGATCTTGATCCGGTTGAAATGTTTGTTCGTTATCCTGATTGAGACTTCCGGCGTTGCGATTTCTTTCGCAAAATAAAGCCACTCCAACGTTCCCCCTCCTTTCCCCCGGGGAGCCATCCCACCCAGCCGTTTCGGCCCCCCGGGAGATGTTCAAAATGTTAGGCTGCCAATACCTTGAATTCCGTCGGGGTCAGATCGACGATCTTCCCGCCGATCCTTTCGAGCTCGACGACACGGTCGTAATCCTCGGCCTCGTTCGCGAGGGACGTCACGGCGTTCGCGAGGCCCCACTTGCTCAGGTCTCCTCCGGTGATGAAGTTTCCGAGGACCTTCTGCATCTCGGACGAGTTGAGGCTGAACCTTTTTGTCACGTCCTCGACGGCGTCGTTGATTTTCGCCGGGGCGATCAGCTGCTCGGCTGCCGCGCGGAGCCGCTCGACCTGGGCCTTGAAATTCTCCTCCTCGAAGTGGTAAAGAAGGGTGTCCCTCAGTTTGAGCATGAAGGCCTTATTGTCGGCCTCGATCGTTTCCGTCTGGTAGAAATCCGCGACGACTGTGTCATCCGACCCGATGCGCTTGCCGACGTGGTTTCTCCGGATCCCCTGGGACGCGATCATTCCGTTGAGGCACTGGAGACGGTAGATCAGCGTCTCGATGGAGACGGCCCCGAGGCCGACTTCCGAATTGCTGATGATGATCCCGGCCTGGACCACGTCTCCGCGTTTCACTTCCGCGGTGAGGCGGGGGGTGATGGCCTGGATGTAAAGCCTCCGGTCCGTGAGCTGTGTCGAGACGATATTGAGGTTCGCCTCGTTCGCGAGGATGGGGAGGCAGGCGCCGGCGATGAGGTCGTTGTCCAGGGGCCGGTAACGGTCGCTCAGGAAAGCCCGGACGCGATTGTCAAGGGTTCTGACAAGGCGCTTCTCCGGGTTTTTCTTGAACCAGGTGTTCACGTTCTGGCAGAGGAGGGTGGGGGATTCTTTCTGCATCCTCCGGTAATAGGGCCTCGGGATTCCGAGCCTCTCGGCGAGCTGGTCGTGGGCGACGTCGTTGACGTCATACCATCCGTTCCCTTCGACCTTGATGTTCGGCTCCCGGGGATCGTCGTCGTGGTTCGGATCGCCGACGAGCACCATTTCGAGTTTTGTCGTGGGGGCGATGAAGTCTTTCTTCGCCTCCTGGACCCTTTGGATCTCCCTTGCGAGATCCACGATGTTCAAACCTTTCTGCATAAAGCACCTCCGGTATTTATTCCGTCCCGCCGTGTCCGACTGGATCACGCGCCGGGATCGGCTTTCTTGCGGAGCCTTTTTTCGGCCACCCTGAAGAACCGGTCCACCTTTCTCCTCCAGACCGGGTCCTTGTCGCCGTCCTTGATCTCGATGAAGCAGATCGGGCAGAAGCAGTATGCCTTCGCGCCGAACAGCTGGAGCTTCGCGAGGTTCTCGAAGTGGTTGTCGTTGAGAATGAGGTGACCGCACATGCACTCGAGGGCGAGGGTCTGTCTCAGGGCGTAGGCCTGTTTTTGAGCTGTCATCATGGATTTATTTCCTCACTTGAGAAGCAGCGATAGGTTGTGCGTCAGTATTGCCATGGTCTTTGTGATGAACTGATAGACCGTCCATCCGACCAGGACCGTGACCGACAATGTGATCGCAACGTAGATCTTGAATGCCGTGTCCATCCTTTGCCTCCTGTATTAAAAGAGTTTCCCCGTAGCTTTTGCCTTTGCACCTGGGGCATCGGCTTTCGCCCCTTTCGATTGCCTCCACTTTCGAAAAGGGGACGCCCCAGTAAATCCGGCACCTGTCGCATTTCCAATAGGACCCTTGTGTCATCCGTAGATCACCCCGTAGAGGGCTCTCATGCCGAAATACAGGGTTGCGATGAAAAGAAGGAGGGCAACGATGAGATGCTGCTCGTGGGCCTCGATCCATTCGTCCCACGGGGATGTCTCAACCCAGTGCTTGAATTTCCGTATCACCCTCGTCCTCCTTTGCGCCGTTTGTCATTTCGTTCTGGATCCGGACCGTGCCCTCGGGGCTTATGAGGCCGTTGAGGAAGGTGTTATAGAGTTTCTTCTGGCCGTTGAGCACTTTGGTCACGATGATCAGGGTCCTGGGATGTGCTTCCGAGGCTTCGACGGCCTCGACGATGCACCGGTGAAGCCCGTGGTCTGTCCCCTCGTAGGTCTTGCCCCGGACTTCGTTCTCTTTCCGCCAGTTGAAAAGGAGTTGATTTTTACCCATGCTGTCATTTTCCTTTCATTCATTATTTAACTATTTTCAGTGTATATATACACCATGCTGGACAGTTTGTCCAGTTATATTTTGACTATTTCTAATTTTAATATAACATCGGGGGGAAAATAAGCAATTTTTACGCCAACAGATATGACTATGAATATTCTCAAACATATCGGCTATATGGGGAGGCAAAAAAAACCGGACCTCATGGGAAGGTCCGGGAAAAGACGGGAATCTGGCGGGGTTTTAGATCACTTTTTTGACGCTTTCGAGCTCCGAGGTTGTGCCGTTTTGTTTTCCCGCGATTGCTTTCCGGAGGGCGACGATCTCCTCGTGGAGGCGTTCGACCTCTTTCTCCATCTCGACGATTTTATCGTTCCTGGAGGCGCTTGCGGCTGATGTCCTGGTCATGGCGACGATTTGCCGGAGACTGTTCGTCACCATCTCGATGATGCCGGGCTCTTTTGAGTCGAAGATGAATTTCAGTTTCCTGGCTGCGTCGACGAAGTTGATGTCCAGGTGGCAGCCTTTGAAGATGCACCACAGGGGATCGTCCAGGAGTGAGCACATCGGCACCTCGAAGTATGTGGCGATTTTCGCGAGCTCCGAGGAGGTGGGCTCCTGTTTCCCCGATTCCATCCTGGCGATCTTGACCTGGGCCGCGTTGTCGGTTTTGAGCTCGTCGCCGAACACGGCCTTTCCGAGCTCTGTCTGGCTCAGATTTCTCTCGAGCCTCAGTTTTTTGAGGCATTCTCCAATCATGTCTTATCCTCCTTTGATTGGGGTATTTCCCCGCCCGAAATTAGTTACCATACCTATTTCCGGCGCCGGAAATAGGTCGCAGAGGGTATTTCCTCCGTCCTGCAGT
>Ga0209606_1000934_pt1 | contig 40104 bp, 25 predicted proteins | sample AD_UKC057_MetaG_FD_184412 | JGI IMG/M metagenome (GOLD analysis project Ga0209606, IMG submission 184412) | Active sludge microbial communities of municipal wastewater-treating anaerobic digesters from USA - AD_UKC057_MetaG (SPAdes) (version 2) | ecosystem: Engineered > Bioreactor > Anaerobic >... | reverse complement strand
GAGGGTGATGAATATGTCCGCTTTCAATACACCCAGACCGATAGGAACACAGACGAAAAGACCGAGCTTGATTATAAAGTCAGGATCGTATCAACGCCCTGCAATTATGGAGGCCGCCGGTGGTGGTTTATCTGTCCGCTGGTGGTCAATGGATGCGCCTGCAATCGCCGGGTAGGCGTCCTCTACCTTGCAAGCGGGAAATACTTCGGGTGCAGGCATTGCTATAACCTCACCTATGAAAGCTCTAAGGAGAGCCATAAATTCGACAGTATGTTTTTGAAGATGGGAGTTGATCCCAAAATTGGCAAACAAATGTTTAAAGGAGGATTTTAGAATGACGACAGAAAAGCAAGTCGAGGCAAACAAGCAGAATGCTTTGGTTTCTACCGGGCCCGCCACTTCGGAGGGCAAGGCGATTGTCGCGCAGAACGCGGTCAAGCATGGCATCTTCGCCAAAGACCTCATCATCACGACCGGAGACGGCAAAGAAGACGCGCAGGAATACCGGGAGCTTTTAGACGGGCTTATTATCAGCCTTGCTCCCGTGGGCCAGATGGAATGCCTCTTGGTTGAAAAGATCTCGGTCGATTATTGGCGCTTACGCCGGGTATTGCGCTTTGAATCCGGCAGTATCCGGAAAGTCCTTGATATGGCTATCAGCGACTACTACAACAAGGCTGACTGGCAAGGTATCAAAGAAAACAAGACCAACGAAGAACTGGACGAGGAAATCGCCGAATACCGCGATAGGCAGGATAAGCGAAGCCAGAAACGTTTAGTCGAGCTTGAACAGGCAAAGCTCAAGAATCAATACGCTGAGGAGGTAACGATCAAGACTAACAGCCTGCCTGCCGGGGATGACTACGAGAAGGTCATTAAGTATGAGAAGGCGGTTCAACGCTCGATCTTGCAGAACCTTGCGCTATTAAAACGCCTGCAGTCTATACGGAAGGGCTAATAAATGGCTTTGTTTTGGCAAAAACACGTGTTTATGCTTACGGGTCCTTGGAAGGGGGTGTCGGGTGAGGGTCGGGCGAGGCGCGGTCTGTCAGTGATACAAAATTTAAAAATCGATGTCAGTGTCATTGAAACAAAAAAGAATTCTTTTTTGGGGAGGCTTTCGGTCGAATGCGAGCGATTAAATTACTTGAATTAACCGGGGATAAATATTATAATGTTTTATAACGTTAAAGGAGAGAAACTTATGCCTGAATACCTATCAATCTGCGAAGCGGCGGAACTGCTTAAAGTAACCAAGCAGACGTTGCGGAATTGGGATAAGCAAGGAAAACTGAAACCGCACCGTCATCCGCTCAACAATTACCGTCTGTATAAGAAGTCTGATATGATCAAGCTCCTGAACAAGATCGAGAAGAAATGATCACCAAGCCTATTCGATATTTTCTTTACGCCCGCAAGTCATCGGAGAACGAAGACAAACAGGTTGCCTCCGTCCCTTCCCAGATCGAAGAGCTCAAGAAGCTTGCCCAGCAGATGAATTTAAACATCGTTGAGATCTTTACTGAGGAGAAATCCGCTAAAGCGCCGGGCCGTCCTGTCTTTAGCCAGATGATCGAGGACATTCACAAAGGCCGCGCCGAGGGCATTGTTTGCTGGAAATTAGACCGTCTGGCGCGTAATCCTATCGACGGTGGCACGATCAGCTGGATGCTTCAGCAGTCCATTATCCGGCATATTCAGACATTTCAGCGCGGCTATCATCCGACGGATAACGTACTCATGATGAACCTTGAATTTGGAATGGCTAATCAGTTTATTCTTGATCTAAGCGTAAACACGAAGCGCGGACAACGGGCAAAGATTCAGGACGGCTGGCTTCCGCACAAGCCGCCGGTCGGGTATGTCAACAATCTCTATAATCAACCGGACAAGCCGCCGATCTATCCGGACCCGTATTCTTTCCCGATCATGAAGAAGCTTTGGGCAATCCTTTTGGAAACACGCTGTTCCCTTGAAAAACTTTTTGATACCGCTCAAGAGATGGGACTCAAGATGGACAGGGGCGTTAAAATCTCCCGCAATAACTTTTATCGGCTTTTCCGTAATCCATTTTATTATGGTTCATTTCTCTGGAATGACGAGGTTTATCCGGGCAAGCATGAACCCATGATCGCGAGAACCGAATTTGATTTAGCACAACATATCATTAACGGCAGAAGTTTCCCCCGGGCCAAGACTCACGTCTTTGCTTTTACCGGGCTTATGCGTTGCGGAGAATGCGGGGCGTTTATTACGGCTGAAGAGAAAACGAAGCACCAGAAAAACGGCAATACTCATCATTATACTTACTATCGTTGCACCCGCAGGATCAAACGGGACTGCGCTGAACCGCCTATTCGCTCGGACGAACTTGAAGAACAAATCCTTAATGTTTTAGGAAAAACTACCATCCCTCCGCAGTTTAAGGATTGGGCGATAAAACAGCTCAAGGAAGAGCATTCAAAAGAAAAGATTGACCGTGATGATATAACACAGGCGCACCGGCATAATCTTGACGCCTGCGTTAAGAAATTAGACGCGCTTTTTAATATGCGCTTAAACGAAGAGATCGGCCCGGAGGAATATGCCCGGAAGAAAGACGATCTGACGAAGGAAAAGCAGAAATATGAAGGATTGATTGCGGACACGCAAGACCGCGTTGAAACATGGCTCAAGCGGGCTGAAGATATGTTTACTTTCGCCCAAACCGCCCAGAAACGGTTCGAAACGGGCACTTTGGAGGACAAACGGTATGTCCTCTCGTGTTTAGGTTCGAACCTCGTCCTAAGTGGCAAACAGCTTCGAATACAGGTCGATAAAACCCTCGCCCTCATCCAAGAGGTCGCCCCAGACGTACAAAGCCTCCACAACCGGTTAGAACCTGCGCAAGTCGCTGATTCTATTACAGATTGGGAGGCTTTATATGCTCAAAATAAAAAATGGGGTGGATGAAGGGATTTGAACCCTCGACCCCAAGATCCACAATCTTGTGCTCTAACCAAACTGAGCTACATCCACCATTGTCCTAAATCAAATATTTCTTAGCGGTAATGGCGGATAAGTCTCAACCTCCCCGGAACACTTCTGGAAAAGTTGAGTCATCCACCACGCTACCTCTAAATCTTATTCAAGGAAAACGTGATAGGTAGTCACGCTTTCCTCAATTGTTCTTCAGGAGAAGCGAGACACCACCATTTTTCTGAATTGAATAATCAAAACATCCCACGAACATCTTTTTATCAAAACGACCCTACAAATTATACACGGCTTTACGGATTTTGCACTTCTTCTTTTTTGATAGCCCCAGAAACCGCGATCTGACCCATCTTAAAATCATCCATCTTTGTCTTAAATTGAAAATTGAGATCCATATTGATCCCGCTGGATTGCATAGCCTGCATAAACAGATCACCAACATTAGCCTTCGGTTTACGAGAAGATGTCTTTGTCTGGAAAGACAGATTGATCTTTCCCTTAACGGTCATATCATTGTTCGCAGAAACCGCCTCTGCCTCCAGACCAAGGCTCTGATCCAGGCCCATAAGCCGCAACTGCGCGGACATATCCTTACTATAAAAGTCAACCCATCCGAATGTCTGCATTTCCTCCCCGGAAAAACGATTATCAAATCCAGAAAGATTTCCTTGAGCCCGAAACTCGATCCTTTCAGGCTTTATAAATGGAAATGAAAAATTTTTGATCTCGACCTGCAATCCTTGCAACTGAGCGAAAAACTTCGACTCATTGCGGAAACTCTCAAAGACCGTGATACGGCCATCTCGGACGATGATCTTCTGCGCCTCAAAAATCAAAATGTTCGGCTCCTTATTGGTAACGAAACCCTCTTTCGCTGGAACGCTCTGAGAGACCGGGACCTGAGAGATCCATAGCGCGCCGCTATCTTTCTTGCGACGAACAATAAGATCCGGCTCAATGATCTCGATGCGCGAGAAAAAAACCTGGCTTGAGAACAGATGCAACAAGCTCGGAGAGATCCTCAGTTCACGCGCGGTGCCATAATCCTGTATCGCGACTTCTCGAACCCGGATCGTCAACGGATAAAAGATCTCAAGCGACCGAAAACTGGCTTTAATGCCAAGCTGTTTTTCCATGGCCCGGGTAAGGATATCTTTCCCATTCGCTTTTAAATAAAAAAAGCCTACGGTCAGCGCGACAAGAAAAAGAATGATGACGGCGCCAAAAAATTTAAGCAAAAGATTTTTAATAAGATTTCCCTTAGCCAATGATCTACCCATCCATCTCGTAGTGGTCATAAAATCGCGTCCCCGGCCCGGTTCGAATGGTTTCACTTGCGCTCAACCACTTCCTCCCCTGAGACTAAATTTGTGTATGATTCAGGGTCGGTCGCGGGCGACCTATGTGTCAACGGCTTATGATTGAACATTAAAATCCGCGTCCCCGGCCCGATTCGAACGGGCGACCCACAGCTTAGAAGGCTGTTGCTCTATCCAACTGAGCTACGGGGACGTTTTCCTCAATACCTTTAACAGCTGAAACGTCCACGTCCAGATTTCCATCGTCGCCCATTTCAAGGTGAATCTGGTCAGGGACGTTTTCCTTAATACCTTTAACAGCTGAAACGTCCACGCTCCAACTACCCTAATGCAAATTTTAAAAGAAGTTGTGAGCAGGGACATTTTCCTTAATACCTTTAACAGCTGAAACGTCCACGCTCCAGCTGCTCACAAAAACGCTTCATTATACCAATCAAAAAGATTTTAGCAAGGTTGCCGCTGAAAAACCCTGGATCTGCCGTGGTTTACTGTATCCTAACCGGCTGAGACCGCCTGCCCCCAACATTGCAAAAAGCTTCGATCTCCAAAAGATCACCTATTGTGATATCGCCAACCGTAAAGATGATCTGCTGTTCATTGACAGTGCTTTGCTTTGTAAAATACTGCTCTGCGACCTGCTTGCCGTTCAGCTTAATGATCACCTTGCGGATATAATGCTTGGTGGGATTTGATACGCGATGATCGATGATCGCGATAAAGTTTTTCGCGCTCGTGTTATATTTTACGTCGATCGACGCCGGAGGATGCGCGGGGGCTGATCCAGCGGTACAAAGAAATATTCCCAAGGCAAGAATAAAAACCCTCATATCTTATCTCCTTGGAAGGATTATACCACCGCTCACGTCTTGGTAAAGTTTTCTTCTTCAAAAAGATGTTGTTCTGCGCCAGGGATCCTGCTAAAGATTGAACGCGATCTCTGAGCGAAGCGGCTGCCTAGAAGGCTCATCCCTGTCGTCAGCCGTATCGTCTTTGCTAAGCTGTTTTAGGGTTTCCCTGTCCTCTGGCGAAAGCCCCAAGAGCCCCATAAAATCCGCGATCGGGACAATGTTCAGGATCACCGGCACCAGGCCTTCGATAGAATCAAGATCAAGAGGGATAGAGGGGTAAAGGGTTTGAGGATTAAAGCGTTCATTGGGTTCGTTGAGTTGTTGGGTTTTGCTTTGACTTTTTACTCTTGAATTTTGAATTTCTACATTCATATTCTCCGCGTTAAAATCAATACCGCCCAAGGTGTCCTGCCGGGAAACGCCATTGACGGAGCTCGATGCCCGTATCGCAAAACGAAGGCTGGGAGACGGCAGCTCCCAGATCATCCAAGCAAGATCCTCTTCGCTCATCCCCTGCGGCGTAAATTCCCCATCGTCATTTCTTATTATTCCCATTTCTTGAGCCCAAGACCGGTATTTTATCAATTCCGCGATAACTCCTATGCCTGTGGCTTCTTCCATTGGCATAGGCAATATCTTTTCAAGATATCCGGGGTCTTCCATTGACCCAGGGAATCCTTGATCAATGATCCAAGAAAGCTGGATCACCATGCCGGATCTTTCAGCGAAATAAAGATCCTTAAATACCAACAAGGACGCCAGCTGATCAACTGTTATGATGCGATCTTCAGGACTTTTAAAGACTTCGGCCATGATACGCTGGCTTTCTGACGCGATAATAAAATCATATCCTAAGCCGTCATGCCTTTGTTTCTTATAAAACCCTGATGCCTGATCATAAAAGAAGGGCTGTCCCCACAGCTGATCATCAATGATCTGATATTGTTGATAATCACCCTCAATAGTGCCATCCGCTGTGATGGCGCTAGCAAGATACCAAAAAAACTGACGCTCTACGATACCGCCTGATAGATCTCCATACCCTAGGGGTATCCCGTTATCGATCTTATCGACCATTTCCTGGAACGCCTGCTCCAGATCCTCTATCGTCGCATCCCTAGGCGTTGTCTTGTCCTGTTCCGTGAACGATACGCCAAAAAGAAAAGATTCGAACTGACGGATCTGCCCAGGGCTAAGGATCTGAAAAACAAAGACAGGGCTCACGCTTTTCTTTCCTTGCTCGTCGATCAAATGAACTTCTACATCCACGATCGGATCGTCTTGATTGACCTCTCCTATATCCGCCTGAACAAAAACCTTATAATTCTGACTTCCATCCGGGTCAACAATAACCTTGCCATCCAGATTTTCTTTGATCTGAGAATAAAATCTCTTATTGGCCGTGCTTGTGGGGGAATCTGCGATGGTCACACTTCCTGGCTTTGCAATCTCGCGCGCATCCTTGAACGGATCTCTGCCTTCCCCTTGGACGCTATCGCTAAGTCGAATTTCAGTTACAAAAAGGGGCGTAAACAATAGCTGCCCATCCAGCAAGCTAAGAATATTTTGTCCACCGTCTGATGGGCGCACATCTTCGATCCTGCTTTTTGCATGCCGAGCAAAATATTCTTTTTTGATCCGTGTCAATTCATGGGATGGCGACCCAGGCTTAAAACGACTACTTTCAATCTCTCGGATAAAGTCAATCTTCTGGCCCATCTTGTCATTAATAAAATGATGCATATAAAGCGCGCTGAGACCATCCATATAATACTCTTGGTAATATCCTGGGTAGCGTTCGTCCTCAAAATCTAGCATCTGTTGAAAAGTCAGCCGCACATCAAATCCTTTCCCCCCTTCAAGGCTCCCAAAAGCGAAAAATCTTGCAAGCTCATTGGCTGAAATGACCTTATCTTTGTCTCCCATCAAAGCTTTGATCGTATGCTCATCCGCCCCGGCAGCCGGAACAAGATAGCGGATGTCCCCATCTGTAAACGAAAAAGCGTTAAGCTCTTCATCAAGATAGATCTTACGCTCAAAATCTCTTTCTTCCTGGGCTTCAATGACTTTCTCTAATATATCTTCTTGCTCAATAATGCCCCGCCTCTTTAGCCAATAATACAGCTGATCCGTAAGGCTAAGATCTCTTAAGTGTTCTGAGCCATCATGAGCGGGTGGAGAGATCGCCTTAAGCAATCTTTGCGTCTTGGAAAATTCATTATCCGGGGTTTTTTGCTTATCTTCCCAAACAAGATCGCTTCCCGCTAAAGTAAAATTGTAAAGAAGAACTTTGCCGTTAGGCAAGCCAAAAAGAGTGAACGCGCCGGCGCGGGCACGTTTACCGACTTGAGAGTCTTCGAGCCAGAGCTCCCAGGCGTTATCATCAAGTTCTTGCTGTTGCGCAACCAGCTGATACTCGCTTTTTCCAGACCCAAAGATCCAGACCGGCTCCCACTGGCTCAAAGATGCGATCTTTTTGGCCAGCAGAGGTGAGTTGCTGACCTCTCTTGCCCCCTGCCTAAACAAATCTAAATAAAACCCATTCTCCTCATTCCAAAGCTTAACATCGGCTAAGGTATAGTCGTTCTCCGCTAAAGCCTTAAAGACATCTTGGACTTTTTCCAAGGAAACCTGCAAGGTATCAAAATTCTCAGACATAAAATCTTTGTCAGGGCTGCGCAGTATCATAGAAACGCCTGACAAAGGATTGATCACATCGAGCTTCTCAGCGAAAGGACCACCGACATTAAGCGTGTTATATAAAAATCGCCAAGCGGAATTACTGTCAAGCGTCTGACGAATCTCGCGCGCGAAACTATAAAGATCACTGCCAAGATTTTCTGCGCTTTCCTCTGACCAATCTTTGCTTGCATCCCGAGGGTCGAGATCTTGAAGGCGCGACAAGAACTCTTTTGACCTGTTTAAAAACCCTTTCTTTTTGATCTCTTCTAAGACCTGACGAAGCTCATCATTTGTTGGCTTAACTATTGCGGAAGAGCTAAGACCAGAAGTCCCCAGAGGAGATGCTGTCCCTTTAGCTTTTATGACTAGATCACCAATTTGCAGACTGATATCCTTTTCGCTTTGGATATAAGACTTGGCTGAGCGGATCAAATCTTGCGCCTGTATCAATAGTCGTGTTGGAAAATTATCGTGACCTGGTTCGGCTCCAACCCTAATCGCTGTTTCTGCGGCATCGATCGCCTTTTCATATTGTCCATAATCATAATAAAGACTAGCGATCTTGTAAAAAATAGAAGATCTGTTGCCGTGGCTCGAGGCCGAACCCCAATGCCTGTTGATATACTCTAGTTGAGCCGCATAGCTTTGCCTATCCCTTGATGCTGTCAATGTCCGGGTAATGACCTGTAGCGCCTCTTGAGAGATCTCGATAACCCGACCCGTCCTTGAAGCATCTAAAGCGCTCAATGATTCAATGACCCTTTTTTTATCTCCAGAACCCATAAGCGCCTGCAAGACCTTTGCTTTTTCTTCCAAATATAATTCTGCAGCGTTATTATCGAATTGTTGTATTTTCTCCATGGCATCTTCAGCGAGTTCCTTAGAAAATCTTGTCCACGGATAAGCCCTTGCATAGTATTCTGGCAAGTCATGATCAACCTCATAAGAAAATATCTCATACTGGCTCAAATCCATAACGGGCTGGGCCTTTGCGAGATCCTGCTCAGCGTTTTTCTGCGCTGCCATAGAATCCTCTTCGTTTAACTCCACGACAACAGCCGGTAAAGATATTCTACCTTTTTGCAAAGCAACGTATGTACGAGTTAGGCCATCGACAAGGTAGTCTCCAGAATCTAGCCTCACAATCAACACCGGAGGATGGTCAAGTCCCATACTGTCACGCAAATCCATCTTTAAAGACTCTATGTTAATCTTAAAATCATACAGATCATTCTGTGCTTGCCTGACTTGACCAAGAGGCACATTGGAAGCAGGATGGATCTTAACAAATCTTGATAGCGTTGCTTCTGTGATGCTGGGATCATCAAACCATTTTCTGCAAAGCGCTAAGATCGTCTGCTTAGAAAATCTTTCAATCTGCAAAAGATCAAATTCGCTTGCAGATCGATAGAACTCTCTTTGCTCCTCTTCGGGAATATCCGATAGATCCTGCTCTTGAAAATTAACCTCCTCCTTGTAGCCAGATAAATAAACGCTCACAGATGAACTGCTGGATGCCGAAGACGTGCTCTCAGCTTCCCTTTGGGCGAGCATCTTCTGGTGAACATGCAACGACTTCGCGCTATCGGGTATTTGGGCAAACTCTGTCTGCATACCCGACAAGATCTCATGGATCAAGCGCGTTCTTTCACCAACATCATTAATGTGGCGCCGCACACAATATCCATGAAAATAAGGATTGTTCATTAAATGCTTTGCAAAAAATGCCTCATCCTGACTGGTCATAGAGCCTAAATACTGCTTGGCGGCCAACACGACTTGGTACAATTCCTCTCGCCCTTGAAGCACGCTTTTGTTTTTTCTTAGGTTTGTATTTTCTCTTTCAAGAAAGACTTTCTCAACTCTCTCTAAGCTTGTCAACAAGCTGGGGATAACGACGCTTTTGGAATCGCCCTGGCCATAATGCAGAAAAATATTGAAGATGAATTCCAAGATCGACATTTTCTGATTCTTGTTAATACTATTAACGGCTACGAAACGGCGATTCCCAATATCAACCATTTTGACAGCACCAGTTGGATCAAGAATGAAGTTTTGCTGATGAATATCGCGAGGAAAAATATTGCCCAAAAGGATACCGATCGTAAAAAATGTCTCTAAAACTTTTTTGGAAAGATCTATTGGCAATCTGCCGTTGTCCGCCATTTTACTAACAGTATCCCCCTCGATAAATTCTTCAAAATAAACCAAGCGGCCATCTGCGGTCTTCGATAGAGCTCCAAAAATAGGCGTCAGACCGAACTCGCGATTGCGGACCGTAGAAAGCCACTGAAGATCGTTGATCTCTCCAACCTGAATATTTTCTTCCTCTTTTTCTTTCTTTACAGCAATAACAATTGTCAGCTTCTCTTGATCCTGCAGATAAACTGTTGCTTTATAAACGACTTTATTCGATCCTTCGGCATGCGGCTGGACCTCAATTTTTCCTGAGAAATCAGAGAACAGGATCTTCCTTTTTGAGATCAAAGACAGCATCTTAGAGAACTCAGGTGGCGATTTCTCAAGAAGCTGTAAGAATGTTTCCAGGATCTGCCTATGCTCAAAGACCGGCTCCTCGCGTATGATCGCGCGAAGATTTTCTATGGCAAAAGATGCCGAAACTTCCGCGCCCTCTAAGGACTGCGCTTGAATGCTGGAAGAAGATGACGCGGATAAGGATGCTGGCACAGGCGCATTGAAATCTTTAAAATGCCCGATCAGAACATTCTTTAAATTTGAATTACTTTTAACAGATTGTTTATAAAACTTCTTAAGGTCATTAATAAATTCGGAAAATTTCTCTCCCCCTTCTCCTTTCACAAGATCAGGATTAAGACAAACAGCATAAAGAAAAGCAAAAAGCTCTGTCTCAGCGCGGATATCCGCAATGCCGGGGAAATCTTGAGGTACCAAAAAGAACCTTTTTTCATCTTTCCCTTGTTCGTCAGAACGATAATCATTTTTAAGATATGTGATCATTTGGTCCAAAAGCGCCAAGCCCGCAGAGTCGTTTGATAACGCCTTTCTGATCGCCTGTATGTCATCATTTAAACGCGTTTTAATATCAGACTTGCCATCTTTCTTTTCTATACTTCTATGTTCGTAAGCGCGATGCATCGCGTGTAAATATTCATGGCCCAAAACTGCGAGCGTGTCAGGATAATTCTTCAAATTTAAAAAGATAATAAAAGGCTTCTCACGCATGGGGTCATAATCCATGAGCCCAACATAATCTCCCTCTTGAAAAACAACAGGAATGTCAAGGGCTTGCGCAAGCCTCAAGAAAGTATCCTTTGAGATGCTGTCTGAGGCCAAGAGATCCCTCATACTTGCCTGGGCCTGCCGCGCCTTCGGATTCCTTGCCTTTAAAACCCCTGGCGAATCTGTCTTGCTATTGCGGCTTGGGCTAAAAGGGCGTTGCAGATCAACCTGCTGACTGGATGGAAAGGCATCTTTGTTGGGGATCTGACTATAACTGGCAAAGCTCATCCCAGCGGTTATCAACACAATAAGCGCGATCTTTGTCTTGTTGATCAATGCACTGCACGCGGAAGGATCCTGGCCGGATTTAAAAACCTTCCCCACATCCGCGGTCATAACCCCTCCCGCGAAATATTTTCTGGGAATGGCCTTCTTAATATAAGGGTCGTACTCAACCTTCATCATATTGCACACGCCTTTTTTGAAGGTGTCCAGATACCGCTCATAGATCTCTTGGGTCTGGACCTTGCCTGAGAAGTCAATGCCTTTGACCTTTTGCTGATTGGCGTATACCTGATTAAGAATAGAATTCTTAAGCTTTGTCTTATACCAATAGCCTAAAATGATCACATCGTAAATCTGCCGTAATTGAGCAAAGTTTTTTCCTTCATTTACTTCTTTTTCAAGGACAGGGATGAAGACTTCGCGGACAATAGAAGAAGAAAGAGAATTAGTCGTTAGTCGTTGGTCGTTAGTATTTAGTGGTTGGGTTTTACTAGATACTAAATACTTTTGACTAGCGACTTGTTGCTTTGCTTGCAAAGCAACATAGTCTTCCTCCAGCATGACTTTTAGCTTGCTCTCCACCACAAACGCCTTATCTCCATGTTCATAGACTTCAGCCTTGTCCGGCATGATCCAGACCTTGTTAAAGGTGTCCACAGGGACATTGGTCGTGCCAAACTCCTCATAGGCTTTCTTGTAGATCTTGGCCCAGAATTCCTTACCGATATCACTCTCGGGATTGGTCAAAGAAGCGGTGATCTGCTTGAGAAGATAGTCCTGAGCAAGCATGTCATGGCCCATCTCGGTTGTGCCCAGGGTATCGGGAATAATACGGTCTTTCTCATGAGGCGAAAGATTGACCCAGAGATTGTTCTCTGGAATAGTCAAGCTGGCCAGAAAGTAGCGGATCAGCTTTTCGCTCTCTTTTGTTAAAGCGTCCCCCGTAAGCCCGGTGTCACCACTATCGACGATAAAGTCGAATGTGAATGGATTGTCAGGATAGACTCGTATTCCACGAACCAGGGTAGGCGTGTAGGCCGGGCTTAAGGGGACCATATTGGGAGCCGGGGGGGCTCCCAAATGTTGCGCAAAGGCCTGCGAAGGCATAGCGGCTGTCAAAAGAAGACAGACCGACACGCTTAGGCAAATAGCCTTAAAAAATCGCGCCTCTGTTTTAAATAAATAAAACATAATGACGTCCCTACCCCTTTTTGTTCTATCCTGTATATAAGTATAATCTATATATAGATAAATTTAATGGGACTTTGGCGCTTTTGGGAAAGCGCTATCTTGAGAATGAAAAAATATATGGGTGTTAGCTAGGTGTCGCGAAACTTGAGCCAGAAAGGCCTAAGATCATTTGAGGATTAGGGATAGGAACGATCTGGATAATGATCGGCGCAACGGTGTCCGGATTGAAATTCTGTAACATATTTTCATCAAAAGGTATGTCCATATCGATACCCGCACCTTGGGTCTTAAGATCGAATTGATCGGTCTTAAAGTCAATACCGCCGTATTCAGGTTGTGTGACTGTTGAGCTTGAGCTAGCAGCTTGCACCTCTGCCTCCAACATCTGCTTGATCTGAGATAATGCAATTTTGTTAGAGATAGAAGGCATAAAACCTGCCTCTTGTTGTATAACCGCTAATATTTTCCTGGCCTGTTCTTCAGAATCAAATATCAAAGCAGGATTCCCATCAACATCAACGATCGAGGCATCCGACATCTCCCCGAACGGAAGGCCGGTTGAAGGTGCTTCATTGTTTTGGCCTGTGGGGAGTCTTGTTGCGGGGTCTATCAAGGAAACCTTGGAATCTTCCACTCTTAGAACTTTCTCAATGATTAATTCGCCTTCTTTGTCAAAATATTGGACTTTAACCATATCATAACGCTCAATATTCTTTATCGGAACATCAACTGATACATCCTGATATAGACTGGCCATAAAAGCAGTCTGAAAATCAGAGAATACATGCACCCGCTTTCCCTCAGGTGTCGTGCGAAGCGCTTCTGTAAAGGCGACTAAATATGAGCTCCTCTGTATATAGAAATTTGACAAGATCTCATCTACGGAAGTATTTCGCAAAAGATTCTGTACATACGTTCGATTAGCATAATTATTGTCTATGGTCGTTGCGGGCGTATTAAAAAGAAAAAAATCAACCTGTGTCTTTCCCATATAATAATTAAAAATGGAGGCCTGTCGAGCAGGTTCAACGAAGTTTCTGCCTTCAGTTCTCTGCAGATCTGAAAGGAACTTCACCCTACCCAAAAACCCTTGGGGATAGGTGCCCTGGATAGCTGCAGCGGTTTTTGTCCATGCCTCGTTAATATCTGTGCTTCCGCCAAAGGAAGCTCCCCCAACGGCCGCTTTAAGGCTTGTCTTGTTTAATCCTAGAAAACTTTGAAAACTGCCTGAGCCGCTAAAAAAACAGACTCCAGCAACATTATTAAGATCAATATATTGCATAACAGCTGCTTTTATCTGAGGTTCATATTGTCTAACACTGCCACTCACATCAACAACAAGGATCTCTTGTTCAGCGTTTGATGGAGACAAAATAGGCGCCTTGACCGTCTTTCCTAATCCTGTAATCTTTGCTGTTTCTGCACCCGCAACGTAAGGAACAATAATCTCTTGGGTAACGGGATCTCTAGTGATGGTCCCATCGGGAGAAGGAACAGATCGATTCAAAAGATCGCTTGCTTCATCTGGCACAACAGATTGGCCGTTGGACTTTTCGGCGATAACGACACTGTCATTTTGAGAAGCAGAAAAAATAATATTTTCAGCTTTTGGAAGAGTGACTTTCGCATCCGCGGGGTTTTTCTTAGCATGATTTCTCTGCCATGTATCGGATAGATCATTGTAGCTTCCCTGCTGAACAGTAAAATGACCAGAGTTTTCTTGCATCAAATTGACCATAATAGGCGGCTCTTGAACCATTGGGTCAGGAACATGATGCGCATAAATCTTGATGTTGGGCCTAAGTGCTGGAGCAATGTTTTTGGCAAATTCGGATTTGGTCTTGCTATCTTCAACGTCTACATTAGTATTCTCCACTGAATAACGAAAATCTGATATCACAAAGATCTCTGTGTTGTCATTGCCAACATCATGCAAAATATTCTTCAGCTGAGGTACAATAAAGGTTGTCGGCGTCCTAGGCAAGGACTCCAGAAAAGCCCCGCTCTCAGCCAATCCTTTTTTTAGATCAGAAACTTTAATAATGATCGGGTCATGCTTTTTCTCTTCATTAATACGGTAAATACGTAGGTATTCTTCATCGCCAAAGTTAGAAGCCAAGGATAAAAGCCCTTGCTTAAGCTCTTGAATCTTTTCTGGAGTCATTGAGGTGGACAGATCGATCGCGATCACCTTGGTCGTCGGAGCCTCATCAGGAACAATATCAAACTGAACCTCCATCTCTGTATCAGACGCTGTAACATTGACAGAATTGACCAAGCTTGATGGTGGTTTCGTAAGTTTAATATTTGCTGTATCTTGAATAATGTTAGATTTAAACATTTGCGGACTTGTGTTTTGTGCCCCTGTTGCTGACTGAATTACGACGGATCTTCCGAGGATAGTTAAGACCTCATCAAGAGCTTTCTGACTTTTCTCCAGATTAAGATACTCATAAGTTCTTAAAGAATTATCTATCATGCGATCTGCAAGTGTCTGGGCTCGTCCGGTAACCATCCTGGGTGCAAAATTATTAAACGCATTCTCTAGATCAAGATTCTTAGCAATGTCTTTCTTGACCGCGATCCATGTACCTTCTGAATGAAAAGCTGTGTTTGCTAACTGCGTTGGCGTATATCCGGCACCGGAAATCCTTGTCGCTAATTTAACTTTCTCAGCGCTGGCAGGAACAACAACCATAAACTCAAAAGAAGCAGGATCTTTGAAGTTAACACGATCAAGCTTTGCGCGTAACAATACTAAAGCAACCCTCTGATTAGCCGCGTTTAAAACAGTGAATGCGAAGGGTTTCGTGTCGTTCATGGCCCCTTGATCTGAAAGGATATTAGTTACTTTGCCATTTGGAAAAATACCATTTTCGATCCTCTCCTTTAAACTCTCAAAATCCCGAGGATCGATCCTGAAGCCCCTCTCGGTCAAAACCGGAGCGTTATAAAATTGCTCAATTTGCGAGATAAAGCTTTCTTTAGCCGTCTCATCGATCAACAAAGCTTCTGTTGCTTTCTTAAAATCTTTTTCGCTTGAAAATAGCTTATTTCTAATGTTTAAGGCGGGCATATCAAGTCTATAGCTAAAATTATTGTCCTTATGAACAATGTTCACTGTTCCTAAAACATCTCCGTTCTCATTCTTCAAATTAACTCCTAAATAAGCCACTCCATTACTATATTTGCCTTCTACCTTATCAGCTTCCCCGTAAAAAAACCTTCCAAGTTGGTATTGATTTTTTTGAGAGGTGAAAGTGCTGATATTCTTTAAATGTTCTTTTTCTTTATCAAGTCCGCCCCCTCCGTCAGGAGGGCTGATCAAATCATAGGTATTGTTCTGGTCAATGCCGCTGTTCTGTTTGATCGTTATAGTCTTGGCCGTCTGATCCAACGATGCCAAAACGCCGCGCTCTACCTGGCCGGTGTTCGCGTAAGCGCCCATGGACGAAGCCAAAATAAGTTCCGCAAGGAGCACAACAACGCCTTTGGAAAATTTTGACTGAGAGATGCTTTCTCTACTCAAAGACCCAGATAGAGACCTCAAGGCGTTAGACGCTGCGTTCCCTAAAACAGTATAGACTTTAACAAATTTATCCCCGGTCTTGCGGGTCCAGGACGCGATGGCCGATCCGGCCATCTGCTCTCCCTGGGCGCCATTGACCACCACAGGACTTGCTCCTTTTGTAAAATTAAATCCTCCGGAAAAATATTTTCGAGGAACTTGTTTTTTCATATAGGGGTCGTATTCGACCTTCATAAGATCACAAACGCCTTTTTTAAATGCGACCAGGTATTGATCGTATATCTTCTTTGTCATCTCTTTATCGTCGATCGCGATGCCGCCGACCTTATTCTGATCGCTATAAAGCTTATTTAAAATAGACTGCTTGAGATTCGCCTTGAACCAATTTGCCAGAATAAGAGAATTGTAGACCTGGCGTAGCTGGGCGAAATTCTTTCCTTCGTTTACCTCTTTAAGAAGCTCCGGCAAGACGATCTCTCGGACGACCTGGGAAGAGACCGCGCTAACGTCTTTTGTCGTCCCTTCCTTTTGCTTTTGTGTTCCCAGCTGGTCATTGAAAAGATTTTTCTCAAGAGATAAATAATCCTGTTCCAGCATGACATTCATTGTGCTTTCGATCACCAAAGCCTTGTTGTCTTGCGCGTAGACCGTGGCTTTGTCGGGAACGATCCACACCTTATTGAACGTGTTGATCGGGATATTGGTCGTCTGGAAATTTTCATAAGCTTTTTTATAAATTTTTTGCCAGAAGGCGCGCCCAAAATCATCCTCCGGGTAGATCAAAGAGGCTGTGATCTGCTTGAGAATATAGTCTTGAGCTAACAAGTCACGCCCCATCTCGGTTTGGCCAAAGACATCATCAACGATACGGTCTCCCTCATAAGGCGAAAGATTTACCCATAGCTTGTCTTCTGGAAGGGCTAGGCCCGCGAGAAAATAACGGATAACCTTCTCAGATTCGGCTTTTAATTCTTCCGGACTTAGCTCTTGGTCACCTCGGTCAACAATAAATTCGAACTTAAACGGATTTTGCGGATCGATCTCAACGCCGCGCAAGATGGTAGGCGTAAAGCTGGGGCTTAAAGGTACCATGGCCCCTGGATTTGGCAGATTTAGAACGCTCTGAGCATATAAAGGGGGAGGAGCCACCAGCGTGATGATAAAGGCAATAGCGGTGGCTAGCCTCAGTAGCTTAGAACAAAAACATGGCTTCGCACTTCCAAAAACGTGCATTTTTAGCTCCTCCCCCTTAATAAAAAGTATAGGAGGTAGTTATGCGAAAAAGAAGGGGTTCGGGCTAAGACAGGACAGCGCTTTCTTCTTTTGTGGACGATCAGAGATAGAAATGATATATCTTATTGTTTATCAAATATTTACGGGATATTCAGAGCAAAAGAGGCCAGGAAAAGAACATAAAAATATAGATGAAAAAAGGGCGGCGCTAACCATCAGTGCCGCCCTTTTTACTCTTCTTAATTAAATAAACAGTTATTTTACTTCTGAAGGTAAAAAAAGTCTTTCAAGGATCTGTTTAGCTGCCTGCAGACTTTGTGTGTCGTTCTGCTTTTCGAAGATCGCAATACTTGTTTTCACAAGCTCGATCGCTGTCTGAGGTTCATTCTTAAGGTCAAAACAGCCAGCCATAATAAGATATATTTGTCCATTTTCTGGATCTTTTTCAAGAAGTCTCTGGCATACCGCGATCGCATTATCAAACGAACCGATCTTCATATAGATCTGAGCCAAAGAAAAATACGCGAATGGATCCTCAGGGAACCTCACGATCGCCTGCTGAAACGTTTCAACCGCGGCCGGAACCTGTCCTTGCACCAACAAAGCTGTAGCACGCTGATTGATCGCTTGTGATGTTTCTTGAGGGCCAACATCTTCTAACCCTGTTGGCATTCCGGTTTGCGCTTGGCCACAACCCATCACGGCCAAAAGCCCGACAACCGCAACAACAAAAATTCTTTTCATAAGACTCCCCTTTCAATAAATGATTACGCTCCAGCAGTTAACGAACTTGTTCAATTCTAATACAAGCCCTATACCTTGACAAGAAGAATTTCCCTTTACCAAAGATCCATATTGCTCAAAAGATCTTCCCCCATCACAACATGCATGGCCGCCAACTCCTGCAGAAGACTCTTGAGCTGATCCATCTCAGCTGCCCGATAATAGTCTACCGCTAAGGCCTGACGCGCGGCAACATGGTAAGGATCCAAGGCAATTGCCTGACGCATAAGCTGCCGAGCCTCAGATATCCTTTTCTGCCGATAACGCAAAAGGCCAAAATTAAAATATCCATCGGCATAGCGTGGATTCAAATAAAGCTCTTGCTGAAATGCTTGCTCGGCATCCAGCCATCGCCCTTGCTTTTCAAAGATCAAGGCTAAATTGCTATAAACCATATCCTGGCGCGGATTGATCGCCAAGGCCCTTTGATAATGATAGACGGCAGGCTCAAACTGCCTGTTCAGATAATACATCGCTCCTAAATTCGCGTGTGTCAATGGCGCATGGGGCGCGCTTTTGACAGCGCTTCTCCAGAACGCAAGCCGATCTTGGAAATTCTTCGCGTATCCGTGATTCATAAAAACAAAAAGGACAAAAATGCATACGAACAAGATCTTGATCCAGTGAGCACTCTTTTCTGACACATCAAGATCTTTCGCGGCCATAACAGCTATCATAATGCCGACCATAGGAAGATAGAGGCGATGCTCTAAGAAATCCGCCGGTGCCAACGGACTGGTCGCGCGCAACAAAGAAAAGAAAACAAAGACCACAAACCATAAAAATCCAAAAATGATCACAGGCCATCGCTGATTACGAGACCTCAACAATGCCGCTGCCCAAAGAACAACAGCTGATCCGCCTAATATCAGTGAGGAATCTTTTAAGATCGGGAAAACCGAAAGATTAAAAGGAAAGAATATTTTTCCAAAATATAAGATAACGGCTGGACTATTGGCAATGATCGAAGAAAAGGATAGTCTAAGCCCTAAGCCCGCTGTGTCCAAAGCCATGCTGCGGCATAAAAACCACGATCCCAGGCACAAGAACCATCCCACAAAGATCTTTATTGGCAAACGCGCTGAAGACTTTTTCTGTGCATACGCAAAATAAACAAAACATAGAACCGGCATCGCCACAGCAGATTCTTTGGTGAACAAAGCTGCGAAAAAGAAAACGAAATGCCAGATCAGATCACCAGCGCGGGAAGACCGAAGATATCTTAAGAAAAACAAGAAAGTGCTACCAGCGAATATCCCCAGCAGAGTATCATTGCGGCCCGGCAACCAAGCGACAGCCTGCACGTTCGCCGGATGGACAAGGAATAAAAGCGCAAAGCAAAATGCTTTTCCTTGAGACAAAAAAAGACTCTTAAAAACAGCAAAAATGACACATACAGCCAAGACATGAAATAAAATATTCGAAAAGTGAAAAACAAAAGGATCAGTTCCTGCAATAAAGGCGTCTATCATAAAAGACAACATCAACAACGGTCGATAGTAACTTCCAGGATGATGCGCCAGATGAAAAACATCGTCCCGAAAAATATTCCCTAAATAAGAGATATGGCGCAACTGATGAACACGGTCAAGAACAAGGACATTATCATCAAAAAAGGAAAATCCAAAGAAAAGGGTCTGGCCGTAAACAAAAAAACCTATAATGAAAAAACACGCGAATGGACGCCAAGAGGAGAGAAGAAAACTTTCGAAACGATTGAGTATGGTTCGCATGCGGTTAACTTTAAATTCGCCGTCGCCTAAGAAGGCTTCTCGCTTCGCTCGAAGTGATCTGGCACGCCCTTTAAAAGAAGCGTGCCAGATCAAAAATGGTCGGGGAGGAGAGATTTGAACTCTCGACTTTCTGCTCCCAAAGCAGACGCGCTAGCCAAGCTGCGCTACTCCCCGATAACGAGCCGATAGTATACCACGCGACTTTCAAAGTTGCAACTACTGACCTTGGGTGTTGCGCGGAAAACGGCCTCTGGCAAAATAACCTTTATTTTTGAAAAAACCACCTTCTTTCGCTATAATGGAACAATGCACAAAAAAGCGATCCTCCTTTTTCTTCTATTCGCCACGATCTGCGTCGGAGCGTTGACATATGTCAACAATGTCTTCCTGCCCGTTAAGCTAAAAGAGATGATCATTCAGGAAACCTCTAAAAAGCTCAACCGCTCTGTCTCTATTGAAGATCTCTATTACGTTCCGCTCAAAGGATTGGTCTTGAAGAATGTCATCATCCAGGATAGAGCTCCTAAGGTCGAGAAAATATTCTCCGCTCAAGAGATCTCGATCAGCATCTTTTACATTCCGCTTATTTTCCAGAAAAAGATCATTATCCCTTCGCTGGTCGTTGACGATCCTGTTCTCTTGATCTCCCGAGAGCGGACAGGATCATGGAATTTCCAGGATCTGCTGACCCCTGAAAGAAAACAGGACGACAGCTCTTCATTTTCTGCATATATTGCCGGCTTGACGATCAACAATGGCACCCTTTTGCTCTTCGACAAAAATGTCACGCGGGAGGCTATTGAAAGGATCGATCATATCCACATCCGAGCATCTTTGTCCCTGCCGCAGAACATGAAGGCCACTGTTAAGGTTTTTCCGCGCGGCCAGAAAAGCCTTAAAATATTCGCCGACTTAAACTACGACTTCATCTCTCAGGATTTCTTATGCCAGCTGCGAGCTGAAAACATCTTTTTAGAAAACTTTTCCGAATATATCAACCGTCCTGGGCTGAATCTTAAGAAAGCGAAAATCTCTTTGGTGGCTCTGGACCTCTCTCAGAGGGCCGGAAAGATCACAGGACGCGGTGAATGCGTGTTTGACGCAGTCCAGATGGATCTTCAAGAAAAGAACACGGTCACATTCTCCCCGACGCTGACAATTAACGAGATAGATCTTCAGAAAAAACAATGGCGCATCAAGGGTCGCGCTGATATCAAGCAAGGACAGCTAGAGGCCGCGACAGACCGCGCTTTAACATCAGACATCATCTATGACTTTACAGCTACCTATACTGATAAAAAGACAACGCTCAGCGGTAACATAAACTCTATTAATACAGCCGGCCATATAGGAAAAGACTTCACGTTCTCCCTGCAGCCCCAAGGAAATTTCAACCTGTCTTTATTCAATAACACCACAGAGCTAAAGACCCAGCTCAAACTTAACAATGCACAGGTCACCTTCAAGCCTAATGCTCATTTTGTCGATAGCCCCTTGCTCGACCTATCGCTAACGCATAACCCTGCTTCTGCAAAAACGCCCCTTGACTATCAACTCACGTTATCTTTCGCTAATGGAAGCATCACAGATCTACCCTTTGTGAAAACGGCTGAAAAGATCTCGGGAAAGATCTCTTTTGCGCCCAACAAATTCTCAGCCGAGTCTTTATCAGCGATCGTAAGCCAGACCCCGGTATCGATCTCCGGTGTCATGGAAAACTTCAAAGACCCCTGGGTTAATGTTGATTTCCACGCGGCCGACTTTAACTTAGGCGCCTGGGAAAACCTTGCCAGCCAATATCTGCCTAAAAACGACATTGACCTAAAGGGAATTGCGACCTTCAAACTAAAATACAAGGGAAAGCTTAAAAAGATCGCTGGCTCATCCCTGCAATGCACCGCTTCCCTTAAGGATGTGACTTTCAAGAATCAAACCCTTGTGCAGGCGATCACCGGCATCTCAGGCGATATCGCCTATCAGGTAGCCAGCCTGAACACTTCACATTATCTTCCAGATGAGGGGTCGTGGAAAAATTTGACGCTTACATTGCACGACAAGACCTACACGCTCAATGGGACATTAAAATTTAACAATCTGACGACGCGTCTTCAAAGCGAAGATCTATCGGTCTCTCTGGATTCAAAATTATTTCCTGACCGCGTTAAGATCTCGACATTAACCGCCAAGCACAAACAATCTCAGGCAACCGTGCAAGGAGAGATCTTTTATCCCACCAATAAAGCGGCCGCAAGGCTGAACATCAAGATCAATGGCACGCTTGCCTTAGAGGACCTAACAGCGCTGGTCCCAGGTATGAAAGAAAAGATCTCATCTGCCAACCCTGCGGGATTATGCGCTATTGAAGGCTTATTTGTCGGATCGCCACAGCAATGGACAGACTGGGCATTAGCCCTTACCTTAAAAAGTGATCGCGTCTCTTTATATGGCTATGCGATGGATAAAGTATTGGTAAAATACGATCAACGCGACCGTTTTATCAATAACTTCTCTGTTTCTTCATCTGTTTATGGCGGCACCTTGCTCGCGCAAGGCTCTAGCGATCTGTCTATCAAGGAAATGCCCTATAAGGCAAATCTCGAGATCAAAAATGTTGATTGCTCAAAGCTCAAGAACGATACACCCTTAAAAGATAAAGATATTGCTGGAACATTAGGATTAACATATGCGGGAACTGGACCTTTGGCAGATCCTCTTTTAAGCCAAGGACAAGGATTCTTATCCATCAAAAAAGGTAAGCTTTGGCAATTTGATGTCTTAAAAGGCCTTGCTCAACTTCTTTTCGTTCCTGGCAAAGAAAATATCACTCTTGACAGCGCGGAAGGCAATTTCTCCGTCGTCAACCAAAAAGTCCTTATCAAGGATGCTTTGATCACAGGAAACCAGATCGAACTTAATTGTAATGGAATGGTGAACTTCAAAGGTGAACTTGATTTTGATATCGTCTCACGCTTCGCGGAAGGGGTTATCCGAAGCTCTGATTCCCTGCAAAAGACGATCGCCGCTTTCTTGACCCAAGCGGAAGATTTCTTAACCGTCAAGATCACGGGAACACTGGCAAAGCCAGAATATAAAGTGATCCCGCGGCCATTGAACGTGCTACAGAAAACAAAAGACTTTATTTTCGACGTCCTGCCAAATATTTTTCAATAAGTTTGCGAAATTTCTTTAGAGCTTTAGCCCGATGACTGATCTGTGCCTTGATCTGCGGATCAAGCTCTCCAAAGGTTTTTCCACGCTTGATATCAACAAATAACGGATCGTAACCAAATCCATTCTTTCCTTTAGGGCTTAAGGCAATGCGTCCATGACAACTGCCTGAAACGACGCCAACAATGCCGCTTCGATCAGTAAGAGCCGCATAGCAACGGTATCTGGCTTCTCTTTGTTTCAAGGGCACATTTTTCAGCAAGCGCAGAAGCTTTTGGTTGTTCTTTTTGTCGGTTGCCTGTGGCCCTGAGAATCTCGCCGAATAGACCCCCGGCTGATTGCCCAAAGCCTTTACTTCCAAGCCTGAATCCTCACCCATGACAAGTTTTTTAGTGTAAAGTGAGATCGTGGCAGCTTTTTTGATAGCATTTTCAGAAAAATTCTTTCCATCTTCTTCGATCTCTGGCATAGCCCGATAGTCTTCCAGGCAGGTTACCTTGACCTTAAGATCAGACAATAATTCTTTTATCTCTTTGAATTTCTTTAAGTTACGAGTAGCGACTAATAATTCGACCATGTTTTCCTCCGTTGCTTATCTTTTTCATTCTAATATATCACAAAAATCCTTTATTTCCATAGACTTACAACTAAATTAAAATTTTATTCTAAAAATAAGCTTACGCCTTTTTCTGTCTTTACCGTCGAGAAAAGCCAAAAAAGGATCTTTCTCAAGAAAGCGCTTTCTTGAAAGCGCTAAATCCCGTTGTTTTGAGTCTTGACAGGATGCTATACTCCCAATTAGCCACGGAGCGTTCTTTCAAAGCCTTTTTAGATAAATTCTCGAAAAGGCAGGCCCGTGCGCTTTTGACCATCTAATCCCTATTTAAAACTTCAGGCCTGCAGCGCTTAACCTGCTTATTGCTAGGTTGGTTAAGCTTTTGAAAGGATTTTTTGACAGGATGCCGCGTCAGGCTGTCGGCATATTTTTCTAACCTTGCAGGAAAAGGAGGTTCAATGTTTACAGACAATCAAGAAAAGAAACTTCTCGCTACTTCTAGTGAAGAAAAAATGTCTGTCGACCTTGAGATCTCCGGCCAAATATTATTTCGTAATGTCCCTATTAAAAACGCGCTCATCGAATTCGTTGTGCATGGAGCCAACGGAGAAACCCTGCTCAATCTAGGAAAGACTTTTACAGCATCCAACGGACACTTCTTTTTCTCACAAAAAACCCCTCTTTCCTATCGGGGCCAAGATATCGGTGTGCGTATTTGCGTCTATTCCACGCCATCGATCCACGGCAAACCTTTTCCCATATTCTTTGGCAGTGAAAGCTTTTTACTTTCTCCCTGCCGAAATACGTATGACTTAGGAGGAATTTATCTTCAGCTTGCTTGGAGTTTTTGTGAGCGTCCTTTGTTTTTCGTTGGAAAAGTATTCAAAAGAAATCATGACGAGAGCGTCTTAACAGGAAAGGTTGTGCAAGTTCGCACGCCCAACGGACATGTCATCGCGGAAGCGCCTATCAGCGTTGATGGATCCTATCATATCTATACATACGCGGACGGCCGCCTCCCAGAATACACAAAGGTCATGCTATGCGTTATCGACAAAGGACGGATCTTAAAAGAAGTTGAAAACGTGATCGATCCGCTGGAATATATCTATGAAATAAGCTTAATGATCGAAGATTCTGACTTTATCGTTAGCGCAGAATAAATTTTGTCTAAGAAATATCAAGCGTGCTATACTCGATAATAATCAATTAAAATCACACATCACAAAAGAGGCCCTATGAAAAAGATCCTATTGACGCTATGTATCATAATAAATATCACCTTAGCAATAAGCATGAACGTATATGCGCAATCCACGGGCTCCATAAAGAATGCACGCTCATCTGAATTTTTCTTAACCCCACCCTCCAATCTTAATGTGCTGCCGCAAGATCATGGACGGTCTTTTGTTCTTAATTGGCAAGACAATTCTCTGAACGAGACAGGATTCAAGATCGAACGCTCCCTAGATTACTATGGCCAAGACTGGGTTGAGATTGCCACCGTCAACGCTAACATCACATCTTACGTCGATTCAAAAATAGCGATACCAGACTATTCTTTTTATCAGTATCGTATTAAAGCCTACAACCCATATGATGTTTCTGAGATTTCTAACGTGAAAATGGTTCCATGTGCTCCATCTGGAAAAGTATACGGCTACGCTCGCCTGCCTAATTCAGCAAACGTTCACCCAAATACCGTTGTTATGCTCAAGCCAAATACTTATGGGTATGGAACTCAGGATTATACGACTAATACGGATGCGACAGGTTATTTTGAATTTAACGATGTGCTTCGCAAGGTAACATCGAGCGGAGGAAATATTTATTGGGTGCAATACAAGCTATACATCAATGGAATCCCGGCAAGCCCCGAGATACAACTCAAAGACCCTTTTGTTTTACGCCAAGATGCTTTTAGTTCCTGAGATCTTCTAGTATTACCCTGATAACGCCTGGCGCTGAACATCAAAAAGCTCCTCGATCCCTCTCTGTGCTAGATCGATCGCTTCGTTCATCTGAGCGCGCGAAAAGGGTGACCCTTCGGCAGTGCCCTGGATCTCAATAAAATCACCGCTTGCGCGCATAACAACATTCATATCCATATCCGCCTTCGAGTCTTCGCTAAATTCCAGATCTAAACGAAGCTCCCCGGCAATGATCCCAACGCTTACAGCAGCCACCATATCCTTCACAAGCGTTGGAGCTATTCTTGCCTGTTTTTGAAAATTTTTTAAAAGATCAACAACAGCTACGTAGCTTCCCGTGATCGCTGCGGTTCGTGTGCCTCCATCGCCCTGGACAACATCACAATCAACCTTGATCGTTTTTTCCCCTAGCGCTTGAAAATCGATAACACTGCGAAGCGAGCGACCGATCAGGCGCTGGATCTCAAAGGTCCGTCCGGATGTCTTATTGCGCGCGATCCTCTCAGGGCATGAGCCAGGTAACATGCCATATTCCGCGGTCAACCATCCCGTCCCCGTGCCTTTCACGAAAAGCGGGACCATATCCTCTAAAATAGCGCTGCAGATCACCTTTGTATCGCCAAACTCGATCAAGCAAGACGCTGGCGCATACTTTAAATAACGACGCGTGATCTTAACAGGACGAAGCTCATCATTCTTTCGATTATGATTTCGGGGCATGAAGACTCCTTACAGTTAACAGGATTGGGGATATTCAGCAGCAACAACGGTTTGAATGCCTCCGCGAGGCTTCATCACAACCTCCACTTTGGCCCAACGCGGCTGGCAAGCGTTGACAACATCGTCTAAGATCTTATTGGTCAAATGCTCATGAAAGATGCCAATATCACGATAAAACATAAGATAATATTTGAATGATTTGAGTTCTAGGCATTTTTTTCCAGGCTTATACCAAACCTTAATGGTCGCAAAATCCGGCAATCCAGTCTTAGGGCAAATGCAAGTAAACTCATCTGTCGACAGATCGATCAGGTATTCACGATCAGCGTATTTATTATTCCACACATCAATACGCGGGGTCTTAAGACGACGAATCTTTTCTTGTAGATGTTCGTATGTTTTTCTGGCCATGGCCTATCTCACCTTTAACAATTTATGCATTTGCGCCACAACGCGCGCATCCGATAAGGAACGTAAGGCTTTTTCTTGAGCAGCAAAACAGTGCTGTAAAAGTTTTGCGCCAAGCTCGTCGTGTTGCGGCTGCAGGATAAATACTATATCACGATTAATGCAGGATGCAAGCTTTGCGGCGCGCGCGATCTCGCTTAAAGGCGTCGCAAGCCCTACCACAATCTTCACAAAAACATCCTTTGCCTTAGCGACGCGTAAAAATCGCTCATGCTCTTTCCAGAAAGAACCTTGCCCTGTCACGCTTGGAAGCTTTATGTCCATGGCGATGATATCCACAAGATGGATCACGTCCTTTAACTCTTGAACCAATATACCGTTTGTCTCAAGATAAATAGGCATCTTTTTTCGCCTTAATAAAGGCAAAAAGATTTTCAAGAATCCAGCTTGCTCTAAGGGTTCGCCGCCGGTAAGGCTGACACCTGAAACCTTGGAAAAACGTGAAACTTCCTTTAAAAGCTGCGTGCGAGAATACGTTCGAAATCCGTAAGAATCTTCTCTTCCTTGGGGTGTATCACACACGCGACAGCCTAATTGACATCCAAAAAAACGGATAAAAACCTGCCTACGCCCCACATACTTTCCTTCCCCTTGAATGGAAGAAAAAACTTCACTTATCCTGGCAGTGATCATAAGGCGGGGTCTTTACGTTTAAGCGCCGCAAACCCTTTTTGGCGCAACAGGCAACTATCGCAGGTACCGCAAGGTTTGGCCTGGCCTTTATAGCATGACCATGTTAAATGATAAGGAACTTTTAATCGGTATCCTAAGCGGATGATCTCTTCCTTGGTCTTTCGGATCAACGGGGCTTTGATCTGGATCGCGCAACCCCTGGCTCCTGCCTTTGTCCCGGCACGCATGGCCCGCGCAAAAGCTTTAAGAAACTGAGGCCGGCAGTCCGGATAGCCGGAATAATCACGAACATTGGCTCCTAGAAAAATAGTGTCGGCCCCGATCGCCTCCGCAAATGACGAGGCAAAACTTAAAAAGATCATATTCCTCGACGGAACATAGGTGGATGGGATCTTTGAGGGCATGCTCTTAAGCGTGCGATGTTCCGGGATCGCTTGACGGGGATCCAGCAGTGACGATCCTTTCCACGGCAATGAAATATTAACAACATGATGATCACAGTGCGCCGATCGCGCGATACGCTGAGCCCGCAAAACCTCTTTGTCGTGGCGCTGTCCATAACGAAAGATCAGGGCCGTAACATGATATCCTTGATGCTTGGCAATATAAAGGGTTGTTGTTGAGTCCAGGCCTCCGGACAACAGGACAATGGCTTTCTTACACTGCTTTTTCATAATAAGTCGCGTTTGCTTTCTCAGATTCCCAGACCGTGACACGCTTAGGCTCGACGGTCTTTAATTTCTTTCTGAGAGAATCGAAAAGATATTGAGCGATATTCTCTGAGGTAGGATTGACAGTTTGAAAATAAGCAAGGTCGTTGAGATGCGCATGGTCAAGCTCGTCAAGAACAGCGTGAAGAGCGCTCTTGATCTCTTTAAAATCAACGAGCATTCCTGTTTTATTGAGGTCAGCACCCGCGACGACAACATCGACATGCCATGTGTGCCCATGCAGGTTCTTGCACTTGCCCTCATAATCCCGCAACGAATGTGAAGCCGCAAACTCACCCTTAACGGTTAATTCATACATGCGCCTGATCCTTTATGAACGTTTTTAATGGCACAGCCCAAGAACCGCTTAGCCAATGTCTTAAAATGCTGTGGTTTATCACTCACAAAAAATTGGCACTTTCCACGATGACCTTGCGTGTTTAAAAGCCCCATCTTCTTTAAGAGATCTTTCACTTCTTGGGCGATCTCTTTTGCCGAGTTGATCAAAAAGACCTTGGGACCAACGGCCCTTTGAATGACATTGCGCAACAAGGGGTAATGTGTGCAACCCAAGATCACGACATCCGCCTTAGACTGAACAATGGGCTGTAAATATTTCTTTGCGGCCTGTTGCGCGATCACATTATCATACCAGCCCTCTTCCGCCAGCGGGACAAAAAGCGGACACGGCTGGTTCACGACCTTGATGTTTTTATCAATGTTTTTGATCGTTCGAGCGTACTGTCCACTATGGATCGTGGCCGATGTAGCGATCACGCCAATGACCTTTTTTCTGCTCATGCCCACTGCTTTGCAGGCGCCCGGAACGATCACGCCGATGATCGGAAGTTTATAGGCCTTGCGCAGGCTTTCCAAGGCAAAACTCGATGACGAATTACAGGCAACAACGATCATCTTCACTTTATGCTTCAGCAAAAAACGCGCATTTTCATGGGAAAACCGCACGATCGCTTCCTTGGATTTCGTCCCGTAAGGCACACGAGCCGTATCGCCAAAATAAACAATGTTCTCGCAAGGCAACTGCCGTATCAACTCTTTGACAACGGTCAGCCCGCCTAATCCCGAATCAAAAACCCCAATAGGAAATCTTGCTTCAGACATCATGGATCCTTTGATATTAAAAATACATACGAATATATCGTGACACGCTTTCGGCGATACCATCAGCCATTTTCTGCCGATATCCTGCGGATTGCAAATTTTTTTCTTCCGCACGATTTGACAAAAAACCTACTTCGATCAGGACAGATGGGACAAGCGTATATTTTAAGACATAAAAACCTGCCTGCTTATCACCTCGGTGGCTAATATCCAGCGCGATAGAGACCTCATGCGTTAATTGCCTCGCTAGCCGATCTGAATGGAGATCTTTGTACCCTCGCATCATATCGATCAATGTCTTTCTTAATGTCAGATCATTTCTCTTCATTTGATAAGTCGAGAATGACTGTCGATATTTGTCTGGGTCGATAGCCTCCTTAAGCTCTTTGGGGTCAAGCGTCCGCAATGAATAGACTTCTAATCCTTTAACCCTGGAAGAATCTGCGATATTCGCATGAATGCTCAGAAAAAGACTAACATCTTTCTGGTTCGCTAAGCTCGCCCGTTCTTCAAGCGTGAGGAATTTGTCCGTTTCGCGTGTCATCGCCACAGAAAAACCCCTCTCTTTCAAATTCCTTTTCAAGCGCTTTGCTATATCCAGGACAACATCTTTTTCTTTTGTCCCTAGGCCGCCGATCCCACCGGGATCATGGCCTCCATGGCCAGCATCGATGAGGATCTTATACCCTTTCATTTCCAAAGAAGTCTTTTTGAAAATAGGAGAAATGACTTTTATTTTAAAATCAGCCGGGACATAAACCACACCGCGAGATAACCGCACAGGACTGCTTAGCAATAATTTATCTTTATTGACCACAACCACATTGCTTCCAACCATTGCCCTGGCTTGGATGTGATCTCTCTGGATAGTGATGACCTGACTATTACTGTCAACGATACAGCTAATACCATAACGCACGCAAAGATCCCTTAAAACAATCTCAGGCTCACCGACAGGCTCTGTTGGCGCAGGCATGGTCGCGCATCCAGGCAAAAGAAAGCACGCGACCACAACAACGGTTACCCATAATAATGTACGCATCAGAGAATAATGCATATCACTTTTTCTTTTCCGGCCTCCCGGAGATCTTTTCAGAAGAAGGATGATCTCCTGTGACGATCGTTGGCGTTAAAAAGATGATGATCTCTGTCTTTGTTTTTTCTCTATCTTCATTACGAAAAACCGTTCCCAGAAAAGGGATATCCCCTAAGAAAGGGACCTTGTTGATCGTCCGGCTGTCTTGCTCTTTGATCAGGCCTCCAATCACGATGGTCACAGAATCCTTGACCATGACCGTTGTTTCAGCCTGGGAAGTTTCTACGATAGGGATCTTATTGTTCGTACTGGTTGTTAAATAATCAGTTCGCGCACTAACCTCGGGCCTGATCTTCATGGTCACATACCCGTCGCCATGGATCGTTGGCGTAACATAGAGCTTGACTCCCACTTCGATAAAATTGACCGTTTCCGCGGTTGTTGACGGACCGGAGGATGTCGTCGTTGTTTGTGTCGTTACATAAGGCTCGCTGGAACCGACAAGGATTTTCGCCTCTTCATTATTGATCACGGTGATCCGTGGATTAGAGAGGATGTTCGTATCGCCGACCGTTTGCAAAGCCTCGATCAAGACCTTATAATCATCATTGGAAAGCGTTCCAATGCTCAGCTTGCCCCGCTTACTAGCATTCGATAAAATGTTGAACTGGCTCGCCAGGTCAAGGCTGTGAAAATCTGAAACGATCGCCTCCCAGTCAACACCAAGCTTGTATTGATCATTGAGGTTGACCTGAACGATCTTAGCTTCGATCAAGACCTCTTGATGTTTTGTATCAAATGCCTGGATCATCTTCTCGATCTGGGCGATCTTCTTTTCGGTATCCGTGACTAAAACCTTGTTGGAGCGTGCGTCAAACTCTACCTTGCCAACATTCTTCGATAAAAAATTCTCGATCTTTTTCGCTACTTCCTCTGTTTTTGAGTAACGGATCTCAAAGGTTCTTGTTACAACCGGAATGTCCATGCGCTGGATCATGTCTTCCATCAGGATAACTTTATCCGGGCGGTCCACTAGGATCACTGTATTCGATACGGAATCAGAAGAGATCTTGCCTGACTGACTTTTGATCTGGTCTAAGACGGTGACGACTTCTGGCGTTTTGACATACCTTAAAGCAACGATCTTCGTTGTAAGATTTTGACCAAACTTGTATCCATACATCTTCTCGTACTCAGCACCTGAAACGACCTTGATAATATTATTTTGCTCAACATAAGCCAAATTATTAGACTCTAAAATGATACGCAACGCATCACGGACATCGACATTCTTAAGATAAATAGTGACCTTGCCGACAACATCTCTGCCGGAAACAATATTTAAACCGCTTTTCTTAGAGATCAGCTTCAGAACATCTCCGATGTCCATGTCTTTTAGCTCCAAGACATCCATCATGAAAGATGCAGGTATCACAGAGGCTTCATCAATGACAGGCTGCTGTGACCCTGCAGAATCCAATGATATTCTTTCTGCCACCTGCCCTTCTACCTGGCTTGAAACAGCTGAGGGAATATCTGCTTGAGGCTGAGTGATCGTTGGCTGAGACAACTGTTTTTCATAGCTATCAAGAGCGTTTTGTACTTGGTCAGCAGGAACGATGCCACGCTCTTGAGCTACAGCCAAGGAAAAGATCCATCCTGTTAGCATCAAACAAACGACCATGCCTATTACAAGAATTCTTTTTGCCTTCATGGGCAACTCCTTTAAAAAAGTTTAGGGTATTATACCAAAATCTTTTTAAAAATATTGTTTTTCACGCTATTGTTTAAGCTCGATCTCAAGTCCTTCTTGCAAAAAAACAACACGACCCTCCTCGATCGTCTTAACCTGGACAGACTCTAGCCGATCTCCAGGACGGATAAACACTGTTGTTCTGCTTGTTAGATCCTCGACAATAGCTTCTGGGACAGCACCTAAAACAATGCCAACAAGTTTGTAGCGCTTTGTTAGATCGACACGCGCGTTAGCGGTTACCTGCGCCAATGGACGCTCAAAAAGATCACGCGTTTCCAACTGACCCTGATAATGCGCAAACGGCTTAACATCTTTCTGGATCAGAACGAAATCCTGCGTCGTTGCAGGCTCTAGCTCATCGGTCTTAGGCCATCGATCGCCCTGAGGCTGAGGCTTATCGAAGGTGCTGTACACCAGCAATAACATCAACCCTATGAAAGCAAGGATTAACGTGCCATTCAGAAATCCGAACAAATTCTTATTATCCTTTTTGATCGGTTTAGCAACGGCTTTCTGATCAACAAGCTTTGGCCTGTTCTCTGGCTTTTCTCGAATAAGGCGCAAAAGTTTTTCTTCCGGTAAGTGGCTTTTCGTCATGTCCGCCACCTTTTTTCTTCTTCGACCAACGCATGAACAAGCTCAGCGGTCACGGTCTCCCGCCCATCCATCACAACGCGCTCCAGCGCGTTATGACATAAAAGCGTTACTTTGCGGGGATATCCCTGCGTCACCTCGTAAATTTTTCTGATCGCCTCAAAAGTAAAGATCTCCTTTTTCCCATTAGCACCTGCCCGCCCCAGGCGAAAACGGATCATCTCCGCCGTCTCATTCTCGTCGAGAGGATTGATAATATATTTTAGGGCCACTCGATCCATGAAATTTTTGACCTTTTTAATGCGTGGCAGTAGTTCCATTTGACCAAGAATGATTAATTGCAACAATTTGTATTCATTCGTTTCATAATTCAGCAGTGTCCGCAAGATCTCAATGAACGGCATCGAAAGTTTTTGTGCTTCGTCGATCAAAAGGACAATGGTCTTGCCCTCGTCAACGCCCTTTTGAAAAAGATAACGCTCGATCGTTTCTCTGTGATCCATGGAAGAGCGCAAAAAAGGGCTGACGCCAAACATTTTTGTCAGATGCGCTAAGAACTGATATTCGCTCTTAAAATCCGGATCCAAGATCATATGAAAAATATAATGATCTTCTTCGCCATTAAATGATTGTAAAAGCGCTCGTGACAAGGTTGTCTTACCCGCGCCCACATCACCTAAGACAATGCTTAATCCCCGGCGAAGACGTACCGCTATTTCCAAACGCTTAAGAGCAGTCGTATGCTCTCTAGAATGATAAAAAAAATCTGGATCAGGACTTGTCGAGAAAGGTTCTTTGCTAAGGTCTAATGCCTGGTAATAGCTCACGCGGTTAGCCTCGTTTTTATTTCCTTCAAAGAAAGCCCATCGTTTTGCAGCTTGCGGATCCCTTTCAACGATTCAACAGTGGCATCATCAAAATAGCGAAAATTTGTCAAAGGACTCCTGCCGATTTCTTTAAAAAGCCCTAAACGAAGGTAGTATTTCAACGTATAGGTTGAATGTCCTGTAACTTGCGCTAGATCCTTTAGTAAATATATATTTCTCATAGGGTTAGACACAACTCTCTACTTAGAGAGTTCAATATTAAGATAACAAAAAAAATCCCATCTCTCAACAAGAAATAAACATTTTTAACAACGCTCTACAGGGAACTTAATTCTTTGGCTTGGGACGGCTCACCTAACCCCAAAAAGGATGGCAAGCTGTGGAATGGCTGAATATTAATGATAATAGGCTGAAGACCTTCAAAAGATGAAGAATTAATGGGGCTCTGCAGGTTGGCAGAATTTGAGTTCAGCAACTCTAACACATCCCCTGCCCCAAGGATATTAACATTCATATTTTTCTTGTTAAAGTCGATACCACCCGTACTTTTTTCCATGTCTTGATCAAATAGATGATCTTTTTCTTCGTCAACAAAAGAGCCAGGAGCCAAACTCGTCAAAGGAATCTGGATCACGGTAAGGCTTCCTTGATCGACCGCGCGGCCTGCTTGACCGCCAAGCCTCTGATCGATCCTGGCACCATCAAACAATTCTTTCAGGTATCGCCTTGCCATGGAAAGCGCCTCTCCAAAACCACCGGATTGCCGAACGCCGCTAAGCCTTTTTTCACTTGTTGTGGGACTATAGATCCCAAGGCCTGTGTCGATGACCTCTATAGAAAACTGATAGTCGTCAACTTTTAAATTAACCACGATCTGATGATCATGGGATCTTTTCTGGCGCAGGATCTCTTCAGAAACAGACACAGCTCCGCTTTCTGTACTTAAGATAGAATCCATGCTATTGGCAATAAGCTCTTCCATGATGAACGCAAGGGTTTCAGCAACTTCTTGATCGTCTTCCCGGTGGCTTTTTAAGGATAGATTCTTAAAAAATTCCTCTGCCATCTTACTTACTTGCTGATCACGATCCTCAGAAAAGATCTCTTGAGAGGTCAAGATAAGGGGTGAGTGCTTTTCGACAAGCTCTTGTGCTTTCTGGCGCGTCAATGAAACATCCTGCGAAGCCGTATGGATCGCCGATGAAATGCCTTCGATCTTGGCGGGGCCATGATCCAAGCTAAAATTTTGTGGCTTGTTAAATTGATCCCGAACAAATCCTTCTATTTCATCCCTGGAAAGAAAGTCCATATCAAAATATTCATCAGGATTAATAATATAAACAGCTTCCAGGTCTTTGAAAGGTCTCTGCTTCGATCTAGTGCCCCCAACAAGCTCCTGAGAAAGTTTTTCAAAATCTTTCTTTGTCAAAATGTCTCGGGCTAATCGTAAGGCCTTCATTCTTTCATTTCTTGGCGCGAGAACATAAGCGTTAAGCATATGCTCAAAAACATGTTCCGGGCTACCATCTTTCTTCGCTTGCCGCGCGAGCTGAAGAAAATCCTCCCACGTCTTATCGACGACACCATTTTCAGGTTCCACGAGAACTGAGGTGATCTGATACCCCAGCTTTTCAGCAGCGATAATATTTTTTTTCAGATCATCGATCAGGAAGATCTCCCTTGAAGGAACCTGCCATCCTTTTTTCTTAAACTCCTTGCGAAGTTCTTTGATCTCAAACGACAGGCGATCAGCCTTTATCTTTCCGTCTCCAGATGTAAAAATAACCTTATCAAAAATATCTCCATTGATCCCTAAGGATCTTAAAATATCTAGGGTGATCCTCATCTTGGAAGGAATGCTAGGACGAGCCGTAAAGCCAAAGATCTGGACACCTTTTCTTCTTAACATGCGCAACATCTCAGGGTTGATATCTGAAAGAAAGAATTGATGTTGCGCCATGCGCTCTTCATCGTGGTCTCCCTGAGGATAGACGATCCTTTTTGCCTGATCAATAGCCGCGAGCACCTCTTGCTCGTCAACATGCAAGACATTCTTGTTCTTCATTCCTTCTGTGATCAAATAAGTGGCCAATTTGATGATACTCTCGTTCTTTTGTTTTTCACTGCCAATAAACCCTGCAGGATAAAAGACCGTATTATCAAGATCTATAAAAACAGCCTTGATCCTGCCTTGATCCGCAAGGTCCAACAGCTTTGGTATAATATCTTTCCATCGTCCATGAAGGCCGGAGCTTGCCACTGTCGTTACCATCGATCCATCTTTTATAAGAACACCCTGCAAATGCACAGCGAGGGCTTCTTTTGTACGAAAACCTAATTTTTCCAGCAGATCCCCTTCACCATCATTGAGACCCTGAGGCCTGCCTTCTGCCATGTCCCTTCTATAAGACTCCTGCCAATCAATGATCGCGTCCCACAATTCCTGAGCACTCAAGAAATTAACCCCCCGATGCAAGATTCCGTCCCACGCTTTATAAACATTAAAGACAGGAAAATCCATCAATTGCCCTTTGTAATGCAAAATACAATCCCTTAATACGCGCTCGGTCCGAGAATCAGGCACAAGGCCAAAGCGAATCATTTTTTCCATAATGCGCGAAAATTTTTGCCGCGTTTGCCTGTAATCATCGTTGTCATAGGTCGCGCGGGCTGTTTGGCTCATAAGGTCTTTGAGGCCATTTTGCGGATCTTCAAGAACGGGATCTGTTGATGACCCATCGAAATAAAGAAACATTTTATTAATGGAAAGCTCTATGCCTCCAAAGCTGAAGCGAACATCATCAACGTTACGGACACGCTGGCCCATGTTGTGTTTTTTCATGATCGTTGTGGCTTTCAAGTAAGGAAATGCCTTCGCGCGAAAATCTTCTTCCGTCGTATCCGCGGTAAGAAGATAGTCAATATCCCTTACCAAAGAACCAAACAACAAGTCTCGCACAGCCCCTCCGTAAACAAAAACCTTTCCAACAAGGTCTGGCTGCGCGATCGCACGCAAGAAATCTTTTATTTCCTCATCTTGAACGGTGTCCATGTCGATACGCTGGCGTCCTTGACCGTCAACATAAATTGAAACGCCAGATCTGGTAATAACGCTTGAGGACCTTTGCCCAAGCGCCTCAAGCTGTTGCTGATTGTTCTTGTTCCAAAACTTCTCGATCCCGGGGATCAGGCCGCGGAAAAGATCTTCATTGTTCGTAAGAAGCTTTTGCTGCGGTCCGTATAAAAATTTGACCTGGGCTTGGCCTTGATCATCAAGGATGAAATTCAAAGACGCGAACGAGTGATTTTCGCGGAACCCGCCATCAAGGAGAATAAGATCAAAAAAACATGAAAACCGCTCTTTGTCGGTAGGAGGAATGATCTCGATATCGCTGATCTCATTGTCACTGTAAACATTATAAATAAAATCTCCAATGTTATCCGTCACGTATCTTGTAAAATATTCTTTGTACCCTTGCTCAGTCCATCCATAAAAGAAATCAACGCTTTGACTATTCTTGTAGATGAAAAATAAAGGGTGTCCGTCAATGATCAAATCAATCTGAAATTCATTGCTAAAAAGATATGATGCAATCTCGCGGTCATCCCTTGCTCCCAAAAAGCCTGCGTAAGGTAAGATCTTTGCTCTTTTGTTGTATGCCTTAAATTTCAACTGAACAACATCTAATGAAACAGGGATAAGCTTCTGAAGATCTTCTAGGATATCCTTGATCGCGTCAAAATTTCCCAAAGATGAAGAGGCCGTCTTGATTCCAAAGACTTCCTTTGGGCTTTCTGGAAAACGAGCCTCAAAATAAAATTCGCCAAAATCAAAAATACTGGTATATCCAGCAAGCAAAGGATCTCCAATCCCGACGGATGCCAATTCTTGCGCCAGATCGATCTCTAAGTTGGCATTTTCATAGTAGTGCATAAGATTTTTCATGGCTTCGCTCAGGCCATGAAAAACCTTTTCCCCTTGCCGAAGCCAATAAAAATCAACCTCTTCAAAAAAAGACGCAGCTTGGATATCATTAAAAAATTCTAGACCAATAAATTGCTTTGGTGAAATAGTTTGGTCTTTGGCGGCTATTTTCGCCCGATGGATATCTCGATCAAGATCCTCTAAAAGCCAATAATACCCATCTTCATCGTTTTTAAGCTTTTTAAAAAGACCTGTTGACTGATCATAAAAAGTCTCAAATTGAGTATTTTGATCCATATACAAAAGCGTTTGCAAAACACCCTGCACCCTAAATCCTGGCAAAGCCTCGCTCAAGATCTTGAGGATCTGCGTCGTCGCAAAAGACGCAGACAGGTCTCTGTCGATCCTGTCATATGTTGCCTGGCCGTTGTTATCAAACGTGACAAACGTTGTTTCCGCCGGCAGAGGGTTCCAGGCGTCAACAAAAAGATCTTTTGTTGATGGGAACAGTTCAGCGACGAAAAAGCTTTTTTCAGATCGCCGTCCCTGCGGGTCAACCAAATAAACGTTAAAACGATGAGCGTCCACCCCCAAAGCATCCAGGTCTATGTCAACAAAAAGCGTAAGATCTTCGAAGCTGCCATCTAAAGCGTAAACTTTTCTTTGCTCTAGAAAACCTTTAAAATTCTTAAACGCTTCCCTTTCCTGATCAGTCAGCGCGGACGAAACAGCGGACATATCCTTTTTGCTAGATAAGCGGCCATATCGACCGGCCAACTGACGCCTCCGGGCATTGAGACGCCCTAAGTATATCCCCAAAACATTTGTGAGGACGCTTTGGTCTGCAGATTCCGCGCCTAACGATGTTAAAAGCTGCTCAATGTGCGCCTGATACCGCGTCTGTCCTTGCGCCATAGGAATATTATGTAGATATTTTGCGAAGTCAGGATTAGAAGTAGCATCCGCCAAGAACTCCTCTAGGCTATGCAGATGCCGTTCGAAAGGCCGGCGCTGATCAAAGAATGGTTTTTGCTTTTCCCGTTCAATAAAGCGTGAAAAACATTGCTTCAAGATCTGAAGATCCGCTGGCGTATATCCTTGCGTTTCATCAAAATTCGGAAAAGCATAAAAATCCAAAGGATCATCATGTTCATTATCCCAACGAAAAGACAGCCAATGATTGATCTCGTGCAAAAAAATCCACGCTAAAACATCTTGAGGGCTTTTATAATCATGCAGCGAATAAAGAATAAGCGCCTGGCGAAGGCTGATACGCACAGGACGGCTGGCGACAGACCCTCTTTTTGATTGATAGCGATCGATTTTTACTTGAATAGCGATCTCCCTAAACCTTTTGAGCGAATACTCAAGCATCTTTTTTGTGTAGGGGTCGACTTGGCCAGAACTTAAAATAAAACGTTCAATGTCTTCCTGCGCATAGACATCGGGAAACAAACGATCGATCTCTTCATCCAAGATAGGAATCCTGGAAAAAATATCTTTCAGGCCATCCAAAAAATCATCCGACGCTAAGGATCCGCCGCTCAGCATGGTCGCTTTTAATTCTTGCAGCGCCCTTTTTCTTTGCAAGACACGCTGTGCATATCCATCAGGCGTAAGCGCGGAAGAAGCGCCTGCCGACTTTGCATGATCGCGTATAAATCGATCGACATCTTGATGAATAGGCTCTATTTCCTGGATCGGGTCTTGACGAAAAACGTTTCTATAAAACTTTTGAGCGGCTCGGATAACCGCCTCATTACTAACAAAGCGCAGAAATTCTTGAACAGCATCTAGATCGTAATAAATTCTGCCTGTTTTAAATCCAGACATTTTCTTTGGATAATGCTTCTTAACAAAATCACGGTATCCTAACATCAGAAAAAGCTCCCTTGCGATAACACGGGAGCTGTAATACTCGCGAGAATGCTCTCTTGCAGTGCCCTCTAAAAGCCACAATCTGGCGAGCGTCAAGCGGGCATGATCACCGGAACACAACATAGATAAATACGCCTCCAACTCAAAAGCAATGCCGAATGGGTCACCTTCTTTGATCTTGTAAATACGAAATAACTTCTCAAGGTTGTCGATTTGGCGCGCCCTATAATCTTCCTGGGTCCGACGTTGATGGGTCAGCTCGTGAACGACAACTAGGCGGACGAGATCTATGGATAATCTTGCCTTAAGGTCCTCAGGATCCATCAATAATAGATCATGGCTGGCTACGCCTCTCAAAAAACTATTATTATTTAAAAGCGAATCGATCGTTTTCTGAATACCGCTCATAATAGATCCAAGATATATTTTGATCGACCCGTCGGTCATTTCCCCAAACCCTCCTTTGTCTTCTTTTGAAAACATCACGTCGACATTTTCTTCCCCCAATATCATTTTCGTAGAAAATACGATCAATGAAGAATCAAACGGATCGGGGCTTTGATCTGGATCTACGATCAATAATGGCGCAAGAGGAGTTTCTGTTTCTCCAAAAAATTTTCCATCATATGCCGCTGTATTATTCTTTAAGTCATTTTTATCTGATATTTGCGTAAAAGGCGCTTCGCTAAGATCTTTCTTTTTGACAATGACAGACTCTTCTGCCTTAACATCTTTGACGCCAAACAAGCTCATACCTGCCGTAACAAGAATGATTGTTGCGAATTTAAGCTTGTTGACGATCGCACTGCAAGCAGTCTTGTTGTTTGTTTCGCGATAGGCGTGTCCTGCCCCCTTGCCAAAGCTAGTGATATCCACCCCTCCCGCGAAATACTTTCTAGGGATGTTCTTTCTGGCATACGGGTCGTATTCGACCTTCATCATGTTGCAGACGCCTTGTTTGAAGGTATCGAGGTATTGTTGGTAAATGATTTGAACTTCT
>Ga0209606_1000933_pt1 | contig 40114 bp, 36 predicted proteins | sample AD_UKC057_MetaG_FD_184412 | JGI IMG/M metagenome (GOLD analysis project Ga0209606, IMG submission 184412) | Active sludge microbial communities of municipal wastewater-treating anaerobic digesters from USA - AD_UKC057_MetaG (SPAdes) (version 2) | ecosystem: Engineered > Bioreactor > Anaerobic >... | reverse complement strand
GGCTCGACATCAAAGGCTCCGCCCATTATTTCGGCTTCCGGCCCGATCTGGCCTGTTACTGCAAGGCGATCGCCAACGGCTATCCCATCTCCGCCCTGGTCGGCACGGACCGGATGCGCATGGTCGCCGCGAAAGCGTTTCAGACCGGCTCCTACTGGAACAATTCTCCGGAAATGGCGGCGGCCCTGACCTGCATCGACGAAATGCAAAAAATCGACGCCGCCGCGATCTGCGACGCCCGCGGCGCCGAGCTTCGCCGGGGCTTGGAGGAACGCGCCGCGGCGCACGGTCTTTCGTTTCGAATGTCCGGACCGAACGCCATCCCCTTTCTGCATTTTACCAATGAAAGCAACTTCAAGCGCGCCCAGCTCTTCTGCAGGGAATGTTCAGTGCGCGGCGTTTACTTCTTCTGGCATCACAACATGTTTTTGAGCGCGGCGCATACCGAAGCGGATATTCAGAAAACCATTGATGTGGCCGACCAGGCCTTTCAGATCGTCAAAGATCAATTCGGAGAATAACCGTCAGAATCCATCGTGTGATGATGTTTTGGGTAGCGACAAAACCCGCCTTCGGCTCAAACCGTTGTCATGACTGATCTTTCGCCTATGGCCTATGGCCTATTGCCCGTGACCCATTGCCTCATTTAATAGATGCCCATCGCGCAGCCGCCGGCCAGCGTGCCGCCCAGCTCGCGGCACTGGTCGAGCACCGCTTCGGTGATGTTTCCCTTGGCAATGACCGGCGCGAAGACGGTTTTGAACTTATAGCCCAGGGCGATTCGTTCGATGGCCCTGAGCGCGCCCGAGCCGTCGTTCCCGGCGCTGATGAAGACGACAAAGGGTTTGCGGAAAACTTTGTCCTGCGCGCCGACATACGTGCGGTCGAAGAAATCCTTGAGCATGCCCGACATGTAGCCGAAGTTTTCCGGCGTGCCGACGGCCAGGCCGTCGCAGGCCAGAAGGTCGTCTAGCGTGGCCTCGGAGGCTTTTTTGAAAACCACCTCGACGTCGTCAATGGCCTTCGCTCCTTCGCAAACGGCGTCTGCCATTTGTTTGGTGTGCCCCGTCTGGGAATGGTAAACGATTAAGATTCTGGTCATGATAAAAGGCAATGGGTTATGGGTGATAGGTGATAGGTTATGGGTGATGGGTTAGGGGAGACAAGCGGCGAAAGGACTTCTGTTTCCCCGGCCCTCTCGCCTCTTACCTCTCGCCCATTACCTCTTTTACGGCATTTTGGCGATGATGCCCAGAAAGCCGTCCGGTTTGAGCGATGCGCCGCCGACGAGCGCTCCGTCGATGTCTTCCATAGCGGCCAGTTCCGCGACATTGTCCTTCGTCACGCTGCCGCCGTAAAGAATGCGGAGCTCTTCGGCCGCCGCCCCGAACAATTCCCGAATCAGACCGCGGACGAAAGCGTGCACCTCCTCGGCCTGCGCGGAAGTGGCGACTTTGCCCGTGCCGATAGCCCAGACCGGCTCGTAGGCGATCACCACATCGTCCAGCTTTTCAACACCGGCCAGAGCGCCCCGCACCTGGCGGCCGACAACCGACTGCGTCACGCCCTGAACTCTTTCCTCATCCGTTTCACCCACGCAGACGATCGGCTTGAGCCCCGCGGCGAGCGCCTTTTTCACTTTGGCGTTGACGCCGTCATCCGTTTCGGAAAAAAACTTGCGCCGTTCCGAATGGCCGATGATGACGCAAGCGCAGCCGGCATCCTTGAGCATGACGGGGGAAATTTCGCCCGTGAAGGCGCCCTTGTCCTCGCTGTACATGTTTTGCGCGGCCAGCCGCACCGCAGAACCTTTAAGTGCGTCGCCCACAGCGGAAAGGGCGGTAAACGGCGGCGCCACCACGACTTCGCCGTTTGCCGAGCCGGAAAATCCTTCCTTAATCGCGCGGGCCAGGGCGATCGATTCAGCGATTGTGTTGTGCATCTTCCAGTTGCCTGCGACAATCCATTTTCTCATGAGGATCCTCCGCATCAACCCAGCGCCGCGACGGCGGGCAGGGTCTTTCCTTCCAGCAGCTCCAGAAACGCGCCGCCGCCGGTGGAGATGTAGGAGATTCTGTCGCTTTTGCCCGTCTTGTGAATGGCCGTGTCCGTGTCGCCGCCGCCCACGATCGTGAGCGCGCCGGAGTCAACCGCCGCGTCCACCAGTTTGAACGTGCCCGAAGAAAAGGGCGCCAGTTCAAACATGCCCAGCGGTCCGTTCCAGACGATGGTTTTGGCGGACTTCACCGCCTCGGAAAACGCCGCAATCGTCGCCGGCCCGATGTCGAGGCCCATCCAGTCGTCGGGAATATTCTTGATATCCACGATCTTGACTTCCGCGTCCGCAGCGGCATTCTGAGCGATCACGGCATCCGTGGGCAGCAAAAACTGCACGTTTTTGGCTTTGGCTTTGTCCAGAATCGTTCTGGCCAGATCCAGCATGTCCGTTTCACACAGGGACTTGCCGACATTGTATCCCTGGGCTTTCAGGAACGTGAACGCCATGCCGCCGCCGACAACCAGGCGGTCAACTTTGTCAATCACATTTTCCAGAACCTTGATTTTGTCGGAGACCTTGGCGCCGCCGATAATGGCGGCAAGCGGCCGGGCCGGATTTCCCATGGCCCTGTTGAAATACTCAATTTCGTTTTTCAGCAAAAAGCCCGCGGCGCAGATGGGAACGAATTTCGTGATGGCGGTGTTGGATGCCGCCGCGCGGTGAGAGACGGCAAACGCGTCGTTGATGTACACGTCGCAGAGCTTGGCCAGCTCCTGGGCAAACGCGTCGTCGTTTTTGTCTTCGCCCGGATAAAACCGCAGGTTCTCCAGCAGGATGACGTCGCCCGCCTTCATGGCAGCCACGGCCTCAAGCACTTTTTCACCGATGCAGTCGTCGATGAAGGGTACGTCCTTCTTCAGCAGGGACGAAAAAACCGGCGCGACCGGTTTGAGTGAAAATTCTTCCACTTTTTTGCCCTTGGGACGCCCCAAGTGTGACGCCACGATCACGCGGGCGCCTTTTTCGCGAATGTAGTTGATGGTGGTTAAACTCGCCTTAACGCGGGTATCGTCCTTAACTTGGCCTGACGACTTGTCCATCGGCACGTTGAAGTCCACACGCACAAAAACCCTCTTTCCGCTGACATCAATCTGATCCAAATACTTCATGCGACTTTCCTCTCTTTGCGTATTTTATTTCATGATGAACGACAGCAGTTCCAGCATCCGGTTGGAGAAGCCCCACTCGTTGTCGTACCACGAAAGGATTTTTACCATATTGCCGCCGATGACGGTCGTATTCGGCAAATCCACAATGGACGAATGGGGATTGCCGTTGAAATCTCTGGAAACCAGCTCTTCCTCCGAGCACAGAAGGATGCCCTTCATGGCGCGCTGGGCGTTTTCCTTGAGTTTTTCGTTGACTTCCTGCCGGCTGGTTTTGCGGGCGAGCGTCGCCACAAAATCGACCAGCGACACGTTGGGCGTGGGGACGCGGATGGCCAGACCGTCCAGCCTTCCCTTCATTTCGGGAATGACTTCCGCGATGGCACGGGCCGCGCCGGTGGTCGTGGGAATCATCGAAAGCGCCGAGGCGCGCGCCCGCCGCAGGTCTTTGTGCGGCTCATCGATGACCACCTGATCGTTGGTATAGGAATGGATCGTCGTCATCAATCCGTATTCCAAACCGAATTCCTCATGCAGGATTTTGACGATCGGCGCGAGGCAGTTGGTGGTGCAGGAGCCCATAGAGATGATGGAATGCCTGTTTTTGTCGTAGTCTTCGGCGTTTACGCCTAAAACGACAGTCACATCGGGGCTTTTTGCGGGCGCGGAGATGACGACTTTTTTGGCGCCTGCTTTCAGATGTTTTTCCGCGCCGTCCCGGTCCGTGAATCTGCCGGTGCTTTCCAGAATGACGTCCACTCCCAGATCTCTCCAGGGGAGTTCTTCCGGGTCGCGGACGGAAAAAGTTTTGATTTCCCTGCCGTCAACTATGATGGCATTGGGCGTCGATTTTACATCCGCCTGAAGCGTGCCGTGGGTGGAATCATATTTGAGCAGATGTGCGCTTGTTTTTGCGTCGGTCAGATCATTAACCGCCACGAATTCCACATCGCCGCTTCCGAAGCCCGCGCGAAACACCAGCCGGCCGATGCGCCCAAATCCGTTGATTGCAACTCTTACAGCCATGATCATCTCCTCAATTTTTACAGGTGGAAGACTAATCAAAAGCCCGGGCCTTGTCAACCCATTTCTCTTTAACGACAATGGTTTAGCGCAGATAGGGCGGGGAAGCCCTCCTTGGGCACGCGCCGGAATTTTGCTTCTTTTCCCTTGCACTTGCGGGCCGTTGCTCATATACTCGCGCGCGGCAAAGAGATCACTTGCGGGATTTAATCGAGGAGGACAGGTATGAAGAAAATAATGATGGCTTTGATGACGCTTCTTTTGATGGCGTCGTTTTTACCGGCGGGTCATGCGGCGGATCCGTCGATTGCCGGCGTATGGTCTGTGCCGATACTGAAGGGCAAGGACAAAGGCAAGGAACGGTCCCAGGTTGAAATCTTTGAAAAAGACGGGGTTTACTACGGCAAAATTGTAAAACTGACATCTGTACCCGAAAACGCGCTGTGCACCAAATGCAAGAAGGAAAGAAAAGACAAGCCGCTGATGGGGATGCTGATTTTATGGAACCTGAAAAAAGAAGCCGGCCGGTACGTTGAAGGAAAAATATATGACGTCGAGGCGGGGAAGGAATATAAGTGCAGCATCGCGCAAATCACCCCGGACCGGCTGAAAATTACGGCCAGTTTGCTTTTCCTGAGCGAAAGCCACTACTGGACAAGGGTAAAGTAGGCAGGTGAACGCAGAAGAGGAAAAACCGGCCCGCCGCCGGATTTCCCCTTTCCGCCGCGCCGGAAGACAGGGAGATTTGAAGCGGGCCGGGGGTTAAATTTCGATTGACAGATGCAAAAGGCTTTCCTATAGTCGTCGCCAATGAAAAACAGTTTCTATCCAATTTAAAGGAGGGTTAGGTATGAATCGATCTTTTTTACGCAAGAGTCTTGTTGTGGCCGGATGTGCAGTGATTGCTTTTGTTCTCAGTACGGGATTGGGGCTTGCGGCTACGGTCGGCCAGGAATTGTCCAATCCTCAGATCAGGGATGCCAATGACAAGCCCGCAAGCATTCCGGATTTCGGGACGCACGTGATTACGGTAACCTATGCCGACTCGAGCGCAGGGGACTACGGAGACCCCATGAACGATGCGACGAAGGCAAAAAATTACAGCAAGGCGTCTTACCGTGGAATCGGCGTTGCCAACATGAAGGATTCCAACGCGCCCAATTTTTTGATTCGAAAAATCGTCCGGGGCAAAATTGAAAAATATAAAAGCGTCATCCTGACCGATCCGGACCTGACGCTGGCCAAGACGTGGAACCTCGGCAACTGCAAAGGCAAGTCCGTGTTTGTTTTGATCGGCAAGGACAAGAAGCTCAAATACATCCGCTACACCGACAAAAGCAACCCCTGGACCAAGGCGGACATCGACAACGTTCTGAAAATGATGGACGGTTTGATGTAGAATCAATAAGGTTTTTCGACCGGTTTTGAAAAACCCCCAGTCGTCATCGCGTGGCGGCTGAGGGTTTTTTTTATGGTCTGTTCCCCGGCCGAGCAATCCATGGCGCGCCGGATGAAAACGCGCGGGGTCAGCTGAAGATCAGGCGGGAAATTTACCCAGAAAGGAGCTTTCCGCATCGTAGGTGCCGATGAGGATGAGTTCATCGTCCTTGTCGATGGCATGCGACGGCTTCGGATTGATGACGGTTTCGCCCCTGTGCTGAATGGCGACCACGGTGCACCCGGTTTTTTCGCGAATGCCGGACTGCGCCAGCGCCTTCCCGATCAGGGACCTGGGCGCCGGCAGGTGGAAGAAATTCAGCCCCTCCGCCAGAAACATCGTTTCCTCATTCATTAGAAAATTGAAGATGGCGTTGGCGCCGAGCGAGGCGTAGGACATGACGAAGTCCGCCCCTGCGCGGTGCAGCGTGGAGACGTTGCGGTCCTCGCTGGCGCGGCTCAGGATCTGCATGTCCGGCCGAAGGCTTCTCAGGTACTTGGTGAGATAAATGTTGGTGGCGTCGTCGTGCGAAGTGATGAGCGCCGCGGGGGCTTTTTCAAACCAGGCCTTCTGCAGGGTGTGAATGTCCGCCGCGTCCCCGAAAACAAAATGCCCGTCCTCCTCGCTTCGCTTTTTGGCCCGTTCGATAATCAGGTAGGGGATGTCCGCCTTTTGAAAGCGCAGGGCGATGGCATGGCCGACGCGTCCTCCGCCGACAATGATGACCGGGTCGCCCGCCACCTTGCAGATCTGGTAGAAGGAATACACCTCATCGTAGGCCGCGACGGCGGCTTCCGTGCCGGCGAACACCAGAACGCTGGTGCGGTCGATCGTCGTCTCCGGTCCGGGAATCATGAAAGTGCCCCGCTCCCAGATGCCCACCACCGTCAGGCCGAAGGTTTCGCGGATTCCGCTTTCGGCCAGGGTTTTGCCGACCAGCGGCGTGCCGATCACCGGCGCCTGCGCGATCACGAGCTGATCGTAGCGGCCGATCATGTTGGATTTGCAGTCACCCGCGATGGTCCAGGCCGCCAGCGATCCTCCCAGCAGATCGTGAAGCTGCAGAACGCGCGAACTTCCCGCCAGTTGAAGGATGTCCACGGAATGGGGAGACTCCGACGTGGTGACAATCGGCAGATGCTCGAAGTCTTCCCGCAGCGTGAGGGTGATGTTGGTGTTCATCTGGTCGCTGTTGGTGGCCACGACCAGCGCGGCGTTCTGGGCGCGCAGCCGAAAGTAGGTTTTGGGGTCGTCGATGTCGCCGACGGCGACGCGGATGTTTTTGTCGTAGAGCTGAATCGCCCGCTGCAGTTCATCCACGACGACGACATAGTCCTTCTTGTAGCTCACCAGCTTCTCGATCAGGTCGGCGGTCACCGGGTCATAATGCGTGATGATCACGTGGTTGCGGGTATCCGGCGGAAGCTCCCGGGGTGCGCGGCTTCGCGCCTGCGCCTCCATCCAGGGGGCGAAAAAGAACTTGATGAAGACAAAGGGAAGAAGGATCAGCAGCAGAATCACGCCGGAAAGAAGCACCAGGACGGAAAAGGCCCGGCCGATGTCGCTGGTGAAGGTGATGTCTCCGAACCCCAGCGTGGACATGACCACCATCGTCCAGTAGAAGCCGGTCATCCAGGAATGCTTCTGGCCCTCCAGCGCCATGAGATAGTGAAAGACAATGCTGTAGGCGGTAATCAGCACGATGATGACCAGGAGGTATTTTGCCAAAAGGCCGATATTGGCCTTGACGATTTTGCTTCCGGAGATGGTGCTGATAATAGCCGACAAAAATTTCATGAAAGACGCCTTTGAATTCTTCGCTGATGGCTGCAGTATATGAAGCGCCGCGGGGCCTGTCAATCAAAATCAGGCCGCTTCTGAAGCGCCGAGCGGCGGATCATCTATGGTTTGATGATGCTGTGCAGCGCTTCGTCGATCTCCGGATAGGAAAAGCGAAACCCTGCATCCAGCAGGCGGCGGGGGATGACCCGCTGGCCTTTGAGCAGCACCGAGCCGAACTCGCCCAGAATAATTTCAATCATGAAGCCGGGGGCGGGCAGGAAGGAGGGGCGGTGCAGAACGCGGCCGATCGCGTTTCCCAGTTCCCGGTTTCTTACGGGCTGGGGCGCGCACAGGTTCACCGCGCCGGAGATTTCCGGATGCCCAATGAGAAAGAGAAATGCGGCCGTGAGGTCCTGCAGGTGCACCCATGAAAACCACTGGCGTCCCGAACCCAGCGGGCCTCCCAGGAAGAACTTGAACAGAGGGATCATCTGACCCAGCGCGCCACCGTTGGGGCCGAGCACGATGCCGAAGCGGGTGATGACCACGCGCGCGCCTTTTTCTTTGGCGCGCATGGCCTCGGCTTCCCAGTCGGAAGCCAGACGGGCCAGAAAGTCGCCGCCCGCCGGGGAGGATTCGGTGAGCTCCTCGTCTTCATGAAACCCGTAATACCCGACCGCCGAAGTGCTGAAAAACAAAACGCGGGAGGCGTCCGCGGGGAGCGCTTCCACCAGATGCCGGGTGGTGTTGAGGCGGCTGTCGCGGAGAATTTTTTTCTGCTCGTCCGTCCAGCGGCTGAAGATGGAGGCGCCGGCCAGATTGATGATGATCTCATGATCCCTTACGGCGTCCTGCCATTTGCCCCGAACGTTGGGATCGCCGACCAGGTAGGTTAGGCCCGGAATTTTCAATTCCCGGCCGGTGAGCGACTGCGTAAGGACGCAGACATTGTGCCCCTTGTCTATGAGATTTTTCGTCAGATAGGTGCCTACAAAACCGGTTCCCCCGGTCATGAAAACTTTCATGGTTCAACCCTCCGTTTTAAGATCACCCGTCGAATCCTGATTTGCACAACCTGTTTTTCGTCATTTCTACAAAAATAGGATCAAGGCAAAGCTTTCAGGCGCACCTAACAACCTGAAGGTCACACGAGGTGCGCTCTACATAAAAAAAGACGTAGTGCGGGTCTTTAGACCCGCGAATGACTTTGGCGCACCGCACAGAATCCGGCGTTTTCCTCCCGACCTTTACCAACCCATCCGGCCCGGGGAGACAAGACGCCCTCACCGGCCGTCGCCAATCAAAGGCAGCACCTTGTCGATGGTAAAGTAAATCAGGAATTTCTCTTCGGCTGGATCCTTGCCTTCCACTTCCCTGTGTTTTCTCCTGCGGATTTCGCCGATGAGCGGCGAGTCTTTTTCTTCCTTGATTTTGGTCAGATACAGCCGTTTGCCTTCGTAGGAGCCATCCTCCTTGAAAAGATAGACCGCGGAAGGATTGGTCAGCAGGTTGGCGCGGGTGAGCCGGTTGCGGGCGATAAAAGCCACGGTCCGGTCATCCATGAAGTGAGGACGCCCGTAAATGGCCGCGTTCACTTTTCCCCCGGCATCGGAAGTGGAAAGAACGCCGACCCCCCGGGCGTTTTCAAAATATTCGTCAAGCCGCATGATTCCTCCTTTGATTTTATCCGGTTTTAAAGTAAATTAAGCCATTCGAAGCGGAATGTAAAGGCGCGAAAATGAAAAAAATACTTTTGCTTATTGTCCTGCTCTTGACCGGGTGCGCCGGTCTGCCCCCCGGCGTGACGCCTGTGGAAGGTTTCCAGTTGGAGAGATACCTGGGCAAGTGGTATGAAATCGCGCGGCTGGATCATTCCTTTGAAAGGGGGCTTTCATCCGTTTCGGCAGAGTACAGCCTGCGGCCCGACGGCGGCGTGCAGGTGGTGAACCGGGGCTATGCGGCAGGAGATGGCAGGTGGAAAGAAGCCGAGGGCCGGGCGTATTTCGTGAACCGTTCCGATCAGGGGTTTTTGAAAGTATCCTTCTTTGGCCCGTTTTACGGGTCTTACGTGATTATGGAATTGGATAGGAAGAACTACGGCTGGGCGCTGGTATGCGGCCCCGACCGCTCCTATCTGTGGATTCTTGCGCGAAGCGGGACGCTGGAGGAAGAAACGAGGAATCGTTTGATTGCCAAAGCCGCGGCGCTGGGGTTTGAGACGGATCGGTTGATTTTTGTGCGGCACAACCAAAAATAAACGAGGAGAAGCATGATGGCCCTTCATATTTTAGGAATCTCCGGCTCCCCGGTAAAAAAAGGCAATGTGGGAACCTTTTTGAACCTCGCCCTGGAATGCTTGCCCCAAAAAGAAACAAAACGGGAAGTGATTCATCTCTCCGGTTTGAAAATTCAGGATTGCATCCACTGTAATTTCTGCCTGACCAAACAAATGCCGGGTAAATATTGTTCCCTTAAAGATGATGCACAGGTTGTTTTTGAAAAAGCCGAAGCGTCGGACATCCTCGTGCTGGCGAGCCCCGTGTATTTCATGCGGTCGTCCGCGCGGATGGCCGCGCTGCTGGACCGGTTCCGCGTGTTTGTCTTCGGAAACCTGACGGGCGGAAAAATGAAAAACAAAATCGGCGTGAGCATGGCCGTCTCCTGGCTTCGGAATGGCGGCCTGGAGACCACGCACCTCGCGCACATCCTGGAGTTTCTGACGCTGGAGATGATACCGGCCAGCGTCCATCAGGGCATAAGCCCTCTGGGCGCGTCGGCCTGCGCAAGCTCCAACGGTTCCGGCAAATTCGATCCGAACATCAAGCTTGGCATCGAAAACGACGAGGCAGGCCTGCAATCGGCAAAGCTGATTCTGCGGCGGGCCGTCGAATTGGCCAGGCTGGTGCGTAAATAATCCAGGATCAATTCTCTTATCGCCAGATTCCAAAAGCTCCACATCCGCGCCAAAGGAAAGAATCCATTTTTTCACATCGTGCCAGCCGGAGGTGTTCATGGTCAAATGACGGAGCCGTCGTCACGAATTTCCATTTGCTGATTTATGCACCACCTGCGCTCCCGGATACTGAGCCTCTGAAGACCGGACCTGCCGCAAAGGTTTATCGGTGTTCTTCTCTTTTTTTCTTGACAGTCAAAACCATGGCTCCTATAGTCTGTTGCAACTGCTTCTCAGGAAAGTTGTAGCCATGGCAACGATTGACAGACACGATGCATTGCTTGTTATTGACGTGCAAAATGATTTTTTGCCCGGAGGCGCGTTGGGGGTCAGAAATGGCGACCGGATCATTCCGGTGATCAATCGGATATCCGGTTTTTTTACAACACGAGTTTTTACCAGAGACTGGCATCCTTCCAACCACGTGAGTTTTTCCAGAAATCCGCAATTTCTGGATCAATCTTGGCCTCCCCATTGTATTCAAAATACCTGGGGCGCACAGTTTCATCCCGACTTGACAATCGGTCGAGAAGACCGGATTGTCACCATAGGGGATAATCCCCTGGAAGAAAACTACTCAAGTTTTCACAATACGGACCTGGCGGCGGAGTTACGCCATCAGAACATCCGTCGGATTTTCATTGCGGGTCTAGCCACGGATTATTGCGTTTTGACCTCCGCCATGGACGGTCGGCAAGCCGGCTTTGATGTGCTGGTCCTGGAAGATGCCGTTGCGGGTGTGGATGTTCCCCCGGGAAGCGTGGCCCGGGCTCTGCAAACCATGCGTGATCGCGGTGTCCATATCCTTTCCACCGGCGATTTGGTGTTATCCAAAACTTATTGAAAGCATCTTTTCAGCACCGGGGTTTCTCAGATATCGATCCTCAATCTTGCATCCAAAGCCAGAACAGCTAACTAACAATCATCGACTCTGACAGCTGACTATCACTAACTCTTTGTAGGTGCCTTCAATGCACAACGTATAGCTGAAAGAGACTGTCTGTTCATTTTGACGGACATCCAACCTTTTAAATCAGAATCAATAAAACATCCTCTTGACTTTTTTATGAGTTGGGCGCACATGAAAACAAAGCAAATGAGGCATCGTCAAAAGGTTAATAACTCATCTGAACCCTTTTTATAAGGGTGGTGACATAAAGAGATTATTGAAACCCTGTTTCTGAAAAGAGGCGGGGTTTTGTGTTTTTGTAATGAATTCAATGAAAAACAATAAACAATAAATAAGTCAGAAAACACAACAAGAGAGTTTTTTAAAAGGGGGTGCAATATATGAAAAACATAATAGGAATAGGCATTTTTTGCGTAGGTATAATTATTATAATAACAGGTCAGTTTCTCGGATTACAAGTTGGATCGCGTATCCGTGAAGTAGGACTTCCGAGATTTTTAGACGGGGACATGAATTTGTTCAGGTCTTATTATCTTTCATATCCGTTCGGGGTTATAATTGCTGTAATTGGTTCTCTTTACTCCAGAATTGAATCCTCCCGTCTTGTCGTATTTTTAATAAGCGGATTAGTTTCACTCATCGTATATGATCGAGCTCAGGTCATTGCGGGAACATCTCCAAACCCAATATTTTTTGGAATCGGAGGTAATTTGATAACGCTGATTCTGCTCAGCTTAATCTGGTGCTGGGCAGAAAACCGGGCTAAGCTTGGAGAAAACGCCAAAACAGCGGCGGATTTGCAGCTGCTAGGTTATGTTTTCTTCTCATTCGCTGCATGGACGGCTTGCGGTATAGGCAGCGCTCCCGGTTATGCATTATATCCTGATGAAATGCTGAAATTTCAAACACAGCCTCTTTTATTTTCTTTATTAGCCAAGGTCATGATTTTTTTTGTATTGGGCTGGTTTTTTACGCTTCTCGGTCAACTGAAATTAGTTTGGTCTCACAAGTAATACGTGAGGATAACGGAGTCGTGACTCAAATTTTGACTATTTCAATTTAACAAGAAGCAGTAGCAGTAGTTTTTATCTGGAAAACATATAAACCGTAGGTATGTGAGTGTCACAGCTTTCGAATTGTAATTCAAAATATTAATAATTTTCAAACTCCTTTGTTTGTGACTCAACGCTTAACAATAGCTTCCTGCTATACGTACGTATAGCTTCCTGAAGTCAACAAATCACCGACCTCAATAAAAAGGATAGACTTCTATCAGGAATAAACACCATTCACATACTCCGACAAGCATTGACACCACGATCATAGTTGCTGTCATTATTTCCATTATTTCCTTTGACATACAAGACTGCCCTTCCTATACTACTTACAGAATAGGAATTTTATGCTGACAAAAAGGTGATGAGCAATGAATCTTATCAATAGAATTGGTTTCAAAGACATCATAATCACATCATTAATGATTGTTTGCTTTATCTTTACCGCCCTGCCATGGGCCCACAGTGCCGATCCCCGTTGTATTGAAGGAAACTGCGACAATGGTATGGGGACTTTTGTGTCGTCTGATGGAACCAAGTATGTGGGTGAATTCAAGAATGGTAAATATAACGGCCAGGGAATCTGGACATCCGCTGATGGAGGAAGATATGTTGGTCATTTCAAGGACCAATACTTCAATGGACAAGGAACCTGGACATACGCTGACGGCAGAAGATACGTGGGTGAATTCAAAGACGGTAATTTCAACGGACAAGGAACCTGGGCACAAGCGGACGGCGGTAGATACGTGGGTGAATTCAAGAATGGTAAATACAACGGCCAGGGAACCCGGATGTATGCTGATGGCAGCAGATACGTGGGTGAATTCAAAGAATATAAATATCATGGTCAAGGCGCATACACATGGCCTGATGGCGTAGTCTTTGAGGGTACCTTTGATGATAACATGCCCCAGCCGCCTTTTGAGTTGTTGCTTCCAGACGGCACAAAACAATTCGGGAAAATAAGCAGAAAAGTGAAAATAACAAATGTAGCTGAAAATTCTCAGGCGCAGAGCATTGGCTTAAAGAAAGACGACATTGTCATTGAGTATAATAAAGACATCGCCATGAATGCTGTTATGCTTCTTCACTTGATCTCCCAGACTAAACCCGAAGATAATGTAAGTATGCTCATCCGGAGGGAGGGGAAAGATCTTCGTTTTTCCCTTAAGGGAGGCAAAATCGGAATTTCATTTCAGGACCACCTTCTCTATTCCTTACAAGATAAGGTACAAAAAGTTGCAGCAACATCGTCAACGGAAATTGAGCTTCCAAGTGAAACCAACAGGGAAGACATCGTTGATTCAAAGTCAGCTATTCCATCGAAAGAGGTCTTTGGAAAATATTATGCGCTGGTAATCGGTAATAACAATTACACCTATTTGCCAAAGCTAAAAACGGCAAAAAAAGACGCACAGGTTGTGAGTAATGTTCTCAAAAATAATTACGGCTTTCAAGTCACCCTTCTTACGGATGCAAAGCGTTCGGACATTCTATCAATGTTTGCGAAATTAAGAGATACCCTTTCCAGTAAAGATAATTTACTGATCTATTATGCTGGTCACGGTTTCTTGGACGCGGAGGGTGACGAAGGGTACTGGTTGCCTGTGGACGCCACGAAAGATAACGAAGTATACTGGATCTCAAATTCCACAATCACAACACAGTTAAAAGCCATGCAGGCAAAACATGTTCTCGTCATTGCCGACAGTTGCTATTCGGGGAAATTAGGACGAGATGTTCACATTGTGAGGCGCACACCTGATTATTATTTTCGTATCGCCCAAAAAAGGACACGTTCCGTCATAGCTTCCGGTGGTCTTGAGCCGGTCATAGACAGCGGGGGAAAGGGAAATCACTCGGTCTTCGCATCGGCACTCATTTCCGCATTACTGGAAAACAATAACATCATAGATACATCAGAACTGTTTGCCAAGATCCGGCGTCCCGTCGTTCTACATGCGGATCAAACCCCGGAATATGCAGACATCAGAAAAGCAGGCCATGAAGGCGGTGAGTTCGTTTTCATTCGTGATAAATAAGAGAGCATATAATCATTGACAGGATTTATCGAATGGCACCATATGTTGAAACCAATTTGACTGCCATGGTGTACATAAATGATACCAATGGGATAATGACATCATTATAATAGAGTATCTGATTTCCTTTGTTAATCTTCACAATTTAAAACCAGCGTATATTGTTTGTTTGGTAGGTGAAAGTTTATATTGTCTTTTGCTTCGGCCTTTAGTCTTCCGTCTAAATAACTGTCTTATGTTTTCTCGAAGTGATGGTAATCCTTGGGCTGTTCGAAATTTCCGCCCCAGTGCCAGCCACGCCGGAGAAATTCCTGGACAATGGGGTGGTCGCCTGTAAATGCCCCCTTATTTTGCCGGCGGTAAACCGCGCCTTCGGGTGCGATCAGGCCCGTGGGGTATATCACCGGATTCTGGAAAGGGTTGATGTCCACCGCGCGGCCGAAAGAATGCAGAGACAGTTTGTTGGTGTCGGCGATGACGCGGAAGTTGAAGGAAGAAGAATTGTTGTCCGCCATCGAGGCTTCGTCGTCCCACTTGTACGCGACAATGGGGATAACTTTGCCGATGGGAAATTTCAGCTTCTCGATCAGTAGAAAGATTTCATAAACGTCGTCTTCGAGGCGCCCGTCCACGAGGATCTGGCCTTGGTGGCGTTGTCCGTCAAAGGAATAATACAGGACGTCGATCATGGACAGGGAATCGATCACTTCCATGGGCGCCGTAGTGCCTTCAATAGCTTCTGCAAAGCTCATGGCGCTGTCGATGATGACTTGGTTTTGGTCGTTCATAAAAAATCCTTGTTTTGTGCAAACGGCCGCGGCCACACATGCGGGCGGCAGGACCATTCCCTACAATAATGCTTCGATGATTGGATTCAGGGTATCTCCCTCCAGCGAGACTTCCCGGTAAATGCTCCGGATGGCATTGCCGGTGAGCCGCTCGAAATCGGCCAGCCGGGGCGTAATGACGACGCCGGCCATGTCAATGGCGCCGGGCGAGACGAAGATGCCGCTTTTCCCCGGTGCAAAATAGGCGTCGGGCCGGTGTTTCCGCCTCAAAAACACGGTGATCGTCCAACCGTGCTTTCCGTAAGTGCAAAAAACATTCAGCAGAGGCTCTTCCTGCGTCGCAAGCTGTTTCCGGGCGGCATCCAGGAATCGCGTCATGTGCTCTTTCAGGAGTCCGGCATGGTCCGACTTGAAGAGCAGGACGCGGCGATCGCAGTTTTTTGCCGGACGATGCAGGATGGCGGATGGCGCAATCGGGAAAGATCCTTCTTTCAGTTCATTCAAAAATGGGAGCGCACGGGCCGGAATCATCTGAAAGTGCAGGTGGTCCGGCGCGGAAGCCCCGCAGGCCGGGCCGTTGTAGAATACGGCATAGTCCCGCGCTGCGTCATGGGCGATATCCAGAAATGCGTCCAGTGATAACCGGATATCCTGCGGCAGGTGCGTGAGCGCCGCCACGGTGAGGTGGTGTTCGAAGATGGGCGCCGGGTTGCAGAGGATCTGATAATCGCCGCGGTACAGAATGCCGGACTGCTCTTCCGGACGGTTTTCGGCGCAGAGAAAACAGGGCCGTTTCCGGATCGATTCCGCGTCCACGGCCGCGCCGCTGCTGACGGTGCGGGCCGGGTTGTACTGCAGGGTGACGCTGTAGTCGCCCAAGGAGAGTTCCCGGGTTTGCACCGACGCCAGATCACGGCAGGCCGCCGCGAAGGCAGGCCAGCTTTTCTTTTGCGACTCAACGAGCGCGCGGCACAAGGCGTGCAGGGTTTGGCTTCCGCCTTCAGGAAATTCAGCAAAGATTTGATTCGGTGCAAGTGAAACAGAGGAACCAGTCTGTCGGTCTGCTGTTTGAGGAGGCGCCGCAACTGCTTCATTTGTCATTCCGGGCAAGCGAAGCGCGACCCGGAATCCAGTATTTAAAAATTTTGGATTCCCGCCTGCGCGGGAATGACAACACTCTTTTTGATTTTTATCGTTTATATTCTCAGTAGATTTTTCTTTTTCGTTTATCTGCTGCCTGGCTTTGATTTCCAGCGTTCGCAGCCGGTCCTTGTAAAAATCATTGCGGTTTTGCTTTTCCACGGACAGGCCTGCGTCGGTGTTGTCCTTCCAGCGGCGGCAGAGATAGACGCTTTCATAAACCCGGCCGATGCGGTACTCGCGGGAGAGCCTCAGCGCCGCGGCGTAGTCTTCCCCGTAACTCACATTGGGAAAGCCGATCCGGCGAAGAATGGCCGTGTCGAAAGCCCGCGGGGCGCCGATGCCGTCCACTCGCAAAAGATTGTTGTGGCCGTTTCGCGCGGTCCACTCCCGATGATCGATGAGACCCGGCGGAATCTTTTTCAAATGTTCGTTTACCAGTGTATAGGAGCCCACAGCCATCGCGCAGGGACCGCGGCGCAGTTCGTTGACCATGATTTGCAGCGTGTGCGGCGACGCGTAAAGATCGTCGGAATCCAGTTGAACGGCGTAGCGGCCGCACAGGGGCGAGTAAATCGCCTCGTTCCAGCATCCGCCGATGCCCAGATCATGCCGGGACGGAACAAGATGATGAACATGAGGGTATTGAGCGGCAAAGGTTTTCAGAAGCTTCGTCGTGCCGTCCGTGGAGTGGTTGTCCACCACCAGAATATTGAAGGGAAAATCCGTTTGTTGCGCAAGCGCGCTTTGAAGGGCGTCGGCTATGGTTTTCCGGCGATTGAATACGGGAATGACAATGCTGGCCTTCCAGAGAATCTCTTCCTTCTGCCGGTCCGCGGCGGGCCTTGGAGGCAGCCAGGCGCCCAGGCGCCGCAGATGGCGGGTGGCTATTTTTTCCAGTTGTTTTTGCCGGATCAAATTCTCCCGGGCGACGTAGGAAAAATGCGCTTCGGATTTCCTGCCGGTTTTTTTGGAAGGCATTTTTTCTTTTGCGGATACCGTGTAGAGGAATTCGGGCACGCGGATCAGTTCATGCTCCAGCGAAATTCTCAGGCGCAAATCGTAGAAGGCGCTGTCCGGATCGGCCGGCAGCGCGCCGTATTTTCGAACCGCTGAAGAGACGGCGGCGCCCGATAAAATGAAAAAGGGGCCGAAATGAAAATGATCGCGCAGGGATCCGGCCTGGTAGTCGTTCAACGGCCGCCCGGCGAAACGGCTGCCGTTTTTCTCGTAGTAGTCCGAATAAATCATGCCGGCCCGCGTGTCGCGGGCAAGGGCCAGAAGTCTTCGAAGCTCCGCAGGGCCGCAGGACACGCTTTTTTCCGCATCCAGCGCCAGCAGATAATCCGACGGAAGGTTTTTGAAAAATACGGAAGGCCGTTTCAGCGGCCGGAAGGGACCGCCTGCGAAAGGCCATTGCTCTTCCGCCTGCGTTTCATCCGCGGCGATCCAGAGCAAAAGCCGTCCCCATTGATACACTGAACTTTTCATGATTTCCCGGACGCCGTCAGAAGTCGGACATCATCAGATTAAAGGTGTTTTCCGCCGTGTCCTTCGCCAGCTTGGCCAGGGCCTGTTGCCGGGCCGGTTTCGGATTGACGCTGTCCTGCAGTTTGTAGTCCGACGTGCCTGCGACATTTTGCGAAGACCAGATGGTTTTGCCGCTGTCCTTTTCGCGAAGGCTGGCCTCCAGGGTAATCGTCATTCTCTCTTCCGCGGCCAGAATGTTGTTGCGGTAAGAAAGAACACCCGTGGTGATGCTGATGACGGTGCCGTTGATGACGGCGTCCGCCTGTTCAAGGGTAAGCGCGCTTTTGAAACGGCTGCTCTGAAGGATCTGGTCGATGAAGGCCGCCCGCAGAATGTTTTCCGCTTCGGCCTCCGCGGTTTTGTTGACGAAAGGCGCGACGTAAATGTTGACGATTCGTTTGTCGATGTGTTCGCCCTGCGGGGCAAACCCGTAGCCGCAGCCTATCAGGCAGAAGCAGGACAGGCACAAAAACCCTATTCGGATCGCGGACAACACTCCTGGTTTTTTCATGGCGTTTCCTTTAAGAAGCGACGACGAGGTTGACCAGCTTTTTGGGGACGTAAATCACTTTCAGCACTTTATTCCCCCCGATGAGCGAGGCGATTTTTTCATCCGCCAGCGCGTCGGCCTTGATTTTTTCCGCGCCGCAATCGACCGGCACCGTCATCCGGCTGCGGAGCTTGCCGTTGATCTGGATGACGACGGTCATTTCTTCCTCGGTGGCGCAGGCCGGATCATAGTCGGGCCAGGGCATATCGACTGCGGCCCTGTCCTTGCCCAGGAGCTGCCAGAGTTCTTCCGTGATGTGCGGGACGATGGGCGCCAGAAGCAGGATGGCCGTCTCCAGCGCCTCGCGCACGACGGCGAGAGCCGTTTTGTCATTCGGGGACGGGCGCTTGACACCGTAAAGGGCGTTCACCAGCTCCATCACGGCGCTGATGGCCGTGTTGAAGTGGAAGCGGTCCTCAATGTCCTGTGAGACCTTTCGGATGGTCTGGTGCGTTTTTCGCCTGAGCGCCTTGAGGTCGCCCGCCAGCTCAAGCGTTCCTGCGGCGGGCGAGACGGTTTGGATGTCTTCGTAATAATCGTCAAAGATGCGCCACAGACGGCTCAAAAAGCGGAAGGAGCCTTCCACGCCCTGCTCGCTCCATTCCAGGTCTTTTTCCGGCGGCGAGGCAAACAGGCAGAAGATGCGGGCCGTGTCCGCGCCGTAGGTTTTCACCAGGAAATCCGGGTCGATGACGTTTTTGAGCGACTTGGACATTTTTTCCGTCTTGCCGATGATGACGTCCTTGCCGCAGATGGCGCACCTGCCTTCCTTTGCCTGGTCCGGAAAGAGGTAGCCGTGCTCCGGGCATTTTGTTGTTTCCTTGCAGACCATGCCCTGGGTAAGCAGATTGGTGAAGGGCTCGTCCACGCCTATCACGCCGAAGTCGCGCAGCACCTTGGTGTAAAAGCGAGCATAGAGCAGATGCAGAATGGCGTGCTCGATGCCGCCGATGTACTGGTCCACCGGCATCCAGTAGTCCAGCGCCTTGCGGTCCAGGCCGGGTTTCACGTCATGGTTCGGCGAGCAGTAGCGGTCGAAGTACCAGGACGACTCGACGAACGTGTCCATCGTGTCGGTTTCGCGCATGGCGGGGCCGCCGCATTTGGGGCAGGCGGTGTTCACGAAATCCGGAAGCGCGGCGAGCGGCGAGCCGCCATCGGGGCTGAAGACGACGTTTTCGGGCAGGAGAACCGGCAGATCTTTTTCCGGCACCGGCACGATGCCGCATTTTGCGCAGTCGATCATGGGAATCGGCGCGCCCCAGTAGCGCTGACGGGAAATGCCCCAGTCGCGCAGGCGGTACTGAATCGTGCGCCTGCCCTTGCCTTCGGCTTCCAGATAATCGGCGATGCCTTCCAGGACTTTCGTGTTTTCCATGCCGTTGAAGGGGCCGGAGTTGACCAGCACGCCTTCATCGACGTAGGCTTCGGTCATGGTCGCCGCATCAAGCGTCCGGTCTTTGGGAGAAATAACGACGATCAGCTCCAGATTGAATTTTTTGGCGAATTCAAAGTCGCGCTGGTCGTGAGTGGGCACGGCCATGACGCAGCCGGTGCCGTAGTCGGCCAACACAAAGTTGGCGGCGTAAATCGGCATTTTATAGCCGGTAAGCGGATTGAGGCAGTAGGAATCCAGAAACAAGCCTTCCTTTTCGTAATACTCGGAGGTCCGCATGAGCTTGTCCTGCTTTTTGACTTTTTCGACAAACGCCTGCACGCTTTTTTCGCAGGGCTTGCCCTTGGCCAGTTGGGTCACCAGCGGATGCTCGGCCGCCACCAGCATGAAGGTTGCGCCGAAAAGCGTGTCCTGGCGCGTGGTGAAGACCTGAATGACGCCGTCGCCTTCCGCCATCGGAAAATCGACGAGGCAGCCGTAGCTTTTGCCGATCCAGTTTTTCTGCATCGTCATGACGCGCTCCGGCCAGCCGGGAAGCTTGTCGCAGTATTCCAAAAGCTCCTCGGTGTAGGCGGTGATTTTGAAAAACCACTGATCAAGCGTTTTCTCCGTGACTTCCGTGCCGCAGCGCCAGCACAGGCCGCCTTCGACCTGCTCGTTGGCGAGCACCGTGTCGCACTTTTTGCAGAAATTGACGCTGGAGCGTTTCTTGTAGGCCAGGCCTTTTTCAACCATCCAGATAAAGAAAAGCTGTTCCCAGCGGTAGTACTCCGGTTCGCAGGTGGCCAATTCGCGGCCCCAGTCGTAGCTGAATCCCATGCGCTTGAGCTGCTTCTTCATGTGCTCGATGTTTTCATGCGTCCACTTGGACGGATGAATCTTGTGCTCGATGGCGGCGTTTTCCGCCGGCATGCCGAAGGCGTCCCAGCCGATCGGGTGGAGAACGTTGAATCCCTTCATGCGCTTGTAGCGGGCGACCACATCGCCGATCGTGTAATTGCGGACATGTCCGATATGGATTTTTCCCGACGGATAGGGGAACATTTCCAGGAGGTAGTATTTCTTTTTCTGCGGATCTTCCGTGACTTTAAAAGCTTTTTCTTCTTCCCATTTCTTTTGCCACTTTTCTTCAATGGCGATCGGATCGTACTTCATAACGGTGGTTTTCTCCCAAAAGAGTTCAATAATCGGGGATTTGCTTAACATATCGATACGATGAGCGCAACGCCTTTATCGAGGAGGAAGGCAGACGATTTTAATAATTTTTACGGGCAAGGATGGTTTTGCATTCCGTCAGCAGATGGCTCAGTGTTTCGAGTCCGCCCGCGTTGTCGACAGCCGTCAGCAAATTCTTCAGGCCATTGGCCATATGGTGGAGAAATGCAGGTTTGTTTTTTTTGAGGCCGAGAAATCCGTAAGCGCCCAGCGCCTGCATCAGCCGCTGGACTGCGCCGTCCCAGAAATAGCCGGTGAATTTTTCAAAGCTGTAATCCGGCTCCATGATCCGGTAATAAAAAGCAATGAGTTCGTTTCGTTCCGACGGGGAGAAAGAGACGTAGGGGTCGCAGATCAGGGAAGCCAGATCGTAAAAAAGATTGCCCTTCCGCATGCCCTGGAAATCAAGCAATACCGGCCGGTCGTTTCTGATCATGATATTCTGGGACTGGAAATCCCGGTGGATCAGGCACTCCGGGATTTTTTGCAGGCGGTCGATGAGCGCCTCCATCTCTTCCGTCCAGTTGCGCTCCTGCGGTCCGGAAAGCGAAAGGCCGCATGCGGCCTCGATGAAATTTTCCCTGAAGTAGGCGTGTTCCCAGGTGTAAAGCGACCGGTCATACCCCCGGCACAGTTTCAGGGAAGCCGGCACGTCGGAAAGCGGAGTCCGGTGAAGCCTGTGGATCGCGGAAAGCGCCATGAGGCAGCAGCGTCTCCGCTTGCGCCAGGGAGCCGCGCGCAGGGAATGCATATCCGCGTCGCCGAGGTCTTCCAGGAGCATGAACCGACGCCGGGAGTCGTAGGCGATGATGCGGGGAACCGGAATGCCGATCTCCGTCATGAAGCGGTTGATTTCCGCCCAGTAGGCGTTTTCTTCGACCTCGGTTCCATATTCCATGAAAATGAAGGTGGCGCCGGAAGGCACGCGCACACGGTAAAAGGTGCGGTCGGAGCCGCCCTTGAGAATCGGATCGTACTGAATCTCCGCCGTGCCCAGATGATGGCTTACAAATTGTCGAATGTCCCGGTTCATAGCGTCAGATCGCGTAGTGTACGGTATTCTTCCATCGTGCCCAGATCGTGCCAGAAGCCTTCATCGATTACGATTCCGCCGACGGACCGGGGATTTTGCCGTATGCTCTCGATGAGCGGCAGCACAATCGATTCGATTTTCCCCGCCGCAAGCCGCCGCAAAAAGGCCGTTTCCAGAATATAAATGCCCGCGAAGAGGCAGGCCTGGACGCCCGGGTTGTGCAAAGTGTTTCTCATATCGCAGATAAATCCCTGTGAGTCAATATGGACATTGGTCAGCGGCCCCCGGCTGCGCAGCGCCAGTGTCGCCTCTGTGCAAAGCTCCGTGTGTCTTTTCAGCAGGGGCTCAAGCGGGAGGTTGGTGATGATGTCGCCGTTGTAAACGATGATGCGGCGGTCTTGCCCGATCAAATCCTCGATGTTCTTGATGCCGCCCGCCGTGTCCAGAAGCACCGGTTCGTGGCGAAACGTGATGGGAACGTCCTCCCATCGGCCCTCCGGGAACGCTTCGAGATATTTTTCCGGGCAGTGATGCGTGTTGATGATAAACCGCGTTACACCGGCGGCGCGCAAATGCTCCATCGCATGAGTGATGATCGGGCGTCCGCCGACCGGCAGCAGCGGTTTGGGCGTGAGCTGTGTGAGCGGCCGAAGCCTTGTTCCCAGCCCCGCGCCCAGAATGAAGGCCGTGCGGATTTTCTGGTCCGCCGGATCAGGATGAACATGTTTCATGACCGAGTATTCAGCAGGACTTTGTTCAAAAGTCAAGCTTCGCGAACTCTTTCACCGGGCCGGAAATTTGTGTTATAGAAAAGACAGAAATCAATGGTGACCGTTTTCATGGTGAATAGTGGATAGTGGATGGTGGGTGGTAAAAAGCTCGTAGATCATGGCTCATAGCAAAAAGCAGCGAGTGGCGAGTGAAGTCGTAGGGCGGGGAGGCGGGATGACGAATATTTTCAGGCGCGGCACGGGCAAACGCAAAAGGCAGGGAGAGACCTTTTCCCCGGAGACAGAACGCGGCGGGCGGAACGATTTTTTCCGTGTTCGTTGCCTTTTCTTTTTTGCCTGTGCCATCCTGCTGATGACCGGCTCCGTTCCGGCGACGTCCCACGCCGGTGAGGCCGCGTCTCAACCGGCGTCCAAAGAAGGGCAATCCCCGCCGCCGGTTGCGGGGAATTCAGCATTCGCCGCCGCTGATCCCGACGGTCAGGGCGCCGCCGCGGAATCAGTGAAAAAGCCGGGGGTTCTTCGATCGAACCTGTTGAACATCAGCATTCGGGGCCGCTTTTCGGGCCTGGATGTTTTGGGCGGAACGGCGACGGAAGAATTTCAGGAATTTGACGCGGCGGCGCAGTTCCGGCTGCCCTGGGGATGGTATTCCCAACCCGGCTGGGGAGGCGAGCTGAGGCTGATGGCCGGCGCCGGCGTTTTATACGGCGCCGGAGAAACCGCGCTGGCTGTTTCCCTGATTCCCATGCTGGCTTTCGGCAGCAAAGACGGAAGGTTCAGTCTGGATATGGGGGCGGGCCCGGCCCTGCTCAGCAGGCATCGCTTCGGGGATCAGGACTACGGCGGATACTTTCAGTTTGCGCTGACCGCGGGCCTCAGCGTGCCGGTCTTCAGAGGATTCGGCGTTGGCTACCGGTTTCTGCATTATTCCGATGCGGCCCTCTACGGACATCACACGACGGGAGCGGATTTTCACATGCTGGAGATCCACTACCGGTTTTGAGGGGTCGGGAGCGCGGACAGTCCGCGCCGACCCGACGACTTTCAAAAACGTATCTATTGCTTTCCATAAGCGTTGTTGACGGATGAGGAAGATTATGCGACATTCCGGCCGGCGCATGTGAACGTGAAAGAAAATAATCAAACAGGATGTCTCTATGAAAAAACTATCCATTGCCCTGTTGTTGATCGTGCTGGCTCTTGGCGGACAGACCGCACAGGCCATGAGCGGTCATGATCTTGTCGATGGAATGAAGTCCTATTTAAAAGCCGAGCAGGACTACGCCAGAGCGGATTACCTGCTGGCTGGAAACTACATGGGATATGTTCAGGGCGTGGCCGAAGCTACGGTTTCCGACTACTCTTTGCCCGGCGGCGTCACACCCGACGCGCTGTATAAAGTCGTTGCCGATTTCCTGCAAAAAAACCCGGAAAAGTGGGACAAACCGGCCGCGTTCCTGGTGCGCAGCGCCCTGCTTGCCGCCTACCCGAAATATCTGATTCGAAACCAATAACGCAAAGGAGTTTTTCCGTGAAAAAATTATGGCTTGCGGGAGCGCTGATTCTGCTCTTTTCCGGATGCCCGCCCGCTCACAAGACATCGCCGGAAGAGCAGTTTAAAAAAAGCTTTCCCCAGCATTCCTACGAAACGATGAAGCAAACCTCCGCAAGGGGCGTCTATGAGGTCTATAACGGCAGCCAGATTTATTATTATCTTCCGGACGGCGACATGCTTTTCGTGGGCAGCATGATTTCCAAAGACGGGACCAATCTCACGCAGGAGAGCACCGGGAAAAAAATGACATCCAAAATGGCGGGCCTGTCGCTCGACAAAGCCCTGAAGATCGGCGAAGGGAAAACCTCCGTTGTGGAATTCATCGATCCGAACTGCCATTATTGCCGCCAGTCCCATGCGTTTTTTGCCGGACGCAAGAAGGAGGTCACCCTGTATGTCTTTTTCTACCCTTTGTCCAGGGACGCGGAAGACAAAATCCGGCATATTTTCTGCGCCGCCGACAAAGCCGAAGAATACGGAAAAGTTTTGTCGGGGAAGCTGGACGGGAAGGATCAGTTGAATCTATGCACCGACCGGAATGCCGAAGACCGGATCAAAGCGCACCGGGAGGCATCCGCGAAAATCGGCGTGCGCGCGACGCCGATGTTTTTTATCAAGGGCCGGCTGGTGACGGGTTTTGACCGGCCGGTGATAGAAGCTCTGCTGAAGGACTGAAGGGAAATGCAGGAAAGGGTCGCGACCGTTCCCTGCATGTTATCTGACTTTCGCGCCCGTTTTGGGTTCGCGGTCGAACCCGATCAGCGTCAATCCTTCCGGAGAATCCGTCGCCAGCAGCATGCCGTGCGACTCGACGCCCATCAATTTGGCGGGTTTCAGGTTGGCCACGATGACGATGGATTTGCCGACCAGCTCCTGGGGTTTGTAATCCTTGCCGATTCCCGCCACAATCGTCCGCTCCTCTCCAATGTCAATTCGCAGTTTGACAAGCTTGTTGGATTTGGGCACCGCCTCCGCCGAGAGAATCTTCGCCACGCGCAGATCCACTTTGGAAAATTCATCGTAGTCGATTTCCGGCTTGAGCTCAACGGCCGGTTTTTTCGGCGGCGGCGCTTCTTTTTCGGCGCTGACGCGCGGGAAGAGCGACTCACCGCGGGAAAGAGCCGCGCCCGCTGGCAGGGGGGCGCCGCTGCGGATCGCGTTCAGATCGCAGGTCTCCTGAGCGTCCAGTCCGATCGTTTGCAGGATTTTTTGGGCCGCCTGCGGCATGAACGGTGAAATCAAAATGGCGACGGCGCGCAAAACTTCCAGAAGACGGTACATGATGGCGGCCAGTTTTTCGCCCTGGGCCGGATCTTTCGCGAGCGACCATGGTTCGTTTTCCACGATGTATTTATTGGCGACGCCGACGAGTTCCCAGACGGCCATGAGCGCTTTGTGAAGCGTCATGTCGGCAAAGCAGGCTTCCACCTCCGCCACGGTCTTTTGCGCCAGTTCCGGAAGTCTGCCTTCCAGCGCCGCGTCGGGCTGCGCGGGAATCTTTCCGTCGCAGTATTTAATGGCCATGGTCACGGAGCGGCTGACCAGGTTGCCCAGGTCGTTTGCCAGATCGGAGTTTAGCCTTGCGACAAACGCCTCCTCCGAGAAATTGGAATCGAGGCCGAACACCATGTCTCTCAGCAGAAAATAGCGGAAGGCGTCCAGGCCGTACTTGTCCTTCAGATCCAGCGGCCGGACGACATTCCCCAGACTCTTGGACATTTTGCTCGAGTCCACATTCCAGTAGCCGTGGACGTTGAGATGCCGGTAGGGCTCGATGCCCGCGGCCTTGAGCATGGTCGGCCAGTAAATGCCGTGCGGCTTCAGAATGTCCTTGGCGATGAGATGCTGGGCCTGAGGCCAGAATTTTTTGAAATTTCCTCCGTCCGGATAACCGACGGCCGTGACGTAGTTGATGAGCGCGTCAAACCAGACATAGGTGACGTAATGATCGTCGAACGGCAGCGTGATGCCCCATTCCAGGCGCGTCTTGGGCCGCGAGATGCAGAGGTCTTCCAGCGGCTCGCGCAGGAAGGCCAGGACTTCGTTGCGGTAGCGCTCCGGCCGGATGAAATCCGGATGCTCCTGAATGTAGCCTGTGAGCCACTCCTGGTATTTGCTCATGCGGAAGAAATAGTTGCTTTCCTTGCGGTGCTCCGGTTCGGTCTGGTGATCGGGGCACTTGCCGTCCACCAGCTCCTTTTCCGTATAAAACCGCTCGCAGCCGACGCAGTAGAACCCTTCATAGGAGCCGAAGTAGATATCGCCCGCGTCGTAAACCTTCTGCAGGATGCGCCGGACGGTTTCCATGTGATTTTCATCGGTCGTGCGAATGAAATAGTCGTTGGTAATGGCCAGTTCGGGCCAGAGGCCGCGGAACTGCGCGCTGATGCCGTCCGCGTAGGCTTTCGGGGTGATGCCCGCTTTTTGCGCGGCCTCGGCGATTTTGTCGCCGTGCTCGTCCGTTCCGGTGACGAAAAACGTATCCCGTCCGGTCATGCGGGCAAAGCGCGCCAGCACGTCGGCGACGATGGTCGTGTAGGCGTGCCCGATGTGCGGCGACGCGTTGACGTAGTAAATAGGGGTGGTGATGTAAAAAGGTCTGGACATGATCGTTTGCTGCTCCTTGTCACGCTTTCCGTTTCTTTTTCGGTTCCCGCGGAGAACTGGTCCTGATCCGGGCCGGAGGCGGTGTTTCGCCGCTCCCCGGGCTTTCCCGGACGGGCTCGATTTTGGCCGCTTCCCGGGCGCCTTTTCGGGCGTCGGCGTATCCCTCGTGTTCAAAGGACAGGCAGCACATCAGTCTTCCGCACAATCCGGAAATTTTCTCCGGATTCAGCGACATGCTTTGTTCTTTGGCCATTTTGACGGTCACGCGGTCCAGGTTCTGCAAAATGCCCGCGCAGCAGACCGTCCGGCCGCATACCGCGATCCCCTTGACGATTCTCGCCTCCTGGCGCGCGCCGATCTGCTTGAGCTCGATCCGCGTTTTGAATCGGGAGACCAGGTCCTTGACCAGCTCGCGAAAATCCACCCGGGCGTCCGCCGTAAAATAGAAGATCATTTTGCTTCGGTCGAAAAGGCATTCCACCGTGATCAGTTTCATGGAAAGTCCCTTTTCGGCGATTTTGCCGATGCAGTATTTCCTGGCTTCCTCTTCCAGCAGCTCCAGTTCTTCGCGGACCCGCAAATCGTCCGCGGTAACCTTGCGGATGATGTTTTTCAGGCTGCCGGGGAGCTCGGAGGCCTCCGAGCGGCGGACATCGGTGACGACCGTTCCCATCGCGACGCCGTTGTCGGTGTTGACCAGCACCTGATCGTTCTTGTGCAGGATCAGGTCGGCCGCGTCGAAGTGATAGATCCGGCCTTCTTTTTTGAATTTTACGCCAAGAATGTTGGTCTGCATGGACTTTGCCCTTTTTACAGATGAAGCTTAAATGCCATTGCTTCCAATGTCAACGATTTGTTCACGTTCATGTCCAGCGACTGCCGGGAATTTTCCAGCACGGCGATATTATGCAGCATCTGCGAGCCCTTCAGGCGGCCGGCCAGCGACTCAACGGCGGGCAGATCGTCCGCGTTGATGACCATGGACGCCCGCGCCGTTTCCCTGTACACCAGCGCGTCCCGGAAATACGTGTGGAGGATCGACAGGCCCTGCTGAAGGCGTTTTTTGTCCTGGCCAAGGAAAGAAGCGAGGACCAGCCGGTTCATCGGTTCTCCGATGCCGGCAGACCGGAGAAGATTGCTCAATCGGGCGCGAAACGCAATCATGTCTTCCGAGTCCATTTCCAGCGCCCGGCCGATCGAGCCGCCGGAAAGAGAGGCGAGCGCCGGGGCCCCTGCGGGATCCATGCCCTTCTGATCGGTTAAAAACCGCGCGACGGTTTCGGCCGGAAGCGGATTGAAGCGCACGTGGAGGCATCGGGAGAGAATGGTCTGCGGAAGCCAGAAGGGACGGGCCGTCACCAGGATGAGAAGATTGTCCGCCGACGGTTCCTCCAGCGTTTTCAGAAGGGCGTTGGCCGCCTGTTCGTTCATTTTGTCCGCGTCGTCGATGATGAAGACGCGCTTTCGTCCTTCCAGCGGACGAAAGGTCATCTGGTCCTGAATGCCGCGGATGTCGGCAATGCGGATAAACTGCGTCTGTGCTTCCAGGACGTGAATGTCCGGGTGATTGCCGCGCGTCATTTTCCGGCAGGAAGGGCAGCTTCCGCAGGCATCCTGCCTGATGCCTGCGTTTTCGCAGTTTAGCGCCCGTGCGAATTCCAGGGCCAGCGTTTTCTTGCCGATGGCCGCAAGTCCGCTGAAAATGTAGGAATGCCCGACCCGCTTTCGGGCCATGGCTTTCTGCAGCATGGTGATTTGCTGATGATGACCGTATATGTTTGCAAAAGACATCGGAACGCAACCGCCGCGAAAATTATTGCTGTTGGTGGATGAATTTCATCACGTGCCCGCGGACGCAGCTTTCGATTTCATCTTCGCTTTTGGACGCGTCGATCAATCGAAACCGTTCGGGATTCGCCGCGTACAGGTTCAGGTAGGCCTGCCGCACCCGGTCGTGGAAGTCGATTTTTTCCCGCTCAAAGCGGTCGGCTGCCGCCGGATCTTTGCGCCTGGCGTCGCGGCTGCCCGCCCGTGCAAGCCCGATTTCCACCGGCAGATCGAAAAGGATCGTCAGCGCCGGTTTTACCTGCATCGCGCAATAATCGTTGGCGGCCGCGACGAAAGCGGGATCCAGTCCCCGGCCCGCCGCCTGGTAGGCAAAAGTCGCGTCGGAATACCGGTCGCAAAGAACGGTTTTTCCGCTTTGCAACGCGGGCAGAATCACCTCCCGCACGTGCTGGGCGCGGGCCGCCAAAAACAGCAGAAGCTCCGTTTCCGGGCACAGGGCGACGTTTTCGCGGTGGAAGAGAATATCGCCGATTTTACGGCCGATCGGAGTGCCCGACGGCTCCTGTGTCAGGACCACGGGAATGTTTTCCCGCTCCAGGTAATCGCCCAGACGCTTGATTTGCGTGGATTTTCCAGATCCTTCGACTCCTTCAAAAGTGATGAATGTGTTCATGAACGCTTCTTTCGGCATCCCGGGATTGGATCAAGGATGACCTCGTGCAAAAGCCGTTTTTCAATGTGATGATGGCCCCGAAGGGGCGGACGACGTTCAAAAAAAGCAGGGGAAAATCCGCCGGACGGGACGGATATTCCCCCAGGATAAAAGGCGCGTGGATGTTACTTTTCTTCTCCGGGAACGATCGCTTCCACCGGGCATTGATCACAGCAGGCGCCGCAGTCCGTGCACAGTTTCGCGTCAATCACATACTTGTCTTCGCCTTCGGTTATCGCTCCCACCGGACACTCGTCTTCGCATGAGCCGCAGGCAATGCATTCGTCTGTAATCACGTAGGCCATATTTTTAAAAATCTCCTTTACGTCAAAATTTTACGCGTTTACCGCTTTTAAGCCGGCGCTCAGGCCGACACGACTTCTTTGACGGAAGGCACCTGTTGCTTCAGAATCTTTTCGATGCCCATTTTCAGCGTCATCTGCGACATCGGGCAGCCGCGGCAGGCTCCGGTCAGCTTGACCTTGACCACGCCTTCCGGAGAAACGTCAATCAGTTCAACATCGCCGCCGTCGGCCTGGAGCCCGGGACGGACTTTATCCAGCGCTTTTTGCACCTGTTCTTTCATAATGCATCTCCGTTTTTTAAAGGTTCCGGTCAGCGGACCGCCGTCAATGCGGCATTTCGTCGACCATATCCTGAACGACATCGCGGGCGACGTCAGGCAGATCCGGCTTGATCATCATGTAGCTTTTCCCCAGATGATGGCCGGCCTTCCACATGATTTTCCCCGTGGCCGGATCAATCAGCTTCAGGCCGACGCTGACCTTGGCCAGTTTCTTGTCTTTCTCCACCGTGTAATTCCAGTAGTCCACGGCGACCAGCAAAAAGCCGTCCGTGCCGGAGAGTTCGCCGATTTTCCTGCTCAGCGCCGGATCGGAGTAGTTCAACGTCTGAAGCTTGGAGATGTATTCCATCGAGATTTTGCGCAGTTCTTCGTTGGCCTGAATCTGGCGCTGCAGGGTGGCCGTGTCGATGACGTTCGCAAACCATTTTGTTTCCATGAGCACGCCGGGCACAATCTGCTCGATGGCATTGCGCGCCTCTTCATAGGTGCCCACGTCGGCCGGGAACACGGCAATCCGCTTGGGGTGATAATCTTTTGCCGCCGGGTCCAGTTGGGAATATCGCAGTCCTCCGCAGGCGATGACGCTCAAAACAGCAACGACCAGAAGAAACCGTGCGCACACTTTTTTCATCATGATCCTTACCCCCTTCTCGTGTTTGGCAGACATCAACTCCACCGAAAAACCAACCAGCCTAAAACGGCAAAACCGGCAATGATATAGCTGGTTTCCAGAAGCCCTTCAATGGTGGCCCCGGAAAACCCCGCCCTTCTATCACAAAGCCCAAAACAAATCCATACATATAATACGCATAAAACAAGGAATATACTCAACGTTGGGCTCCAGCCGGCGATGGGCGCTATGATTAAAATCGCCAGTAATATCAAGAGGATGATTTTCAGAAGGGCCTGCGTTTTTTCCTTTCCGATGATGACGGGGATCGTCTCCCGCCCCAAAAGCCTGTCGCTTTGCATGTCCATGATATCCGACATGGCCGAGCGGATAAACACCAGGACAAACGTGAAAATAAAGGCGACCGCCATCCCGGCGCTGAAATCCCAGCCGCGGCTCAAGGCGGGCAGAACCGCCGTGACGATGCCCCACGCGACCGCCGTAAAAAAATTTTTGGAACCGGGAATGTCTCTCAGGCGCCCAAAGCGCCGGTTGCCCGGCAGGAGTTTCATGTTGTAGATACCGCCGGCCGCTGAGATAAAAAGCAGCAGTCCGAACGCATAGATGCTGCCCGTCAGTGACAGCAGGAGGGCGACGAGCAGAGACGCAAAGGCCGCCAGACAAAACATTTTTTCGTGCCGCAGATAGAATGGCTCGCGGAACGAACCGATCAGGCCGGATTCTTTTGAGGTAACCAGGCGGTTGAGCACGTGCATGGCATAGACAAAAAAGGAAGCGACGGCGATGGACGCAACCGAGAGGGGGATGTTTTGCAGAAGCATTCCCGCAAGCGCCAGACAGCCCGCGCCCAGGGCGGAGTAGAAGTCCGTTTTTACCATCCACAGCCAGAGATTCAGAAGAAAGGCCGTTTTTTTGTTTGGACGGCTTTTCTTTTCCGCCAAATGATCCGTGATCTGGTCGATGATCCAGTTCGGAGTGGAGGCGCCGGCGGACACGCCGATGCTTTTGTACGGGCCGAGATCAATGTTTTTCAACTCTCTGACGGTTTCGATGTGAAAGGTTGTCGTGTTTTGTTTCCGGGCGAGGTCGGCCAGGCGGCGGGTGTTCGCGCTGTTTTTGCCTCCGACGACAAACAGCGCGTCCATTTCTGCGGCCAGGGAAATAATTTCCTCCTGCCGCTTCTCCGTGGAGGAGCAAATCGTGTTGAACACGACGGCCCGCGGATTTTTTTTCTGAATTTTCCGGACGATTTCCCGGTAGTGGTCGCTGTCCTGCGTGGTCTGGGCCACGATGCAGACCTTTTCCATCGCGGGTATTTTTTCCGCGTCTTCCAGCGTCGAGACAATGACGCCCCGGCCTTCCGTGTAGCCCCACAGGCCGTCCACCTCCGGATGTTCGCGGTCTCCGGCGATGACCACCGTGTAGTCGAGCGCCGTATGCTTTTTGATGATGGCCTGCACGTAGCCGACCTTCGGACAGGTGGCGTCAATGATTTTAACGCCGCTTTCCTTGATTTTCCGCCGGTCGCCGGGCGCGATGCCGTGCGCCCGAATGACCAGCAGGGCGTTTTTGGGATCGGCGATTTCATCGATGTGTTTTATGGCCGTGATCCCCCGGTTTTTTAAGAGCTCTATGGTTTGCGGGTTGTGGATCAGGGGGCCGTAGGTGTAAATTTTTCGGCCGGTTTCATGCTGGGAAACGTCCAGAACCGTGTCCACCGCCCGGCGGACGCCCATGCAGAATCCGGCTGTTTTGGCCAGTTTAATTTCCATGTCCGTTGATCTTCCGCGCCAGGATAAAAAACTCTTTGTTGCCTGCCGGCCCCAAAAGGGGTGAGGCGCAGGTCCCTTCCACGTTCAGGCCGAGGGATTGACAAAGCGAGGCGATTTCGCAAACCACCCGGTCCTGAATCGCAGCGTCTTCCACCACGCCGTTTTTGCCGACTTCCTCCCTGCGCGCTTCAAACTGCGGCTTGACGAGAGCGAGGATTCGGGCGGAATCCCCGACCAGCGGCAGCACGGCGGGAACCACGGTTTTGAGCGAGATGAAAGAAACGTCGATGACGGCCAGCGACGGTTTTTCATCCAGCCCTGCGCCGTCGAAATGGCGGATGTTCGTTCGTTCGATCACCGTGACGCGCGGGTCTTCCCGCAGCTTCCAGGCCAGTTGGCCGTACGCGACATCCACGGCGAAAACTTTTCTGGCGCCCGCCTGCAGGAGGCAGTCGGTGAAGCCGCCCGTGGACGCCCCGACATCCAGAACCGCCATCCCTTCTACGTTCAGCGAAAAAAAATCCAGCGCCCCCTTCAACTTCAGTCCGCCGCGGCTGACATACGGATTTTCTAAGCCCTTGATTTGCAGGTCGGCGTCCACGGGCACCGCCGCGGAGGCTTTGTCCACCGGGGTGTCGTTTACTCTGACGGCGCGCGCCAGAATCAGTGCCCGCGCTTTTTGAACCGTCGGCGCGAAACCTCGGGAAAGGAGCAATTCATCCAGGCGAATCTTTTTTGTGCGCATAGGAAAGCTCGATGCCGGACATTTGTCCATGAATCACCGCCGGTGAGGCAGCCTCCCCGGCATTCGGGAGATTGCCGCGGTCTTTTACCCGCGTCCTCAAGGATGCCCCATTGCCGGCGCGGGAACTTACAATTTTCCGGCCTGCGTCATTTCGATCAGGGACGGATCATAATCCTCCGGCTTCTCGTAGCCCAGAAGATTGAGGAGCGTCGCCGCGATATTGGACAGGCCTTTCTTGTCGAGATCCGCCATTTGGTATTCCCCCGAATACAGGGGATCGTAAATGACGAAGGGGACGGGATTCAGGGAATGAGCGGTCTTCACGGACTTGACGCCCTTTTTGTCGATCGTGAACATCTGATCCGCGTTGCCGTGGTCCGCCGTGATCACGGCGATCCCTCCCAGCTTCCGGATGACGTCCAGCAGTTTCCCCACGCACTGATCGACGGCTTCCACCGCGACAATGGCCGCCTCCGTCACGCCCGTGTGGCCGACCATGTCGCCGTTGGGATAGTTTGTCCGGCCGAACCGGTAATCGCCGCTTTGGAGCAGGTCAATCACCCTTTGCGTGATTTCTTCGGCCTTCATCTTCGGCGCGCGGTCAAACTCAATCCGGTCGGAAGGAATTTCCACATACTTCTCGAGGGCTTCATCGATGCAGCCGGAGCGGTTGCCGTTCCAGAAATACGTCACATGTCCGTATTTCTGCGTTTCCGACACGGCAAAGGTTTTGACCTTTTCCGCGCAGAGATATTCGCCGATGACGCGGTCGATAGCCGGAGGCTGCACCAGAAAATTGGGCGGAATGTGGGCGTCGCCGTCATACTCCATCATGCCGGCGTAAAAGACATTCGGCAGGGGCCCCCGGTCGAATTCGGAAAAATCCTTTTCGGAAAAGGCGCGGGAGATTTCGATCGCGCGGTCGCCCCGGAAGTTGAACAGAATGACTGCATCCCCGTCCTGGATTTTTCCGACGGCCCGGCCCGAGCCGTCGGTTACCACAAACGCGGGCAGGTACTGGTCCGTCGCCTTCGGGTCTTCCGCGTAAAACGTCCGGACCGCGTCGGAAGCGGAAGGAAACGTCCGACCCTTTCCAAAAACATGGGCTTCCCAGCCGCGCTTCACGATGCTCCAGTCGGAATTGTAGCGGTCCATGGTTGTCGTCATTCGCCCGCCGCCCGAGGCGACGGCGTAATCCAGGCCTTTTTCCGCAGAGATTTTTTTCAGTTTTTCTTCGGTGGGCCCCAGATAATTCAGCGCCGTTTTTTCGCCGACGTCCCGGCCGTCGAGCAGGGTGTGCAGCCGGACTTTTTTGAAGCCCAGCGATGCGCATTGGTCGATCAGGATGTAAAGCTGATCGATGTGCGAATGGACGTTCCCGTCGGAGAGCAGGCCGATAAAATGGACCGTGCCGCCGTCTTGAGCACGGCGGGCGATGCTGTCCCAGACTTCTGTCTGAAATATCCGGCCGGTCTGAAGGGCGGCGTTGACCAGACGGGCGCCCTGGTCAAAAATCCTGCCCGCGCCCATTGCGTTGTGCCCGACTTCGCTGTTTCCCATATCGTCATCCGAGGGAAGTCCGACGGCCGTGCCGTGGGCGCTGAGCTGAGCGTAAAGCTTTGACTTGAACAGTTCGTCAAGGTTGGGTGTGTTGGCCCGGAAAACGGCATTGGATTCATCGGCTTTGCCCAGGCCGATGCCGTCCATGATAATCAAAAGCAGAGGGCCTTTCCGGCCCCGAAAGGATTGCAGTTTGTTCAGATGCAGTGACATGAATCAGGCTCCTTTTGCGTTTATTCTTTTTGTGCCGCGGTGTTTCCGCAGGCTTCCTTATAGATAAAAGCGGCCCTCCGGTCAAGGCCGACGGAATAAAGGGGACGGTTCTATTTTCGCTGAACAGCCTGCGCCGCTGATGCCCGTATTATCCATGAAATAACATATTGCAATATGCTGTATTATGAAACAGTATCCATCATAAAGCAATTTGGCGGATGGAGGGGAAAATATGCCTGCCGCGGTTAGAATTTCGAAAGAAAATAATACGATTAGGAGGAGTAAGATGAAAGTCTTAGGAATCAATGGCAGTCCGCATAAAAATGGCAATACATCGTTGCTGATCAAAACGGTTTTTCAAGAATTAAAAAACGAAGGAATTGAGACCGAGCTTATCCATATTGCACAAAAGCCTGTCAGAGGATGCAAAGGCTGTTTGAAATGCGTGAAAAATCAAAACAAACAATGCGTGTTTGATGACGACATCATGAACGAATGTATTGGCAAAATGACCGCGGCAGATGGAATTATTTTGGGATCTCCAACGTACTTTACGGATGTAACCGCTGAAATGAAGGCCTTAATCGACCGGGCAGGAATGGTTTCTATAGCCAATGGCGGAATTTTTAAGCATAAAGCCGGCGGTTCAGTAGTGGCGGTGAGAAGAGGCGGAGCAACGCATGCCTTTGATACGATGAATCATTTTCTTCATTACATGCAGATGTTTTTGGTGGGCGCCAGCTACTGGAACATGGTTTATGGATGGGCGCCGGGTGAAGTCAATAATGACCAGGAAGGGATCGAGAACATGAAGACCCTGGGAAAAAACATGGCGTACTTGTTAAAAAAGTTAAGCATGTGATGATTCCCTTGTTGAAACACTCAAGGCTTATCTTGCAGGAAAGGACGAACCATGGATATTATCGTTGAGACGAGAGCAAGCCGCATCACGGTGCAATGCTCCGGCCGGCTGGATGTTGCTTCCGCCAAAGAATTCGAAACGACTCTTGAGCCGCTGGTCAAGAAAAGCGATAAGCAGGTTGTTCTCGATTTTTCTCAACTGCAGTATATTTCCAGCGCGGGTATTCGATCCCTGCTGTTTTTGATGAAGACGGCGGCTGCGAGCTCCGCGGCGGGACAAACGCGCAATTTGCTTCCTTTTCGTCTGATTCAGGCCAGTCCGGCAATCCGTCAGGTGCTGGAACTTTCGGGCCTGCTCGAAAGTTTCTCCTCCGGTTTTCGGGCGACGCCGGGAACAAAACCGGTTCAAGGCAAAACCTATGCCGAACTTCTTCCGCTCATCCGCGGCGCTTTTCCATCGCCCGTCTCCAATGCGGACGCCGACCGCCACTTCGTAGCCGCCGTCGCGGGCGGGCTTGAACAGATCGACAAACTGAAAACGGACCGGCCCTATCTTGGCCGGCGCGAAACGATTGACTATAGCCAGGCCCGGTCCCGACAGATTCCGGAAAACATGTCGGGTGTCGCTGAAACCGTCGCCGACATCGCCGAATACATGCAGGGAGGATTTATCTGGAGCCATCCCCACACGCAGGAAAATGTCGTACCGCCGACAACCGTGCCTTCCATCATCGGCAATCTGTTTGGCGCCATCTACAACCCGAACGTCATCTCGGACGAATACAGCTATCGCGTGGGGCTTGCCGAAATTGAAACGGCCGCCATGTGCGCGGCCCTGGTCGGATATGATCCGCAAAGCGCCGCCGGATTTTTCACTTTCGGCGGAACCGGCACCTTTCTATACGGAGCGAAAATCGGCGTTGAAAAAGCATCTCCCGGAACGTTCGGCCGCGGCCTGCATGAGCCCCTGAAACTTGTGGCATCCTCCGCGGCGCATTATGCAAAGATCAATGTCTTAGGCTGGCTGGGCGTCGGAACGGACAACCTTGTGAGCGTTCCCACCGACGCCGATAATTCCATGGATCTCGCCGCCCTCGAAACCAATCTGCGAAGGATTCTGGACTCCGGAGAAAAGATCGCAGCCATCATCGCCACCATGGGCACGACCGATGCTTTCGGCATCGACAACCTCCAGTACATCGCCGGCCTGCGCGACAGCCTGGCCGCCGAATATCAATTGCCCTACCTGCCCCATATCCACGCCGATGCCGTCATCGGCTGGGCCTGGTCGGTCTTTAACGACTATGACTTCGATGCCAACACCCTGGGTTTCAATGCCCGGACCCTGCGGTGCCTCTGGGATACGCATGTCAACATCAGCGCTTTGTCCCGCGCCGATTCCGTCGGCATTGATTTTCACAAAACGGGTTTCGGCCCTTATGTCTCCAGCATGTTTCTTTGCAAAAACAAAGACGACCTGAGCCTGATCAGCCGGGATGCGGGCCTCATGCCTTACCTGTTTCAATTCGGCAACTATCATCCCGGCATTTTTACACTGGAGACTTCGCGGGCCGGCGGGGCCGCGCTCGCGTCTCTGGCCAACATGAAGCTGTTCGGCAAAGAAGGCTATCGCGGGCTTCTTGGGCACCTGGTCACGATGGCCGAAGTCCTGAGAAAACGACTCGACGAACATCCGGCCATGTGCCAGGTCAATGATTACAACTACGGTCCGGTAACCTTGTTTCGCGTATATCCTGATGGGATGAATGCAAAGGCCGTATTTTACGATGAGCTGAACAGCCCCGAGGCCGTCGAGAGTCTGAGGCGCAGCAATGTCTATAACCGGAAAGTATTTGATGAACTGCACCGTCAGATGGAGCAGGAAAACGGTTTTGCGTTGTCGGTGACCGCTCATTACCGCACCGCCGCATGCGGAGAACCGGTCCTGGCCGTCAAGTCATTTGTCATGTCGCCTTTTATTGAAGAGCGGCATATGCAGGATCTCATCGAATGTCTGGAAAAGGCCCGCCGGACGGTCGGCTATTAGACGCGTCTCTTGAGAAACCGTACGGGAGTCGATGGGCCCTGGAGAAGGAACCGGCTCATCATTTTTTTGGGGCTGTTTTTGTAAAGGGCGGCAAGCGTTTTGATATAGTCGTTCTGAGCCGCTTTTGGGAATAATGCTTGCCCATTCTGAATGGTCATACTGATGGACTGCATGTAAAATATAAAAGTTGATCAAGGCGGCCCTTCGGTCAGGGCGGCGGGCGCGCCGCCCAGAGAGCCTTTCGCGGCTCACCGCACCTGATATAAAGGACTGTCCTTTCCGAAATTGATGATCAGCGGCGTCTGCTCATGGCCGATCTGCCTGGAGATTTGTGAAGTCATCTTTTGGGAATATTCCCCTAAACCCACAATGCTGACCTTGCCGTTTTTGTATTTGTCCGCCTGCCGGTTGTTGTTCAATCCGTCGAGCAGGGTGTAAGTGAAAAGGCCGTTTCCCTTATAGCCGTCCATCGCCGCCTGCTGGTCATTGGCCGAGGCGAAAATATGCAGGCCCATCTTCCTGGCCAGCACGGACATTCGAGCGTCATAAAGACCGCTGATGATTGTGTCCACGCCGCCCGCGTGGCAGGTATCGAAGATAAACAACTGGCTTAAGGCTTTAATCTGTTTGGACATTTCAACAATTTCGTTGGAGCTGATCACGCCCGCATCATTTATCCGGCCATCGAAATCATGGGTGAGCATGTAATACTGATTCTGCAACAGGACGCCGTGGCCGGCCACAAAGAGGATAAAGCTGTCCTGTGGCTTGATGGTGTCGGCCAGCGCATTGATTTTATTGATAATATTTGTCTTGTTGGCCTCCTGGTCCGTCACCAGCGAATAATGAATGTTTTGGGGCCGATACAGCGTGGCGGACTGGGCTTTGATTTTTGCCTCCAGCTCTTTGGCGTCCTTGACGGCGTATTTGAGATTGACGCTGCTGTCTTTGTATTGGTCTATCCCGATGGAAAAAATATAAAGATGGGGATCCTCCGGCTTGATTCCGGAGTTGAATGTAATGGTTTTCAGGTAGCTCTGGACGGTGTTGCCGGCGTTAAAAGCGGAGACGGAAACCTCGTTTTCGCCGGCAATCGCATCGATTTCCCTGCAGTCTTCAAAGCGATCTCCCTTGGCTTGACTGGCGATAAACGCAGCGTCTGTCTTGGCTTTGATGTTGATGCTTCTCATATCCGCGTAGATAGACCGGCTGTTTAGCGAAGCCAACGAGGTTGTCCCGGTTGATGTTTTGGCAACTTCCCGGTAATAACCATCCGATTGGATGAGTTTGCCGTTGTGAAATAATCGCACCTCGCCGATGCCGCCGCCCGTGCTTTCGGCCTGATAACATACCTTGACCTTTGGCGAGTCGGTCTGCGGCGGCACGGTTGTAAATTCAACCGCGGGCGGTGGATTTTTCAGCGCCTCGTCAATTGTGAGGCTGACCAGGCTGCTGATGTCCTCGCCTTTAATCTTCGCCGACACGATGTCCGGGCGGTAAAAAACATCGTAGAACTGGTCGATTCCATAGACCTTGCCGCCCACTTTGATGTGGAGATATTTATGGCCGTTCAGGGATGAATTGTAATAGCCTTCGGGCGTGAGAACGATCCACTCGCCGTCTTTTAAACTGACGAACTGGACGATTTCCCTGCCGGCATCGATGTCCCAAATCCTTATCGCGCCGTCTTGTCCCCCGGTAAGAAAATAACGTTCATTATGTAAAAAGGCTACGGCAGGGACATTTCCCAGGTGACCGGCAAACTTCTTCAGAATCCTGCCGGAATCCATATCCCAGAGTGAAATGGCGCCGCCAAAAGACTTTGTGGTAATCATGCGGCGTGTATCCGCGGAAAAGGCTCCAGCCCGTATTCCCTGCGAGCCGCTTTTCGCCCCGGCGGAATTGACATCATCCGCGGTAAATGTCCTGATTTCCCGGCCTGCGGCGACATCCCAGCTTTTAACCACCCGATCTCCGCTCCTCGAGAAAATCTGCCTGCCGTCCGGCGAGAAAGCCACGGAGGCGATCTGCCACTGGTGTCCTTCAAAGGTCTGCAACCTGTCGCCGGTTTGGACGTCCCACAGGATCAGCGTCTTATCAAAGCTCCCCGAAAGAAGATATCTGCCGTCGGGTGAAAACACGATGGATTTGACGCCATCCGTGTGCCCCGAAAAGGTTCTGACTTCCCGGCCTGAAGCGGCGTCCAGGAGTTTGACGGTGTTGTCCCGGCTGCCTGACGCGGCATATTTCCCATCCGGAGAAAAGGTGACGTCCAGAATCAGC
>Ga0209606_1000931_pt1 | contig 40167 bp, 29 predicted proteins | sample AD_UKC057_MetaG_FD_184412 | JGI IMG/M metagenome (GOLD analysis project Ga0209606, IMG submission 184412) | Active sludge microbial communities of municipal wastewater-treating anaerobic digesters from USA - AD_UKC057_MetaG (SPAdes) (version 2) | ecosystem: Engineered > Bioreactor > Anaerobic >... | reverse complement strand
CAGTTGAGGAGCTGAACGGGCTGGGCACCGGTGAGAGCCCCCGAGCGGCAGCAAGATCGGAGGCCGAGTCCGTCACCCGCCCTTCGGGCGGTTCCGCTCCGCGGTGAGTGCTGACGCACTCACCGCTACGCTCCACCGCCCGAAGGGCACTCCCCCGCAGTGAGTTGACAGCGCTGGTAAGCTCTCCCTGAAACGTAACCCATCAGGGTAACAACCCTTTTGAGGCAACCGGAACACTTCCGAGCTTCGCTAGGGTAACAGTTACTTTTGAGGCGCGGCGCCGAAGCCCCGGAAAAGCCCGCCCCGCCCGGGGCGCGGCGCCGGCCAACCCGCCACGCGCGGGCGCCCCCGCCGCGGCGAGCCTGCTTCGGATTCGCACTCCCGGGCCTCGTTCGGTTTCAAGGTTCCGGTCTTCGCGTATCGGGCCGCCAGTCCTTTTCCCTTTTCAGGTCGCGCGCGGCGCTTATCATGGCGGCAATGTTCTCGCGTATTCAGTCGGTTCATTTTGTCGGCATCGGGGGCACAGCGATGGCTGCCGTCGCCTCGGCACTGCACGGAAAAGGGGTCAAGGTCACCGGTTCGGACCAGAACATCTATCCGCCGATGTCCACGTTTCTGGCCGAGCGGCAGATCGAGGTCAGCTCCGGCTACGCGGAGCAGAACCTGGCGCACAAGCCGGACCTGGTGGTGATCGGCAACGCCATCTCCCGGGGCAACCCGGAGGCCGAGTATGTGCTGGACCACAAGCTGCCTTACTGTTCTCTGCCGGAACTGCTGAAACACTACTTCATCCGCGGCAAGCGGTCGGTGGTCGTCGCCGGCACGCACGGCAAGACCACCACGACGGCGCTGCTGACGTGGGTCTTCGAGCACAACGGCCTCAACCCGAGCTTTCTCATCGGCGGCATCCCGAACAACTTCGGCCAGGGGGCGCGTTTTACCGACAGCGAATGGTTCGTCATCGAGGGGGACGAATACGACACGGCCTTCTTCGACAAGCGCAGCAAGTTCGTTCATTACCTGCCCGAGGTCGCCATCATCAACAACCTCGAATTCGAGCACGCCGACATCTTTGACAGCCTGGAGGCAATCCAGACGGCCTTCAAATACTTCATCCGCCTCATCCCCCGCAACGGCTTGCTGCTCGGCAACGGCGATGATCCCAGCCTGGCGCCGCTGCTCAACGTGACGCATTGCCCGGTCAAACGTTTCGGGCTGGGCGAAGCCAACGCCGTCCAGGCCTTCAACCTCCGCTTCGGCCCGACGGCGACGGAGTTCGAGACTCCCAGCTTCAGGTTCCACACCAATTTCCTGGGGGAGATCAACGTGCGCAACGCGCTGGCCGTGGTCGCCTGCGCCAAGCATTGCGGCCTCAAGAACCATCAGATTCAGTCCGCCTTCGACACCTTCAAAGGCATCAAGCGGCGCCTGGAGGTGCGCGGCGTGGCCGGGGGCGTGGTCGTGATGGACGACTTCGGCCACCACCCCACCGCGATCCGCCAAACCCTCAGCGCGCTGCGCCAGAAATATCCCACCCAGCGGGTCTGGGCCATCTTCGAGCCCCGCACCAACACAACCCGGCGCAACATCTTCCAAACCGAGTTGGCCGGCGCCTTCGCTGACGCCAATGCCGTGGTCATCGCTCAAGTGGCCCGCCTGGAATTGCTGGCCCCCGAAGAACGCCTCGATCCCGAGCGCCTGATGCAGGACCTCAACGGCGCGGGCAAGGACGCCGCCTACCTGCCCGACGTGAACGCCATCGTTGCCCACGTCGCGCAGAAGGCCCAGGGAGGAGACATTGTGATCGTGTTCAGCAACGGCGGCTTCGGCGGCATCCACGGCAAGCTGCTCGAGCGGCTTGGCCGGCGGTGATGATTGCGTCAGAGCTTCCCGCATTGACGCGGCCACGCGCGCGGGTAATCTCGACGCATGACTCCAGACTGCAACGGAATCACCCTTCCCTGGGATCGCAGGACGTTCATCAAATCCACCGCCGCCCTGGCCGGACTGGCCCTGTGGCCCGTCAGCGGCTTGGGCGCCACGGCTGCCGGCCTCAACCTTGCGCCGCGCAAGAAGAAGCCGGCCCTGATTCGCGGCGCATTCTTTTATCCCCCGGCGGAGGTTGTGCTGGCCGGCAGGAACGAGGATGGCTGGAGCAAACACGAGTGGTTCACCTGGCCGGGCAACCAGTTCGCGCCGGAGCAACAGCAGGCGAAGTTCCTGGAGCAGCTCCGCCGCCTCGCGACGGAGCTCGACCTCACGCTCGCGCTCGAGGACAAGCCGCTCTATACCGACGCCGGCATCAGCGCCTTCCTCGCCAGCCTCGAATCCAACAAGCCCGACGCCCTTCTGCTCTTCAACTTCTGGAACAGCTTCAGCGCCAAGCTCCGGCCCCTCCTCGAGGCATGGAAGGGGCCGGCAATTCTTTACCACCCGGTCGGCGCCAACCACCAGGCCCCGCCCGAGTACTTCCGCACCGCGCCCCGCCTCCAATACATTCATTCCATTGAGAATTGGGACGCCCTGGATCGCGGCCTGCGCGCCGTCCACGCCATGACGCGCATGGCCCAGAGCCGCCTGCTCCGCGTCGCCAGCCAATTCAAGCAGGGAACCGACAGCACCGAGCCGTTCTTTGGCGCGGCCGTTCGCGGCGTGCCCGCCGACGAGTTCAACCACCTGTTCGACCAGACGCGGCTCTCCCGGGAAATGGCGCGCCTGGCCCGGTCCGTCCGCGCCCGCGCCCGCCACGTCACCGACCTGAACGAGACAGCCTTTCACGACGCGGTGCGTTCGCACGCCGCCGTGCAGGAGATCATGCGGCGCCACGACGCCGACGCCATTACCATCGAGTGCCTCATGTTGAAGCACCGCAAACCGTGCCTGAGCTTCGCCCTCAACAACGGCAACCTCCTCCCCTGCGGCTGCGAAAACGACCTCAACGCCTCCCTTACACTCATGCTCGGCGCCAACTGCTTCGGGCGCGGCGGCTTCCAGCACAACCCGGAGTTCGACACGGATCAGAACCTCTACTTTGGCGCGCATTGCACCTGCACCACCCGGCTCCACGGCCCCCAAGGGAAGGAAGCCCCCTACCATTTGCGCCCATTCTTCCACCAAATGCCCAAGTCGCTCGCCCTGGACGTGCAATGGCCGGCGGGCGAGACGGTCACGCTCTGCAAATACCACAGCGGCAAAAAACAACTCGACGCCTGGCGCGGGCGGGTTGTCTCCTCGCCCGCCTGCCCGCCGACGGGCGGCTGCGCCACGCGCGTGCTGGTCAGCATCCCGGAGGTCAAAGACGTTTGCGCGGTCTATCCCGGGCCGCATCCGGTCCTTTACTGCGGCGACTTTGCCGCGCACCTCAAGACACTCGCCCGCCTTTACGAGTTGGAGCTGCGGACCAATTGTTGACGCGGCCCGGCCAGGCGTCAGCGCGTATGCATGAAGGCGCGCGGGTGTGAAGTGTCCGGGCTAGACTCATGTCGTTTCCAACGGGTCAGGATTTCTGAGGATTGCGGTAGGGACGCCGGTTGCCCGGCGCCCCCCGCACAGAACCCGGCGAGCGGTTTTCCCGCACCGGGCTCTTCACCCCCACTCGCTCACGCACGGCAGGCCCGATAGTGGTCCCCAAACAGACACACTCTCTCCGCCGGTTGGGGTTCCCACCCAGGCTTGCTCGGCAGTCCAGGGGTTGGTGGCACGCTCCACTATCCTGGGCAGCGGCACGGCAAAGCGCCGGAGCAACTTAGTGAACCTGCGCCACGTGTAACTCCGTCTCTGACTGCGCCGGTTGAGCCATTTGAATAGCTCGCGCAGCGTCAGGGTCCGGTAGTCGCTCAGGCTCTTGGAGTTGCCTACGAGGCCATAGTAATTCCCATGTCCCTGTTGCTTTCGGGCCACAGTTTTCATCAGCTCTCCGAGCTGCTGATCTCGCTGCTCCCGTATCCATTCGGTGAACCGCTCCACCGCCCCCCGCAGCTTCTTGCGGCTGGTGCGGCGTTTGACGATGGCGAAGCCCTTGCGGCAGGCTTCCCAGCGAAACTCAAAGCCCAGGAAGTCAAACCACCCGTTATGCCCGCCTGTCCTTCCCTCCGGCAACACTCGGTACTGAGTTAGGCCTTTCCATTCAGTTCTTTCGCTCTGAACTTTGTCATGTTCGTTTCATGCCAAACTTGAGGGTCTTTCACCCTCAGAGGTGACTTCCTTCCTGGCGCACCGCAGCTCAGTTTCTGGCAAGTTCCCAGCCTTGGGGGGCCTGCGGCAACGGTTCCCGGCGCCTCCAAAGCGGGCTGCAGCACCGACTTCTCGCCCCGGACGCCTCCCCCCAGCCCAAGCCAGCCAGGCCCCGCCGGGAACCTATCCGCGCCCCCGCGCCCCGCATTGGGCTAACCGCCTGTCCGCACGGCACTTCCGCCCATTCTCCGCCCCCGCGCCCCACCCTCCGCTCATCGTCCGCCCCCCGTCCCGCTACCGTAGTACCTCTAACCCGGGGTTAGAGGTACTACGGTAGCGGGACGGGGGGCGGACGGCGGGCCTGCCCGGCCTTGGCGGGGGGGGTGGGCGTCCTTGGAAAATGCGTTCGGGAGTGGTCAATGCCACACGGTGGTTGCTGCGCCGGTGCGCTGGCGCCTTTGCCAGGAAAACACCGCTCAAAAACTGAGATGCGCCCCTGACGCCACTGTTGCCAAGTTCCTGCGTGCAAACGGAAGACCGGCCTGCCAGCTTTGCGTCATGAACATCTTCGAGCGAGCAGGGTGGAGCGGGCTGTGGGGCAGCCTGGTGTTGGCGCTAGTGCCGTTGGCGCTGCCGGGGGCGACGCCCGTCCAGCAGCAGCTCGATGCCCTCACCGGGGCCGCGCAAGGCAAACGAGTTGGGCTGATTACCAACCCTTCGGGCTGCGACGAGGCGGGGAATCTCGACGCCGATTACCTGCTCTACACGAATGGGGTGGACATTACCGCGTTCTTTGCGCCGGAACACGGCTTGCGGGGCGTGCTGCCGCCGGGCCAGAGCGGCGGGGACTACATTGACCCGCAAACCGGCGTACCGGTATATGCCGTGTATGGCGCGCGCAACGCGCCCACCGACGCCCAGTTGACGAATGTGGACCTGGTCGTGTTTGACCTGCAGGATGTCGGGGTCAGGTTTTACACTTACGTGTGGACCATGACCTACTGCATGGAGGCCGCGGCGCGCAACGGCAAGCCGTTCTATGTGATTGACCGTCCCAACCCGATCGGCGGCATGAGGGTCGAGGGCGCGCCGAACACGGTGGATTATGGTCTGGTTGGCCGGCTGGGGGCGGGCGCGGCTTTCGGTGTGGCGACGCGCCACGGCATGACCGCGGGGGAAATCGCGTGGATATGGAATGACAGGTGGATGTCGCCCAAAGCCGAACTGCATGTCATCACCGTCCCGAACTGGAGCCGCGACCAGTGGTGGGCTGACACCGGGCGCGTGTTTGTGCCCCCCTCGCCCAACATGCGCAACGCCCATGCGGCGGCGGTCTATCCCGGCACTTGCATCTTCGAGGGCAGCAACTTGAGCGTGGGGCGCGGCACGGACAAACCCTTCGAGCAGGTCGGGGCGCCGTTCATCAACGGCGCCGACTGGGCGGCGGGCTTGAACACCAACGGGCTGGCGGGCGCGCGGTTCGAGGCCGTCACCTTCAGGCCGACCAACTCGGTCTGGGCCAACCAGAATTGCGGCGGCGTGCAGGTGGTGATCACCAATCGCGACACGTTTGACCCGATCCGAACCGGGTTGTTCATGTTGCAGACGGTTTACAAAATGTATCCGGCCAACGTGAGCATCACCTCTTATGCCGGCACGCTCATGGGGGTGCCGGGCCTCCAAAACGCGATCAAGACGGGGGACATCAACGCGATTATCGCCGGCTGGCAGGCCAACCTCGCGCAGTTCCGCGCGCTGCGCCGCGCCTACCTGCTCTACCCGGAAATCCCGCCCTCGTTCAACTCGATTCGACTGTCCGCCCCGGCCCGGACCGAGGCGGAGTTGTCGTGGACGGGTTTGAATGGGAGGCACTACCGGCTGACCCGCCGGGGCAGTCTCTCCGCGCCCTGGAACACAACCAATGATTACGCCGGCGACGGCGGCACGCTCACCGTCACGGACGCGCTGGCGCCCGGCATGGGCTTTTACCGGCTGGAGCTGCTACCCTGAGTTTGACATCCATGCCCGGTGGCCTAGTTTGGCGGGATGTTCGATTCACTAAGCAGCAAGCTTGAAAGCGCTTTCCGGAACCTGCGGGGCTTGGGCAAAATCAGCGAGGCCAACGCGAGCGATGCCCTCCGGGAAGTGCGGCAGGCATTGCTGGAGGCTGACGTTAATTTCAAGGTCGCGCGCGACTTCATCGAGCGCGTAAAGGCCAAGTCGCTCGGGCAGGAGGTCATCCAGAGCATTCAGCCCGGACAGCAGGTCATTAAGATTATTCACGACGAGCTGGTAGAGCTGCTTGGCGCAACCAATGCGGGCCTGCAGTTGAGCGGCAACCCGAGCTGCGTGCTGATGGTCGGCCTGCACGGCTCGGGCAAGACGACCTCCAGCGGCAAGCTGGGCCGGCTGCTGCATAAGCAGGGGCGCACGCCGTTGCTGGTGGCGGCGGACGTGTATCGTCCGGCGGCGATGGAGCAGCTTGAGACGGTGGGCAAACAGTTGGACCTGCCTGTTTACGCGCACAAGGGCGCGACGGACGTGCTCCAGATCGCGCGCGAGGCGCTGGACTTCGCCCGGGCGAACAACCGGAACACGCTGATCTTCGACACGGCAGGCCGCTTGCAGATTGACGAGCCGCTGGTGCAGGAGCTGGTCCGGTTGCGCGACCTGGTCAAACCGCAGGAGACGCTGCTGGTGCTGGACGCGGCCACAGGGCAGGAGGCGGTCAACGTGGCGACACACTTTGACCAGGCGCTCAACATCACCGGCTCGATCCTGACCAAGCTGGACGGGGACGCGCGCGGCGGCGCGGCGTTGAGCCTGCGGGCGGTGACGGGCAAGCCGATCAAGTTCGCCGGCATGGGGGAGAAGCTGGATGAGTTCGAGCCGTTCCACCCGGAACGCATGGCCTCGCGCATCCTGGGCATGGGGGACGTGGTCAGCCTGGTCGAAAAGGCGGCCGAGGCAGTGGACCTGGAGGACGCGCAGCGCATGGAGGAGAAAATGCGCAAAGGGCAGTTCACCCTGGAGGATTTCCTGGAGCAACTGCGCCAGATGAAGAAGCTCGGGCCGCTGGAGTCCATTGTCGGCCTGCTGCCGGGCGGCGCCGAAGCGCTCAAAGGCCAGGACCTGAGCAAACAAGAGAAGGAGTTTCGACACATGGAGGCGATGATCTGCGGCATGACGCCGCAGGAGCGGCGCAATCCGCACATCCTCAACGCGCGCCGGCGGCAGCGCATCGCCAAAGGCAGCGGCGTGACGGTGACCGAACTGAACACCATGCTCAACAAGTTCGCGGGCATGCAGCAGATGATGAAGAAGATGGGCAAGTTCCAAAAGATGCTGGCCCGGATGGGCGGCAGCCCCGCCGGCTTGCTACGCCACAGGTAAGCCAGGATCTGACACGAGCGTCCTCGCAGGCAGCGCCTTCGGAGCGCGCGGTAACCATCACGGCTCGCGGGGGCCTTATCAGGTCGAGCTCGCCATGCCCCCTGCCCCATCGGCTTGCGCTTTCGCGACGCCCTTCAGTAGCCCAGCCAAGTGCGCTTGAGCCTGAAGAAATACTGGCTCGAGGCAGGAAGGGCAGACCGGGTGATGGGCCACTGAACCGGTTGCCAGCCAGTCTCGAAGGTAGTCTCATCAGGCGCCGCATTGAAATCAAAAGAGGTCAGCACCGACCAGTTGGTCGCCGGCAGTTGTGTGGCCACCTCGAGGTCGTCGCGAATACGGACGCCAGCCTGAACTCGGGTGGCAAAGACAAGGTTTGAACTGTTGACAGAGGCGATCTGGAACGGGCAGGAGGCGGCAGTGGTGTCGAGAAAGCGCGAGGCGATTTCGCAGGTTCCGTATTCATCGCCGGGACTGGCGCCAGCCACCCCGGGAAGCTGCACATAACCGCCGCAGGCGACAACCTCGCGCAGGTTGGTGATACAGAGAAACGGGCTGTGGCCAGGGGTGAACTCCTCGTTGACTTGCACCCGCGCCAGGTAAATGCGGTCGGGAGTGGGCGGGCTCAGGAAATCAAACCTCAACCGGTTGTCGCACGTAACCGTAAGGCCCGCACCGGCTTCGGCTGCGAGCGCGGCCGTAAAGACGGACTCACTAGGTATCGGGCGCGAGTCCGCTGTCAGTTCAATCCCATAAGGGGCGGTAGCCACTTTAAGCCAACGCGGGTTGGGATTGGGCGCGGCATTGCTGAGAGCAAGGTCCAGCGCTTCAGGGCCAAGTTCGTTGGCCCCAAGCAGGTGCCTCGTCAGCAGAGTCGAGCCCCCGATTCCGCTGGTTGTGGACCAGTCGCTATTAGCAACTTCAAGCACCACGGCCGAGGTGTCGCCGGTCGGGTGCGCCAGGTCCGCAAGGGCGGCCACCGTTGCCCGGACTGCGTCCGTGAAATAGGCCATGTTGAAGCGTGCGACGGTGTCGTTGGTCTTGTGGTAGTAGGGGTTCATATCGGAGGTATAATCCTCCGTTGCGTCAACGGCGGGGTAGTTCTGATTCCAAAACGAGCGGTGATCGCTGTTGTTGATCGAGTCCGCTTTGACGACCGGTGCGAGGTTGGTCAGGCCGTAGGTGGCGACGGCGTTGGTGAATGCCGCGGCGATTGCCAGGTCATTGCTGTAGCCGGGATTGGTCGTCACGCGCGTGTGCAACTGGAAGGTTGGCGGGGCCGAGCCATTCCAGGCAATCATGTCCAGGTTCAGAACGGCCACGATGTTGGCATTGGTGCTGCGCGCGGCCGCGGCGTAACTGGCGCTGCCCAGAGTGCCTTGCTCTTCGCCGGTAAAGAGCACGAAACGGATCGTGCGTTCAAAACTGTATTGGGAGAAAACACCAGCCGCCGTCAACACCGCGGCGCAGCCGCTGGCGTTGTCGTCGGCTCCGGGGGCAGCGGTGCCCGCCGGCATACTGTCCAGGTGCGCGGTGACCAGGATGATCTCATTGGAGAGCGCCCCGCCGGGGAGGGTCGCCCAGAGGTTACGGTTTGTGTAGCTGGTGGTGGTCCAACGATGGTAAGCGGGTTGCAGCCCAAGCGCCTCGAACCGGGCAAACGCGGTCTCGAGCGCGTTGGTCAGCGTCACCGAGCCGTATTTCGTATGACGTGATGTAATATGCCGAGGTGTCCCCCCGGCCAGCACCGGTTGCACGCCGCTCAGGCGCGCGACCATGGTGTAAAGGTTGGTGGGCTGAATGGTGGCAATCATCGCGGCGATCCGTGAATCAGGTGCTGACTTTTTAGAAGACCGGCCTTTGCCGAAGGTGGGCGCCATGGCGACAGGCCACTCAATCGGCTCGCGCGTTAACCGCTGCAGCCCGAGCCCCGCCTGCGCCAGTTGCTCGCCTTGTTCGGCACTGGCGCACAACAGCCAATGTATCCCGTCCTCGTAAAGGAGTTCGCACGCGTCCGCTGCCCTTGCACGGTCGCCCGCTCGCAACTCCGTAACCAGCAAGCACTCCTCGGAGGCCACGTTGCGCGCCAGCAGGCGCCACATCTTACCCGTCTGGTTCAGCTCTGCTTCCGTGGCAAACACCAGGGCGTAGTCCCGTCCGTCAAGGTCCTGGAGCACCGCATGCACCGGCAGCCCCAACGGAGGATGGAACGAGGCGATCTCGACGCGGGCGAGTACCTGGCAGTCAGCCGGCGCCGCGAGGGAGTGTGAGACAGCAATGGTTAGCAGGCACAGGCATAGGGAGGATAGCGTCTTCATCGGTATTATTGTGCCGCCGGGACATTCGGGCCCCGGCTGGTGATGCCAGCCTGCTCCGGCCGGGGCAGAAAGCAAGCTTTTGGTTTGCCGCAAACAGAGGGAAAGAAGAACTGGCCTGCAGCCCGGTTCAAAACGGCAGGACTTTGACCGGCGGAGTGCCCAGTCAGTCCAATTCCCGAAACCGGGAGCGCGTTTGGCCAAAGGCCTTCCTTGACGCGCACGGGGCGGCTTGGCAGGATGCAGCCATGATAAGCGGAACCAACAACCCGTTCTGCCTCAGCCCCGCAGCGTTGAAGAACCGTGGCGCGCGCCAATAGAACGCTGTATTCGGTGATAAGCTAGTGACCAAAGGAACTCCATGAAAATGACGAGGCACAATATTGGCTGGGCGAAGCTGGCGCTTGCCGTTGGCCTGCTGCTCAGCGCGATGGCCGCCAGTGCGGCTCCGCCGCGTCTCACGCCCTTGGTGCGAGGCCAATGGCCCAGCTACGCGCGAGGCGCGGCTGGCGATGTCAAGGTGGCAGGCAATTACGCCTATCTGGCTCTCGGCGCCAACGGGTTGACGGTGATTGACGTGAGCAATCCGGCCAATTGCGTCCGGGTGAGCGGGTATGACACCAGCGGGCAGGCGCTCGGCATCGCGGTGGCGGGCAACTATGTTTATGTGGCGGATGGGGAGGTGGGGCTGCAGATCATTGATGTGAGCAATCCGGCTAATCCGGTGCTGCGCGGCGGGTATAACACCAGCGGCCAGGCGCGGGGCGTGGCCGTATCGGGCAGCGTCGCCTACGTCGCGGATGGCACTGCGGGGCTGCAGGTTATTGACGTGAGCAATCCAGACAGCCCGGCGTGGCTGGGCGATTATGACACCAGCGGGTATGCGAGCGGCGTGGCCGTGTCGGGCCCTAACGTCTACGTGGCCGATGGACCTGCGGGGCTGCAAGTCATTAACATAAGCAATCCGGCCGATCCGGCGTGGTCAGGGGGCTATAATACCAGCGGGTATGCGAATGGCGTGGCCGTGTCGGGCGCCATCGCCTACGTGGCGGATGGCGAGACGGGACTTGAGATCATTGGCGTGAGCAACCCCGCCAGCCCGGCATGGTTGGGCAACTACTACACGTGGGGAAATGCGAATAGCGTGGCGGTGTCGGGCAGCGTTGCCTATGTGGCGGATAGCTTCACCGGGCTGCAAGTCGTTAACGTGAGCGACCCGGAGGACCCTGCGCTCTTGAGCATTGTTGATACCGGTGGCAATACGGCTGCTGTGGCTGTGTCGGGCGCCATTGCTTACGCGGTAGATGCCGCCGCCGGACTGCAGATCATTAATGCGGGCAACCCAATTAACCCGGTGCGGTTGGGCGGCTTTAATCCCGGTGGAACGGCGCTTGGCGTGGCGGTCTCGGGCAGCGTCGCCTGTGTCGCGGATGGCCCGGCCGGGCTGCAGATTATTGACGTGAGCAATCCCATCAACCCGCTGCGGTTGGGCAGCCTTCAAACCAACGGGATAGCGAATGCCGTGGCGGTGTCAGGCTCGGTGGCCTACGTGGCGTATTCTGGCGCCGGGCTGCAGATTATTGACGTGAGCAATCCCGCCAGCCCGGTGTGGCGGAGCGACTATCTCTGTCCGTATGCCAATGGTGTGGCGGTGTCGGGCACCGTCGCTTATGTGGCGGATGGGGCTGTCGGGTTGGAAATCCTCAATGTCAGCAATCCCGCCCTCCCGGTCCGATTGGGCGGCTATTACACCAACCGGATTGCGTGTGGCGTGGCGGTGGCGGGCACGCTGGCCTACGTGGCGTATGCCGATGCCGGGCTGCAAATCATCAACGCAAGCAATCCTGCCTACCCGGTGCGGTTGGGCGGCTACGCCACCAGCGGCACCGCGTATGGCGTGGCGGTTTCAGGCACTGTTGCCTACGTCGCCGATGGCGATGCCGGGCTGCAGATCATCAACGTGAGCAATCCCGCAAACCCAACCCGCCTAGGCGGCTATGACACCAGCGGGTCTGCCTATGCCGTGGCGGTGTCGGGCACTACCGCCTACGTCGCGGACGACGATACCGGCCTGCAAGTGATTGACGTAAGCGATCCTGCCAATCCAACGCGGTTGGGCGGCTATGACACCAGTGGGTCCGCGCGGGGGCTGGCGGTGGCCGGGAACCGCGTTTATGTGGCGGACTGCGAAAAGGGCTTGAGAGTCCTTTGCACACTGCCGAACGTGCAGGTCATGATGCGCGTGGAGGATGGCACGCTGGGCACGCCGTTCACGATTGAGACGGCCACCAACCTGAGTAAGCCGGTCCAGTGGCGGCCGATCTTCACCAACAACCCGGCAGCCCTGCCATTCGAGTTCACGGACTTCGACGTGCGCGGCGCGGAGCAGCCGCGGAAATTCTACCGGGTGCGCCAGCCGTAAGGGCAAGATGCGGATGTCCGGGTTGGGACTCACCTGCGGCCGGCGCGGAGCCGGAGGCGGGCGAAGTCTTCGAGGAACTGGGCGCGGTCACCCTGGGTGTAGCGCTCGGGCAAATAACGCTTATCCGAGCAGGCCAGCACGGCAGCCAGCTCCTGCAAGGCGAGCAGCTCGGGGTCGAGCGGGTCAATAAAGGAATTCACCGCTTCCTCCAAATCCCCGCGCTGCACATCGTCGTCCCGCTTCGCCAGCACCGCCCGTTCCTTGGCGCGGATGAGAATGGACTCCACGTCGCTGCCGGTCAGGGGGCGGGAGCCGAGATTCTGGCGGATATAGGCCAGGATGGGCTTGGCCAGTGAGATCTTTTTGACCTTGGCCACCGTGGTGAACAATTCCAGCACATCGTCCCGGCCCTGAGCCGGGAACAGCGGGATGCAAAGGCCGAAGCGGCCCTGGCGTTTCATGTCAATGGACAGCAGGTCGGGCCGGGAAGTCATCGCCACCCAAAGCTCGCGCCCGCGCAAGGACGAATCCCCGATATGCGCCGCAAAGGCGGCGAAGACGCGCCCGGAGACTCCGCTGTCGCCGTCAGCCTCGCGCGTGCCGAACACCGCGTCGGCCTCGTCCACGACCACGATGACCGGCCCCAGGGCGCGGACGGTCATAAGAATACGGGCTTGCTGGCGCTCGGTGTCGCCCACCCATTTGGAGCGGAACTCGCCCATCTCCATGACCGGCAGGGCGCATTCGCTGGCGAAGCAATCAATGAGGAAGGACTTGCCGACGCCGACGCGGCCCGGGACGAGGACGCCGCGTTCAAGCACATCGGTCTTGCCGTTCTTGATGAGCCAGGCCAACTCGCGCAGCCGCTTCTTGGCAGCGGTGTGCGTGGCGACGAGGTCCAGGCTGACCCCGGCCTTCGGGTCCTTGAAGCGCACCAGGCCCTGGCAGTATTCCTCGATGAGGCGTTTCTTGCTGGTGGTGAGGTGTTCCTGCGTGACACGGATGCCATTGCGGATGGTCCCGGCCAGGAAATGGCGAATGCGCAGCAGGTTCAGCCCCGAGGTGCGGGCCGACAGCTCTTCGGCGGTGAAATCGCTCCAGTCGGGGAAAGGCTTCCCGCCCGCCATCTCCTGGGCCCAGCCGGATTGGAGGAAGCGGAGCCGCTCGTCGGCATCCGGCAACTCGATGCGCACCTGGGCGACGTAGGGATTCTGGAGCAGGTTGGCGCTCAGTTCATCGGCGGCCTCGGTGACCAGCACCACGCCGATGTCCAACCGCGCGAGTTCCGGCGCGGCAGCCCACTTGAGGAACGTGACGAGGTTCATCCGCTCCTCCATGCTCGCGCTGGCTTCCTCGCAGGCCGGGATCAGCTTCTCGGGGAAGTCAATCACCAGGGTGATGCCCCGCCATTTTTCTTTCTCCTCGGCGATGTGCAGGAAGAACCGGCGCAGCAGGGGCGCCAGGTGCAGCAGGTCTCGCGGCAGGCCGGAGGCGTGGAAGCTGGTATTCTCGACGCTGTCATAGACTTCCAGCCACTCGAAGAAGCGCTTCTGCATGTCGGCGGAGCCGAAGGTCAAGCCATCGCTGATGTCGTAGAACAGGAGGCAGGCGCGCTCCGGGAACAGGCGGCGCACCAGAAAGGTCTTAAGCGGCACATAGTTGACCCTTCCGCCGTCCTGGATAGGAAAGAGGTCGAAGATGTTGCCGTGCAGGATGAACAGCGAATAGGTGCCGCCATTCCAGCGGCGCGCCATTTCCAGCGCCCACCCTTTCAGGGGAAGGCGGTTTGGGGTCGCGGTGGGAGGTGGAGTGGGGGCGATGGGTGCAGGTTTCATGGGACTCTTAGGGCAGTCCGGAATCCGAGGCCCGAAGGCGCAGCCACCCCGGCAAGATCGCGGTCAACAGGCTTGGGCTCCATTCGGTCTTCGGATTTCGGCCTTCGGATTTCCTCATCGCTGCTTTTGGCGCGCAGGATAGCTTTTCTTGAACGGCACACCCTCGATGATCGGCGGCGGCCCCGCAGCAGCCACGGGGGCTGCCGTGGGCACGGGCGTGAGGGCGGCCTGGTAACCGACGCGGAGTTCCGTCGAGGGCATGTCACCGACGAGGTCCTTAAACTCATCCATCTCGGAGAGCCACTTGTTGGTCTGGTCGAGATGTTCGACGGTGGCGTCAATGCGGGCGGTGAGAGCCTCTGCATTCTTGGCGGCAACGGCGTCGGCGCGGATAAGCTTGATCTGCTGATCGAGGCGTTCCTGTTCGGAGACGACCAGGGCCAGGTTGGCCTCGGCCTGCTCGGTGCGTTGCTGGCGTTTCCGCAATACTTCCAACCGCTCCAGGCGCGAGCTCAGGTAGCGCTGTTTGGTATCCAGCGCGGCGGGGCTGCCCTTGGCTTTCAGGGCCTCGACTTCGGCATTGAGGCGGGTGGCCTCGGCGTCGGCGTCCTTCAACAGGGCCGGCACGTTCTCGCTCCGCTCGGTCTCCAGAAACTGCTCCAGCGATTGCTGGATGCTCAACAGGCGCAGGTAGGTCCACATCAGTTCGTCCAGCTTCCGCAGACGCGGGTCGGTGGCGGGATTGGCGGAAGCCAACAGGTTGTCCGCGCTGGCGCTCTCGATATCCTGGCAAACGGCGGCCAGGCGATTGTAGTATTCGCGGCGCGCGGGCGAAAGCGAGGCAATGAGGGCGTCGCGGCGTTGAATAAAGGCGGCCACCTTTTGCATCTCCGCCGCCCGTTTGGCGGCCTCGCGGCGGCGGTCCACCCAGCGGCGGAAGAACGGCAGGTCGGGGAGATAAATCCAGCCCAGTGTGTAGCAGGTCGCGCCGGCGATCAGCGGCAGGATCATCCCGCTCATAAAACCCACTCCCAGCGTGAGCACTCCCAGCGTCGCGTGCTGCGGGCTCTTCAAAAACTCCCGATGGTAATTGGGCGCTTGCTCGTCCATGCGGTTCTACGCGGCCAGTCTAGAACATGCCAGCACTCTGGGACATACAAAAGTTCCGCGATCACCCCTTCGCCAATGCCGCGGGGGAATCCTCTTCGAGTCGCCGCAGCAGTCCCTGGCAGAAGTTGATGAACCACGGCTTGCGCCGGCTCTCCTCGGGGGGCTCGGCCGGACGAGGCACCTTAATGACCTCAAGCAACCGCCCCGGGTTGGGCGCCATCAAAAACACCCGGTCGCCCAGGTACACCGCCTCCTCTACTGAGTGCGTCACCAGGAACACCGTGCTCTGCTGCTCCTTCCATAGCTGGATCAGCAATTCCTGCATCCGCAGGCGGATGCGCGGGTCCAGGGCGCCAAACGGCTCGTCCATGAGCAGGATGCGCGGCTGCAGGATGAGCGTGGCGGCTATGGCCACCCGCTGCTGCATGCCGCCGGAAAGCTCGAAAGGGAACTTCTTCTCCGAACCTTCCAAACCGACCTTTTTCACCCACTCCGCCGCCCGGTCCAGGCGCTCGGACCGCGCGATGCCACGCAACTTCAGACCGAAGGCGACATTCTCGAGCACATGCAGATGCGGCAAAAGCGAGTATTTCTGGTCCACCAGGCCCCGATCCGGCCCCGGCTCCGTGACCGGTTTACCCATCACCGTCACCTCGCCGCTGGTCGGCGGGAAATGCGGCTTCAAGCCGGCGAGGATCCGCAGCACGGTGGATTTCCCGCAGCCGGAAGGGCCTACAATGGTGATCAACTCACCGGCATGAGGCAGGTCTGCGATCGAGAAGTTGACGTCCTCCAAGGCGACCTTGGCCCCGGCGCCGTCGCCGAAGCTCTTGCTGACCTGTTTGAAACTCACGACGTCCGGGCGCTCCTGCAGCCCCGGTTCAGATGGAGCCGCGGGCGGACCCTCAGGATGGTTGCGCTTCTCGTCCCGGGGCGGGGCACTTTCGCTGGGATGACTGTCGTCCGGCATAGTTTACTTGGTTGTCTTGCGGTAGGGGAAAAGCAGTTCGCCGCCCAGGCGCCATAGCTGGTCGCACGCCAACGCGATCAGCACGATGACGATGATCACGGCGAAGATCGCCGCCGTCTGGCTCCGCCGCTCCGACACGCCGATCAATGCGCCCAGCCCGTACTCGGGCCGCACATAAACCTCCGCCATGATGATCCAGCCCCAGCCCACCCCATAAACGCCGCGCAGATGGTCCCAGATGTTGGCCTGCGCGACCGGAAACAGCACATGCCGCACAAGCTGCCATTGCGAAGCGCCCTTGGTGACCGCCACGTCCAGGAACGCCATCGGCACGTCCGCGATGTCCTTGATCACCAGCGGTAGCAGCGCCACAAAGCAGCCGATGAAAAGGAACCCGATCTTCTGGGTCTCCCCCGTGCCGAACCACGTCAGGCTCAGCGGGATGAAAACAACAATCGGCACATAAGCCCCTGCCAGAGCAAGCGGGCGGAAAAAAGCCGCAATGGGGCGGAACGTGGCCATGTAAATTCCAAGCGGCACCGCCACGATGGCCGCCAGCGCAAAACCGGCCGTCACCCGCAGCCAGGAGGTTACAGCGCTGCGCACCAGGCCTTGCTCAAGGTGCAACGGCTTGAATGAACTCAACACCTCCATCGGGCTGGGCAGAATCAGCGGTTGGACCATGCGCTCGCCCATCAGGCCGCGCGTCAAAAACCACCACACCCCCAGCACCACGGCCACAAACAGCGCCGTTAACCCCAGCGCCCGGGAGTAATCTGTCTCCGTCCGGACCCGGAGCCGGGCCAGCCGCACCACCAGCGTGAGCAGCGTAACGAAAATCAGGGCAAAGATCAGAAAGCCAAGCATGTGAAGCTAAGTGAGTTGCACAGTTTAATTGCGTTCGATTCGTTGCCCCGATTCCGCGACAGCTCTCCCCGCGGCCCACTACCGCCCCCCCGGCACCGGGAGATTGTCCCCGTCTCGGGGCAGCAAAACCAGGCCCGCCCGGTCTATGAGCCGGATTCGAGCGGGAAAACCTTCACCTCGACGCGCCGGTTCTTCTTGTTGTGATCCGCGTTGCTGGGATCCGTACAGCCAGGCAGCGGATTGTCCCACCCGTTGCCAACCACCTTGAACTTGTTCGGGTCGAACTGGTACTTGTCCATGATGGCCTTGCGCACGGCGTCGGCGCGGTCGTAAGAGAGCTGGCGGACGAGATCGGTGGGCACGATGCCCTTGCGGCTGGCATCGGTGTTGCCCTCGATGATGATGTATGCGTTGCCGAATCGGCCGGCGAGCTTGCCAATCTCCTCCAGCGTCGCCGGGATGGTCGTGTCATACTCCGGGTTGAGCACCGACTTGTTGGGCTCGAACGAGATTAGGACGGCCTTGGTCAGAATCTGGCCGGCGCCCGCCTCGGCGCTCATCTTCATCAGCGCATCGGGCTTGAAGGTCGGCTGCGAAAGATCGCGCACGTCCTTGTATTCCTCGGACATGGCGGCCAGAACGTTGGCCGCCTTGACCTTGGCCGCCGGCACCGAGGTGCTGATGGTGCCGAGAGACTTATAGATGAGGGAGGCGCTGTTCCAGACGACTTCGAAGTTCGCCGGATTGAACGGGTCGAGGAAGAACTTCGCATTCTCGCGGTAGTTGGTCAGGTGAGCGTCACCTTCCGTGATGCCGCCATCTTTGCCGACCATGCCCGTGCAGTCCTCCACCGGCAGGCTGAACGCGGTCGCCAGGGCCTGGGCCGCCCTGGCGGGATCTTTGCGCACCATGTCCATGCCTTCGAAAATGCCCCGCACCAGGCCCGAGACGATTTCCGGGTGGTCGCGGTAGAAGTCATTGCGCACGGCCCACACGTCGGCGATCAGGTGGTTCGCGGTGCCCGTCGTCACCACGAGGCGCGAGCCCTTCAGCTTGTCCGTCACCGTGTAGATGTCCGGCGCCCAGCCCACGAACGCATCGAAGGTCGGGTCCTGCACGAAAATCTTCGCCGCCGAAGGCGCGTCGGCCGACCACTTGAAATCAATGTCTCCCGGATCAATGCCCGCATCAATCAGCAGCGACATGATCAGGTAATGGCTGGGCGAATTCTGAGCGAGCACCACCTTCCGGCGCTTGCCATCCGTGATACGGAAGTCGTTGATGCTCCGGATTTCGCCCCGGGCCACAATCCCATCGCCCCCGGCCGAGAAGTCAATCTGCTGGCACACCACCGGCACGGTGCGCGAGTCCTTCACCAGTTCCGGCGCAAACAGCGCGATCATGTCCAGCGTGCCCCAGAGGATGTGGCTTTGGCCGCTGGCGAACAGGTCGCGCGCCTTGACTGGGTCGTCCACAATGGTCAGGCGCACATAGAAGCCGTGCTTCTTCGCGAAGACGCTTTGGTCATTCGGCTCCATGCCGGCGTTGGCCATGATGATGGGCGCCCAGCCGGGCCAGACATTGATGGGGAACTCGACCACCACCTTGCCGTCTTTCATGTCCGTCTTGTAGTCGCTGACGCCGCTCACGGCGGGAATGCCCGAGCGCTCCACCAGCGTGGCGATGTTGGTGCCCGCCAGCAGGGGGATGTCCGCCGGAACGGCTTTGGTCTTGGCGATTTCCTCCTTCACCCGGGCCACATCCACCGAAACATTCTGCGATTTGCTGTGGGGCGCGATCTTGTCCCACCAGCGATATATCCCGAAGCCGACCACGGCCAGGAGGATGATAGTCAAAACAATCTTTCCACGTGCTGTCATACGATTTCTCCTTAAAGGTTCATTACTTGGGACTCCAAACTTCAGACTTCAGGTTCTATAGACGGTTTCTCACTGCTCAGGAATCTTCTGCCGTTCCGGTTGGGCGGCAGGGGTCTTGGCCGCCGCCGCGGCTTCCGGCTGCACCATGCCCATCTTCTTTTTGTATTCCTGAAACAGCGCCGCCCCGCGGAGCTTGCGGGCTTCTTGCTGGCGCGCGATGCCCGAGCCCATTTCCTTGGCCAGGTCGAGCGTCGCGCGCATCTGGCCCTCGCCGGCGGCGGCGGACTGCCGGAGCTGCTGCATGGACTGGCCCATCTCGCCGCCCATCATGCCCTGCAATTCGGTGATCGAGCTCTTCATCATGCCGGCCAGGCTCTCCAGCGAGCGCCCGATGGCCACCTTGGCTTTCACCGCCTCGAACTCGCGCTGGAACTTCTGAATCTCCCGCAGGCTCTCGGCGATGATCTCCGTGTTCTGCTTGTAAAGCTGTTCCAGGTTGTCGGCTTGCGCCTTATTATCGTTCAGGTCGGCCTCCAGCGCGGCCAGCTCCTCGGCGTAATGCGCGCCGTTGGCGTCGTCATTGGCCGCCGCAGCCGCTTGCAGCAGGCTTTGCAGCTCCTGGCGCTGGCGCTCCTGCTTCTTGATTTGGTCCTTCAGCAGCGAAATCTGACCGGCCAGTTGGCCGTTGGCGTAATGCGCCTTGTCGGCCTTGGCTTTCGAGTCCCGGATGCCGCGCTCGACCACCGCCTGGTTAATGGCGTCGGTTTCCGTCGCCTTCTCGGCCATCAGGCCCATCCAGATAAACAACCGTTTGATCGCTCTGAACATAAGGATTCCTTTCTCTTGCTTGCGGGTTATTGCTTCTTCACCGGCTCCTCCTCTTCGAGGAGAATCTTGCGCTGGAGCACAAACTCCAGTTGCGTGTTAAGCTGCTTTTCATCCGACGCGCTCACCACGGTCGCGCCGAGCTTCTTCACCGCGCCAAAGACCTTGGCATCCACATCGAATGCCACAAAATGGACCGACAGACCCGTCTGCTTCTCCCGCGCCTGCTCCTGGAGCCGCGGCAATACCGCCGCCGGCGTCGGCCCGGCCGTGTTCTCGCCGTCCGTGATAATCAGCACGTGCTTGCGGGAGAGCGGGGAATCCATCAGCGTCCGGGCGGCGGCGCTCAAGGCGTTGCCCAACGGCGTGTTGCCGGTCGGGCGCGTGAAAGTCCGCGCAAACTGCTCCAGCGCCTTCGCGTCAAAAGGCCCGAACGGAACAGCCATCCGCGCGCCGTCTCCGCTGAACACGAACAGACCGGCCTGGATGGTCCGCGGTCCGCCGGTCGCATCGTTAGTGGCAAAGGCCTGAATCTGCTTCGCCACCGCCACCAGGGCGCGGTTGGCAATAATGTACTTCGCCGAGGCCTTGCCGGCGCGGTCACGCACCGCGTCGCGCATGCTGCCGGAGGTGTCGTAGACGATGGCCAGCGCAACGCCGTCCGACTCGGCGGCGCGACAACTGGCGCCCTGCTCCAGCACAACCAGGGCCGTCATAACAGCGAGCGATACAATGATCTTCATTCTTAACCTGAGCCTTTCTCCCACTGCTAACCGCGCGCAACACTTCACGGTTAGCAACTACCGAAAGCAGTGTCAACACAATCGCCCATTGTTCCCTGCGTTGCATCTATAAAAGCACCGCGCGTTTGTAACCCCCAAGCCTCGGCCAACTTGCTGAGAGAACGCGGTCAACCGAAACACCACCCCGGCAACCGGCTCGCAACATGCCCGCGGCAGGCTGCGCGCAGGTCCTGAAGCGTCAAGGCGGGCGGGCCGGCCTGTGTCCCGCAGGCGAAGAACCACCGGGCCGATCGCGACCGGCAACGCGGGTCCTGCCCGAGGCCGCTTCAGGCTGCTCCACCCAACTGGAGCCGGCGATCTGTGTCCAGCATGGCCGTCAGGTTCGGCCACTCCTGCTCATTCATCTCGTTGAATGCGTGCAGATAGACCGCGACGGTTTCCGGCGGGTGCTTGGCCAGCAGGGCCTCGACGGCGGACTTGAGCTTCGCGTCGTCCATCGCCGGAGGCAACTCTTCCACCACGCCATCCTCGTGCTTGACGGCCAGTGCGTCCAGGAAGTCGGTCAGCATGGCTTTGTGCTTCTTCAAGAGCCAGGCGCGGATGAGACCATTGGTAACCGCGTCGAGCGCCGGGCGGGCCAAAGTGGCGAGCATGGCGGCATGGCGCTGGGGTTTGGGCTGGCGCTCGAAATAGACCGGCCTCAGCTTGCGTGCTTCAGCGACGGCGCTCAGGGTGGCCCGGTAAATGGGTTTATCGTTCTCGTAGGTGTGCGTGAGGATTTCCATCGCCAGCGAGGGTGACATGAAACCGAGCAGTTCGTGGGCGGTGAGCATGAATGAGGGAGGTTTAAAGTGAGTTAAACGGGCTGCAGCGCGACTCGGGTTTACTGATTCAGTTCTGGCATTGCGGACGTTTGGCCTCGCCAACCGTCGTTACCGAAATCCTATGCTCGCGGGCGAGGCGTTCGCAAGACTCTTGTTCCAGGAGCAGCGAGCGCCCCGCCTCGAAAGCAAGCACGGCGATTCGAGCCGCGGCGCACGTTTCGAGGGTCTGCGGGCCGAGGCAGGGAATATCAAACCGGAAATCGTGCCGCTCCTTGGCCACTTTCACGGCCACCGCCCCGCCGGTGGTCCCGGCCAACTGGCCGCCGCGGGCCAGGCACTTGTCGGTGCCCTCGAAGGCTTCGACGGCCAGCACGGTCCCTTCTTTCACCAGGACCGTCTGGCCGATCTCCAAACGCGACACTTCCTTGGCGATGCGAAAGCCGAACTCGACGTCCGCGCGCTGCGCGTCGGACAGCCTCGGCCCGAGCTGGAAGCCGACGCCCGGCATCAGCGGCGCGAGCCACGGCGTCGCTTCGATCAGCTCGACCCCGTCTCGTTTGAGCTCCTCGGCAATGGCGCCGAAGATGGTGTGGGCGTTCCTCTCGCGCAACCGCAGCAGCAGGCCCATGGCGCGGAGGTCGGGGCGGAGGTCAAAGAGGTTCCTGGGAGAAATCTGGCCAGCCATCACGCACTGCTTGACGCCACGCGCCGTGAAGGCGGCGATCATCCTGGAAAGCTGGCCGACTCTGAGCCACACAATCTCGTCCACCAGCGAGGCCAACGCCGGATCAGTCTCACCTTCAACCGCAACGGCGACAAGGCGCTTTACTCCCTGGCGGCGGGCTTCCCGGGCGAGAAGCAGCGGCAGTGAACGATTGCCGGCGATGATGCCCAGAGTATCCGGAGTGCGGGTCATGGAGGTCCTGCGCGATCAGGGGCCGGAATCGGCGCTGCTTCCGTTCCGATCAAAGCAGCCGCCTCCCGCCAACACTGGTTGCGGGCGCAACCACACCGCCTGGCCCTCGCCAGGGGGCGATGCTCTATTCTCTCGCGCATCCCCCTAGTTAAGAGCAAACCCGGCTGTCTGTAAATCCGGATACCGCGATGACTGTGGCTTGCCCGCTTTGTCCCCAGCCGGGGGTTTCGGCGGCGCGGGCGACAAGCGGGTAATCTCGGCCTGGTACTTCTCGGCGTCCTCCTTCTTGTCCAGTTTCAGGGCCAGCGGCAGCAGCTTCCTGTAGATGGCGAGCTTGTCCGGGTAGTTCGGAAAGTCCTGCAGCAGCCTCTGGTAATCTTCGTAGGCTTCCGGCGCGCGATCCAGCGCGACCAGCCGTTCGCCGAGCGTGAGCAGGAGCCGGACTTTCTGCTGCGGCGAAGGGGCAAGCTGCAGCGCCTGGCGATAGGCATGGACGGCGGAGGCGGGCTTGCCCTGCGCGGTGTACAAGTCGCCGAGCTTCTCCGTCAGCACGGCGCTTTGTCGCGTCGTTTCAACCTGCTCCAGCAGAGCCACAACGTCCCGCATCGCCTTGCCGACTGCCAGGTTGAGATCGGCCAGGCGCAACCAGGACCATTCGACCAGCTTGCTCCCGCGCGACTGAAGGTCCCGATGCCGGCGGTCCGGATCCATCGCAAAGGGCTGGTAAAGGGGATCGCCCACCACGGTCGTTTGCCATGACAGAACGGATTGCCCCGCATAGGCGGCCTCGCCGAAGGTAAATCCGTGGTAGATCAGGCGCGCGGTGAAAACCGCCAGATCGGGCGTGCCGGAAAGGTAGGGCTCAACGACCGATCCCATGGTGATAGTCACGCCCTTGGCCAGCAGCGGGCCGGCCCAGTGTCGGTTGGGGGCGCGCAACGTCGCCGCGCTGGTTGAATGCAGATGGTAAGCGAACGCCCCGGGCATGAACTCCACCTCAGGCTGCGCGAACGGTCCCGAGACGTGCTCGTCGTACCAGCCGAGGTAGAACGCGATCTGGCTCATGGGAAAGCCGGCGGAAAAGGTGCGGGCATTCTCATCCACCTCTGTTTCAAAGCCCAGCCGCTTGCAGATCTCCGATGCCCCGCGAATCCAGTCGTCGCCGCTCTTGTATCCGGGATCGGTCGTGTTGCGCACGTCAAAGTAGGCGCGGCCCCAGAGACCATCCGCTTCGGCCTGGAGCGCTTTGTCCACCAAGCCCCGCGCGATGGCGGGCGTGGGCCCATCAAGCCGCGCGACCAGCAACACGCCGTTGGTGGGGTGCAGCATCGCGGCGTTGGTCGCCGTATAGACCGGGTTCCTCAACGGCCCGAACAGCGGCGGCTTCTCTTCTCCCAGCGGCAACCAGGCCAGCTCATTGTCCACCGCGGCCTCATCGCGGCGCAATTCCGGCCGCAGGCCCGGCATAACATCCTCCTTGAGAAGCGGGTCGCGCTGGATGCGCAGCGGAACACCGTAGCAGAGCACGGCATAACGGATTCGGGAAGCGACCGGCTTCCATTCCACACGCCCGGCCTGATTGGTCGTCGCGCTGATAATGCGCGGGCCGATCTCCCAGAGCTTCTGCTCCTTCAACTTCTGCGCCAGCGGCTCCGCCAGCGCGCTGCGATATTCTGCCCGGGACATGTCCTCGTTGGTGGACATTGGAAAGCCGTAAACCTGGCCGGCCGGCACATGGCGCTTCTCAGCGTAGTAGTCGGCCACACCCTTGGATTCCGGCACGCGGGTGTTATACACAATGATTACCTCGTCACCCGGACCCGCCGCGCGCGCCGCCCACGCGCCGCTGCACGCCAGAATCCCCAGCCATGCCAATAGTCTATTCACGTTCAACTCTAACTTGGACACCTGCGCGCCGGATCGGTTCAAGCTCCGCAACGTGCCGCTCTCCACCTATAACGCTCCACACTCCACCCGCAATCCATCATACGCCAGCGATACTCCCGGCGGAAGCCCCGCCTGCGCCGCGTCGTGGTCGTAGTCATGCGTCAAATGCGTAAAGTAAGTCCGGCCCGCAGCGATGCGCCGCGCCGCGGTCAAAGCTTCATCCAGGCACATGTGCGTCAGGTGCGGCCTGGGCCGGAGCGCGTCCAGCACCGCTACTTCCACGCCGCGAACCCGCTCGACGGCTTCCGCCGGCACTTCCTTGCAGTCGCTCAGATAGGCCAGGCGCTTCCGCCCCTCCTGAACGAAGAGATAGCCACACGTTGTCGTCCTCCCATGCGGCAGGGGCAGTGGCGTCACCTCCAGGTCCCCGAGGGTGAAGGGGCCGTTTATGACGTGGGGTTCGGGAATGAAGTAGCCCTTGGGCAGCGGCTCATTCTGGAACGCGTAGCAAAAGACTCGCTTCAAATCGTTCATCGTCGCTTCGCTCGCATAGATCGGCAGCGCCTTGCCGCCGCGCAGGTCGCAAAAGCGGCGGCAGTCATCCAGCCCCATGATATGATCGGCATGGGAGTGCGTGAAGATCACGGCATCCAGCCAGGCAACCTTCTCCCGCAACATCTGGATGCGGAACTCCGGCGTGGTATCAATCACCAGCTTCGTCCGCTCCGTCGCCACATAGATCGAGGGCCGCGTGCGGTGGTTCTTCGGATTGGCGAGAAAGGCGGCCGGATACTCCTTGCCAATGACCGGCACGCCCTGCGAAGTGCCCGTGCCCAGAAAGATGAATGTAAACGACATTGCAGCCCTCACCTTAACCAAGGCATTCCTCGACCGCAACCAGGCGCGGCAGCCAGCCGGCCTGCTCCCCGCCGCGCTCGCATCGGCGCCCCACTTTTCCTTTGCCCACTGGCTGCGTAACCGCCAAATTCACACGCGTAACTGCGACATGCTGACGACTCTGCGAATCAAGAATCTAGCCCTCGTCACCGACCTGACGCTGGAGTTGCAGCCCGGCTACAACGTCATCACCGGCGAGACCGGCGCCGGCAAGTCCATCCTCATCGGGGCGCTGAACCTGGCCCTGGGCGAGCGCGCCGACCGCACCCTCATCCGCAGCGGCAGCGATAGTTGCTCGGTCGAGGCGGTCTTCGACGTCGCCCGCCTCGAAGCCCCCCTGCCCTCCTTCCTCGAGGAAAACGGGCTGGAACCTTGCGCAGACCACCAGCTCCTCCTGAAACGCGCCTTCACCAGCGCCGGCGCCAACCGCCAGTTCATCAACGGCTCGCCCACCACCCTGGCCGTCCTCGCCACCCTGGGCGAATGGCTCGTGGACATCCACGGCCCGCACGAACACCAGTCCCTCCTCCACCCCGCCCGCCAGCTCGCCATCCTGGACGCCTTTGGCGGCCTGGACCGCGAGCGCGGCTCCTTTGCCGAACTCGTCCGACGTCGCGCCGCCCTCGAAGCCGAGAAGGCCGCGCTGATCGTGGACGAAAGGACTTATGCCCAGCAGCTCGATCTGCTCCGATTCCAGACCGACGAGATCACCGCCGCCCACCTCCAACCCGAAGAAGAAGCGCAAGTCGAGAAGGACTATCGCCGGGCCAGCAATGCCGCCAAACTCGTGCAGCTCAGCCAGGCCGCGCTGGATCTGCTCGGCGAGAACGAAACCTGTCTCCTGACCCAGGCTGGCCTCATTGGCCGCACTTTGCAGGAGCTGCAGCGGATGGACCCTTCAGCGGCCCCGCTGGCGACCCTGCACGAGCAAGCCGCCGCCGCGCTGCGCGAGTTGCAGGCGGAGCTGTCCCGTTACGCCGGCAAGGCCGACATTGACCCCGCATCCCTGCAGCAGCTTGAAGAGCGCCTCAACCTCCTCCACTCGCTCAAACGCAAGTACGGCGCGAACCTGGCCGAAGTGATCTCCTTCGGCGCCGAAGCCCGGCGCAAGCTGCAAAGCCTGGAGCAGCGCAACGCTGAGCTGGGCCGCATCAACGCCGAACTCCAAAGGCTGGAAACCGAACTGTGGCGCGCCGGCCAGGCCCTCTCCGCCAAACGCCGCAAGGTCATCCCCCAGCTCACCAAAGCCGCCAGCAGCCAGCTCGCGGATCTGGGTTTCAAGCAGAGCCGCCTCGACATAGCCCTTGCCACCCTCGACCAGGCCGCCTTCACCCACCACGCAAACCGCACCACGCTCCAGGGCCTCGACACCATCGAGTTCCAGTTCGCCCCCAACCCCGGCGAGCCCTCGCGCCCTCTCCGCGCCATCGCTTCCTCAGGCGAACTTGCCCGGGTCATGCTCGCCCTTAAGACCGTCCTCGCTGCCGAAGACCAGATTCCCGTCCTGGTGTTCGATGAGGTGGACGCCAACATTGGCGGCGAGACCGCCAACGCCGTGGGCCAGAAGATGCAGCAGATTGCCCGGAAGCGGCAGGTCCTGTGCATTACCCACCTTCCCCAGGTCGCCGCCCCGGCCTTCGCCCACTACGTGGCCACGAAACAGGTAAGGGACAACCGCACCATCTCCGAAATCACCCGGCTCGACCCCAAAGCCCGCGTAACCGAGCTGGCCCGCATGTTCGGCGGCCAGACCGACGCCGCCCGCAAACACGCCGAAGCCCTGCTCAAAAAATGACCCACCGGGTTGACGCCGGCGCGATTGACGACGAATATCTGGGATGGTATCAGAAGCACAGCAATGCCGCGCAAGATACGCCAGTTGGTTGCGGACCTGGAGAAAGCCGGATTCGTCTTGGCCTCTGGCGGCAAAGGATCGCATCGCAAATTCCGCCATCCCAGACTTGCCGGCGCGGTCATCCTGAGCGGGAATAGTGGCGACGACGCGCATCACTACCAGGAGAAACAAATTCGCAACGCAATCCGCGAGGCGACGCAATGAAAGCCGAAGACCAATACTTGAAGTTCGTGCGCTGGAGCGACGACGACGGCCTTTATGTGGGCTTTTGTCCTGACCTCTTCCCTTGGGGCGGGATCTGTCACGGAGAAACCGAGGAGCAGGCCTACGCCCAGTTGTGCGCGCTGGTCCGCGAAGAAGTCCAAGCCTTGCGTTCCAGCGGCAAGGACCTTCCCTCGCCCGGCACACGACCCATGCGAGATGCCATGCCGGCCTGAACCGAACGGGCCGCCTCCTTGATTTCTCTCCGCCAGTGACCAGCTTCCCGCCTCGCTGTCCCAACCACCTTGCTCCCGTGATTTACGACGCGTCTCTGGACGACCTGCTGCAGAAGGTCTGGGACGGGCAGCGCATCGGCCCGTCCGAGGCGCTGCGGCTTTATCACCTGCCGCTGGAAGAACTCGGCGCACTGGCTGACCGTCGGCGCCAAATCGCCCGGGCGGCGGCCTACGACGGCCGCGGCAACCAGATCGTCACCTACATCATTGACCGCAATATCAACTACACCAACGTCTGCGATGTGAGCTGCGCGTTCTGCGCGTTCTACCGCACGGAACGGGATGCCGACGCCTACGTCATCACCCTCGATGAGCTGGACCGCAAGATCGAGGAAACGGTCGCCCTGGGCGGGACGCAGATCCTGCTGCAGGGCGGCAACCACCCCGCGCTGGCCAAGCAGTGGTACCTGGACCTGCTCGCCCACCTGAAGTGCAAGTTTCCCCAGGTCAACATCCACGGCTTCAGCCCGAGCGAGTTTGTCCATTTCCGGAAGGTGTTCGGCGAGCCGCTCGAACAGATCATCGCCGACTTCAAAGCAGCCGGCCTGGGCTCGCTGCCGGGCGGCGGCGGCGAAATCCTCGTGGACCGCGTGCGCCGGCAGGTCTCCCCGCGCAAGGCGATGACCGATGACTGGCTGGAGGTGATGGATATCGCCCACCGGCTTGGGTTGAACTCGTCGGCTACGATGATGTTCGGCCACGTCGAAACGGTCGAGGACCGGATCGAGCACCTCGAACGCGTGCGGGCGCAGCAGGACAAGTCCAAAGGCTTTACGGCCTTCATCGGCTGGACCTTCCAGGCGGCTCACACGAGGCTGCGCGCGCCGACGGTCGGCGCGCATGACTACTTGCGCACGCAGGCCCTGGCGCGGATCTACCTCGACAACTTCCCGAGCGTGCAAAGCTCTTGGGTGACGCAAGGCCAGGCCGTTGGCCAGGTCGCGCTCAAGTTTGGCGCCAACGATCTCGGCAGCATTATGATCGAGGAAAACGTGGTCTCGCAGGCCGGCACGTCCTTCCGCATGGCCGTCGCGGACATGCGCCGGCTCATCTCTGACCTCGGCTACGAACCGCACCAGCGCGACAATTGGTACCGGCTGCTGAACTGAGATGAGGCTGCGATTGCGCCGCCCCCGGGCGGCTGAGCGGCTCAGTCGGCACGGCGGCGGCTCGAACCGGTGCCGTCTCTTTCACCGGCTGGCGCCGAACACGCTCTCGAGAATAACTTCCTTGGTCTTCCAGAGCAGCGCCATGGTCATGGCCAGGGGCAGGAGAATCAGCACAATCACAAACCACATCCCGCCCCGTTCCATCACGACGCCCACCATCCCCAGCCAAAACGGCAGGACTTGAATCCGGCCGAGACCCAAATACAGCAGCGCCAGCAGAAGAGCCGCCAGGAGCAGGTTCAGGTTGAGCGTCGTGAATTGTCTTGTTTCCAGGCGCAGGGTTTCGTCGGGCAGCATGGCGCCGAGACGCCGCACGACCAGGTTCAGGCTTCCCATAAACACCAGGGCGGACAGGGCCATGAGCATTACCATCGCCAGGAAGAAAGAGTTGTGCGGGATCTTGTTCCACCAGTAGAGGAACGGGCTGAGCCCGAGGTTGATCAGGCTGAACACCTGCGCGCGGTCCAGCGCGGCGCGCCATACGCGCTCCTGCTTCTGAAAATCGCCCAGTTGCCATACGCCGAAAACCAGCAAGGCGGTCGTCACCAGCGGCGGCACAACCCCATACGGTTTCAGCGATTCCGCCCGGGCCGCGTGGACGCACACGACCAGCGTAATTGGCAGGCCCCAGAACAAGGCCGACAGCCCCCGCACCAGCCGACCGAGCGACCGCAACAGTTCGGCGTTGGGTGCGGGTTCAGGCATGCGGGGGCGGACTCGGCAGCTAGAAATTCAGGTACGTATAGTCCTGGAGGCCGCGCTCGTAGTCGTCGAGCAGACGCATGGCCTCGGAGGGCTTCATCCGGTCGGACTTGATGGCCTCGTCAATCTGCGCCTTCATTTGTCGCCCCAGCTCGTGATCGTCGTACTGCACCGACGCAAGACACTGCACAATGGTGCTGCCTTCAATGATCTCCTCGACGTAGTACCCGGCCGGCTCGTCAGGTTCCAGAAAGACGTGCACCTCGTTGGCCCGCCCGAACAGATTGTGCAGGTCCCCCATGATGTCCTGGTAGGCGCCCATGAGGAAGAGGCCCAGGTAGTAAGGTTCGGTCTGGCCGTTGCCATTGGTGTTGAGCGGGTGCAGCGGCAGCGTGTCGCGCACGTCGCGCAGGTCAATGAACTTGTTCACCTGACCGTCGGAATCGCAGGTGATGTCCACCAGCGTGGCTTCGCGCGTGGGCCGCTCGGCCAGGCGGCTGATCGGCATGATTGGGAACAACTGGTCCAGCGCCCAGTGGTCCAGCAGGGACTGGAACACTGAGAAATTGCACAGGTACTGGTCGCCGAGCGAGTCCTCCAGCTTGCGAATCTCCTCGGGCACATAGGCCTGGCCCTTGAAGCTCTCCACAACCTCCTGGCCGATCTCCCAGTAAAGCTCCTCGATCCGGGCCTTCGCCGGCAGGTCCAGCATGCCGAGCGTGAACATGTGCTGCGCGTCTTCCTTTCGTTCCAGCGCATCGTGATACGCCTCCAGCTTGTTCAACTTCGGCAGGTTCTCGCGGATATTCTCCAACTCACCGACCAGCGGAGACTCGTTCTCGCCATCCACACCGCGCCCGTTGGGCCGCACCTTCTTGATCGCACCGAGGACTTCCACAATCAGCACGCTGTGGTAGGCGACAATCGCCCGCCCGCTTTCGCTGATGATGTCCGGGTGGGGCACTTTCTCCGCGTCGCAAACATCGCCGATGTAATAAACAATGTCGTTGGCGTACTCCTGCAGGGTGTAATTGGTGGAACTGTCAAAGGCGGACCGGCTGCCGTCATAATCCACACCCAGCCCGCCGCCGACGTCGAGGTACTCAATCTGAAATCCCCGCTTGTAGAGCTTGGCATAGAACCGCGACGCTTCCTGGACCGCCTTCTTGACGATCAGAATGTCCGGGACCTGCGAGCCAATGTGGAAATGCAGCAGCTTCAAGCAGTGGGCCAGGTTCTCCGCCTTGAGCAGTTCTGTGGCGGCCAGCAGCTCCGCCGTGCTCAACCCGAACTTCGCGTTCTCGCCCGCGCTCTCCGCCCACTTGCCCGTGCCCCGGCTCAGGAGGCGCAGCCGGATTCCAATGACGGGCTCCACCCCGAACTGCCGCGACAGGGCGATGATCTGGCGCAACTCCTCGAGCTTCTCGACGACCAGGATCACCTTCTTGTTCAGCTTGGTGCCCAGCAGCGCCATGCGAATGAACTGGGCGTCCTTGCAGCCGTTGCAGACCAGCAGGCTGCCGAGCTGGTCCTGGAGGGCGAGCCCCGCAAACAGCTCCGGCTTGCTGCCCACCTCCAACCCGAACTCGAACGGCTTGCCGGCATCCAGGACCTCCTCCACCACCTCGCGCAACTGGTTCACCTTGATCGGAAAGACGCCGCGATACTTGCCCTGGTAGTCGAACTCGGCGATGGAATTGCGGAAGGCGAGGTTGATAGACTCGACCCGGTGGCGCAGAATGTCCTGGAACCGAATCAGCAGCGGAGACTTCAAACCCCGCGCCTTCGCTTCTTCGACGACATCCGTCAGGTCCACAGACGCCCCGGCCTCGCGCAGCGGTTTGGCCACCACGTGCCCGGCTTCGTTGATGTCAAAGTATCCCCCGCCCCAACGATGAATGTTGTACAGATTGCGAGCGGCCTGGATATCCCAGGGCTCATGACCATCGGTTGAGTTGCTCATTTCCGCAGCTTCAGAATGATCCGCACTATAGAACTCCGCCGCGGGAATTCAATAGGCGTGTGCAAAATAATTTCGGCCGCCGCCCGGAGGGAGGCGTGGCGCGTGGTGCGTGGTGCGCGAAGCTTGAAATGCGCAGGAAGGCTCTTCACGCGCCACGCACCACGCGCCATGCCCCACGCCCCGCGCAACACGCAACGCGTTCCACTTCGCCCTTTGCAGCAGCGCCCGGTTCTGTTTCCATCGCCGCATGTCAACAGCGTCATTGGTAGCCATAGTCCGCCACTGCGACGGAATGCTGCACTCGGCCCACGTGCAGGATTACGATCAGGCAGCCAACGGTCTCCAAGTTGAGAACAGCGGCGTGGTAACCCGAATTGCCGCAGCGGTGGACGCGAGCCTGGCAACGGTCCGGCTGGCCGCGGAGGCCAAAGCGGACCTGCTGCTGGTCCACCACGGACTCTTTTGGGCTCCAGCGCATCCCTGGACCGGCAGCCGCTACAAATTGCTGCGTTGCCTGCTGGAGCACGATCTGGCGGTTTACAGTTCCCATTTGCCGCTGGACGCCCATCCCCGCCTCGGCAACAACGCCCGGCTTTGCGCGGCGCTGGGACTCAAGAACCTCCGCCCCTTCTTCTTCGATCACGGTCTGTTCCTCGGGTTTCAGGCCAGAACCCGCATTCGGCGGACCGACCTGGCCCAACGCCTGCGGCAGGCAACGGGCAGCCAGCCGCGCGTCATACCGGCTGGACCGACCGTCTGCCGCCGGATCGGCGTTGTGAGCGGGGGCGCGGGCGACGAACTGAAACGGGCGGCTCAGGCGGGTGTGGACACCTTCGTCACGGGCGAGGGTCAGCACTGGACCTATGGTCTGGCGGAGGAACTGGGGCTGAACGTCCTTTACGGCGGCCATTACGCGACCGAAACGTTCGGGGTCAAGGCGCTGGCGGCGCACCTCTCGCGGCGGTTCAAAGTGCCTTGGGTCTTCCTGGACCACCCGACGGGCCTGTAACCCAGGCTTCCGTTACTTGGCGCCGCGCCGGCCCTTTTCGGTCAGGCCAACCAGCATCCGCCTCCCGTCGTTGGCAACCATGCCCAGGAACCGGAAAAGCCGGCGGGCGGCGTTGTGTTCAGGCCAGGCCGCCAGCACATCCTTCTCCAACCGGCCAGCCTCGGCGCTTCGCCCCAGCTTCTTGAGGCATTCCACCTGCAAAAGCTGCGCCTGGCGAAGCCGCAAATCGGACAAATGCGCCGCGTCGAGGAACTCCGCAGCCTCCGAGAACCGTCCGTCCCGGAAATGCTGTTCAGCAACGCTGACCAGGCGAGTAACTGCAAACGCCTCCCGCCCGACGTATTGCGGGTCAAAGGCCCTGCGCTCCTCGGGAGTCAGATCCGAGTGCCGCTCCTCCTGAAAGATCCCGTATAGGTCTGAAAAGGGGCCTTCCTCCTTGAGCAGAGTGGCGGCAATGCCCTCGATCCGCCCCAGCGCCGCGTCGCGGGCGGCCGCGTCCGTCTTGTGCACGGCCTGGATCAACCTGCGGGCGGTGTCTTTCCGCTCCTCAAGCATGAGTTGGAAGAACCGGGTCCAAAAGGGCAAATTGCGCATTCGCCGGGTCCGCCCTCGGCCGCGGATCGGATAGAGCAGAATCGGCAGCTTGACGTACCTGTCGGCCAAGCGCGCAACCTGACTTACCCACCGGTCGTCGTACCAGTAAGGGAAGTAGCCAGGGAAGAACCGTCGCAGCACCGCCAGCCAGCCCCAGCCGAAAAGCGGATAGGTGGCGGTATCGGCCGTCATCGGATCATGCGGAAAGGCCAGCAAAACCCCGTCCGGGTAGGGCGCAAAGGCTTTCCGCGCGATTTCATCCCAGCCGGGCGTGTCGAAACGCATGTCATCCCCGGAAACCATGTAAATCTCGGCACACCGCCCGGAAGCGGCCCAGAGAGCATCATGCGTATCCCCCAAACAGGCCGTCCGCGGGCCGACGTGCCAATGAACGGCTAAATCCATCTCGGGCAACTGCTTCGCCGCGGTCGCCCGCTGTGTGACCTGGTCATCGTCATCCACGTAAAGCCATACGGAAACCATGTCTTTTCGGACAGTATGAGCCTTTAAAGAGGCAAAAACCTCCGCCAGGATCTCCGGACGGGCGCGCGTCGCGATCAGGATGCTGATCTGTCCGGGATTGACCCGAATGTCGTGCGCGGATTCTGCCGTTGCCATTGGTTTGCTCATAGCATTATGGACTTACGGCCTTCTATTACAGAATTCAGGTCAGATGCGCAACGCTGGTCCGGACAGTTGGCATTCCCTTATTCCATAAAGGCGAAAATGCGGCCAAAAGCCATCCGGGCAGACGGGCTCCAATCCAATCACCCAATCCCCCGCCAGCCGTGGCATTCCCGCCAACTCCAGTCCTTTCCCGCCCCCTCTGCGCCGTGTACAAGGGGTGTACACCGGATGCTCACCGGGTGTACAAGGGGTTTTTCGCTTGTGCAGCCGGTGAGCATCCGGTGTACACCCCTTGTACACGGCTAATAGGTGGCTATGGGCAGGCTCGGAAGGGGGGTGGGTAAGGTGCGGCTGGCCGGGGATGGGCGCGCCGGGTATTATCGGCTGCCGGCCGGCTTGTCGGCTCGTCCTGGCTATCCGCCGGGCCGGAGCTGCTTGTTCCGGTGACCGGAGTGCGCCGGTTCCTTCTGCCTGGTGACAGCCAGACACCCAAGCAGCAATAAGCCGACCGCCAGGGCGGCCAGGCTGACGTACAACGTGTTTACGGGGGGGGTGAACCGGAATTCGACAGTATGCGCGCCGGGTGGCAACGCTACGCCGCGCATGAGGTAATTGCAGCGCAGCAGCTTCCCGGCCTTGCCATCCACTGACACCTGCCAGTTCGGATCATACTTGTCGTTGAGGAGCAACACCGAGGGCAGGTCGGCTTTGGCTTGCAGCACGATTCGTTTGGGCGCGTAGCTGGTGAACTCGACCGTGCCGGCATTGTAATTGGTAGCACTGGCCGGACTGGGCGCGGGCAGCGGGTCGGCCAGGAGCACGGTTTGGGCCGGATCGAACTCAGCGCTGCCCAGAGTTTTGAGGGTGGCCTGATCGTTGGTGCTGACTTGCCAGTTCGCGTAGAGCTTGGCCCGCGGCAGCGCGCCGGTGAAGTCGAAGACGGCATATTGGCCGTCCGGTTTGACCACTGCGGTCAGCATTTCCAGGGTGTTTGGCCTGGTGATGCCGGGCTTTGCCTCAATGTCGAACCGGGTGACAATGCGGAAGCGGCGCTGGACCGGGTCAACCTCTTGATTGAGCACGTTCAGGAACCCGGCCGCGCCGAGCAGGTAACGGGTGTTGGTAAGCTGCCAGCGCCGAGCCACCCGAAACAGCGTGTTAGTGGTGCCCTCGAAGGCCAGCGCGGATTCGAAGGCGACGTAGTCCACCGGCGCGCGCGGCATCATGACGATGTCGAGCGACTGGATGTTGTAATAGGGGAAAAGCTGCTGCTTCCACTCGATGTCGTAAAGCTGGTGGAAGAGGGCGAATTGCTGGGGCGGCGGAAACGGCAGCACTGCCGCCCGGTGTTCGTAGGGTTTGTCGCGCAGGAAATCTATCACCGGATTGGTGGCGTATTTCCGTTCCCAGTTCCATGAGATGACCCAGGGCATGTTGGCCCAGCCCAAATCCGCCACCAGCAGAACCCCCAGCAGAATCCCGCCCAGCCTCGCCCGCCGCCCGCTGAAGTACCCGCTCAGGACCACTATGATGAGGCCGCTGGCCAGCACGAGCAGAACCAGAAACCAGGCGGCTTGGCGGATGCTGAAACCGGCGATCTCGCCGGCCATGCCCGCATCAAACTGAACGTCCTGCAAATAGGCCACCAGGCGCTCTCGCGAGCGGGAGTAGATGAACCATCCCACAACGCTTGCAGCCAGCGCGATGGCCGAGCCGCGCACCCAGTTCTTCTCGAACGCGGCGGCCTTCGCCCACCAGCTTCGCAGTTGCGAGCGCAGGTCCCGCACGACTGCGACGGGCGCGTCCAGGCACTTGCGGCTGATGCCGTGCACGCCGTAGGCGAACAGGATGACCAGCGCCCAGTCAACCACGTGGAAGAACTTGGCTGGATTGCGCATGGTGGAAGCGAACGGCAGGGCGTAAAAGAACTGGTAGAAAGGCGCGAAGCGGCCCAGGCCGATCAGGAAAGCGATCAACGCCACACCGCTCCAGAACCAGATCAGCTTCCGCTCCGGCAGCGGAAACACCGAATGCTCCCGCCGCAGGGCCTGCAGAGCTGTCCACAGCGCGATCATCACCACCAACACCCCGGCGTAAACGCCCCCGCCGCCATACCGGATGAATCCCGCGGGCGGCGCGCCTTCCTTGCCCGAGGCAAAGTACCTGTCCCATGCCGGATCGCGTCCGCCGGCGCCCCAGTAGTTTCCTCCCCGGTAATGGTCCTGGAGGCCCTCGGGCAGGTTCATGGGCGTATCCATCCGGTAGCCAAACAAGCCGGGCACAATCAGGCTGAGGGTCTCGCGTTTGGGCATGCTCCATTGCGTCGCCTCGTCCCAGCGGCGGGCTTTGCTCTCCTCATCCTGTCCCATGCCGGCAACGCCCTTGATCTGCGTGCTGACCAGCGTGCTGACGGCCGAAGCGGCGATGAAGGCCGCGAACATGACCACCACCGCCAGCCGCCCGACGCCCTGGCCCAGTCGTTGCGCCGCCGTCCCCTCCCCGGCCAGCGCCTGGTAGATGACAAAGCCTGCGATGACAATGCTGAAGATGGCCCCGATGTCAAAGGCCTCCATCACGCCCATGCCGACGGCCAGGCCGGCCAGGGCGACTCGGAGCCAGCGGCGTGGAGATGACAGGTCGGCCAGCGCCGCCAGCGCCAGGAAGTCCAGTCCAAAGCTCAGTGGTTGAGAAGCCACGCCCCAGCAGGCGGTGGAAAAGAAGTCCGAGTTCAAGGCGACGGCGATGGCGCCCAGAAAGCAGGCCAGTGGGGAGAACTTCCACTGGCGGAAGCACAGCCAGGCGCTCAGCCCGAGAAACAGCAGCGTGAAGGGCGCGTAGATCTTGGAGAAGATGAGCTTCCCGACAACCAGGGCCAGCCCCTGCGAAATGTCCGGCGAGGCGCTGGGGCCGGTTCCGCCGACCCAATTCAAGTCTCCCCAGAAGCCGAAGAAGCCCGAGGGCAAATCCGCGCTCCGCGAACTAATGGCGCCGAGGGGGCCGTCATTCGAAAAGACCGTGTGGCCCGGCCGCAACCCGTCCCGGAAGAGCACCCCCAGCACCACCACCAGGCAGAGGGCGACCCAAACAAACTGCCGCAGGGCCGAGGGCGGAGCTCCCGCCCCGCTTTTCGATTGATTCATAGCGGCAAAGTGTTCTTCATTTCCACGTGAAAGAAAACAGAATTCTGGCCGCATGAAATGGCTGCGAGCAGCCTGGCTGGGCGCGGGGGATTTCCGGGGCGGGTGGCTTTGGGTGCTTGGCCTTTTTCTGGTCGGCTTGGGCGCGCGGCTGTGGCTGATTTGCCGATTCGGCACCCCGCTGCCGTTCTGGGACCAGTGGGAGGAAGCTCGCGTGGTTTACGTTCCGTTCTTTGCCGGGAACCTGACGCTGGCAGACCTCTTCTCGGCGCATAACGAGCACCGGATACTTTTCACGCGCCTGTATGGCCTGGCGCTGCTGCTGTTGAACGGCCAATGGGACGGCCAGCTCCAAATGGTCGGCAACGCCGTCATCCATTGCGCGACGCTCACCGGTCTGGGCTGGCTGATGCTGCGCTGGCTGAAGGGGCGATTTTGGCTATTGGTTTGGCTGCCGCTGGTGCTGGTGCTTGTCTTGCCGTTTGGGTGGGAGAATTCGTTGGCCGGCTTTCAATCGCAGTTTTACTTCCTGGTCCTGTTCTCGTTGCTCACGCTGTGGCTGCTGGGATTGCATCCACCCGGCTCGGCCCCCTGGTGGTGCGGCGCCGCCACGGCCATTATGGCGCTGTTCACCGTCGCCTCGGGTTTCCTGGCATCCGCCGCCGTGTTCGGGTTGGTGATGCTGCGGCTCTGGCGGCAGCACAAGAATTGGAAACAGCAGGCGTTGACGTTGGTGTTTTGCGCGAGCGTGTCGCTGGCGGGGATATGGTTGAAGGCGGATGTGCGGCACCATCACGAGTTGCAGGCGCAATCGGTCGGCGAGTTTCTGACGGCCCTCGGCGCCAACCTGGCGTGGCCCTGGATTGTCGTTCCTCCCTTTGCGATCCTGAACCTGCTCCCGCTGGTTGGGCTTGGCTGGTTCTACCTCAGGGCGACGCGGGAAAGGCATCCCGCCGAGGAAATGACCCTGGCGATTGGGCTCTGGACATTGCTGCAAGCCCTGGCCACAGCGTATGCCCGGGGCGCCGACGGGAAGCCGCCTGGCTGGCGGTATATGGACTCGAGCAGTTTTATCCTGGTCGCGGGCTGCTTTAGCATTGCTGTCCTGTTGAGCCGTTACCTTGCGGCAGGCCGTTTCAGGATCGTCTGGCAGGCGACTTTCGGCCTGTGGGGTATCGGCTGCGCGGCTGGCCTGGCATTGCTGACGATGCGCGCGTGGCAGATTGATATTCCTGAACGCCAGTTCTACTTCCGCTGCCAACTGCTGAACACTCGCTCCTACCTGGCCACGCGGGATATCCGTGTTCTGGACAACAAGCCGAAACCGCAGCTTCCCCTCTACGAGGGCGATCCTTACGCGCCCTGCCCCGCGCACGCGGGCGAGAAACTGGCCAGCTACCTTGATTACCCGGGCGTTCGCGGCATCTTGCCGGCGTGTGTGGGCGAGCCTTTGGAGCTTCGCCCGGATAGTGCCAGTGGTTTTGTGACCGATGGGGCGGCGGGGGCAAGACCGAGAGTCCGGGGAGAAGTCTCCTGGGGTTCCCACACGAAGGATGGCGCGCGAACGACGGGCTCTTTCGAGAGCTCGCCTATTCTCGCAACCAGGCTGCCTTTCCTCGAATTCAGAGTGGCCGGCGACCTCGGGAAGCCTGGCTTGTCATTGAACGTCGTCGAGCTGAGTTCCGGCAAGACCGTCGCCGTGAAGCCACGCCAGGTACCCGGGAACAACTGGCTGAGCTGCCAGGTCCGAGCGCCGCGTGGGGATTTCAAGGTGGTGGCGCGCGACGAGAGCGACGGCGGATGGTTCGCCTTTCAGGCGCCTCGGGAAGCCGGCGGGTTGTCGTGGGCGGCGGCGCGGTTTGCCGAATTTGGCGGCGGCCTGTTCTTTGCCGGTTTGGGGATTTGTCTTCTCGGGTTCGTGTTGGTATTCGGTTGGCGGCCCGGTGGTGGTTCTCGCCGGCAAGCGCCGGGCGGTGGGAAGCAGCCCCAGGAGACCGGTTGAGCGGCATCGGTGACTATCGGCAGAGCGTCCACACTCCGGAGTTTCCAGCATTCCCCGCGGACGAAGTGGCGCCGCCGGCCTATCTCGATTTCCTGTAATCGCCGCGGCTGAAGTATTTTTCGAGCCAGACGTAGAGGCAGATGAACAGGTAGCGGCTGCCCATCTCCCGAAGTTTCAACTTGGCCACTCCGGTGCGGCGGTTGCGCCAGGTAATTGGGATGACCGTCCAGGAGTATCCGCGGACAATCGCCTTTAGCGGCAGTTCCACAGTCAGGTTGAAATGCGGCGATATGAGCGGGCGGCACCCTTCAATGGCCTCGCGCCGGTAGGCCTTGAACGCGTTGGTGGTATCATTGAGGCGAATGCCAAAAAGCACTTTCAAGAAGAAGTTCGCCATCCGGTTGATGAGCAGCTTGATTTTCGGGTAGTCAACCACGCCGCCGCCTTTCATGAAGCGGCTGCCGAACACGCAATCCCACCCCTGATTCAACTCCTGCCAGTAGCGCACCACGTCGCGGCAATCGTCCGATTCGTCCGCCATCATGATCACCGCGGCGTCGCCCTTGATTTGGTCGAGGCCGCAGATCACCGCCCGCCCGAAGCCGTGCAACCCTTCATTCTTGAGCGGCTTTAACTCTGGCAGCCGCGCCTGCAGGTCACACAGCAGCTTCCAGGTTCCATCGGTGCTGCCATCATCCACCACCACGATCTCGTGCGGAATGTTGTGCAGACGCAGTTCAAGATGGAGGTGCTCCACGCTTGAACCGATGCAGCCCTCCTCATCCCGCGCGGGAATGACCACCGAGAGCAGCGAGAGAGGACGCGGTTGGCGCGGGGAGGAATCGCTCATGCCTTGCTCGAGGACGCCGCTGCTGGATTTGCACCCAGGCGCTTGAACCCTGTCGCCTGAGCAAAACCGGCGGGCTGGCCGGTTCCTGTGATTAACTTCTTTCTAGCCATGCGGAGCGCAGGGCAGATACTGCAGTCAAATGGAGATTCAGAGCAAGTTCATTCGGCTTCACACGCCGCGGCATGAAGCCGAAGGCGATGTTTGCCTCTGGATTGAAGCGAGGGCTAAAGGGGCTTGACCTTGGGGGGGCAGGCTGTCTTGATAGTGCCGCATGAGCAAAGCATGTCTGGTCACAGGTTCATCCGGCTTGATCGGCTCGGAAGTCGCCGCCTTCTTCCATGGGCGCGGCTTCGCGGTTCACGGCGTGGACAACAACCAGCGCGAGGCGTTTTTCGGCCCGCAAGGCAACACCCGCTGGAACCAGGAGCGGCTGCGGCAAACGCTGGCAGGGTTCACACACCACGAGCTTGATATTCGTGATCGCGGCGCCGTGCTGAAGCTGGTCGAGACGCTCAAGCCGGCCGTCATCATCCACACCGCGGCCCAGCCCTCGCACGACTTGGCGGCCAGCATTCCGTTCGACGACTTTGATGTCAACGCCGTGGGCACGCTGAACCTGCTGGAGGCGGCGCGGCGACACTGCCCGGAGTCGCCCTTCATTCACATGTCCACCAACAAGGTGTATGGCGACCGGCCCAACACAATTCC
>Ga0209606_1000930_pt1 | contig 40168 bp, 64 predicted proteins | sample AD_UKC057_MetaG_FD_184412 | JGI IMG/M metagenome (GOLD analysis project Ga0209606, IMG submission 184412) | Active sludge microbial communities of municipal wastewater-treating anaerobic digesters from USA - AD_UKC057_MetaG (SPAdes) (version 2) | ecosystem: Engineered > Bioreactor > Anaerobic >... | reverse complement strand
GACATCAGCAAGGGGATTGATAAAGTAAACGGCGAAACTGGACGGTTATACAAGTTTACAGCGTGGATGCGCACAACTGGTTTGACTGCAAGCGCAATAAATGAAATTACAGACACTTTTATGGGTTCGCATTATTTGACAGATAAATCACAACCTGCAATTCCTACACGAGCAATTTGGTCAACTTTACGCCCTTATTGTGGCGACATTCCTAAGTGGGTTGATGAGTTAGTCGAACGCATTGAAGCAGAGCGTGAGGTGATTAAGACCCGTAGAGTTCAAAGAAATTCTGAGAGTTGGGATAGTTCTGGCGGAATGCTGGCGATAGGAGAGCAGAATTTTGACATCACCGCCCCCTCCACCCCCGAAGCGCAACTCTGGCACGGCTGGGGCACAGCTCTGAAGCCCGCGTTTGAGCCGATTGTCGTGGCTATGAAGCCGATTGACGGCACTTACGTCGAGAACGCCTTGAAATGGGGCGTGGCTGGCTTGTGGATTGACGGGGGCAGGGTGGAAGGTATAAAAGGTTGGCCTGACACAAGACGCTATGCTGCTGGACAAATGGCAGGTGGATGCGGAAGTTTAGGCGGTGAAACAGTAATCGCACCGAATGACGGAAAAGGTCGCTTCCCCGCGAACCTGATACACGACGGCTCGGACGAGGTGCTGGAGTGCTTTCCGAATGTCAAGACCGGCACAACGGGTGGCGGAACAAATGTAATGGGTGGAGTGTTTGGCAATGGCAAGCCGACTACCAGCCCTGTTCGTGAAGGCTCATCCGGCTCAGCCGCGCGCTTCTTCTACTGCGCGAAAGCCAGCCGAAGCGAGCGCAACGCTGGGCTGGAGGGGATGCCGAATGTGCGCATAAAAGGGCAACCGTCTTATCTTGACGAAGGTGGAACTAACAATTGGACTGGCAAGGAAAACCATGCAATTTACAGCCAAAACCACCATCCCACCGTCAAGCCAATCGAACTGATGCGCTACCTTGTTCGGCTTACCAAAACGCCAACAGGCGGGGTGGTACTTGACCCGTTCATGGGGTCTGGCACGACTGGAATCGCTTGCGTGTTGGAAGGAAGGGAGTTCATCGGGATTGAAATGAATGAAGAATATGTTGAAATAGCGGAAAAGCGGATTACTCATTATGAGTTACCGCTATTGGTGGAAATATAACATGGGGTCGGCAGGTATGCCTTGCACAAAGACGGGTTCACCCGCGTTGCAAGAAACCCGAGTTCAATTCTCGGCGACTCCACTGAATCAAATAATTGCTTAGGAGGATTACATGATTTTTGAACCTGAAGTATTAGCAATCGTTATTGGTTTTATGGTGCTGGCTAATCGCTTGATTGCCGCACTTGTCACGCCGTTATTTGAGAAATACAACTGGGATAAATACTGGCTTATGTATGCAAGCTGGGTTTTGTCCGGTATTTTAGTATGGCTTGCTGGCGTGAACTTATTTGCAGCCTTCATTCCCAGTGAATTGATTGGCAAGATACTTACCGCAGTTGTTGCAGGTGGCGGTGCTAATCTACTTCACGATCTAACGGATAAGCCTGAATAATGAACGCCGAGCAGATAACCACCGTTATTGTTGCCATAATTGGGTCAGGTGTGCTATCTGCAATCGTGTCTGCTGTTGCCAATCGGGGGAAGGTAAAAGCTGATTATTTCAAGACCATAATAGAATCGCTGGCTGATACGTCTGCGAAACTCATGGATGTTTCCGAGAAGCGCATCGCAAATCTTTGCGACAGGGCGGAAAGGTTAGAGGAGCGGATTAGCCAGCTTGAGGGGGAATTATTTACCTTGAAGGGCGATATTTTGGAGCGCGAACGCATGATAGATTCACTGAAGCGAGAAAACGTCAACCTTCAAGAAGAAGTTGAAAAGTTGCAGAAGTCAGTTGCCTGCCGAGATAAGCGCATCAAGGAATTAGAACGCCTTGTGGCTGAATTGACTGCGCGCTTAGACGCTATGAATGAATATGGACGCAGCGAGTGAGATTCTTGTTTTACTGGCACGTGTTGGCGCTCTTGAAAGCGAGATTGTCAAGCTGGATGAACGCCTGGCGAAGGTAGAGCAGCAACTTGACGAAGATGAGAAACGACTGGTCAAGTTGGAACAAAGCACTGATTCGGGACGTGATCGACTTCCGCAGTGATACCGTTTGCTGGTGGACCTGGAGCAGGTTACATGAGAAAACGAGGGTGATTTGGCAGAGATAAAAAACAGAATAATCGGATCGGGTGAAGAGCCTTTAGATTCTATTTTATTCAATCCACGAAACTGGCGCATCCATCCGCTAAACCAGCAGAACGCTTTGAAAGGCGTGTTGGAAGAGGTTGGCTGGGTGCAGCAAGTCATAGTCAACAAGCGCACTGGCAATCTGATAGACGGTCATTTACGCTGTCAATTAGCCGCGAGGGAAGGCAATACCACCATCCCTGTGGTTTACGTTGACGTGAGCGAAGAGGAAGAGGCGCTGATACTGAGTACGCTGGATCCGATTGCTGGCATGGCTGCTACGGATAAGGCGAAACTTGACGAGTTGCTGGCTGGACTTGAAACCGAGAACCAGGATGTGCAGAACCTTCTGAACGATATTGCAGAAAAAGAGCGTCTGGAATATGGGAAAACGAGCGAGCAAATGGCACTTGACCAGGCGCATAAGACGCTGGCAGAACGGTTTATCGTTCCACCTTTTAGCATATTAGACGCAAGGCAGGGCTATTGGCAGACAAGGAAATCGGCGTGGATTACGCTGGGGATAAAGAGCGAGATAGGCAGGGGCGGACAATTCAATTTTCCAGACGACCATATTGGCGCTGATGGTAAATTTCATGCTGGGGATTTGCATCTCGGTGATAACCGAGATGCAAATGGCAACACCGTGAGACCATTTAGTGGTGCGCTAAAAGATAGTAACCAATTTCCAGATACGCTTGCGAGCAAGCGTATGTATGATAACAAAGACAATGGCTTGCTCGGATTCTCCGAGCAAGCCCGCAGTCATTATAAGAATGCGTCACCAGGTGGGTCGCCGCGTCCCGCGGCGACCCTATCCGCCGATGGGCATACAGTACGTGGGGATGGCAAAGGCAGAGAGCTTGCGACGAGTAGCTCGTCGCAAGCAAGGTTGACCGCATTGCAGAAGACGGGCAATTCCAGTGCCGAAGACTTCGGCACTGAGGGAAACATTAGTGAGCAGACCGGCACGTCAATATTTGACCCTGTATTATGTGAGCTTGTATATCGCTGGTTTATGCCTTCTAACGGACACGTGCTTGACCCATTCGCAGGCGGTTCGGTAAGGGGCATAGTGGCGTCAATGTTAGGGCATAGCTACACCGGCATTGACTTATCTGCAAGGCAACTTGATGCTAACAGGATACAGGCTGATGAATTGCTTACAGACAATAAGCCTAATTGGATTGTAGGTGATAGCAAGCATGTAACCGAATTAGCGCCTGGTGAATATGACCTGATATTTTCATGCCCGCCTTATGCTGATCTGGAAGTTTATAGTGACGACCCAAACGATCTGTCAAACATGGCATATCCGGACTTCAAAAGCGTATACCACGAGATTATTTATAGCGCAGTATCTATGCTAAAAGACAACCGCTTCGCCTGCTTTGTTGTTGGCGATGTGCGCGACAAGAAGGGCTTTTATCGCAACTTTCCAGCGCATACGATAGAGGCGTTTCAAGATGCAGGCATGACGCTTTATAACGAGGCGATATTAGTAACCGCTGTTGGTTCGTTACCTATTAGGGTTGGCAGGCAATTCGGTTCATATCGCAAGTTGGGCAAGACGCATCAGAACGTGCTGGTATTTTACAAGGGCGACGTTGCAGACATCAAAACGTGGGGTGAGGTTGAGTGCGGCGTACCGGATAAAAGTGAGCACATTGAGCAATTATGAGGGTAACTGATAAGCGCATGTTAGACGCAATCAAGAAGAACGGCGGTGCTGTCTATTTAGCCGCGCGGGAGTTGAACGTCCGCCTGAACAAGAACGTGGCAGAGTGGGACTTTGACACGCTGGCAAACGAATTCGAACTTGACGACCTGCTGGACTGGGGCTTCGACAAGGGCGAGCTTGACTTGGAAAAGCAGGTGAAAGAGTTGACAGAACGGCTTGACGCAATGAACGGGAGCGGCGATGATGACTGACTTCATCGGTGGGCGTGAGTGTTTGTGGACGTACAGGCGGTGCGAGAAGACGAGGGTTATTTGGCAGAGATAAAAAACAGAATAATCGGATCGGGTGAAGAGCCTTTAGATTCTATTTTATTCAATCCGCGCAACTGGCGGATTCACCCGTTAAGCCAACAGGACGCGCTGAAAGGCGTGCTGGAAGAGGTCGGCTGGGTGCAAGAAGTCATTGTCAACAAGCGCACTGGTCACTTGGTAGACGGGCATCTGCGTTGTCAACTTGCGGCGCGTGAGGGCGCGAAGACAATTCCGGTCAAGTATGTGGATTTGAGCGAGGACGAGGAAGCGTTGGTGCTGGCGACGCTTGACCCTATCGGCGCAATGGCGGCAACGGATAAACAGAAGTTGGATGAGTTGTTTCAAGAGATTAATTCGGACAATGAGAACGTGCAAAAGATGATGGCTGAGATTGCAGAACACAATGGAATGTTTGACTTGCCATCGCTTGACGAACTTGGCGATAAATATGGCGAAACAAGCGAGAGGGATTTCTGGCCGGTAATTCGGGTTCAGGTATCACCGGAAACAATGGCAAAGTACGAAGCGATTATGGATTCACTGCCTGGCGATGATGAAGCGGAAAAGTTTGATGCGCTTGTATCTTGTTCCATGTAATGCGATGGCAAATGGAAATTTAGTTGCTGAGGATAGAGGGTTAATTGAAATACATAATCTCAATCGGGGGGGAGCAGATCCTAACGGTATGAAGTTGCGCATTCTTTTATCCTACTGGTATTACAAGGATACCGAACTTGATGCTCTATTCGAGAAGTATTTCACTCCACCTTATCCGGATGTGTTTGCAGACAGCGGTGGATTTTCGGCAATGACACAGGGTGCTCAAATTGACGTGAATGAGTATGCTGCTTGGATAAAACGCTACAAACACCTATTCAATACTTACGCGAATTTGGATGTGATTGGTAATGCAGGTGCAACGCTCGACAATCAGCACCGATTAGAGGATCTGGGAGTTGAGCCAATTCCGGTGTTTCACGTCAACGAAGATTGGACGCAACTTGAAAGTTACATAGAACAATATCCTTACATTGCTTTAGGTGGCATGGTTCCATACATGCGTTATACAAAAAAGATAATGCCCTGGATTATTAAGGCGTTCAAACTGGCTGGCGATAAGTCTGTATTTCACGGGTTCGGTGCTACGTCTTGGGAAGTGATAAAAAACTTACCCTGGTATAGTGTGGACAGTTCAAGCTGGGGTGCTGGATTCAGGTTTGGGCGAGTTCCGTTATTTGACGAAAATAAGGGCAAGTTTGTCACTGCGAAACTCGGCGATCCTACTTCGTGTGGCAAGGCTTCGAGATTGTTTCGCAGTCTTGGATTTGACCCGTTGGATTTCGTTGACCGCTCCAGGAATGACAGAGCGAAAATCTGTGCTGTGAGTGCATTGTCTTACATGAAGGCTGAACAATGGCTCAGAGAACGGTGGGGTGAAATTCATATACCGAAACGTAATAGTGAACCCGTAGACCTACGGGTTCACATTGCAGACGCGAACCCTGCGCGTTATGGCGAAGCGGTTGCTGGCAGTGTAGACGCAGACCTGCGTCTACACCTATCGGATACTTCAAATGGTATCAATTATGGCGACGCTGACAAAGGCTTGAAAGTTTATGGAGCCGTAACCGGTGGCTCAACAGAACAAAAACCCGCAAAAAATATGTCAATTGCTTCAGCCACTGAAGCAATTGACGGCTTAAATTTGTATCTTGCAGACAATACTATCCCTAACGGGGGGGGGGATATAGGATTGGCAATGCAGAAATTAAAACAAAAATCTAATTAGATATGAGGAAACCATGAAAAAAACCAATTTAGTAATCGTATTGACCGCAGGCTATTTGCTTTGCCAGATTATTGCGGATGTGACCGCTTCAAAAATGGTCGACCTATTCGGCATTTATGTTCCGGCTGCAGTTTTTATTTATGCTTTGACATTCACATTGAGAGATGTGGTTCACAAGCAACTTGGCAAGCAGCAAGCGGTCTTTATGGTCTTGACTGCTGGAGTTGTGAATGTGCTGATGGCGGCATATTTCATGTTTACAGTGTGGTTGAAACCAGCGCCGTTTTGGGGAAATCAGGAAGCCTACAATCTGATTCTCGGAGTTGTGCCGCGTGTTGTTGGTGCGTCAATTCTGGCTGAGATGATTAGCGAATTGATTGACACGGAAATCTATCACCGCATCAAGCACTTAGCGCCCTGGAAGCGTGTACTCGGATCAAACGCGGTCAGTTTACCAATTGACTCACTAATATTTGTCTCGGTTGCGTTTGCAGGAACAATGCCGTTATCAGCTTTGATTTCAGTGATGTTAGGTCAAATTCTGTTGAAGGCTGTGATTACAGTAATAAGTATTCCGCTTATTTATGTAATTCCCGACAAACCTCTTACACCAGAATTGATAGATTAGAGAGTTAGATGGCAGTCAAGTACAGCACTAAAAGTATTATCGAGGCATTATCATCTCTGAACGGGATGGTATATTTGGCTGCGAGAAAACTTGGCTGTACTCCACAAACTATATATAACCGAATGAAATCGAGCGTGGCAATTCGTGAGGCTTGCGATAACGCGCGAGGCGAGTTGATAGACATCTCAGAGCAAAAGCTACGGGCGGCTGTTATGAACGGCGAACCCTGGGCGGTGGCTATGGTGTTAAAAACACTCGGCAAGTCACGCGGTTACGTTGAGCGGCAGGAAGTCACGGGGGCGAACGGCGGCGCAATCGTTGTAGATTGGGATGGCATTGACAGCAACCAGGATTAACGCAAAGCCGCATCCAGGGCAACTTGAGGTGCATAACTCGCAAGCGCGGTTCAAAGTCCTGTCGGCTGGCAGGCGTTGGGGCAAGACGCGGTTAGGCGTGAACGAATGCTTGGACGCGGCAGCGCAAGGCGGTCGGGCTTGGTGGGTGTCACCTTCGTACAAGACGAGTGAGGTAGGTTGGCGACCATTGCGGCAAATTGCCCGCAAAATCCCGAATGCAGAGATCAGGCTGGTTGACAGGATGGTCACGCTGCCAAACGGCGGATTTGTGGCAGTACGGAGCGCTGACAATCCTGATAGTTTGCGTGGTGAGGGGCTGGACTTTGTGGTCATGGACGAGTGTGCGTTTATGCAACGAGAAGCCTGGACGGAAGCAATCCGACCGGCGTTATCAGACAGGCAGGGCAAGGCGTTATTTATCAGCACGCCGAAAGGGCGCAATCACTTCTGGGAACTGTATCAGAAGGGCATCAATAGCGAAGAGGGCTGGCAGTCCTGGACTTTCCCAACTATCAGCAATCCCTTTATACAGCCAACTGAAATTGAGGCGGCGAAGCGTGATCTACCAGAGATGATATTCAGACAGGAATATTTAGCCGAGTTCATTGACGATTCAGGCAGCGTGTTCAGAAGGGTGCAGGATGCGGCAGTGTTAGAGCCACAAGAGCCTGACGCCAATAAGCAGTATGTGGCAGGGGTTGACGTGGCAAGTTCGATTGACTTCACTGTGGTCAGTATCATGGACGTCAAGAGCAAAGAGTTGGTCTATTTAGACCGCTTCAACCGAGTGGATTACAACGTGCTGGAGAACAGGCTTGAAGCCCTTTACAGACGCTGGCATCTTGACTCAATGAAGGTTGAGGCTAACAGCATCGGGCAACCTGTTATTGATCACTTATACGCCAAGGGATTGAGCATCATTCCCTTCACGACCACGAGTGCCACGAAGCAGGCAATCATCCAGGCTTTGCAGTCCGCGTTTGAGCATGGTGAGATAAGGATTATAAACGACCCTGTTTTGGTGGGTGAATTATTGAGTTTTGAGAGCAAGCGTTCGCCGTCAGGTGGATTTAGTTACAGTGCGCCTTCTGGAATGCACGATGATACGGTTATGAGTTTAGCTATTGCCTGGAGCGCTATTGCAGGCGATGTATGGTTCTTTAGTTCCTACGAGTAGGAGGGATATGCCAGAAGAAATTATCAGACATTTTATAACGGACGGAAAGTCTTTCAAGAGCATCGACCTTCCGCAATATCCCGATTCTGCATGGGAGTGGATCACAGGCGCACCGGAGAGCAAAGATATAGACCTTTATTCACGTGTGGCGGCCGTTTATCGCTGTGCTAACCTGACCGCAGATGCTCTGTCTAACGTGCCCTTTGCAATTTACAAGGGTGATCAGGAGTTTGACACTTCAGATGACTGGCAAAACAAGTTAGGGTTTCTAAAGAATCCGCGTGAGTTACTGCGCTTGTGGCGTCTCTCTCTCTTCATGACCAACAGTGCTTATGCCTTCATGGAAGGGCTTGCTAACCGGCGCAAGGTTACGAACTTGCGTTATCTCGTGCCTACCACCATCACGCCTGATGCAGATAGGGATGGGCTGAAGGGATTTAAGCGTCAATTAGGCAATGAAACAACTTATTACAGCCTTGAAGATAACCGCATCTTTTACATCTTCAAGCTTGACCATACCACCGAGTTACTGCCTTCAAAGCATACCGAGTTCAAGGCCCTTATGGCTGCGGCCGGCGTGTTGTTCTATGCAGACTATTACATCCAGAACTTCTTCCAGCGCGGTGGAATAAAGCCAGCGTTGTTATCTGTGGCTGGCGTGCCTACGAAAGAGGAGCGCGAAAAGATTGAGAGCGTGTGGGATAAGATCATCCACGGCTGGTACAAGTACACTGGCAAGGTGATCAGCGCTGAAACTATGGCGGTGAATGTGATCGGCGAGGGGATTGACAACCTGAACAGTTCCGAACTGCACGATCAGAAGCTTGCTGATATTGCCATGGCGGCAGGGATGCCCTTATCGCTTCTGCTTGCTAATTCAGCTAACTACGCCACAGCAAAGATTGAGTATGCAACTTGGTTCAGGGATAAGATCGTGCCTGATTCTCATATTATTGCTGCATCGCTAAACGAGCAGATATTTGAGCCGCTTGGTCTTTACTTTGAGTTCAGGCCTGAAATGACCCTGACTGGCACGGATGAAGAGAAATCACGCGCTTATGCTTATGGCATGTACATCAATTCTGGCATGAAGCCGAGCGTGGCTGCGCAGATATTGGGGCTTGACATGCCGCCTGGAATTGAGGTTGAAACATTAGATAACGGCTGGATTCCACCAGCAGAACGTCAGCAGGTTCAGAATACGCCTAAACCACAGCCCGATGCCGAAACGCAAAGAGAAATGGCGGACGACATGAAATCTGCTGAACTTGAAGCGGATGAAGGGCAATCCACGACCATAACCATAAGCCAGTTGAGGGAGTTGGAACTGTGGCAGGATTTGGCCTTCCGAAAGTTGAAACAGGGTAAGAGCCTGGACTTTCCTTTTGTCTGTAAAAGCGTGCCTGAAGAGGTTGCATCTAAGATAAGGGATAGACTGCCTAACTGCCGAAATGAGCGTGATATTGAGAACGCCTTTGAAATGGGGCATAGAGAGGATGACGCCATCAAACAATTAGCAGAAGCCTTGAATAAGGCTGTGGAAAGGATAGAGGCATAATGACTAACTTACTTCTAATTATCATCATTATTGAGTTGGCCGCTTTATGGCTGCAGCATGGCAGGGTAGGAAAATTGCTGAACGAGCACATTGACAAGTGGCTTATGAAACAGGCACAGAAGGGGCGCAAGTGAAGGATTTGATACTTGACGCCTTGCGTGAGTCTGTGAAGAGTTATCCAGACATAATCCCTTATCTTCAAGGGACGGCCGCATGGATTATAATTGAGGATGATCTGCAAGCGTGGCAGAATGAGGCGGTCAAGAGAATAAACAGCGACCAGTCTGCAATTTGCGATTATTCTGAACGTATTATCCCTGATGCCATTGCAGATGTGATAAAAGACATGTTGGCTTATGCAGACTGTGAAAAGTGTGTTGAAACTGTATTTAGCGATGCAAGGGCTTTCATGAAAAAGAAAAAACCAAAGGGATGGTATCAGAAGTTCAAACCCTGGACTGGCGCACCGATGAAGCCGTCAACTGAAAAGGATTGGACTATCACGCAGGAAGATATTGACAGGGCTTTGGCAAAGTGGGATGAGTTGATGCCTGATTATAAAGGCATGTTAGACGCTGATGTAAAGGTTGATGAGGATGCCTGAAAGACCGCTTTGGACTTGGGACGATAAGGCGCAGCGATACCGCGAAACAGCGTCAGGACGTTTTATTGGCATTGAGCGTATGAATGAATTACGCGGTCAATTTATAAGCCAGCAGAAGAACGTGCTGGAGTCATTAACAGATTCTTATTATAACGGTTCGCTCACCCTTCAAAAATACCATAAGCAGACCAGAGAAATTATAAAAGACACCTATATTGACCTTTACGCTATGGGTGCAGGTGGGCGCAAGAATCTATCAGCACGCGATTGGGGCAGAATTGGCGCGATGCTGAAAGAACAATATAAGTACCTTGACAACCTTATGGCACAAATTGAGCGCGGTGAAATATCGCCGGCGCAGGCAGCGGCAAGACTTAATATGTATCTAAATTCAGCTAATGAAGCATTATGGAAGGCATACACGCGTGATCTTGGCTTTGCACTTCCTGCATATCCTGGGGATGGGTTAACACAATGCCTGACAAATTGCCAGTGTGAATGGGAAATTGTAAAAGTGCCTGAAGGCGTGGATTGCTATTGGCGCTTAGGCGCCGCTGAACACTGCCCTGACTGTGTTGAAAGGTCTGTAACTTGGAATCCATGGAAGTGGCCAGAGAGCAGAAATAATGTCTGATTTTATCGGCATTGAAATACAGGGTGCTGAAGGACTTGCAGAAGCGCTTGCGAAAGTGCCTGATGTGGTTGCTGATGCTGCTATTGACGAGGCTAACGCCTACATGGTTAGATCGCTTAGGGCTTATCCGCCTTACACGCACGTAACCTACCAGGCGGCTTATGGCGGTTGGAAGTCTGAAAAACAGCGCCGCTATGTTATGGCAAGAATAAGCGAAGGCACTATCACACCAGGCAAGGCTAACAGAACACAAAACATGTCAAGAGGCTGGGAAATTGTTGGATATGGCAGGTCATCATTTATTACTAACCAGGTGGATTATGCACACTTCTTGATGAGCGATGACAGTCAGGCTAACATGCCTAAATTGATTGGCTGGAAACGTGTTGGTGATGTACTGAAAGAGCGCACGAAGGAAATATTGAGGCGTGCTGAAATTGGCGCAAAGAACGCCATCAAGTTGCTGGGATTGTAAAAGGGGAAATGAACACGGCTATTAGTTAGCAGACAACTGAATAAGGGACGCGGTGGGCACTGGGTAGTGCAGCCGAGAAACCCGACTGTCAGTGGGTACTGAAGTCAAAACAAAGCGGTTATCGCTTAGTTTTGGCTTTGATTGGTTTAAGGAGGTTTTATGGAAGACAACCTAATTTTCTATGGTGATGCTGTGAAAGCATTAGGCGAAGGGAAGGTTGGCGGTTATCTGGTGCGATGGGGCAACCCTGAAACGCCTGACTTGACCGGCGACTTCTTCACGCCTGACAGCGATCTTGGCGTTGAACCAGAGAGCAGGCTGCCTGTCTATTATGACCACGGAATGGACTCCCATTTCAAGCACAAGAAAATCGGGCGCGGCAAGGTCAAGTTTGATGACGTTGGCGCTTGGTTTGAAGCACAGCTTGAAATGAGGGACGAGTACGAACGCAGTATCTATAAACTGGCTGAAGCTGGCAAGCTTGGCTGGTCGAGCGGTGCTGCTGGTCACCTGGTGGACAAGGAACTGGTGGGGAAATCCTACCTAATCAAGTCTTGGCCGATTGCTGAAGCGTCTTTGACGCCTACGCCGGCCGAGCCGCGAAACGCAGCCGTATCTATCAAGTCTATTTATCAACCGGAGCAGGAAGAACCTGAACCGGAAAATCATGAGGAGGAAATCATGAGCGAAGAAACAAAATCCACTGCTGAACCTATTGACATCGGCGCGGTGGTAGAAGACGCCATAACCCAGGCGTTGAAGAAATATGAGGAATCACAGCCTAAGGTGAAAGCGCCAGTGGCGGTTACTGTGGACGAGGCAGATCAGCCTTTTAGCGCAAAAGACTTCTTTATGGCAGTCAAGAACGCTGAACTGAACCACTACGAAGATCCGCGCTTGCGCCCTTACAAGGCTACTGGTGCAAATGAGGCAGTCCCTTCAGAGGGTGGCTTCTTAGTGCCTACTGACATCGCATCCGGCATTCATACCAATATGTGGGGCGTTGGGCGGCTGTTGAGCCTGTTCAATCCTATCCGCGTATCTGGCAATGCCCTGACCATCAATGCTGTGGACGAAACTTCACGCGCCGATGGTTCACGTCTTGGCGGCGTGCAAGGTTACTGGCTTGCTGAAGCTGCACAGAAAACAGCATCAAAGCCTAAGTTCCGCCAGATCGATCTGAAGCTGAAAAAGGTTGCTGCGTTAGTCTATGCGACCGATGAACTGCTTGCAGATGCTTCTGCTCTGGAAAGCTGGATCGTATCAAACGTGCCTGATGAATTGCGCTTCAAAGTGGAAGCCGCGATTGTCAATGGTGACGGCGGGGGAAAGCCTTTGGGCATTCTGCAATCGCCTGGGTTGGTATCACAGGTGCGCACAACCGCTAACCTGGTTGCCGATGAGGACATCAGCCGCATGTGGTCACGGCGCTATTTAGGCGCAAATGATTACATCTGGCTTGTCAACGCTTCGGTCATGCCACAGCTTTATGCAATGACTGTTGGCGATATGCCGGTTTATATGCCGCCAGGTGGAATGTCCGGTGCGCAGTACGGGTCTATCTTCGGACGGCCTGTTATTGAAACCGAATACAACCCCTACCTTGGCACGGCTGGTGATGTAATGCTGATCAGTCCTTCAAACTACGCCATGATCGTGAAAGGCGGGGTTGAGGCTGCGTCCAGTATTCATATCAAGTTCGATTATGACGAGACGGCCTTTAGGTTCGTGTATCGTGTTGATGGCGAGCCTTTGAACGCTTCTCCCATTACCGCGTATGACGGAACCGCAACTGTTTCACCATTCGTGGCCTTAGCCGCCACAACCGCATAGGAGGTGTAACTATGGGTGTTCGCTTTACTGAAAAGTATCAAATCGTTCCGGCTTACTCGCCGATCGAAACCACAGAAGCTAAAGAAAGCGTCTTTGTGGCATTGAAAAATGCACAATGGGTGACTTTCCTGCTTCAGACTGGTGCATTGTTGACTGACTCGGACGATGCCATCCTGGTAACCGTTGTATCTGCAACCGGCAATACAACTAACGCCAATGATACGGCGATTCCGTTCAAGTATCGCCTGAGTTCAGAGTTAGGAACTGACGCCTGGGGCGCTATCACCGCTGGTACTACCGCAGGTGTGAGCCTTGAGGCTACAACTGATAAACAGGCTAATAGGGCCATGTTGATTGACGTTGATCCCGCATCGATTCCAGCTTTGGATTCAGATGCTCTCTACGTTTACCTTGACCTGGCAACCACCACGATAACAAGTGGTGCAATCTCGGTTGCGGCCTTCATTGAGCCGCGTTATCCGCAGAACGCTAACTTGACCAGTTCATAACATTTTTTATTAGGGGGTGGGCTTGAAATACAGCCCACCCCATAAAGGAATTAACTATGGCAGATTATACAAATGTTGCGGCAGTCAAAACAGACATGCCCGACAGCGAGTTATTTTCTTCCACTTCATACGATTATGACGGCGTGTTACAGGGAATGATTACTGGTGCAAGCCGCCTGATTGACAAGGAAGTGGGCGGATGGGCTAATTACTTTTATCCGACCACCGATGACCAGACGCGCTATTTTGACGGCAATGGTGAAGAAGAAATCTACATTGACCCGCTTGTCAGCCTTACTTCTGTTTATGTGAGTGAATCTGGCGGAAGGGCTTCAACATCATATACCGCATGGACTGAAAATACAGACTTCTATGTCAGCCCTTATAACTACAGCGCGATTGGTGCGCCTATTCAATCCCTTGTAATTGATAACGGGAGTAAAGGCAACTGGGGCACGACACGCAAGGGTGTGAAGGTTACCGGCGTATTTGGTTATTCCAGTTATCCACCTGCGGATATCCAGCAGGCCTGCAAGATCACCGCGATGCGCTGGTTTATGCGCGCAAAACAGAGTTGGCAAGATACGTCAGTCAATGCTGCTATTGGTGAAATGCTTTATACGCAGAGTCTTGATCCTGATGTGAAAGAGATACTAAAACCATACAAGATATTCAACGCGGTGATGTGATGAGCGTTCTTGATAATGCCATTGTGAAATTACAGGCGCATGCGCTTGCGCTTGCCACTATTACTGTCAGGGGCGCGCCTTCCTATCCCACTGAAGACGCCACTGTGCTGCCGCTGGCCATTGCGCATGTTGCGAACGGCACAGGGCAGGCGGATGAATCTACAACCTGCCGGATGTTGGTCAATCTGAAAGTAGACTTCCATGTCAGCAGAGTGAGCATGAAGTCCGCATATACGCAGATAAACCTGATCATCCCTGAATTTCTTGAAAGGTTGGCTGGTGATCCTACGCTCGGCGCGACAGTTGAAACGATAGTTTTCCCTGTCAGCTTCGAGGTTTCGCCTGTTCAGTGGAACACTATCCCAACGCAGATGATCAGTTTTACAGTGCCGGTCAAATACCGGGAAAGCCCGATTACATGAAATTAGTTTCTATTGTGGTTGACGAACTGCCGGAATCTTGCTGGCAGTGCGATTTTCGGTACAACGATGAATTTGTTTATCGCTGTCCATTGATGGAAAAAGAGTTCTTTTCCCATGTTGCCATTGACGACTACAAAAAGGAGCGTCATCCTGATTGCCCTTTGAAAGAAGGTAGATTTTGAAAGATACTGTTGCTATTATCGGATCACATCCGCGCACAAGAGATCGCTTTGACTTTGGCCGCACAGATGTTGATGTGTGGGTGTTCAATGAGTCCGCAAAGTCAACCTGGTGCAAGCGAGCTGATGCGGTGTTTCAAATGCACGACCCTACTATCTGGCGGTCATCCACTAACAGGAATGACCCGAAGCATTATGAGTGGTTACAAAATACTGACATTCCTGTTTATATGCAGGAAAAGTACGAAGACGTGCCGGCTTCTATCAAGTTTCCGCTTAATGAAATCATAGCGGATTTGTTCGGGGATTATAAACCTATCCCTTATATTACGTCTTCTGTTGCCTACGCCCTGGCGATGGCTGTCTATCTGAAATACAAGCGCATTGAAATATACGGCGTTGAGATGGAAACAAATACAGAATACGGCCACCAAAGAATAGGTGTTGCCTTCTGGATTGGTATTGCAATTGGCAGGGGTATTGAGATCGATTTTCACAGCGATTCAATTCTGAACGCGCCCTTGTATGGTTATGACGGATCTTCGCGCATTGACAAGGATGTGTTTGAGAAACGCATCGAAGAACTGAAAGGGATTGCTGTCAGGTTCAAGGCAAAGTTTGAGGATGCAAAGGCGGTTGTCTATACTGCGCTTGAAAAGTTTGAAAAAGATTACAACGCAGGACTTCCTGACATTGAAAAGCAGATACAGACATTCGGACAAATGGCCTTTAACTTTGGCATGGCTGATGGGTCTATTCAGATGGATGAGTCCTATCTTAGAAAATGCATCCAGCAAGAAGCAGAAACTGGCAACTACATAATCGTCAGGCAGGAGTTCGAGGGCGGGCATATCAACGCACAGCGCAATTACCAGTTTGTTATGGTGAAAGCCTATGATATAGCCAAGCACATGAACGCCTGTTTGACACACTTGCGAGAATGCACTAACCGGCATGAGCGCAGAAATGTCAGTAACGATATGAAGAAATTACTGGACGGTTACGCACAGATAACAACGCAGGTTGGCATGGCGAGTGGAATAAGTCTGGAAAATAAGCAGTGGATGGGCATGTTAGACCAGTTAGGCGTGGCAGCCGGTGGTGAAGAAGCGCTGAAACTTATGAGCGAATCTCTTATGGGTAACGTGCCGGTGGAGTTGCAATGAACATCGGCTTAGTGATTGGCAACGGCCCGAGCCTGAGAGATGTACCGCTTGACTTCCTGAATAAATATCCCAGCATTGGGTCCAACGCGATTTACCTGCTGAAAGGATTCACCCCTACCTACTACACAGCGATTGACCCTATTGGCTTGATGGCGGATTTTGAGGCAAGACTGGCCGCTATGCCCTGTATAAAGATACTGGGTAGAAGGGTATTCAATCGCTTTAGTCCCAAAAACGTTCTCCGCATTGAAACTGGCAAGGATGGATTCAGTAAGAATCTATTTCAGACGAAGGCTTGCGAGGGCTGGTCTGTCACTTACGTCAATTTACAGTTGGCTTATTATCTTGGCTGGGAAACGGTGCTACTGGTGGGGGTTGACCATTGGAGCAGGGGCAGGGGTGATCACTTCACGAACGCTTATTACGACCGGGAACTCACCACGAATGTAACCTTGCCTAACATGACCTACGAGGTGGAACGTTATTACACGAAGGCGAAGTCTGTGTTTGAGCAAGCTGGCAGGCAGATTATCAACGTTACGCCAGGGACGGCTTTGAACGTGTTCCCGAAAGAAGACTGGCATAAATGGAATATCTAATACTTGGGGACGGTTTAGTTGGCAGTGAGTTGCAACGGCAGACAGGCTGGGATTGCATAGCACGCGCTTCCCATGGCTTTGATGTTAGATACACCGACCTTTATGATGCTTACTTGCGCGGGCACGATACCATTATCAACTGCATCGGTTATGTGAAGGATTATTTCAACCGCGATATGAACTGGGTTGCTAACTGGCAGGCAGTTATTGACCTGGTGGACTGGTGCAATATAAACAAAGTAAAGTTTGTTCACATGAGTTCTGACTGCGTTTATCGAGGGAGAAAGCCTTACGCTAAAGAAACGGATGTTCCTGTTCATGCTGAAAACTGGTATGCCTACAGCAAGCTATTAGCGGATGGTTATGTCCAGGCAAGGGCCAATCACTACCTCATGGTGCGCATGGCTTTGAAGGGCAAGCCATTTCCGTATGATGCGGTGAGTGACAGGGTTGGCAACTTTGATTATGTGGATAGGATCGTCAATCTGATAGTTCAGCTAATAAAGGCAGATGCGAGCGGTGTATTCAATATTGGCACTGACCCGAAGTCTATGTTACACCTTGCACGCTTGACAAAACCCACCATTGAAACAGACGGAAAGCCTGTTATAGATATGACCATGAACCTTGACAAGATGAAGGGGGCATTGTGCAAGATGCAATTCTGATTCAAAGCTGGTTCACGCCTGATTACAGGCAGATGATTGACTTGACCAGGGATAGGCACGCCTTCTATGCCAAAAAGCATGACATGGATTACTTGCCTAATGACCTGACTGCAAGCGGTATCACTACCGGTCAGAAGTGTTACAGGGATATTGACATAATCAAGGGCGCGTTAGACAAGGGGCATGAGTTCGTTATCAACGCCGATATTGACATCATTATCTGGGATTTGGAACGTGATCTAAGGGAAGCCTGCATAGATATTAGGGGAGTGAGGTTTGATGCGATGCGTGTCAAGCACGTGAACATTGGCATAACTTATATCAGGAATTGCGAGATTACGCGCCGCTTTATCAAGGCGTGGGAAGCGCAGGCGATAGGCAGGCAGGGCAGTCAGTTTGGGTCGCAAAACGCATTCAACATCATCACAGCGCAAATGGGTATTCCACCGCTTGACCCAACCTGGAATTACTGCTATTCACAGCACGAGGGGATTATCAAGCCTGCTGTCAGGGGGTATCACGACTTCATAGGACTTGATTACAAATTGAACGCAATGCGCGATGATTTAGACGCTTTAGAAAATGGCGTAATGCTTCAGCACCACAGAAACCTGGAGGGATTGTATGAATGGCGTAGGAATTGACATAAAAGACTTTTGGCGGAGGCCTTATCCTGACGCGATAGATAAGCAGCATCGCTTTGACTGGTACGAGCCTGAGTTTTATGCGAAGTTATCAGCGCAAGCCTGTTTGATCTCGTTGACGAACTTGAAAAGATACTGCCCAAACATGCCAGTATTTTGGAGTTAGGCTGTGGCAGTGGGCGTAACCTGGCCGGCTTGAAAAAGGCTGGTTTTACTAATCTGGCAGGTATAGAGATAAACCAAGATGCAATTGAGTTAGGTAAAAAGACGTTTGATTTGTCTGGAATATCCCTCACTTGCTCTGCTATTGAAGATGCTCTCATTCCTGAAGTGGACTGCATCTATACGCATGGGGTATTGATGCACTTGCCGCCTGAAAGCGAGGGGGTGTTTGAAACGATTGCGAGCAAAGCAAAGTCCTTCATATTGACGATAGAGAATGAGTTTATAACCGGCAATCTGCAATGGCCGCGTAATTATGAGAAGATATTCACCGCCTTTGGCTGGCGTCAATTATTTACTTACAGCACAGAGAACTGGCCGCCTAATTCCAGATTCAACATATTGAGGATGTTCACAAGGTGAAAGTTAGTGCGCTTGTTTCTGCTTATTACGCAGAGCCATTTCTACAGGGCAGGATTGAGAACTTGCTTGCGCAAGAGCCTGCACCTGAAGTGGTGGTTATCTGTTTAGAAGGGAGCAGAGAACATGAGATCGCCTTGAAATATCCAGTTTTGGTATTGACGACTGAACATATCCCTACCATTGGCGAGGCGTGGAACTTCGGCATCATACACGCTGGCGGTGACTACCTGGTCATATCTAACAGCGATGACCGCTTCTTTGAAGGCGGGGTCAAAATGTTATCAGATGTGCTTGATAATAATGCGGATGTGGGCTATGTGTTCAGCGATCAGCACCTGACCATCAAGGGTATAACTGAAAGGCGCTTTGATCACGGCAGGATTGGCAGGGGCGGAAAGGTTGAGAACATCAAAGGCTTATTAGCTGAACGCTACTTTTGTGGGTCGTGCCCGATGTGGCGCAGGACTCTACATATTCATTATGGCTATTTCAACGAGGGTTACATCGTGGCTTCTGATTACGAGTGGGCACGCAGGCTGGCTAATGGTGGGGTGGGCTTCTACTACCTGCCTGAAAGCGTTGGCCTATACCCTATCAGGAATGACAGCCTGGAGCATCGTAACCAGGAATTATGTCGAGTTGAATCAAGAAAGATTAGAGGTGTTGCGTGAGAACTGGCACTAATCCAAACACGACCGCGAAGGTTGCAGGTTATGGCAAGATCGTTATATCTGCTATCACCCACTTACCAGTTGCTGGCGGTTATCACAAAGAACGTCTGAAGGTTGTGAAATGTTGCCTTGAAATGATGCGTAGAAACGCTGGCATGGATTGTCAAATACTGGTTTGGGATAATGGCTCATATCCTTCATTTACACAATGGCTAAAGTATGAATACCAGCCTGATTATCTGATCTTATCGCCTAATGTTGGGAAATCGATTGCAAGAGCTTCTATTGTACGGATGCTGCCACCTGAAACGATTGTTGGGGTGAGTGACGATGATATGTTCTTTTACCCTAACTGGCTGAAGGCGCACATGGAACTGTTAGAACACTTTCCAAACGTGGGGACGGTTAGCGGTTGGCCTGTTAGAACGCAATTCAAATTCCACAATACCTTTACCTTGAAATGGGCTGCTAAAGAAAAGAGCCTGGAGTTTGGCAGGTTTATATCCGAGCAGGAAGATCACGACTTTTGCAGAAGTATTGGCAGGGATATTGCTTGGCATGATGACTTCGCTAAAGATGTAAAGGATGCGCGTATTTACTGGCGAGGCGTAAAGGCTTATGCAACTGGGCATCATTGTCAATGGATAGGGTACGCTGGCAGGATTGCTCCCCTGGTGGAATATACCAGGCTTGCTATGCCAGATGAGCGACCGTTTGAACAGGCGATTGACAGAGCTAATTTATTGAGGTTGACGACTATAAAACGGACGACCTTGCATATTGGGAATGTATTAGACAAAGAACTGGAGGACTTATGGCTTCACGTCTAAAGTATATCGGAAATGGCGCGTTTATTGTAGGCGTGCCGACTTGTGATCTGACTGCAAAGCAAGTTGAAATGTGCGGTGGCGCAGATTGGCTTATTGCATCAGGTTTGTATGTAGAAAATAAACCAAAGGCTAAGAAAAAGCTGGCGGAAAATATTGAGGAGGATTTATGGCCACAGGCATAAAAGCAGCACGTAAAATTCAGATGGGTTTGGAATCAACACAGGGAACTGCGGTTAACCCAACAACCACCTGGCGCGGTACTGGCACAATTCAGGATAACCGCGAGCAAGTTTTCCCGACTGAAGACATCGGGATATTAACCGGCACAGACCGGAGTTATTTCACAAGGTATGAGGCGCAGTTGTCTTTGGACGCGACTGAAGCCACTTACCAGCAGCTGCCCTACCTGTTCGAGATGGGCATTAAACACGCGGCTGCCAGCACTGACGCCAACGGCGCGGCGTTCGTCTATGACATGCCTTGCGCTACCAGCGACATGACCGAATCAACCGACCTTTATACCTACACCTTTGTTGGCGGGGATAATATCAACGTTGAGGGCTTTGCGTTTGGCTTTGCCAAGTCTATCAATTTGAGCGGTGAGGCTGGCGGTGCTTTGATGATGAGCGCCGAGATCATTGGCCGACAGGTTACGACTGACGAGTGGGGCGCTTCTGTAACCATACCGACAGTTGAGGAAATCCTGTTCAGCAAGGGCAAGTTCTATATTGACGCGGTGGCAGCCATGCCGATTGCCGTACCAACGCAGGTTTCTAATACCTTGATTGGCGCAGATGTGAGTATCAATACAGGCTGGCAGGAAGTCTATACCGCCGATGGTTCGCTGTATTTCAGTTTTATCAAGCCGACCACCCCTGAAGTAACGCTGACAGTCACCATGGAATACAACGCAAGCGCGGTTGCTGAAATCGCTGCCTGGCGTGCTGGTACTGCCAGGGTGATCACCTTGAAGTTTGAAGGCACTACGGCCGCTACAAGTTACCTGACAATCCAGATTGCTGGCAAGTGGGATAACTTTGAGAAGATCGGCGAGCGTGATGGGAACGACATTGTGGTGGGAACTTTCCGAGGGCGCTACAATTCCACAACTGGAAAGATGTGCTACATCACAGTTCATAATGACGATGCTGACGGCGTGCTGCCATAGGCGAAAGGGATTACATGACTGAAATAGTTTTTGAATTGCCTGATGCCAAGACGCCTGGCTTCTTGCGCCGGTCAAGGCAGTTAGCAGAATACCAGGATGCTGTGAAGCAAGAGGGCTTGGGCGAGCTGGCTAAATTTGACCTGATGGTCAAGTTTCTTAGTCAGTTCGTCAAAGAGCCTGAAGATCCGCAAGCCGTTTATGAGGCTTTGATGGATGCCACGCAGGAACAGATAAACGACCTGTTTGCGCTATTGACTGGCAAGCTGAACGCGGTAAACCCTACGAACGAGGGAAGCTAAAATCCTATTATCAAAAGGGGGTTGGCTTCCCTCCAGAGTGGGCGCTGATACTGGAAGCGGCGAGTTACGATCCGCTAAGGGCTATGGAAATTGAAGAGCGCGTGAATCAGGAATGGTGGCAGCGCTGGCTGGTTGACAGAGATGCACGCGTAAGCGCACAGAACAAGGACAAAAAGCATGGCAGATAACAGCATAAAAATACTTATTGAGGCGCAGAACAAGGCTTCTAAAGAACTTAATCAGGTCAAGAAAGAACTTGAATCGCTGAAGAAGGCCACTAAAGATACCGGCACTGAAGGCGGTAAGTCCGTTGGTGGCTTGCTTGACCAGTTCAAAGCCTTGAAGATGGGCGCAGTGCCTTACCTTGCGGCTATTGGTGGCGCTGTGGCAGTATTCAAAAAGGCAATCGAGTTTGGCGAGGAAGGTGCTGCTCTTGATTATGCAGGTCAAAAATTTGAACGCCTTGCAGAAACCGTTGGAACTTCGAGTGATTCTTTACTTAGTGATTTAAAAGCAGTCACTAAAGGCACGCGCTCTGAAATGGAACTTATGGCTGGAGCTGGCGACTTTATGGCGCTTGGACTGGCCAAGTCCCATGATGAAGTTGTTAGATTGACAAGAGTTGCCGGCGCGCTGGGTATGAATATGAACCAGCTTGTCTTGACGCTGACTAACCAGACTACCAAGCGCTTTGATGCTCTGGGTGTTAGCGTTGACGGCTTCAAAGAAAAGGTGAAGGCGCTTGAAGATGCTGGCATGAGCGCGGATGAGGCTTTCAAAGAAGCCTTTCTACAACAGGCTGAAGAGCAGATTACTAAGGTTGGTGACGCGGCTGATACAACTATGGGCACGTTCCAGAAAATGGACGCGTCTGTAAAAGATTTAGGCGACAGTATAAAGGTCTACATATCAGACGAGTTGGCTAAGAACGCCATTCCACTAATAACAGAGTTCTTTGATACCCTAAACACTGGAATACAGGCTGCACAAATAACATCTCAAATAAATGATGTAACAGAAAAGCTGAAAGAATTAGGCTATACAGAAAAAGAAATATTTGAGATGTCTGGTATGAGCAAACGCTTCTATTTCTTTGATGATGTAACTTTGCTTGAAGAAGGCACGAGGGCATTAGAGATATTAACAGCACTGTTGCCTTTGACTGCGCAAGAACAAGATAATTTAGTTATGTCGCTGTTCAACGGAACTGAAAGCTGGGATGAATTTGTGGCCGGCATGAAAGCGGCTGGAATTGATCTTGGCATGATGACAGAAGAACTTTACAACACTGAAAAGGCCGCCGCTGACGCAGGTGCAGGCATATCAAGTGCAATGGGCGCTTCTGAAGCGTCCACCAAAGTTGCCCTGTCGGCCTTGCAGACTTTGTCTGCGGAATATGAGAAGCAAAGGGGTATTCTTGAAAATGACCTTGCTAAGGCTTATGAGAATTTAGGCAAGGCGGCGACTGACTTCAAGAACGGCGTGGCTGGTGATCTGGTTCAGGGGCTTAAAGATGCAGGGCTTAAAGGCGATGATATGCTGGAGCGCTTGCAACTGATTGACGAGTTTGCTGGCACGCAGTATGCCGTTGACTTCATGATGGAAATGGAAATGCCAGAGCTGTTAGAACGGCTTCTGAATGACCCTGATTCATTCCTGACCGAAGCTGAAAAGTTTAATGACTACTTCCTGCCCTTGCAGAATTCTTATAAGATCGCCGAAGAGAATATTGATTCTTTACAGAATCAGCTTTTAGGCTTAGAGCGCATGTACACGGCACAGGTGCAGGTTATCTATAGCCAGATTGGCGTACCAGAACAAGGATTAGGCGGAGGTGGTGCTGGCGGTCTTAGTGGTGGCGGAGGTGGCGGTGGCGGCAAGAATCCTAACATGACAGCTTCCGGCGGTGTTGTTCACGCGGCTGCTGGGGCGTTCGGAAAGCAGGCGTATTATGTGGGTGAGATCGGCCCTGAAATCTTTGTGCCTTCACAGGACGGCAGGATATTGAGCAACCATGAGGCAAAGAGCGCGCTTAGGTCTGGCAGGGGTGGGGTTGAGACGATCAACGTGGTCATCAATACGCCGATAAACCTCGCAGACAGGGTTTGGGTAGAAAATGAACTTGCACCTTACATCAGGGATGCAATTCAAAAACAGGCGATAAGGGGCTAATTATGGCGCTGATAGATTACATTCTGAACGCTGAAGATGCTGATGTTCTAACGACCGAAGGCGGTGATCCGATACTTGCCTTTGAAGTCAATACAGAAGTGCTTTATTATGTGCTTGCGATTGATTGGAATGGTGACGGCGAGTATGATGCCTCGGAAGCGGACAGGCTTTTGAGGTGGTCGAGCAGCAGGGGGCGGTCAAGAATCTACCAGCCTTCTGGCAACGGATTCAGCCCTTACGAAATAGGCAAATTGACCTTGACGCTTGATAACTATGATGGGCGCTATGACCCTTGGAATACGACTGGCCCGCTTTATGGGCATATCATGCCAGGGCGCAATGTGACTTTCAAGGTTGTGATTTATGATGCTGATGATAGCGTTGACAGCCACGACACCTATTATGTCTTTACAGGCACGCTGGTTGACATCAGGGTCAATGGGCATAATGAAACGGTGGACTTGATTGTTGAGGACGGCTGGCGCTTCTTAGCAGACTGGCACTTTCACAGGTTTCCGTTCCAGACATCCATCTATGATATTACAGGCGAGATTAACAGGATACTTGTGACCGGAATAGTATTCAATTCTGAAACAATAAGTTATGGCGCGGTAATATTGAACAAATATCCCTGGGGAGTTAATTATTCGCTTGGCGATACCGACTCTAACCTGCCCAATGATTGGTGGTGGGACGGAACGGCTAAAAGTGCAATCGAAATGATAACCTTTTCTTCATTAGGGCGATCATGGATTAGAGCGGATGGCAAGTTCGATTACGGCTATTTGTCTGAATCAACCGATGCGGCTGTTGCCACTTTTGACGAAGATATATTACTGGATAATATTTACCTGCCAATGCCTTGGGAAAATATGCGGTCTGAAGTAGTGTTAAAAGGGTCAAACAATATTTGGCACGGCGCTTATAGGAGACTTGTCGCATCTTTGCCAAAACCTGTAAAAATCGAATCTGGGAAAACAACAAACATTACAAGACCTTATGAATATGAGGATATTAGAGACCTGACTTGCACTTATATTTGGGATATAGACGTAGAGGCGCACGCTTCTGAATCTACTGACACTGCTAATATGACTCAATACGTTCAGCGATCATTTGAGCCTGGATTTAAAAATATAACAATGCAAGCAACCAATACCAGTTCTACCGATGTATATGTCACAACCTTTGACGTGTACGGCGGGCCTATGGAACTGCAAGACAATACCTGGACTTTTGAATCAACTGGTTTATATCGTGATTCAAGCTTTACGCTTGACCAGCAATGGCTATCTGTAACCTTGAAGGGAAGCACAAATGAAGCCTATATTGAAGACATGCCCACCAGTCAAGACCACAGAGATCGCATTGACCTGATTGGCAATTCCTTATTGAATCACTTATCACAGGCGCGGCCTTATCCAGTAGTGCAGATGCGCGGCAGGTGGGCAGAACAATTTGGGCACGAGTTAGAAGATAAGGTCACGCTTTCCCTGCCCACTTTTGGAATCAGCGATGACTTCAGAATCAATAAGATAGAACACAAAACTGTGGGCGGCTTGCAAGACATATTGACAACTTACTATCTTTACCAACCAATTGTACCGGTGGCGAAGACTGAGAATGGCGAATGGATTGAAGTAACTTAGGAGTATTATATGGCAAATGTAAAAATATCGGAATTAGCGGCACTTACAACGCCGGCAAAGGATGATATGCTGGTGATCGTTGATGCCAGCGAGGCGCTTGACGCTGACAAAACAAAATATATCACGGTTAGTAACCTTGGGGCTGGCGTGACATTCCTTACCAAACCCCTCACCTCTACCGCCTGGGATGGGGATAGTCACAGCACCACACCTAAGACGCTGATTGATTTGAGTGCCGTATTCGGTGCACCTGCTGGAATCAAGGCAGTGCTTCTTGATGTCAGAGCAAAAGACAGCGCAAGCTCATCATCTAACTGTTATATTGGCTTTTCGCCGAATGACACCGCAAATTCCTGGGCATTGGTGAACAAGCCATACGATCAAGCTAACGATACCTACAGGCATGTGCAGGGGATTGTTCCTTGCGATGCTAATGGGGATGTCTATTATCAAATAGTGGCGAGTGGTACTGAAACTTTTGACGTCAAGCTTGAAATCTGGGGTTACTGGTTATGAACGCATTTGGAATTGACATTTCACGTTGGAACATTAAAGATAATAAGACGCCTGATTGGGCGCAAGTCAAGGCATCCTGCAACTTCATCGCTATAAGAAGCGGTGTGAGTTGGGGATATACCGACCCCTGGTTTACTCATAACTGGACAGGGGCTAAGGGTATGTGCAGGATGGCTTATCACGTTATCTACTTTGGTGAAGATGCCACGAAGCAGATGGATAACCTCTTCAAGATAGTGGATGGCGACTGGAAACATGACCGCTTAGTCCTTGACTTAGAGGTGGCAGGTGGCAATACAAAGTCAAAGATAACCAGCACCACAAGGGATTGTATGAACATTATCCGTTCCAGAACGGGTATGTATCCTATCTTGTATAGCAGGGCGTCATGGGTAAATCAATACCTTGATGTGGGTGGCATAGATGATGCGGACTGGTGGTTAGCACAGTATAAATATGCTCTGCCTTATCCGCTATTTACGCCTGAAGCCACATCCCCCCCGACCCTTCCGACTGGCGTTACGGGCTGGCTTATCCACCAGACTGCCGAGAAGTATAGTGGCAAAGAGGTCGGGGTATCAAGTTATTATGTAGACAGCAATCGCTGGAATGGGGATACGATTGACGTGCTGAAGTACTTCGGCGCAGAAACAGCTTCTATCCTTGAAGATACAGGCACGGATGGGGTGGTGCTGACTGCTGGGGCAGTGGACGCTATCCTTGACGAAGTAGTGGTTGGCACTTACACCATGAGGCAATTGCTGACAGTCTTTGCATCTGCTTTGGCTGGAAAGTTATCAGGCGGTGGAACTACGACCTTGACCTTCAGGGGTATCAATGATGCAAGCGATGTGATCGTGGCAACGGTGGATGCAAATGGAAACAGAAGCGATTTGACGATAACGGTGTAATATGGCTGATTATATTCAGACAAGCTCATACTGGGGCAACAGCTATTGGGGAACGTATTACTGGGGAGTAATATCCACAGTTTCTTTTGGCTTCGCAGAATACTATGATCTGGACGTGATCCTGAACCGCACGCTTGACTTTGATGCAACCATGAACCGCACGCTTGACTTTTCGCCTATCCTGAACCGCACGCTTGACTTTACTTATGAGGAGTTACAAGACCTATGACAACTAATGCAGATATTATTCACGTTGGGGATGTAGGGACTGTTATCACCCTTACCATCTATGAAGATGACGGCACTACCGCCGTAAATGTGAGTGCCGCCACAACCAAAACTATCTACATCAAAAAGCCGGACGGCACGGTCATTACTGGCACGGCTTCTTTTACCACCGATGGCAGTGATGGCAAAATATATTACACTGGCGCGAGCGGCAACTTTTCTACGCCAGGCACTTACCAGGTGCAGGGGTATGTTGAGATAGGAAGTGCGAAATACTACAGCACCAAGAACAATTTCAGAGTGCTGAATAACATCGCTACATAGCATAATCACGATTATAATAATCTGGATTATGTTAGTCACTGCTTCGGCAGGCTAAATCCACAAGATCATGTGGTAAAATAAATATATTGAATCCGAGACGCCTCTTGACAATGCGCACCTTCTTGAGATCCGCCGACTGGTAGCATGCGCCAATGCTCGGCTCACAGGCAGCCTTCAGAGATGAGGGCTGTTTGTGTTATTCTGCAATCAGAGTGCAGTAATGTACTAATAAACTCCTTTCGGACTTTGTTTAGCACTTTGTCTGTTTTATGATAAACAAATCCTACAAAGTGGCGTTGTTTGTATATTATGATACACAAAACTCATACGAACTTTGTGCATTTATCACACTTTTATTTAGGACACTCACGTTTTCTGTCTATTGACTTGTACCAAAAACGCCATTATTTACGCATGACTAAGCCGTCATGTACCCAAAATGCTATTATTTACACATAACAACTGGAGTTAAGGTTTATCCTTATGAGTGGTTAACGGAATGGCGTTCTGGATTGAAATAAAGCCTATTTCAGCGTGTTTAGTTAGTTTATTGATAAATCATACATAAGCACATTTCAAGCTCTTAGAAGGCTGTTTTATCGCGTCTTTGATTAAAATATTGGTATATGAGTTTCTTGACTTTTGTTTCAGAATGTTGTAAAATCATATTAGATTTAACCACTACACAATACGAAAGGAGTTAGGAATGGACACGGCAGTTGAAACTGAAGTCAAAGTAAGAAAACCCAAACACATTATTTATTTAGAAGACCGAGTACGTGAAGCCAAGGCGTATGAAGAGGACATTAGGAAACAGACCACCGGCAAGGATTGGCCTTATTACGCTTTATGGTACGCGGTTGAGGAAACCCAGCTCTGGGAAGACCAACTGGCTTTTGAATTGAAGCACTGGGATGGCGACCCTGAAGCTGAACGGCATATCCCATTTAGTAAGGATACGCTGTAATGAACACCTTTATTTACATTCTTATTGGCGCAGTAGCAATCTTTATGCTGATCATAGTTGAAATCGATAATCAAAATTACAAGGAGAAATAATGAACGAGTTAGTAGTTAGAAATCAAGTTGTTTCCACTTATGACGAGGTGGAGCGAGCTGCAAAGGCCATGGTTGCATCAGGTTACTTTGCAGACACGAAAGCCATTAGCCAGGGGATCGTCAAAATACTGGCAGGGCAGGAAATCGGGTTCGGGCCGTTTGCATCTATGAACGGCGTGTATATCATCCAGGGCAAGCCTTCATTCGGTGCAAACATGATGGCCGCCGCGGTCAAGGCAAGCGGTCGGTATAACTACCGCGTGGTGGAAATGAGCGATGAAGTCTGTGAGATCGCCTTCATTGAGAACGGCCAGGAGTGCGGTAGGTCAAAATTCACCATAGCGGATGCCAAGAAGGCTGGTACAAAGAATCTGGACAAGTTCCCACGAAACATGCTGTTTGCCCGCGCAATGAGCAACGGCGTTCGCTGGTATTGCCCAGATGTTATGAACGGATCTGCAATCTACACGCCTGAAGAACTGGGAGTTGAAACAGACGAAGACGGCAAGCCCTTAGAGCCAATTATATCAGAAGTGATTGACGTTGAGCCAGTGCAAGAGAAATCACGCTCCCAGATAAATGCTGAATTAGGCTTTGGTTTTGATGAGCCTGCTAAGGTTGAACCGATGACGATAGAAAAGGCTTTTGCAATTAAGAACAGTGAAGGCATTGAATACGGCAAGCTGACAGTTGATAAGTTATCAGTTATGCCAATCGGAATAAACAGGGCTTTGAAACATAATGACCTGACGCCTGAGAAGCGCGCTGAATACCTTGAAAAGTTAGAAGCAATCAAGGTGCTGATCACCGCCAAGAATAACGGCGAGATTGAATAATCCATGAGACGCCCCGCCGGTGGCTTTGTAACCGGCAGAAAGGTGATCAATGCCAGAAATCAAATTAATATCACAGGCCAGCTTGGATGTCGCGATAGACGCGCTAAAAGACGAGATTGGATTTGTGTTCAGCAACGTCAATTTTGATGATGATGAATATGCTAAAGACAGGTTGCTAAACTTACGATCTGCACGAGGCGAATTGCTACTCTACCGAGAAAAGTTTTATGGGGTGAAATGCAATCATGGAAGCTAAAGACATCATACTCAAAGCCATACAGCACCGCAATTCTGAAAATCCAATCAGCAACGTTGAGCTTGCGGATCTGTGCAGGGCTTACGGTTATCACCTCTCCACCGAAAGGGTGCGAGAGGAAATCAGGCTTATGCGCAAGGATGGGATTTTGATATTGTCACAGGCCAGCGCAGGGGGAGGTTATTACATGTCACGCAGTATGGATGATTATTTGAGGTTTAGAAACACGAACCTACTGCCCAGGGTGATTGATATGCAAGACACCATAAAGGTTATGGACTATGCCGCCAAGCAGGAATACAAGATGGATGCACAAGCGAGGTTATTCTAATGGCTATAAAGGATAAGTATTCAGTTATTCCAATTCCGAGCGAACAAACTTATGACTGGCTATTAAATAAGCACTATGCTAAAAGAATCCCCCCAATTTCATACGCTTACGGATTATATAGTGATAAGTTATTGAACGGGGTTTGCACTTTCGGAACGCCATTGGCGTCACAACTTCAAGATGCTGCAAATGGAATTTGTAAAGTGTTAGAACTAAACCGTTTAGTAATTAATGAAAATCTTGAGAAAAATGCTCTTTCATATTTTGTATCACAGTGTTTAGAGTTGTTGCCAAAGCCAACTTTATGTGTTTCCTATGCTGATGATGGGCAAGGACATCATGGTTACATATATCAAGCTACAAACTGGATATATACAGGGCTTGGTTCTGGCGGGTATGGTTGGGCAGTAAAAGGGCTTGAGCATATGCATCATACAAGCATTGAAGATTCTGTTGGAAGATATGAAAACAGAACTGGTAATCATAGTAAAGAGGATTTGCTAAAACAAAAATATGGTGACAGACTTTACAAAAGGAAAGACAGTAAAAAACATCGATATTTTTATGTTTGTGCAAACAAGCGTGATAGATCAACAATATTAGAAAATTTTAAATACGAAATTAGACCATATCCAAAAGGTGACAATATAAGATATGACTCATCTTATGAGCCACAAACACAGCAACTATTATTCGGAGAATTTTAAATGGCTAATATGCCCTGGTTCAGACTTTACAGCGAACTTATCAACGATAAGAAGATTGAGCGGATTTGTAGGATGACTCAATTCACAAAGGCTGAAGTGGTAGGCGTGTGGGTTATCCTGCTATCACTATCAAGCGATTCGCCAGTAAGGGGCGTGTTACTGGTATCAGAAACAGTGCCTTTTGAATTAGATGATTTTGAGCATATTACCGGCATGGATAGGTCAAGGATTGAAGACTTGTTTGATCTCTTCATGGGGCTTGACATGCTTACACTACAAGATGGTGCTTACAGTATTACTAACTGGAATGACCGGCAATTCAAAAGTGATGATTCCAGTTCTTATGTTTCAAAGCACCGCAAGTCAAAAGATGTAATATTACATGGTAAGGATGATGTAATATTACATAATCCAAAATGTAATATTATAGATACAGATACAGAATCATATACAGATACAGAATTAATTAATGATTCTGCACGCGAAAAAGAATTTTCTACTGTTTGGGAAAAAGAAACTGGAACGCCTATCTCAAATGCTTACCAGTTCTTTCAGATGCTTGACGAATTCAAAAAGGTGGGGGTTACACCGGAAATCTACCGCCAGGCTATTCAGGAACAAAAACAATCTAACTATGCAGTAAATAGCCCTACCAGCGTGAAAACGTGGGCTATTGGTATGGTCACGCAGAAACGTGATCAGCGCAACTTATCCGGCAACGGCAAACGGCCGGCGAAAATAACAAGTGATGATAACGAAAGAATTGCACGAGAGGTGATGGATGAATACCTTGCTACTCAAAGACGTTAAGTCTGATAAAGAAATTTACATGTTGGCCACAGCCGAGTGGACTGCGCAACTAACGCAGTTATGGGAAGCAGTAGGCAAGCCGATTGACCGCAAGCAGTTAGCGGTTTATGTGAAACAGTTGGGGCGCGTGCCGTTAGGCTTGTTGGAACAGGCAATCAGCGAAATATTGCAGAACCACACTTATAACACAGTGCCAACGTTAGGCGAAATTTGGAAGGCGATAAAGGATATTAGTTATCGCTGGTACACGGCCGAATCTGCTTACTGGGGCACTGAACTGCACCTTGACATTGTGGATCACGCGGCAACGGTGCAGATTTGTACTAACCCAGACCTGCCGAGTGCTTATGACATGGTAGATGCCTGGTGGACTAAATACGGAAAGGGAGTATGAGATGAGATGGGAAGGTCAATTGGCTTTGTGGCTATTAGTGTTATCACCAATTTGGTCCTTAGCTATACGAGAAATTGTTTTTATAAATTTCAATAAGACAAAAAAAGGAGAAAGAGATGAACAAAATGACGATGTTATATCGTGAAGGTATGGCGGAATTACGTGCAGAAAACGAGCAGTTGAATCAGCGCATTGCCGAGCTGGAGGCGGCGCAACGCTGGATTCCTGTAAGTGAGAGGTTGCCAGAGAATAGTGATTGGACACTTATTAGATACAAGGGCTATCGAGTTCCTTACACGCTTTATTATGACATTGATAGAGGTTGGGCATGTGGGGAAACACCCGATTACTGGATGTCCCTACCCGAGATGCAAGAGGTGAACAATGAGTGAGTTTTACGAATATGACAAAGCATTATCAAAAATAAACGACCTTGAACACGAAAACTTTTTGCTAAAAGCACGCATCGCTGAACTGAAAGCCCGCATTGCCGAGCTTGAGGCGGAAAGTGAACGATTCACCGCTCATAGTGACATCGAGCGGCAGGATGATAAATGGATTCCGGTGAGCGAACGGTTGCCGGAAGATTTGCAGTCAATAATTGTTTTTACAAAAGACAGAAAGACTTACATAATAAGGTTTTTAGAATTGTATGGGCGCGAAGGATTTGGTTCATTGTCAGATATTGTCACCCATTGGATGCCACTTCCAGAACCGCCTATTGTGTACGGGAAGGTGTGTGAGGAATGATGGAACTTAGCGATAATGTGCAACAGCAACTTTACGAGCTTACCGCTCATAGTGACATCGAGCGGCAGGATGATAAATGGATTCTGGAGGTGCAGGAATGAGCGAATCAAGCAAAGAACTTTGGGCTTACGTCAAGGAAAACAATATCACCGTTGAGCAGGCGGAAGCAGATTACATAAAGCATAAGAAGGTTTGCAAGATGCCTTATGACCCTTACCGAGTGCCAAGGCAATGCCCTGAATGTGGGCGGCTAATTGAAATCTGGGCGATTGCTGAATGTCTGTTAGATAAGCCAGCCGATTGCAGCACGGTTGACGTGGAGAGACTACATCATGCCAACTGAACTTGAAGACGCATTATACTGGCAGATTGTAGAAGCGATGCTGCCAGAGCCTGAACGTGATGCCCTATACCTGAAGGGGCGGAAATTCAGAGCGGATTTTCTCTGGCGCAAACAAAAGGTAGTGGCTGAGGTGCAAGGCGGAACTTATGCGCACATGGGTCACAGCACTGGAAAAGGCTTGGAGCGCGATTATATGAAGTGTGATTTGAGCATGCTGGCTGACTTTAGATACTTTCAATTCAGCAAAGAGATGATCGAGAACGGATTTGCTATTGAGTGCCTGACGAAGGCTTTAGAACACAAAGAGGATTGCAACGATGCCGAAAATAACCGAACGATTTAGATGTGTGGGGATGTTGTTCACCGAGCGCACAACGCAGGATGATGTGCTGGGAGCGCTTGACTTCAAAAACAGGGAATTCCTGGGCGAGGATTTAGAACGCGAACTTGGCATGGGGATATTTCCAGACGGGATGCTGCTGAAGGTTGACGGTAGTGACAAGCTTGGTCAGGTTGTTACCGTTGGCTGGCGTGAGCAGGAAGTGAGGGTAGTGTGACAACAAACGAATCATGGGTTGTATTAATAGATTATTCAGCGTTTGATGATTTAGAAAATCCACAATTTCCATTTCATATTGAACCTTATGAAAATTTTAGAACTAACCCACCAAATAAAAAGTGGAAATTGCACAGAATATTGAGCCGCGCCAATGATGCTTGGGCTTGGTTGGATTCTGAAGACGCAATTAAATTATTCCAGGAGTTGAGAAACGAAAAGAAATCTGCTGTTTCAAATTATAGCCATAAATCTAAAGTAGATAAAGCAATCAGAATAAAGGTATTGGAGCGCGATAACTATAAATGTGTTTTATGTGGAAGATCCGCGAGAGATGGGGTTGTGCTTGAAGTGGATCATATCATTCCAAGAGCAAAGGGCGGTGGCAACAACATCGAAAATCTGCAAACGCTGTGTTTCGATTGTAACCGTGGCAAGAGGGATAGATTACTGAATAACAACATAAAAAACAGCGGGCTTGATGAGGTGAAAGAGTGACCGAATACCGAAAATGTATCAAATGTGGCAGGTACTTACCGCTTGGCCAGTTTGACGATAACTGGAGGCATAACACGAACATCTGCAAGGCGTGTGTGAAGAGCAGGCAGATGTCATACAAAGGCAAGACTACCAGAGAAGGAAGGATATTGAATGATAGAGGTTGAGTTACTGAAAAACTTGTTATACGGCGGAATGGCAGTTGTTCTAATTGCCATCATAGCCTTGATTTTGTTCATAACGTTTACGAAGGCAGATTGAAGGAGCATAGATGTATCAAAACATAATACTTATCGGCAATTTAGGGCGTGATCCAGAGATGAGATACACGACCGCAGGGAAGGCTTTTACCAGCTTTAGCCTTGCCACTACTGAAATGGTTTGGAGGCCTGACACCGAGCCAGAGCCAATGACTACCTGGTGGAACGTGACTTGCTGGGGCAAGACCGCCGAGCGCGTGCATGAGAAAGCGCATAAGGGCAGTAAAGTGCTGGTGGAAGGCAGGGTGAAGCCTGGCGAGAACGGATCGCCGAATATTTACATCCGCAAAGACAACACGCCTGGCGCAAGCTACGATTTGACCGCAAGCGTGGTGCGGATGCTGGATAAGAAGGTTGATTCCGATGACGATGATGAGGTGGTGTGGTGAAAAGCGAAATGAGCGCGTTTGCCATAGCACTTGTTGGGGCGGTAATAGTGATTATCGTTTTGTTAGTGACTATTTTAGTGAGGATATGAACAATGCGCAGATTCAAATACCGATTAGCAGACACGCTTGCTTACTTGATGGTGGGTTTCATACTTGCCCTGCCAACGCTGTTTCTGGCGTTCCTGATCTGGCTGGTGCTGGAGGTGTGGTGATAATAAACGCTAACGCCCTTGCTATCCCGCTTGCGGCAAAGTCGGTGCATACCATCGTTACCAGCCCGCCTTATTATGGCTTGCGCGATTACGGCACGGCTAAATGGGAAGGCGGCAACCCGAACTGCGACCATAATCCGCAAAAGCCTGATGGTGGCGATAGGAGTGACAGGACATTGCCATTAGGCCGTGGCGGAGTTTATCACACGGTTTGTGGCAAATGCGGCGCAATCCGCATTGACGAGCAGATTGGTTTAGAGCAGACACCTGATGCGTATGTCGCCAACCTGGTTGCGGTGTTCCGTGAGTGCAAGCGCATACTCAGAGATGACGGCACGCTGTGGGTAAATATCGGGGATTCTTATGCGACTTCACCTGCTGGAAATAAAACGCCAAGCGGTTTCTCGCAGACTGGCGGTAAGCGTGAAGGAAAACTAAGCGAGTACAACACTCAGGTAAAAGGTTGGGGCGATGCAAAGCAAAAAGACCTCATCGGCATACCCTGGATGTTAGCCTTCGCCTTACGAGCGGACGGCTGGTACTTGCGGCAGGACATCATCTGGGCAAAGCCTAACCCGATGCCTGAGAGCGTCAAGGACAGGTGCACGAAGTCGCACGAGTATATATTCCTGTTGAGCAAGTCGGCGAAGTATTACTACGATAACGAGGCGGTGAAAGAAATTGCAGTTGAAGGTTCTGATATGGGCGTGTTACGGAGTAAGTGCCACACGGATGGTGAATTTGTAACTTGGCACAATCCTAACATCAAGAAACGACAAGACGCTGGAATTGATAGTCGGACGGCTGGCAACGGTTTCCGCAATAAACGCGACGTGTGGATAGTCACGACCAAGCCGTACAAGGGCGCGCATTACGCCACATTCAATCCAGAGCTTATCACGCCTTGCATATTGGCAGGTGCGCCTGAAGGTGGCATCGTGTTCGACCCGTTCGTAGGGTCAGGAACTACTGTTGCAACAGCAATTCAACTTGGCAGGCGTGGGGTGGGAATTGACCTGTCTATGAAATACCTAATAGAGAACGCAAAGGAAAGGATTGAGAGCGTGAAACTACCGTTATTGGAGAACGCATGGAAATCATAGAGCCGAAGGTGTGGAAGGAAATACCCTACGATATACCGTTTTACGTGGTATTGACCGATGACCCTGCTGTGGCTGTGGCGCGCTTTGAGAAGCGGTGGGGCTATAAGCCTGAATTGGCTTACAAGATACAAGGCAAGTTCTGGATGGCGAAAAGAGAGGTAAAGGATGAGTGAACTAAAATCATGTCCATTTTGTGGAAGAAAAGTTGAATTAGATCATGAATATGGTCAGTATGTTATTCATCAACCTGCGAGTGGCGATAATAGACACGGCAGATTATTTATGAGGGCAAATGAATGGAATGTGCGGCCTATCGAGGATGCCTTACAAGCCCGCATCGCTGAACTGGAAGCACAGCAACGCTGGATACCAGTTAGCGAAAGATTGCCAGAGAAGGCGGGTACATATCTTGTTTATTATAAAAAATACCTTGAAATGGCAAATTTTGATTTGATTAGTACTAAGTGGCAAATCTGTTTTGCTGGCATGATAACAGATATTGATTACTGGATGCCACTGCCAGAGCCGCCGGAGGTGAAATAATGTGTAACTTTTTTAGTTTCGTAACAGACCCGATTAACCACCCAGCGGAGTATTACTTCTTCGACTGGGTATACCGCAAGGCAAACCTCGAAGATGATGGAGTGGACAGCCATTCTCATATCTGCGCATACTACAAACTCAACGAGGACAAGTGCAACAAATACGAGTTCAATCCGCTGACAAAGGCGTTCACGGTTGACCAGATTAACAGCAACCGTGATGACAGCGAGGCGGCTGAAAAGTGGGCAAACAGGCAGGACTTCAAAGAGATTGTCGAGCTACTTATTATCAAGCCGATTGTCAAACCGTTTGAGTTGCCAAAGGTAGAACAAGTGACAGATGAACAAATTGGCTGGCTGAAGGAGTGGGCTTCGGTCGTGGCTTCGGTCAGGGCTTCGATTGAGGCTTCGGTCGGAGCTTCGGTCGGGGATGCAGTCGGGACTTCGGTCTGGGCTTCGGTCGTGGCTTCGGTCAGTGATTCGGTCTGGGCTTCGGTCAGGGCTTCGGTCAGGGCTTCGGACTGGGATACAGTCTGGGATTCGGTCAGGGCTTCGGTCTGGACTTCGGTCACGACGTATATCAGCAGTTTCTTCGACATTGATTACAAGTTCGACTTTTCATCTGCAGTCAAACTGTGGGAAGCGGGACTTGTACCCTCGTTTGACGGTACTACGTGGCGGTTGCACAGCGGCGAGAGTGCTGACGTGGTGTACGAGTGGACGCCAGAGGTGAACAATGAGTAACAACGACTATGACCTATTAAAAGGTTTATATTATTTGTCAATCTCTATATCAATTACGTCGTTAATAATATCAATAATTGCTATTCTTGTGAGGTAAACAATGAGTGATATATTCTATCGTTTAGCAACAATTAGAAGATTAGAAAAGCGCATCGCTGAACTGAACGCCCGCATTGCCGAGCTTGAGGCGGAACGCCGCTGGATTCCTGTAAGCGAGAGGTTGCCGGAAGATGGCAAGCCCGTCTGGGTCTGCACAATTTGGAATGAACAACATTCGGGTTTCTTGATTGATGGTGTTTGGGTCGGATTATTCAGAGACTTTCGAGAAGGTGAAATCACCCATTGGATGCCACTTCCAGAGTTGCCTTTTGACCAACTTACCGCTCACAATGCTACCGAGCGGAAAGATGATAAGGAGCGTGAGGAATGATTAGAAAGATATATTGGCACGAATTAACAGATGAACAAAGGCTTGACACTTGGGAAAAAGGCGGGCTTAAAGTTCATGAGTTTATGGAAAAATATAGTCAGCCTGATTGGTGTTGCTATCCCGAAGCCTTGATGCCAAGATATGGTTGTTATTCGCTTGTGATGTTGCCAATACGGATAAAAACAGAAAACGATTGCAAAAACTGTGAATATTATAGATTGGAGAATAGCGATGCCAGAAGCAACGATTGACGAAAACGGCTGGTTTGTCTGCGGCGAGTGTACGTGGTCACCAAAAACAGACATGCTGATTATCGACAGCCCGCATAATGATATATCTTTTGTTGGCAATACATTACTTGACAACCTTTACGCCGTATTGCACGCAAGGCACATGGCACAGGCTTATGACAAGAAATACCTGGACAAGATACAAAAGATTGCTGACCGTATGCTTTACAAGGGTGAGCCTAACGATGTGTTAGATTAGTGCTTACAGACAGGCGTTTTGTACGCATGGAGGCGAACATTGCTGAATGACTTCATAACCGAATATTCAATCGAGGGGGTGGATCACAAGATTGACATTGAAAAGGCTTTACAGAAATTGGATCAAAGGGAGAGAGTAATACTCTCCCTTCGTCTTTATGGCGCAACCTTAGACGAAATAGGCAATCAGGTGGGATATTCAGCATCACAAGTTTGCAGAATATTGGCAAACATGCAAAAACAACTTCAAAAAGTGGCTGTAGATAGTGAACACTATGATTAATAAACGCTGTATCTGCGGTAAGGTGATAACGAGCAATTTTGACTTGTGTGCTAATTGCATGGCGGAGTATGGCAAAGACCGTTCCGAGTGGCCTGATTGGTTGAAGTTTATGGTTGCCGATATGAAGCGCGAAAGACGCCAGGAATATACGATTGACCAGCACGAAATATCTTTTACCGATTTAGGCATTTACGATTAGCACGGAGGTTTTATTGCCAGCACCGAAAGTTAATAACAAACTAAAACGCGAGATTGTGCGCTTGAAACAATCAGGGCGCACCTTCGCTGAAATTGCAGAAGAATTGCACCTTGCCATAGGGACAGTCAAAACGCATTACTATCTAAACCAGGGGCAACCTACCGCCCCACAGCGAATACCTGAATCGCGCTATGTCAGGTACGATAAACCGCCGACTTTAGAGGGTGATGCTCTTATTTTGCCTGATGTTGAAGTGCCTTTCCACCATGCTGAATTTCTGAACCAGGTGATCGACTTAGCCGATGCTTGGGGAATTAGGCAGGTAGTGTGCGCAGGCGATTTGATGCACATGGACTCAATCTCAGGCTGGGAGCCGAATTGGAGCGTAGGCACTTCTAAACTTACCGAGCAAGACGAGGCGCGGCTTATGGCGATTGCTTTGAGCCTGCCAGCGTCAAAGCGTGATGCCTTACTGGAAGTGGTGACGAGGGCAGGGAGTGATGGCAAAGACTTCAGCGATGAGATGGGGCAGGCAAGGCAGGTGCTTACAGCGCTTGACGCTTGCTTTGACAAGTTTGTGTGGATCATGGGCAACCACGAAGGCAGATTGCTTCGGGCGATAAACAGTCCGGTCAATCCTTCTGAATTGCTGAACCTGATGCAGTTAGAGCAGGGCAAGTGGGAAATAGCACCTTACTATTACGGCCTGCTGAAATCGGGTGGTGAAACGTTTAGAATCACGCACCCTAAAAGCGCTGCGGATAACGCTGCCAGGGCTTTAGCTTCGCAGTACCACCAGCATATTCTCATGGGTCACAGTCACAAGATGATGTTTGATTGGGATGTGAGTGGCAAATACGCGGCTGTGCAAATGGGCCACGTTGTGGACGAGGAGAGGCTTGCATATTGTGCTCAAAGAGATGCAAGGCGTAACAGCCACAAGTTAGGCGCGGTGATCGTGCGTGATGGTTACATCTGGTTATTGAATGAACATGTGGATTGGGGAAGGTTGCGCAATTTATGATCTATCACGGCGACTGCATAGAGGTTATGAGAACCTTACCAGAAAATAGCATTGACACCTGCGTCACCGACCCGCCTTACGAGTTGGGTTTCATGGGTAAGAAGTGGGATTCAAGCGGCATTGCGTTCCAGCCTGAAACTTGGCAAGCCGTATTCAGGGTGCTGAAACCAGGCGCAATTCTGCTTGCCTTCGGCGGCACTCGCACCTATCACCGAATGGTGTGCGCTATTGAGGACGCTGGCTTTGAAATCCGTGACACTATCGCTTGGGTATATGGAAGCGGATTCCCTAAGTCTTATGACATCAGCAAGGGGATTGATAAAGTAAACGGCGAAACTGGACGGTTATACAAGTTTACAGCGTGGATGCGCACAACTGGTTTGACTGCAAGCGCAATAAATGAAATTACAGACACTTTTATGGGTT
>Ga0209606_1000927_pt1 | contig 40219 bp, 31 predicted proteins | sample AD_UKC057_MetaG_FD_184412 | JGI IMG/M metagenome (GOLD analysis project Ga0209606, IMG submission 184412) | Active sludge microbial communities of municipal wastewater-treating anaerobic digesters from USA - AD_UKC057_MetaG (SPAdes) (version 2) | ecosystem: Engineered > Bioreactor > Anaerobic >... | reverse complement strand
ATCTCCTCTTCCCCTTATCTCCTCTTCCCAATCTCCTCTTCCCCTTATCTCCCCCTCCTTCTTCAACCCCTGTGCCTCTGCGCCCCTGAGCCGCTAATAAATCGTCACCGGCCCGATAAGCCCCATTGATTGAACAGGCTGAATCTTATTCTTCTCATTCGTCCAATACTGAGCAATGGGATTATCTGTAAGCGATTTCATGTAATTCCCCATTGATGTTGCAACTGAAATTTCAATTTCATTCAATCCCTGTTTAAGGTATTTACTGATATTGAAAATCCTCCGCCCATACCACTTCGCACCGCAATAGCATCCGTTAACTCTGAGTTCCGAAACACCCCATACCTTTCCGAGATTAATATACAATTTTGCAGGGCTATCGATCATGACTTTGTTACGATAAATAACAATCCCTGCAAAATCCGCAAATTCAGGTATATCTTTCAGATCTTTGAGTGTGTCGATCTGAACTTTAACGGATGATCCGTTTCGGCAGTGAATAAATTCGGCACTCCAGCCGGAATCAAGTCTTACTTCGGAAGTTCCCGATACAGGTAAGGGATTCCAAAAGGAACCGTTTTTATTCCTGTCAAAAACGAATAATCGGGATTCAGCAGGTCCGAGGGTCACATCCAGACTACCATCGCGCGAAAGAGATATACGGAATCTTTTTCCTGACTCAGGATCCCAGATCCAGCAAAATTTTCCGGCGGAAAGTACTTTTGAAAATGTGATTTTTGATCGCCAGGAATTATGCAGATGGGAATTTATGATATAAAGAACCTCAGAACCGTTATCCGACCTGTAGCGGTTCTGCATCACCCAGGGATCAGGTTTGTCAATTCTTATATAAGGAATTATGTTGTACTGTGACTGAATATTCCTGTACCAGTTTATGAAATCCTTTTCTGGTTTCTTAAGGTGAATAAAACCTCCGGTATATTTTTTCAGTTCACCAATAATATCATTAATCTCCTTATCCCGTATTTCATGATCTTTCCATCCGGGTGATTTGAACGGAATTGTCTCAATACAGAATATCCTGCCTCCTGATCTGACAAATTCAAGCATCTTCCGGGCGGCAGAAGTATCAAGGGTTTCGATGTGGACAAGGAAAAGTGTACTATATTTTCTGTTTCCGCAATGAAGATACCCTTTTGTGATATGAGAATCGCGTATGACCTTTTGTGAAACATAGTCGCAACCGTTTCCATTTTTATTTATTGCCTCCCATACAAGAGTAAACCAGTCGATATGGGTAACAGAAGGAAATGGTTCCATCTGTGATCCGATGAGGCTCCACATATCATCGTTGGGCGGCAGGATGGCTATATCGGTAAACATGGTAACGTGCTGCAGAAGTGCTGACATCCTGGCTTTGTATTCATTATAAAGGTGAAACCATGGCCACCAGGTATTTTTTTCATTGTAATATGCTCCATATCTTATCCATCCCGGGTAAGGAGCTTCGGGAGGAGAATAATTGAAACCATGAAAGACCGAATGTGTCACTCCGGATATTGCACTCTGATCACCGCCGATTTTAAGATTTTCAAGTGAAGTATTAAAGACCGTATAAGTATCAGTCATTTCTTCGCAGCTTACAAGCCGCTTACCTGACAGATTAGCTGCAGAGGAAACATATTTATTGATCATTGTATATGCTCTTCCCCTCCGGTAATCTTCTTCGGGCATCTCTTCTCCGATCTTATGCTTCAGCCAGTTCATTGTCCAGGACTCACATTCGGGTATGTCGTAATGAAAGCTGCTTTCGAGGGGGAAGAAACTCCTGCCGTAAGCCTGTGCACGGGATTTCACATTAAGCTCTCTGCACCATCCCGTGAATGTCTTTATGAACCGTTCTTCGAGAAGTTCTGCTTTTGTAATCTCAAAATCATACCTCATTCTCCGGATCATATTTTCAAGTTCCTGAGAAATATTCACGCCGTATTTAAGATCAGTGATATTCCCCATTGCTCCGGTTTTGAAGAGCACGAACGGCAGGTACGGAAAGATATCATATCCTCTTCTCTTTCTGAATTCCTTCATCATATCTGTCGACCAGTTGGCGCCTTCAAGCTCCATGCTGTCGGTAAACAGAGCCCTGATATGACCTGAAAGTGGTCCGGTTTTATTTTCAATCGCATCAGACATTTTTTTCAGATACATCCCTACAACCTCAGCATTATAGTGATTCAGTACCGGACCGGTAGCCCCCGGGGCTCCGTTAATCACCTCCATGAATCCGTGTATCTTAACCAGTCCGTAAAGGGCATGCTTACCTTCGGGAACTGAAATCCTGAAAGAGCCGTTTACTTTTTTTTCAGAAAGATCGACGACCTGATCCATACCTTCAAGCGGATCGGGGACAAGATATAGTGATAAAAGCTCCATTGTCCTTCCCGGGAAAGGTGAGCTGACAGCAGGGTCAGCTTCTTTAAAGATCTCAAATTCTGATATCTCGTAATCGAGAGGTCCTGTAAGTTTCTTAACGGCAATGGCCACTATCCGGCTACGTTGCTCTCCTTCCAGATATTCTGCACCAAAAGGCCACCCGGAACCGACTATAAGATCGCAAGTCATTCCCAGGGATTTTGCTTCTTCAAATACGATCCTGAGCATTCCTATCCATTCATCACTGAGCCATTTCAGGGAAATTTTGCCAAGATCATCGCCTTCAAACCTCGTCGGAAATTCAATAGGATTAATTTCCACGCCACCAATACCCGCCTCTTTTAATAATCTGAGCTCCCTGATAAGTTCACCGGCTTCAACCTTATTACCGTTCCACCACCAGCGTACATAAGGATGATAACTTAATTCCGGATCTTTAAACAGTTCATAAAGATCGCGGGCTGGTTTCTGCACAAATGCCGGGTGAAAAAAAACAGAATTCAGTCCTCCAGTCAGCAGACAACCGGCAGAAAACTGGGTTCCTTTCTTAAAAAAAGTTCTTCTTTGCATATAAAACAGAATACCTGGATTTTGATCTTAGTTATTCTAAGGATTTAATGGCAATTTAGATGATTGAGGAAAGCGATATGAAATTGATAATCCTGCCCTGAATCCATTCCATTCCGGTCTTACCGGATTGTTATTCTCCGTATTAATCAATTTCACGTCTTCATTTTCTGAGTACCTGAATGACCCGTCTCCGGCCTGTATCTGGAATCCTGCATTGAATCCAAAGTCAAGGAACTGATATGAATAACTGATCTTCAGGCCAGCTTCGAGGTAATAATTGAAGGATTTGAATTTAAACTTTTCATCTGTCTGCGATTCATCATTAACAACAAGTGATTCTTTCATTTTCAAATTCGAAAATAATGCACCAAATGTTGAATAGAAGGAATAGTGAATATTATTATGGCCATATAATACTATTTCATCATAAATTCCCGGTCCACTCGAATTGACTACCATATCCAGAAGATATTCTCCGGAATAATCCCTGGCAGATATCCTTGAGCCTGTAGATTGAAAAGTATATACCAGTCCAAAGCTTATTTTTTTTAGCTTCAGCAATATGAATGGTCTGTAATAAAAATATGCAGGAAAATCGTGCACCATTTTTGTGTCGAAAGGAGTAAGTCTTACAACAATTTCATTTAATTCTTTTAAGTCTGTCATTGAATAGTTGCCGAGTCCACCCTGTACTCCTGTTTCTATCTGTTGAGACTTACAAGGTATAGTTACCAATAAGAAAAGAAGAGTTATGTATGATACTTTAGTCATAATTAATTTTCTTCAAGAAAATAGATAACTCCCTGCATACAAATTATTGCATTCCCGACGAGCCGGCAGGAGTTGTACCAAAAGCCGGGATAAAGTGTATATGTAACATCATGTAATAACGATCCGTCTGTAAAATTGCGTACATACAAATGACCTGCTGACCACGTAAGTATTTTATTGTTGTAATAATCTATATCCAGGATCTTCTCATCAGAAAGAGGGAATTCATAGTCAGTCGAAAAATCCAGGCATTGTTTAACTGAAAGTATGGAACCGTTCCAGATAACGAACCGGCCAGAGTCTTTGCCGTCAAATTCATAGAATGCCGGTTCATTAAATCTTGAATGGCTCCATATATTTATAAACTCTGAATTAATATAATGAACAAGACGCAGAGAATCATGCAGTAACAATATATAATCACCGTTCATAGAAATTGAAAGACCTTGAAGAGTGAAGATGTCTTTATTATAATACGCGATGGTTGAGTCTGTGTTAAAATTGTACAAATAGAATCCCCCGTTTGAGTTATTAATAATAACAAGACCTTTATCAGAAACCGGGATTTCAGGTATGTACATAAAACCTGACAGGGATTTTAGATCACGAATTGTATGATTTAAGAGGTTCCCGGAATTTGCCAGCATTACTTCATGGTCGCAATCAACATAGGTGGTCAGATATTTGCCCGACGGAGAGACCTTAAAACGGGTAAAGCAGCCCATCGTACAGCCAATAGGCTGATATCCATATTTTTCAACAATCTGTTTTTGAGTAACTGAATAACGAACAAGACTGTCAGATCCGGTGATGTACATAAACTCATCGGGACTTACCTGGCTTATGTCTGTAACGCCTTTATTCCTTGTACCAAAAGAGAATCCAACTACGACACTTTCGAGATAAGATTCAAAAAGCGAATAATATCCGGGCATATATTGAAAGCTATTCTTTGGTACGACCCTCAATGTTACATCGATTCTATTACCAAAATATGATGTGGGGACAATATAGGTTGTATCATCCGGCTCATTGATTGCTTTGTTTGTCGAATTAGTAAATCCCTTGTAAGTAGCCAGAGATAATCTGAATGAATCTACTGCATTATAATATTTGCTTTTGTTCCACTTTACAATATACTTGTTGGACTCTGAAATAATGAAATGTAATTTCGGAAGATCCTTCTCCAGTTCCAGGAAACCCCATGGAATTATTGTTCCGTTGTCAGTAATGACTTCCACATCGTATCTTGCTTTTTCCCCGACATAGGTGTTGTCAATGAAAAAGCCAGACTTTAACCTTGCCAGCTCTTTATCAGTACCCCAACCGGTTCTGTAAACAACGTATTCCTTAAAATCATACCCCCGGTACCGGTTCCAATATAATTTTAAAAATCCATCACTGATTGTTGATTTTACATTAAAAGAATAATTCTGGTCAATATAAAGCACCCATGACTTTGAAAAAAGAAATCCTTCCATCCCAAGGTGCTCTGCAATGCTTCCGGATCCTGAAGCAGTGTACACTTCCAGCACCATGTCATGAATACCATTGGTATAGATCCTGTAATCTAGTTCAAAAATACCGTTGTTATTTTTTATCAGGTACTCTTCATTACCATCAATTGTAAACCGCACTGCCAGAATCTCCTGATCACTGCTGACAAAACTGAAACGGATCTGTTTTGATCCATACAGAAATATTGTATCATAATCAAGGTTAAGCTCAACTACCTGAATTTCAGGAGCCGAAACATCCTCATTTACTGTACGTTCATATATCTTGTGTGGCTCAAATTCACAGGAGTTTGATAATAAAACGATAAGAAATAATAAAACCAGAGTGAATAAATAATCTTTAGCGGATGACCATATATGATTGAAGTTCATTTAATATGTACATTAATCATTTAACATTTATCTGATCAGTTTCTGAACCAGTTTAAAATTATTGATTTTTTCGTTGGGTCATATCGTATTCTGTAACTTTCATTGACTTTTTGATAGTGTTTTCCCTTCAGCCTCAGCCTCAACCTTAACCTCAGCCTCAACCTTAAAAGTTGGCAGTTGGCAGTTGGCAGTTGGCAAAAAATTGCAGTTGGCAAAGCAACCTCAGCCTCAGACTTACCGCCATTTATTGTATGGGTGCCTCAATTTCACGAATGGTCATTAACGTAACCGGACCAAATAATCCCGATCTGATCAGCGGAACCTCAGCCCATGGAACCTGGATCTTGTTCAACCCCGCAATATTTGTGGTCCTGATGTTAGTGTTGGTATGCTTTTGTCCGGTAAGAGCGTCTCCCTTAAGCCGGTTTGACCATGTATTGGCTACTTCAACAGTAAGGGTATTATCTCCATTCTTAAGGATGCCTGTCACGTCAAACCTGAATGGCTTTGTCCAGGCAACCCCAAGGTGTTTACCATTCAGACTGACATCCGCGATCTTTGATAGTTCACCGAGATCAAGAAACACCTTCTTCCCTTCACCATATGACGAATTTATATCATACTGGAATGTCTTAACATATTTCACTATTCCCGAATAGTATTTAATTGCCTGATTCTCATGATCTGTCCATGAGATAAGCTCAGGGAAAATGACCCTGGTGGGAGCTCCCTGTCCCTCCCCGAAGAAAAGTTCCCAGGCTCCGTCAAGATTCTGAACCTTAATGCTGCTGTTGATTTTTGACTTACCACTTTCAGATGAAAGGGTAAATATTCCGTTTTCAAGGATCGAAAACCGGCCGTTACTGTAACTAACGGCAGGAGGTATTGTATCACGGCTGAAAACCGAATCGTAATGTTTCGCCGGTTCTCCTTCCCTGAATACAACAAAATATGATCCGTAAGGAGGAAAGCTGAGAGGCATGCTAATGTAATCCGGTTCCTGATTTAAGATCAAAACCGGAGATATGTCACAGGTAACAGGATCCCATATCTCAGGGATTCCGCTTTTCAGTCTGAAACTGCAGTTTCTCGATATCCATCTGTCAGTTGTATTTCTCACAAAATAGAAATGAATATTACTATCTGAATAATGGATGTAGTCAAGCAGGAACAAATCATTGTCGAAATATTTAAAGTCCGGCCCATTGGCATTGATCTGCAGGGCCTGAAATGGCGATAATCCTGAAATGATCTTTGATTCTGGCAGATTACCGTCATTGCTGTTTTCATCAAATCTAGTCCATATCTTTTCAATCATCTTCAAATACTCAGACGTATCACTTGTACTTTCCATCCTGGTCACCCTTAAAGGTTTTTCGCCAAGGATCAATGCGCCCTGACCTGACAGTTCCTTCAGTTTCATCAGGACCTCAGCATTAATTTCACCCTCATCCTCAAGGCAGAGAAGTTTAAACCGTGAACCTCCGGGCAGAATAAGTTCTCCATCATCCACCTGAAGCTGAAGCAATATTTCTGTATTTATCACTTCATAGTCATATCCGGGTCCGGCTATGAACCTGCTGTTCTTATGACCTGTATAATTCGGGATTGCATCACCGTAATAATAAAGGACATCCGCCTGGAATTCCGTTTCCTGAGCTATCAATGATATCCTTGCCAGGTAATCATTAAAAGGTCTGACCATCGGCCACCATACTCTTTTATCATTGAAATGTGTTCCGGCGTGGTACACATATCCCGGAAAGCCGGTCCCGGGAGGATTATGACTGAATCCATGAACAACATATCTGTTCATTCCCTCGCAGAATGCACGGTCGCCGACTGGTTTTATATCGCCCGGAGCTTCCTGCCAGTGCTGGAATGAGGAAAATGATTCTTCCTCAGCAATTCCACGTTGGTAAATGTGAGATGCTGCAGAAACCTCCTTAACCACCCTCAGAATATCTATTCCGTCTGCATTCAGCCTGTTATGGTTGATCCAGAATTCACCCCTGGGAAGATCGAGCGCTCCCAGTGATTTAAGGGGTTCAACAGGAACATTATGCAGAGGGAAACCCGGACCTCCTGCTTCGCTGTTTATCATAAGGCCGTTCATATTCGCAATTTCACGTGCTTTCTTATAAAAATTGCTTATCATCAGTTCAGACAATGTGCGCCGGAAATCGGTCATAAACCTCTTTCCTGTTTCGTCCGGAAAGAGTGCCGGATCATCGAACAGGGGAAGAAACTTATGGAGGTCATATCCGTTAATTTTCCTGAATTCATTGGGAAGAGAAGGAGTCCATACTGATGCTGTAGCCTCGTAACTGGCAAGATAAAGGCTCTTAAGTGCTGAATTCTTCAGATCCGGAATTATAGTCCTTAATCTTCCGATGACATGATTAAAATGGGTAGTTGTGGCTGTTGAATCGAAGTGATCGATTATTGGTCCGGCTGAGTTCCTGCTGGGTAACATCAGCTGTTCCCCGGAATTTGAACAGACAAACCTGTAGATATCCCATTTCCCCTCTGCCGGTTTCCAGTCAAGCTCTTCGGTAAAAGGATCGAAACGGGATGACAGGTTGATGATTTTGCCTGTATCAATCCTGCCTGCTTCCACATCTGATGGCACAGCTATCACGGCAATCTCCCTGTACCATGCCGGTTTACCATCCCTGTCAAGACTTAATAATCTTATCCTTCCCCTGCTGTCTTTTTCTGATATTTCAGGAAATGGAAGCTTTATCCCGGAGCTTTCTCCTTCATATTCCGTTTTGGAAAAATAGATTGATTTTGCTGCATGTTCAGGTCTTATCCAGCTTCCGCCCGCATTCCAGCTGCTGGCCATATTGAGTCCAGCCTTCATTCCAAGTTTGCCAGCTTCCTCAATCACTGTTTTTATTGAAGCCAGGGATTCATCACTCAAAAATGCAGGTCCTGCTTCGACCATAATATCTTCTTTGGGGACCCCTATCTCAAAAATATCGAAACCGGAGATACCGGCTTTTTTCATTTCCCGCATTTCTGTCAGTAACCTTGAAGTGTCAGTATTTCCGTTAAGCCACCACCAGTAAACCTTTGGATGAGCACCGGGCGGAGGATTTATGAATCCTTCCCTTAGTTTTTCATAAGAGGATTGCTTAGCTTCCTGAACCTTTTTACCTGTACAGCCTGCAAGTATAAGCAGGATGATCAGCATACTTAAGATCCTTACCATAATTGATGATATTGTATTTTATAAATATATAAGATCCTTTAATATATCCATTATTGGTATCTTCTGGAAAACAAGATCTGCCTGGCTCCCCTCATATAAAATACCAATATGATCATTGTCGACTCCAGTCAGACATGAATACCCGTTTCCTCTTCCTTCATCCAGGAGAAGCTGGTATTTTTCAGGCCAGGTATTACCGTTATCCAGGCTCGCTTTAATTGTTATATGATGCCGTCCGCTTTTTGTTGAAGGATTTGAGAAGAATAGAACAGATCTGCTCTTATCGTTATATTTATATGTATGCTTATACAAAGATGCCATACACACCGGTTCTATGAGAGTATTTTCTGATGTCGGGTGCATTGTCCAGGTCTTACCCAAATTTTCCGTAACGGCAACTGCTCTTCCGTTATCCGGGCCTTCATTGTTCCTATTCCTGTTGTTTCGCATGTTCAGCATCAGAGAACCATCATCAAGCTGTACTACCGCACATTCTGTTGTATTTGTATATGCAGGGGCACTTGTTTTCCAGGTAACTCCTCCATCGGAACTGTATGTGATATTTGAGAACGGCTCACCTGTTTTATCTCTTCCCTGTGTGGGAAAAACCAGTGTACCGTCTTCAAGTGTGATACCGTTACCCGGGGCAGGTGCCCACAACCACCAGTCTGCCTTTTTGCACATGCGGGTCAGGTTCACGGGTTCGCTCCAGGTAAGTCCGTCATCGGAGCTTTTTGCTATAAGGAACTGCGATGTCTGTCTTACATCAAATCCTGGCTGCGACCCCCTGGTCCTCCACTGGTGATTCCATGCAGTGCTTGTATCAGTAAGGTTTTCAATCCACTTTCCGTTATCATCTATCACTCCATGCATCCACAGACCCGCTACAAATATATTCCCGCTGTTCCTGTCAACAAGCAGACAGGCATCGCTGACACCGTTGAATTTCTGAGGCAATCCGCCCCATTCACCCATATCAAAGCCTGTGATCGTCGGCCCCCAGGTATTGCCTCCGTCTGTACTCCTGCTTATACCGATATCAATATTCCCCTGAAGATCACGCCTGCTGTCACGCCTTATGTCATATACAGAAATCAGGGTCCCCCGGTTTGTGACAATAAGCCCCGGAATACGATAAGTATCAACACCATCATCATTATGTTTCCTGACTGCAACACCGAATCTCAATGCCTTATGACCAGGAGATTGTCTGACCACGGCTTCCCCGTGATCTGTAAATGCCCTCAGACAGGATCCGCCGGCATGGTGGAGGATATCTGCATCATCCTTTAACCTGTATGATAACATGAAGTAGTTTTTACCAGGCTTGAGCCTGAGCGAGCCTTCAAAAGTTATAACTGAAGATATTTCAGAAGTCACCGAAAAGAGTACCGACTTCTCATTTATCAGTTCATCCTTGTCACCTGTATAAAAGAGGGTTGCTGATTCAATATCGGCAATGTTTGTTGTTCCACCTGTACTGAACACCAGCTTCCGGATATTTGTTATTTTCAAAGTGTCATTCAGAATGACCTGTAATTGTAAAATATTATTATAGTCCTTTGATTTAAGGACAGGATATACTGGTTGGATATGAACGATCTGTGTATTAGTATCTTCCTCTATACAGGATGAAAAGAATAATACACCTGTAATTAATGAAATGAGCAATGATTTCATAATTCTGATATAAAATTTCCCTTCCGGAAGTAATTAGGTTTTAAAAACATTTAAAAAATATGGTTCCCGTGTAAAATACTAATAATAACTGTTAATTTTGCAACATTTTGTTCTGATACAGGCTTTATTATTAGAAAATTGAAAACCATAAGTCCAAAATTCAGCAGGCTGGCTATAAAGATAGGAAGTAATGTTATAGCAAAGAGTGACGGATCTCTTAATACGGGAAGGATGCTTCGCCTTGTTGAAGAGATTGCAGTTCTGTTTAAACAGGGTGTCGAGGTTATACTTATCACATCGGGAGCGGTAGCTGCCGGACGCAGTGAAATGACTCCTTCAAAGAAGACCAGTATAATTTCGGCACGTCAGATATGGGCTGCGATAGGACAGGTTAAACTGATGGGCACCTATCAGTTCCTGTTTGGCAAATATGGAATACAGGCAGGTCAGCTTCTTGCTACCAAAGACAGTTTCAGGGACAGGCTTCATTATCTTAATATGAAGAACTGTATCTCTGCAATGCTCGATAATAAAGTTCTGCCCGTAGTCAATGAAAATGACACTATAGCAATTACTGAACTTATGTTCACCGATAATGATGAATTATCCGGAATGATCTCTTCAATGATGGATTGTACCTCACTCATCATCCTTTCAAATGTTGATGGTATTTATACAGGTATCCCCGGAAGCGAAGATTCTGAACTGATAAGGGAGGTAAACGGCAATTTTGATGAGATTACCAGCTATATAACAACAACCAAATCCGGATTCGGCCGGGGAGGAATGCTTACAAAATGCTCAATTGCAAGGGATATTGCATCTGAAGGGATAGATGTTTATATAGCCAACGGAACGCGCGATACAATCATCACAGATATAGTACGTGAAAAAGATGTCCCATGTACAAGATTTATAGCCGCGGAAAAAAAGAAGACAGGTGTTAAAAAATGGCTCTCACATTCCGATACATTTGCCAGAGGTATTGTGTATATTAACAAGGGCGCAAAAGAGGCATTGCTTGGCGACAAAGCGACCAGCCTGCTTATGATCGGGGTATCAAAGGTTGAAGGATTCTTCAAGAAGGGAGACATAATAAGAATATTTGACGAGAAAGGAAAACAGATCGGGCTTGGTAAATCACAATATGATTCCGAAAAAGCCGAGCTTTATCGTGGTGAAAAAAGGAAAAAACCGCTTGTCCACTATGACTATTTGTTGATGAATGAGAAAAGTTGACAAACGGTAAAAGAAGGAGGGGGTGATGAGGGGAGGGGGTGATGAGGGGAGGAGGTGATGAGGGGAGGAGGTGATGAGGGGAGGAGGTGAGGAGGTGATGAGGTGATGAGGTGATGAGGTGAGGAGGTGATGAGGTGAAAGGGTAATAATCACCTCATCTCCTCTTCTCCCACTCCCCCCCTCTGTAAAGTATAATTTAAAAAATTATCTCAATTAAAATGGACTGTATTCCAATATTTGAATCTGCACTCAAAGCAAGCCGTGAACTTAACAATCATGGTATTGAGACCATTAACCGGGTTCTCCTTGCACTTGCAGACAGGACTGTGGAAAACATCCACCGGATACTTGCTGAGAATGAGAAGGATCTTGCCCTTATGGATAAGGTTGATCCCAGGTACGACAGGCTTCAGCTTACATCATCGCGGTTAAAAAACATTGCATCTGATATACGGAATGTTGCCGGGCTGGAATCCCCTCTCGGCAGGATAAGCTATGAATATAAAAAATCCAATGGCCTCAGGATAAAGAAAATAGCTGTCCCTTTTGGTGTTATCGGAATAATTTATGAAGCAAGGCCGAATGTAACCTTTGATGTTTTTTCGCTATGCATTAAATCGGGTAATGCCTGTATCCTTAAAGGTGGAAGCGATGCCTTCAATTCAAATACAGCAATTGTAAGATTAATAAAGGATACGTTGAAAGAGTGCGGTGTTAATGAAAATGTGATTTCTCTTTTACCTGCGGGAAGGGAAGAGGCTTCACAGCTCCTTAATGCACGTGGTTATGTCGATCTTATAATCCCCCGGGGAAGCCAGAATCTGATAGACCATGTCCGCCAGAATTCAACTATTCCGGTTATCGAGACCGGAGCAGGGATCTGTCATACATATTTTGACGAATATGGCGACAGCGAAAAAGGAAGAGCAGTAATAAACAATGCAAAAACACGCAGGGTGAGTGTATGCAATGCTCTCGACTGTCTGATCATTCACGAGAGCCGGCTTGATGATCTTGGATATATTGCAGGATTATGCAGTAATTCAAAGGTGATAATCTATGCGGATGAAAAAGCATATAAAGCATTGGAAGGTAAATATCCCGGGGAACTCCTCATGAAAGCCGACAAAAATTCCTATGGCACGGAATTCCTTGATTATAAAATGGCCGTAAAAACAGTATCATCATTTGAGGAGGCACTCGAACATATTGATCGATACAGTTCCAGGCACAGTGAAGCGATCATCACCGAGAACAGGGAAAGGCAGGAATATTTCTGCAAGGTTACCGATGCCGCTGCAGTATATGTTAATACTTCAACAGCATTTACCGACGGTGCCGAATTCGGACTTGGTGCGGAGATCGGGATTTCCACCCAAAAAATGCATGCAAGAGGTCCGATGGCCCTGGAGGCACTTACGACAACAAAATGGGTAATCGAAGGAGACGGGCAGACAAGACCCTGACGAAAATAATCATCAAACGGAGGTTAAATTATGAATCCTGATCATGAAAGAATAAAAAAATACTACGATGATCTTCCCGACCTGATACTCAGGACCAGGGAGATAATGAAGCGGCCGTTGACACTCACCGAAAAGATCCTTTACAGTCACCTTTCCGATCGAAGTAAAACGACTTCTTACATCAGGGGGATTGATTATGCTGAATTTTCACCGGGAAGGGTTGCTATGCAGGATGCAACAGCCCAGATGGCAATGCTTCAGTTCATGATGGCAGGAAGGATTAGTACTGCAGTTCCCTCATCAATCCATTGTGACCACCTTATTACCGCATCCCGCGGAGCAGAAAGCGATCTCAGGAAAGCCACTGAAAATAACAGAGAAGTGTATGATTTCCTGAGATCTGTAAGCTCAATGTATGATATTGATTTCTGGGAGCCCGGATCCGGTATTATTCATCAGATCGTGCTCGAAAATTATGCTTATCCGGGAGGATTGATGGTGGGTACAGATTCTCACACTCCCACTGCAGGTGGCATGGGAATGATAGCAGTGGGTGTTGGCGGTGCCGATGCAGTGGATGTAATGGCTGGACTTCCATGGGAACTTAAATTCCCAAAGATAATCGGTATACACCTTACGGGGAAACTCAGCGGGTGGGTCTCACCAAAAGATGTTATCCTGAAAATCACAGGAATGCTCTCGGTAAAAGGCGGAACAGGATCTGTGATTGAATATTTTGGTGATGGAGCTGAATTACTTTCAGCAACAGGCAAGGCAACCATCTGTAATATGGGCGCTGAAACCGGAGCTACATGCTCGGTCTTTGGATTTGACAAACAAATGGAAGAATACCTTTCTGCCACCGGACGGCAGGACATTGCAGAAATGGCTGCTTCTATGAAAATGCATCTCACAGGAGATCCGGAGGTATATGGCGATCCGCAGAAATACTTCGATAATTATCTGGAAATAAACCTGTCAGAGCTGGAACCATATATCAATGGTCCGTTTTCTCCCGACGTGGCAACACCAATATCGATGATGAAAGAAACTGCTGAAAAAAATAAATGGCCGGTTGAAATTTCAGCAGGACTTATCGGATCATGTACAAATTCTTCCTACGAAGATATTTCAAGGGCTGCATCGGTAGTTAAGAATGCGCTCAGGGAAAAGATAATATCCAAAGCCGTATTAAAAATAACACCGGGATCAGAACTTATCCGTAAGATAACGGAGAGAGATGGCCTCCTGCCGCTGTTCAGGGAAATTGGCGGTGAAATTTTTGCCAATGCATGCGGTCCATGTATCGGCCAGTGGGACAGAAAAGACATGGAAGACGGCCAGGTCAATACGGTTATCCATTCATTTAACCGTAATTTTTCCAGACGGACGGACGGAAATCCCAATACCCATGCTTTTGTTGCATCGCCTGAGATTGTCACAGCTTTGACAATTGCCGGTAAGCTTACCTTCAACCCTCTCACTGATTCACTGATTAATTCCGAAGGCCGGCCGGTAAACCTTCCTGAACCGAGAGGGCACTACCTGCCTCCTGACGGTTTTGGAAGACTGAACGAGGAATCCAAAAAACATGCAAAAAAGAAGCCTGAAGCAAAGATCCTGATAAACCCCAGGTCGGAAAGACTTCAATTGCTTAGTCCCTTCAGACAATGGGACGGCCGGGATATGACCGGTCTGCCTCTGCTTATAAAAGCTAAAGGCAAATGCACCACCGATCATATATCCATGGCGGGTAAATGGCTTAAATATCGCGGACACCTGGAAAATATCTCACAAAATTATATGAACGGAGCTGTCAATGCTTTCAATGACAAAACAGATTGCATACTGAACCAGCTTAATGGCAAATACGAACAGGTCCACGTTGTTGCAACAGCATATAAGAAAAGAGGTATCGGATCAGTAGTCGCAGGCGAGGAGAATTTCGGAGAAGGTTCATCGCGCGAACATGCTGCAATGGAACCCAGATTCCTTAATGTTAAAGCCGTTATAGTAAAATCCTTTGCCAGGATCCATGAATCAAACCTCAAGAAACAAGGTATTCTGACCCTCACTTTTGCAGAAAAAGATGATTATTATAAAATAAGGGAAAGTGATAAAATCGATATAAACGGACTGAAAGAATTTGCTCCCGGCAGGCCGCTTACAATGATACTTCATCATAATGATGGCTTGTGGGAATCAATACAGGTCAACCATTCCTATAATGAATCTCAGATAGAATGGTTCAAGGCAGGAAGTGCACTGAATCTCATAAGGAAGAGAGGGGGAGATGAGGTGAGGAGGAGATAAGGTGAGGAGGAGATGAGGAGCAGGGAGCGGGGAGCAAGGAGCGGGGAGCAAGGAGCAGGGAGCAAGGAGCAGGGAGCGGGGAGCAGGGAGCGGGGAGACAAACGAAGGTAGAAAGCAAAGTGCGGTAAACGAAGAGCAAAAATTGAACTATGAGCAGTGGTGAAAAAATAAAATTCCTGAATGGGAAACATGAGGTACCGGATTTTCCTGTAATACCTTATATTATCGGGGATGGAACGGGTCCGGATATCTGGAATGCGTCTGTCAGAATTTTTGATGCTTCAGTTGAAAAAGTTTTCAGGGGAAAGAAAAAGATCATCTGGAAAGAGGTTCTTGCCGGTGAAAAAGCATTTAACCTAACCGGGAACTGGTTACCTAAGGAAACCCTTGATACATTCCGGGACCATTTTGTCGGTATAAAAGGTCCCCTGACTACACCTGTCGGTGAGGGAATGAGGTCCCTGAATGTTGCACTCCGCCAGGAGCTGGATCTGTATACATGCTACCGTCCGGTCAGGTATTTTGAAGGAGTGCCCAGCCCTGTCAAAAAGCCCGGACTGGTAAATATGCATATCTTCCGCGAAAATACTGAGGATATTTATGCCGGAATAGAATATATGCATGGCAACCCTGATACAGAAAAGCTTAAGGATTTTCTTATCAGGGAGATGGGGATAAAAAAAATAAGATTCCCCGGCACTTCGTCAATTGGTATCAAACCAGTATCTGTTGAAGGCACGGAAAGACTTGTAAGACAGGCTATTAAATTCGCCCTTGAAAAAAGACTCCCTTCAGTGACCCTGGTACATAAGGGAAATATAATGAAATTCACTGAAGGTTCGTTCATGAAATGGGGATATGCGCTTGCTGAAAGAGAATTCGCGGATAAAGTTTTTACATGGGATCAGTACAAAAAAATTACAAGCACTCAGGGAGAAAAAGCGGCTGACGAAGCACAATCTGTTGCTGTTTCACAGGGAAAGCTTATAATCAAGGATGTGATCGCGGATGCTTTCCTTCAGCAGATCCTTACACGTCCCGCCGACTATTCAGTGATAGCAACACTGAACCTTAACGGCGACTATATTTCAGACGCCCTGGCAGCAATAGTTGGAGGTATAGGTATTGCACCGGGTGCAAATATCAATTTTGATACAGGTCATGCAATATTCGAAGCCACCCATGGTACTGCACCCAGATATGCCGGACAGGATAAAGTAAATCCGGGATCAGTGATCCTGTCGGGAGCCCTGATGCTTGAATACCTGGGATGGAATGAAGTAGCATCCCTGATATATAAAAGTCTTGAGAATACTATTCTCAAAAAGAAGGTAACATACGATTTCCACAGGTTAATGGATAATGCTATTTTACTTAAGACATCTGAATTTGCAGATGCGATAATTAATCACATTCAGACTGATTAAATAAACTTTTATTATGGAAGACAGGGAATTCTTTTCACAGCTCGAGGACTCTGTAAGAGAATCGTGCCGTATCGATAATGATCTTTTTGAAAAATATGATGTAAAAAGAGGCCTGAGGAACAATGACCGGACAGGAGTACTTGTGGGATTGACAAATATCGGCGATGTTGTCGGTTACGAAAAAGAGAACGGGAAAGTGGTTGCAGTCCCGGGAATATTACTCTACAGGGGAATCGATATTGAAGCTATCACACACGGATTCCAGAAGGAAAACAGACATGGATTTGACGAAACTGTTTATCTGCTTCTGACCGGCCACCTGCCTTCACGTGAAGAGATAGAGAAATTTTCCTCCATTATGGCCTCGATGAGAGGGCTGCCGGATCAGTTTACAAAAGATATGATCCTCTCAATGAAAGGAAAGGATGTTTTGAATATGCTTGCCAGGTCAGTACTGGGATTATATACCCTTGATGACCGGGCAGATGATATATCACTCGATAATATGGTAAAGCAGTCTCTTAACCTGATAGCCAAATTCCCTTCGATTATTGCATATTCATACCAGGCCTTGCGTCATCTGTATCATGGAAAGACTTTATCAATACGTCATCCAAGGCCAAATTTGTCCACTGCCGAGAACTTCCTGCACCTCATCAAGGGCGAAGGCTCATATACAAAGCTCCAGGCCGATCTTGTCGATCTTTCGCTTGTCCTTCATGCTGAACACGGAGGAGGAAATAACTCAACCTTCACAATGCGTGTGACAAGTTCGACAGAGACAGATATCTACTCAGCTGTCACCTCTGCAATTGGTTCATTAAAAGGTCCTCTGCATGGCGGGGCCAATCTCAAGGTCCTTGGAATGATGGAAGATATCAAACAGAATGTAAAGAACTGGAAAGATGAAGCCGAGGTCGCTGATTACCTGCTTAAGATCCTTAAAAAGGAAGCAAATGATCATACAGGTATCATTTACGGTATCGGGCATGCGGTGTACACAATTTCTGATCCCCGTGCTTTACTTCTAAAGGAAAAAGCCAGGGAACTCGCTCATGAAGCCGGTAAAACAGATGAATTCGAACTTTATTCCCTCGTGGAAAAACTAACCCCGGAAGTATTCAGGCAATTCAAGGGGGAACAGTCTGCAAAAGTCGTTTGTATAAATGTCGACTTCTATTCGGGCTTCGTTTATTCATGCATCGGAATACCTAAGGAATTATATACACCGCTTTTTGCAATGGCAAGAATATCAGGATGGTGCGCTCACAGAATTGAAGAACTTACCTTTTCTGCAAAAAGAATTATCAGACCTGCATTTAAAAATGTCTATGGCCGCAGGAATTATATACCCCTTGAACAAAGGTAGTTCCGGGGTTATTCCTTCTTCTTCGACTCTGCCAGCCCCTGCCTGAATAATAGAGCTGCTGCAATTCCGAACAAAAGTATCAGCAGAGATTTCCAGTCAAAGCTCTTCAGGAAAATAACAACTGCTATGACCGACGAAACTACTGCAAGGACATAGTAAATAACGGACCTTTTCATTTTTTATATATTTAATAGGATCAGTAATTCTGTTCCAGCAACTGCATGAATGATTTAGGATGAAGACAGGCGGGACATGTTTCATATGCCTTGGCTGATTCATAAATGTATCCGCAGTTAATGCATTTCCACCATACCTTTCCATCCTTCATGAATACTTTATCTTCTGATACATTCTGAAGAAGCTTCAGATACCGGCGCTCATGTTCCGCTTCAACTTTTGCTATCATTTTGTAGGCAGTGGCTATTTCCGGAAATCCTTCAGCTTTTGCGACCTCGGCAAAATGAGGATAAAGATCAGTCCATTCCTCGTTCTCCCCTTCAGCTGCAGCTTTCAGATTTTCTTTTGTGGTTCCGATCTTACCGGCCGGATAAGAGGCTGTTATCTCAACCATTCCGCCTTCAAGGAACTGGAAAAACCTTTTGGCATGTTCCTTCTCCTGCAATGCAGTTTCCTGAAAAATGTTCGCGATCTGCTCGAATCCTTCTTTCCTGGCAACACTTGCAAAAAATTCATAACGATTCCTTGCCTGTGATTCACCTGCAAATGATTTCAGCAGGTTCTGCTCTGTTCTTGTACCTTTTAATGTTAATGACATAGAATTAGTTTTCATTTAGTTCAACTTATTGTAAATTTGTTCACTAAATTACAATTTTTTAAAGTGATTCCTGCAGGGATTTGTCAATATATAATACTAACATTATCCGGAATCAGGTAATTTATAAGATATCACACAAAACACTTAAATATGAAAACAAATTTTATTTTGCTGTCAGTTCTCATACTGGCATTGACATCATGTGCCGGTGAGAAAAAGCCGGTAACACCTGAAAATGCACTTGAAAACTATATTAACAACAATGATAAGACTTATTCATGGGAAATAAGAGAAGAATTCAAATCAGACGGACTCGATGTAGCAGTTCTGAAGCTGACATCACAGAAATGGAGGGAGCATGTCTGGCAGCACCAGCTTACGGTCATCTCTCCGGGAACAGCTAATTCAGAGGGAGCATTGCTTTTCATTACCGGCGGGAGCAACAGGAACGGAGAACCAAACTGGCAGGGGAAGGATGATGATATCTTTAAAGCGCTTACGATAGTGGCTGCAAAAAACAATGCTATTGTCGCAATTATTTCACAGGTACCGAATCAACCTCTTTATGGCGATCTGACTGAGGATGCCCTTATCTCATACACTCTGCATAATTTTAAAAACGACAGGGATTTTACCTGGCCTCTCCTCTTCCCGATGACAAAAAGTGCAATAAGAGCCATGGATGCAGTTCAGGAATATTCAGAACAAGTACTGAATCACAGGATTTCTGAATTTGTTGTAACAGGAGCTTCAAAAAGAGGTTGGACCACCTGGCTGACAGGCTCCCAGGACAAAAGGGTGATAGCCATTGCGCCGATGGTGATAGATGTTCTTAATATGCCCGTCAATATCCCTTATCAGAAAGAGGTCTGGGGCGATTACAGCGAACAGATAGAAGATTATGTTAAGCTGGGGATCGCTCAGGACCTGGGAAGCCAGGAGGGAAAAGATATTGCAACAATGATCGATCCTTACTCCTACCGGGCATCACTTACAATGCCAAAACTGATAATCATAGGAACAAATGACGAATACTGGCCGGTAGATGCAGTTAAGAAGTATTTCAATGATATCCCCGGTGAGAATTACATTCATTATGAACCTAATGTAGGTCACGGTCTGGGTGACGGAGTGAATGTGATAAAAGCTTTAAGCGCTTTCTTTAATCTTGCCGTTAACAAAAAGGATCAACCGGCATGTGAGTGGCAGGTAACATCAGATGCTGATAGAACTGATCTGAAAGTCAAAGCATCCCCTGAACTTAAAGAGGTCAATCTCTGGATATGCGATTCACCTGACCGCGATTTCAGGGATAATCAATTCGTTGAAAAAGATGTTGAATACCCAAATTATAGTTCAATAAATGTTAAGGTTGATCACCCGGATACGGGATTCAGGGCATTTTATCTGGAGCTTGTTTATCCTGACCCTGTCGAAGGAACATATTCAAAAAGTACCAGAATGTTCGTTTCAGACGATGATGAATTATTCCTGAATTAGGCAAATCTAACTCACTGACATCAGATAAAAAATCCGGCGTTATAAATACGCCGGATGTCATGAAAATATAAGGAATGAAAAACCAGGAAGCTAACGGTAATAATGCTTTCCGGAGTCAGGATATTCAAGTCCGTCTTCTGTCATAATCCGGAACCTTTTATCCACATCCGTAACGTAATCATCATTATAGTATGAACGGAACAACCTTTCAACTGTTTTGTCCATATAAACCACGGTCCCGACAGGAATGTTTACGGTTACACCAACCTCGTCAAAGGACCATTTTGTATTAGCGGGATAGGTAAAATAATCATCCATGAACAGAGTATCTCCTGAAATTCTGTAATTATACAATAACCTTTCTGCTTTTTCGGTGGCATCTCTCTTCGACCTGCCGGCCGATCTTTTTCTGAGGATGACCGATATTTTATTTTCATCCGTCCTTTTTATATCAAGGAAAGTCTGAACATAAACCCTTTTATCTTCATCCGATATGAAGATTGCATATTCTTCATCAGGTATCCGGATTTCGTTATCTACAGAAAGTTCCGATATTCTTTTTTCCGATCTGATATATAAAGTATCAGGAACTGCCCTGAAGTATTCCTGAGATGTCGATTTTGCGGTTTCTGCAAAACTTATTCCTTCATTGAAGAGTAATATCGACAGAGCTGCTATACTAACAACCCAGATTACAAGACCTGCAAGAAGAAATGCCCCGTCCTTTGCCCTGAACCAGAAGATCATTCTGACTCCGAGGTAAATCATCACCAGAAGCGGGAGGATGACTGTAACCGATACCAGAACCTTTATCCAGGGAACCAGTGAAGGTGCTACAACATAATTCAGAAAATCCGGAAGATAACTTATATTAAAGCCGGCAGCATCTGTCGAAAAAGCTCCCGGATATTTGAAAATAAACACCATTATGAAAGCAACAATAGCGAGGAAGCCTGCCACCACAATTGCAATTCCTGTCAGTATAAGTATGATCCTTACAATAATCCAGAGTATTTTCCCGATAGCTCTGAATATCTCGTTCATAGCATTTCCGAAATCTGTTGTTGCCGTATAGGGTTTTGCTTCCTTTCCGGTTGCAGATGACTGAAGATAAGATTTGCCATACATATCCTTCTTCAGGGATTCTGTAGCGGCAGAAGGCAGTGCAATCCATAACGCCAGATAAACAAATATCCCGATCCCGAACATCAGTGCAAACAGAACAAAAAGTATTCTGAACCACACCGGATCAGTATTGAGGTAGGTGCCTATACCACCGCAAATGCCGCCGATTATCCTGTCATCAGGATTCCTGAAAAGCTTCTTACCATATGTTGTGCCATAAACAGGGCCAGGCCTATCGTCATCAGGCTGACCGAAATCCTCGGGTTTGCCCATCATATAGATCATATCTTCAACATTAATTCTGTTGATAACACCTGCTGTGGATTTCTGGGAAAGAAATATTTCGGCGATCCTTGATTCAATGTCGTCAACTGTCTCATTTCCACCCGGGACATTCTGGAACTTCCGGCTGATGGCCTGCAGATAATCCCTCAGTATCCGGTAGGCTTCTTCATCAATATGAAAAAGTGTCCCCCCGAGATTTATATTTATTGTCTTATCCATGATTAATACTTGAAAGGTTAATTATTCTGCTGCCTTGTGCGGATCATATTTACTGATTCTACAAGCTCATCCCATGACCGGTCCAGGTCTGTAAGATAATTCTTTCCCTGCTGGGTAAGCTCATAATATTTCCTTGGCGGCCCCTGCTGGGATTCTTCCCACCTGTAACTAAGTAACCCGGCATTTTTCTGCCTTGTAAGAAGCGGATAAAGAGTTCCTTCAACTACTATAACCTTTGCCTCCTTCAATTCCTTGATTATATCACTTGCATAGCACGAACCCCTTGAAATCACTGATAAAATACAGTATTCCAGGATCCCCTTTCGCATCTGAGCTTTTGTGTTTTCCAGATCCATAATTTTAGTTTTTAAGTTATACACTCCGTTTTTCTGCCTCCCTGGTCATACTTATAATTTCATGTTTTTCCTTACTGTGTCAAATTCATTCTTTACAGAATCTGTAATATTCTTGATATTTACCGGATCACCCTTCATTTCTATTTTCTGCGATGTTGTTTTTGCTTCCGGAAGAACAACATACAGGATCAGATAGATCAGTAATCCCAGGCCTCCTGCAAGGGTTATGGCAATAAAGATCACCCTGACTATCCATGGTTCGATACTCCAGTATGCACCCATCCCGGCGCAAACACCACCAATGATCCTGCGGTCCGGATCACGGTACATCCTGTGATAGCCGGGTGCAGAGAACTTACTGCCTGATGACTGAGCTTCCTCATCAGAAAAATCCTCAGGATTGCCCAGAACAGAAATGGCATACCTTACATCCTCCATGTCAATTACCTGCTTGTAAGCAGATAAACGTGCCCTGAAAAGCTCTGAAATCCTGGTTTCAATATCAGAAAGTATCTCAGAGGAGCTCTCCTCCCCCGCAAAATGTAACTCAAGATTTTTTAGATACCTCTTCAGCTCACCATATGCATCCTCATCAATATTGAATGAATACCCTCCAAGATTAATGCTTACTGTTATTTTCATTGTTCTATAAAATTTATACTACTGTTTTTAACATGTATCATTTGCTTACAAAGATATATATTTATTTTGGTACTATGCATTACAATATACTAAAATTTTCAAAATATTTATATATTATTAGTTATTAAGTACTTAAAATTACATATTAATTTATAAATAATCCTCATGCCGGTATTTATTGTGAATGTATTGCACATTAATAATACATCTGAGTTGGGAAGTTGATCCCTTAACCAATAATCTATATCTTTATTCCCAAATATTTAAGCTATGAAGAAATACAAGTGGGGTATTCTTGCACCCGGGAAGATGTCAGCCAAGTTTACAAAGGCTCTCAAAACGCTGGAAAATGCCGAATTGTATGCAGTCGGTTCGAGGGATATTGAAAGAGCTACTCTTTTTGCGAAGGATTACGGATTTCAGCACTATTACGGAAGTTATGAGGAGCTGGTTTCTGATCCGGGGCTTGAAATAGTCTATATTGCCTCACCACATTCACTTCATTATGAACATACTATGCTTTGTCTCAGGAATGGCAAGCATGTAATTTGCGAAAAGGCTTTTGCCCTGAATGCCGGAGAGGTTAAAGAGATGATCCATGAAGCCCGCAAAAGGAAGCTGTTCCTGATGGAAGCTCTCTGGCCTCCGTTTCAGCCTTTCTACATTAAAGCACATGAAATAATCAAATCAGGGATACTTGGGAAGATAAATTATCTGGATGGATATTTTTCCTTTATTCCCCCGTTTGATCCCAACGACCGTAAGTTTAACCTGGCACTGGGCGGTGGTTCCCTGATGGATATTGGAATATATCCCGTAATTGATGCACTGACCTTTCTTGGTGTACCATCCGGTATTAAGGCTGCAGCTGTTTTCGGACAGACAGGCTCTGAGGAATCGCTGAGTGTAATTTTCACATATCCCGATGGAAGAATGGCTTCCCTTTACAGTTCTTTCAGGACTTCAATAGGAATCGGATGTGAGATTTACTGTGAAAAAGGGAATCTGACCGTATCCCGCGGAAGAGATATGAACCAGAGAGTAATTCTCTCTCTTCACGGTAAGGAGAAAGAGGAATTTGTCTTCAGTCCTCCTGCCATGGGCTATCATTGGGAAGCGGAGGAGGTAATGAAGTGTCTTGATAAAGGTCTTTACGAAAGCCCGGTAGTACCGCTCTGCTTCAGCCTTGACCTTATCAAAACTCTTGACAGGATCAGGAAAGTTGCCGGGATCGTCTTCCCCGGAAAAAAATGAAAAATGTCTGAGGAAATACAGAATTCCATATCCGAAGAATCATTTTACAGGAAAAAGTTTCTTCTGAGCCTTATCATTCCGGGGACTTTTGTGTTTCTCATGTGGCTTACAAGAATAACAGAATCACTCTTTGAACTTGACCTTGTCAGTCTTGGAATTTACCCGCTAACACTCAAAGGATTGCCCGGCATCCTGCTTTCTCCGTTCATCCATGAGGACTTCAGGCACCTTCTAAATAACTCCCTGCCGTTTCTGCTGCTTTCAGTGGCGCTATTCTATTTCTATTCCGAAATAGCTCTCAGGATATTTTCACTTACATATGTTTTAACGGGATCACTTGTATGGCTGGGAGGCAGGGAAGCATGGCATATCGGAGCCAGCGGACTGGTTTACGGTCTTGCTTCTTTCTTGTTTTTCAGCGGGATCATACGTAAATACTATAGGTTAACAGCCCTGTCTCTGTTGATAGTTTTTATTTATGGAGAAATGGTATGGGGATTGTTTCCCGGTATTTATAAAAATATATCCTGGGAATCCCATATGCTTGGGTTCATTTCCGGTATATTCCTGGCTCTGGTTTACCGGAATGAGGGGCCGCAGAAACCGGTTTATGATTGGATGGAGGAGGAGGAAGAAGAGGTGAGGGGTGAGGAGTGAGTGGTGAAGGGTGGTGAGTTGTGATGGGTGAGGCGTGAGGCGTGAGGCGTGAGAAAATCACTCTCCGGGAGTGGAAAGAACCTGGTTTTTCAGATTTAGATGTTAAAAAATCTTAACGCCTGTCTTACACCCGGGAATTAACAATCACTGTAAGTTATTATTGGTTAATTTGCAGCCTACGACAGGTTGAGATTTATGGTTCTTACTACCCGGATCATCTTTGGTTATTAAATCATTTATATGCAGAATAAATCTTTATTAATTATTTTCCTGGCTTCAGCTTTTTCTTTTTCTCTGACCGTTCACGGGCAGGAGATCCCTGACACATTACGCAGAGCTGCAGTTAAAATATTCCTCGATTGCAACGACTGTGATATGAATTACACAAGGCAGGAAATACCTTATATTAATTATGTAAGGGACGTAAGAGAAGCCCAGGTTTTTATACTTGTCACGGAGCAGAATGCCGCAAGCGGAGGAGAACAGTTAACTTTTACCTTTCAGGGACAGGGTGATTTCAAAGGCATGAATGATACTCTTACATACACTACCAATCCGGATCAGACAGATACCGAAATCAGGGAAAAACGTACTGATATGCTAAAAATGGGTTTGATGAGGTATGTTGCCAGGACACCTCTCTTTAATGAGATTGAAATATCTCACAATCAGGAGCTTGAAAGTGAAGAAGTTATTGACAGGTGGAATTATTGGGTTTTCGAAATATCGACTGAGCCTCAGTTTGAAGCGGAAGAGGAACAGAAGGAGCTTGGATTGAGGAATTCCATAAATATTTCAAGGGTAACACCTGATCTAAAGCTTGAAATAGAGTTGGATCATTTTTTCGACCGTGAGAAATTCATAGAATTTGTAAATACCGATTCGGCTGAAACTACAACATATTCAACCAGCTCAACTTCATTGGATAATCTGTTTGTCAAAAGCATCGGTGATCACTGGTCGGCAGGAATAAAATGGGATCTGGGCTCCTCGACCCGTGAAAATTACAGGTTCATGACAAAAATACTGCCTTCGCTGGAATATGATATCTATCCTTACTCCGAAGCAACTCACAGGCAGTTAAGGATCCTTTACAGCCTGGGTTATCAGTTCAATAACTACATTGATACTACTGTTTTTAACAGAACATTTGAAAATCTGTGGCTGCACTCCGTGAATATTGCTTTCCAGGTCCAGAAAAAATGGGGATCAGTTAATATGGCGCTGATTGGATCCAATTATTTTAATGACTTTTCACTTAATCGTGTGGAACTTAACTCCTGGATCAGCCTGAGGATATTCAAAGGATTAGCTCTCCAGATATATGGAGGGGTTGCTCATATAAACGACCAGTTCAATCTTAAAAAAGGAGAGATCACCGAAGCCGAGAGATTATTGCAATTAAGAGAACTTCAGACCAGGTATCGTTTTGAAGGGGGACTGGAGCTTTCATACACATTCGGTTCCATTTATAATAATATTGTCAATCCCCGGTTCAGTGAGAGTCATTTCCATTTTTAGTTAAATTTATACGGTAATTAATTGAGTATTGATCATGATTCAAATAAATGATAATCTTACTTCGGCATATCTTTCAGACAAACTGAAGAGATTCTGGGAAATTTCACGCCGGAAAATCAGGCTCATGGAAAAGAATTACGATGAATCAGAGGGCTCACCTGTATTTACTGTAAAGGGGAAATATACGTCAAGAGGATGGACAGAGTGGACCCAGGGTTTTCAGTACGGTTCTGCACTTCTCCAGTTTGATGCCACCGGTGACCTCGGAATGCTTGAATATGCAGAAAAGAAGATCGTTGGGAAGATGGCTCCTCATATCAGTCATATCGGTGTCCACGATCATGGATTCAATAATGTAAGCACCTATGGTAATCTCTTACGGATTACTAATGAAGGGAAGATAGCTGTGGATGAATGGGAGAAGCATTTCTGTGAGCTTGCCCTGAAGATATCCGGGGCCATCCAGGCTACAAGATGGACTTCAATAAAAGATGGAGGATTTATTCATTCATTTAACGGAGCCCACTCACTGTTCGTTGATACAATCAGATCATGCCGTGCATTGATTCTCAGTCACCGTCTTGGTCATGTTCTCCAGGGTGAGGGAGATGTCAGGATCAGTTTGCTTGAAAGAGCAATTGAACACATGAAAGCAACAGCCCGGTATTCTGTTTTCTATGGCGATGGCAGGGATATTTATGATAATGAACCCGGAAGGACTGCTCATGAATCAGTTTTTAACGTTAAAGATGGCAGTTTCAGATGTCCTAATTCCCAGCAGGGTTATTGCGGCTTCACGACCTGGACAAGAGGATTGGCATGGGCAATGTGCGGTTTTGCAGAACAGCTGGAGTGGATATCCACTGTCGATGAAAATGATCTTTCAGCGTCAGGAGGAAAAGAATACCTGTCAGGATTGATTAGAAAAGCTGCGGAAGCAACCTGCGATTTTTATATCAAAAACACCCCGGTGGACGGAGTACCATATTGGGATACCGGAGCACCCGGACTGACCAGTTTAAAAGATTATCTTCAGAAACCTTCAGATCCTTTCAACGATTTTGAGCCGGTTGACAGCTCTGCTGCAGCTATTGCCGCCCAGGGGCTTTTTCGCCTGGGTCATTTCCTGAGTGATAATCATAAAGAACCACCTGATAATATCTACTGGAAGGCCGGCCTCAGGGTTCTGGATACTCTTCTGCAGGAACCCTACTTAAGTACTGATCCTGACCATCAGGGTTTGCTTCTGCACTCTGTTTATCACCGTCCGAACGGCTGGGATTTCATTCCCCCCGGGAGTAAAATACCATATGGCGAATCAAGCATGTGGGGCGATTATCACATTCGTGAGGTATGTCTTTACCTTCAGAGGATAATCAATAAAGATATTTATTATAATTATTTCAGCTATATCAGATGATGCCGGAACCACTAAATAACCTTGAAAGGCTTTGTATTCATTCAATTACAACCAAACCATGGACTATTGAAGAAGCCACAATCAATTATTCCTCAAAAGGGGTCCATGGTATTACAGTTTGGCGCGATGCTCTGACGGGCAGGAATATCAGACAAACAGGTGAAATGCTTCGCCGGCATGGTCTTAAAACTGTTTCTTTGTGCAGGGGGGGATTTTTTCCTTCTGCAGAACCTGCAAAGAGGAAACAGGCTGTTGATGACAACCGCAGGGCAATCGAAGAAGCATTTGAACTAGGAACAAACCTTATTGTCCTGGTCTGTGGCGCCGATCCCGCACAACCGCTTGACGATTCCCGTAAACAGATCCAAGATGGAATACTTTCAGTCCTTCCCGATGCAGAAGCTGCCGGAGTCAGACTGGCAATAGAGCCTCTTCACCCCATGTATGCAGACACCCGTTCGGCAATAAATACACTGGCTCAGGCAAATGATCTTGCAGAATTAATTAATTCACCCTGGGCAGGAGTCGCTGTCGATGTTTATCATCTCTGGTGGGACCCAAATCTTGAAAAAGAGATTATACGTTCCGGGAATAACGGTACCCTCCTGGCATTTCATGTCTGTGACTGGAAATCTCCTACAATGGATATGCTGAATGACCGGGGACTGATGGGCGAAGGATGTATCCCCATCAGGAAAATCAGATCATGGGTTGAGGCAGCAGGATTTAAAGGATTTATTGAGGTCGAAATATTTTCTGACAGGTACTGGAAACAGGACCAGTCGGTTTTTCTTCAGGATATTATAACCAGGTATAAACAATACGTATAATTTCCAGTTATGAAACAGCACAAAATCGGAATAATAATGAATGGCGTTACCGGCAGAATGGGGACTAACCAGCATCTGCTGAGGTCAATTGCCGAAATAATAAAACAGGGTGGCGTTAAATGTGGTCAGGGCGAGACCATTATGCCCGATCCGGTCCTTGTCGGACGCGATGAAGCAAAACTAAAGAAGCTCTGTGAACTTTCGGGTTTTTCAAAGATGAGCACCAGTCTGGATGAGATACTTAAAGACAAAGGATACTCAATATATTTTGATGCCCAAACAACCGGGATAAGAGCCGATTCGGTAAAGAAAGCTGTAGCTGAAGGCAAGCATATATATTGTGAAAAACCGGTTGCGATAAATACAGGTGTTGCCCTGGAACTGTACGAACTATGCAGGAGTGCCGGATTGAAAAACGGTGTTGTCCAGGATAAGCTGTGGCTTCCGGGTATTATTAAACTCAAACGCCTTATTGAAATGGGATTCTTCGGGAGGATACTTTCGGTAAGAGGAGAATTCGGATACTGGGTTTTTGAAGGTGAAACGATACCCGCTCAGAGACCTTCCTGGAATTACCGTAAAGAGGATGACGGAGGAATTATCCTTGACATGCTCTGCCACTGGAGGTATGTTCTGGACAACATATTCGGGAAAGTTAAAGCGGTTTCATGTCTGGGTGCAACTCATATTGATAAAAGGGTTGATGAAAAAGGTAAGGTATACAAATGTACAGCTGACGATGCAGCCTATGCAACCTTTGAGCTGGAAAACGGGATAATAGCACATTTTAATTCTTCATGGGCTGTCAGAGTCCGCCGCGACGATCTGCTTACTCTTCAGGTAGACGGAACCGAAGGATCTGCAGTTGCCGGATTGCGTGAATGTTATATCCAGCATTACGGAAATACACCAAAGCCGGTATGGAATCCTGATATTCCTCAACCCATTAATTTTTATGAAGGATGGTCTAAGGTGCCTGAACAGGAGAGCTATGATAATGCTTTTAAGGCTCAGTGGGAGCTTTTCCTGAAGCATGTTGTCAAAGATGAGCCGTTCCCCTGGAATCTGTATGAAGGCGCTAAGGGAGTTCAGCTTGCCGAGAAGGGACTGGAGAGCTGGTCAAAGAGGTGCTGGGTCGAAATACCTGAATTATAAAAAAGATAATTGATAAGAAGTTGTGGCAATTCATTCAAATTATTAATTTTAGGCCCTGATAACCTTTGAACCCGTTAATAAAAAACCTCAGTATGAACAATAAACCTGTAGCAGTTATTACAGGCGCCAGCAGAGGGATAGGAAGAGCCATAACCATCTCTCTGGCCTCAGAAGGTTTCGATATCGCTGCAATCGCCCGTAGTGTTGATAGCGAAGGAATGGAGATCCTGGCAAAAGAAGTCGCTGAAAAAAAATCCGAATTCTTTCCGATTGGACTGGATATTGCCTGTACAGCCTGCCAGGCAGAAGTGGTCACAAATATTCTGGACAGGTACGGAAGAATAGATCTGCTCGTAAATAATGCAGGGGTGGCCCCTCTTAAAAGGAATGATCTTCTGGAAATGACAGAAGAAAGTTATGAAAGAGTAATGAACATAAACCTGAAAGGACCAGTCTTTTTTGCTCAGGAAATAGCGAAGGAAATGATCTGGCTTAAACAACAGATACCTGATTACAAACCCATTATTGTATTTATATCATCAATTTCCTCAACCCGTTCATCAATTAACAGGGCTGAATACTGTATTTCAAAAGCCGGATTGAGCATGGCATCAGCAGTATTTGCCGACCGGCTTGCAGGTGATGACATAAGGGTCTATGAAGTTCGTCCGGGTATAGTTAAAACTGACATGACTGCCAAAGTCAAAGATACATACGACAAACTCATTGCGGGAGGAATAGTCCCTCAGAAACGCTGGGGCTTTCCCGAAGATGTTGGAAAAGCGGTAGCTTCTCTTGCCAGAGGTGACTGGGATTTTTCTACCGGGTCCATCTTTGATATCAGCGGCGGTCTGAATATTCCCCGATTGTAAATTCCAAAATGAACAAATCTGTCATGATTTCTGTTAATCAGATAAATTTTAAAAACAGAAATTATGAAAACTATTTTATTATCCATAACAACATTAATCTTTATGAACATTACAATCAATGCTCAATTAAGACTGAGTGCTGATACAGAGAAGACAAAATTAAACTGGCTGGGGGAAAAAATTGTGGGCCAGCATACGTACCATTCAAGTTAAAAATGGCTGGCTCAGCTGGGATGATAACAAAATCCTTTCCGGCGAATTTACAAAAGATATGACAACTATAAAAAATGATGATTCAAATGCCAGACTTGAAGGTCATCTTAAATCCGATGATTTTTTTGGTGCCGATAAATTTACAGAGTCCAGGCTGGAGATAACCGGAAGTGAACCTTTTAACAAAAGTATAATGTCCGCTACGGATCCGGAACATTCTTTGATAACCTTGGCGACAAAACCATTTATGATGAATTTAAAGTCAAGGTCAGCCTGTTTGTTAATTGAATCCCTCATTCTTATCGGGGAACTGCGATAATTTCAGTGTCGCCTGAAACAGCTTCAGGGTTTAAAACTCTGAAGCTGTAATTATTTTCAGTAAGGAATTTTTCAGTAAAATCCCTGCACTCTTTTCCATGGGTTGCCACGAGTATTCCGGGCCTGGCAGAAGAAATTATATCCCTCAGATTTGAAAGTACTTCCTTTTCCCCTCCTTCTACATCAATTTTTATAAAATCCGGAACCGGGAGAGAGCCATCTTTTACCATCCTTCCCAGTGAAAGTTGTCTGACCTCAAGATTTCCTTCACTTGTCACAAAACCTGTAGCTGAACCATGGTTGTCGTCGAAACGGACCATTCCGTCAGTTTCTCCGGCCGCAGCTTCATAAAGAGTAATATTCTCAAATTTGTTTATTCCGATGTGCTTTCTGAAGAACCTTATATTCATTGGTCTTGGTTCGAATGCATAAATGTGCCCTGAACTCTTGTTTACTTCGGCCGCTATTGAAGAATAGTACCCTATATGAGCTCCGATGTCGAAAAATATGCTTCCTCTCCTGAAATGCTCAAGAAAAGCATTTGTTTTATACTGCTCATAATTGCCCCGTATGAACTTGTAGCCGGAAGCTATACTCCATTTTTTCCCTTTAAGCGGCCCTGACTTTATCTTAACGTACACTCCGCTGAACAATAATTTCAAGGCGTGTTTTAGCTTCATCACAAAATTATTCATTAGATTGGGGGTCAAAAGTAACAAATTTATATCTTTCCGGATCAGTTTTTCTCATATTGAAATTTCCTGAATACCTTGGAAAAATGATAAATCATCGTAATCTTGTATAAGTAAAAATTATTAAATCCATGACAAGTGATACTATAATGAAAACTAACAGGCAGAAGCTTGTTACTCAAGGCTATATGATCCCCTTTATACTGGTCACCAGTCTCTTCTTTCTCTGGGGTTTTGCACATGGATGCCTTGATGTACTTAATAAACACTTCCAGGAACTTCTCAGCATGTCGAAAGCTAAATCGGCTCTGGTTCAGTTCGTATTTTACGGCGGTTACTTTCTGATGGCAATTCCTGCAGGTTTGCTTATGCAGCGCTTCGGTTATAAGAAAGGTATTATATTTGGTTTGTCACTGTTCTGTGCCGGAGCATTTCTGATGCTGCCCGCTACTTTTGTTCAGACTTTCGGCAGCTTTCTTGCATGTCTTTTCATAATAGCATGTGGCCTCACATGTCTTGAGACCGCTGCCAATCCTTACACTACTATTCTTGGACCTCCGGCAAGTGCAGAACGACGTATAAATTTCTCACAATCCTTCAACGGGCTTGGATGGATAGCAGGACCACTGATAGGAGGACTGCTGATTTTTTCAGACAATGGAGGTGAGAATAAATTCTCCTCAATTGCTCTTCCTTACCTGCTTATCGGGACTCTCGTATTTTTTGTAGCCCTTCTATTCTGGCGTGTTACTCTCCCTGAAATCAAGGAAGAATATCATACCTCAGATGACAATGCTGCCGACACTGATGTAACCTGGAGAAATCTTTTCAGACACAGACATTTTGTTCTTGCGGTCCTTGCCCAGTTCTTTTATGTTGCAGCCCAGACCGGAGTAAATAGTTTCTTTATCAATTATGTTACAGAGGAGATGCCGGCCATCAGCAATCAGGCAGCCTCAAGGATACTGGCTTTTGGAGGGATGGGACTTTTCTGGCTTGGCAGGTTTTCAGGCAGTACCCTCTTCATGCAGATGGCAAAACCAAATAAGCTTCTTGCATTTTATGCCCTCATGAATGTTATTACAATGAGCCTTGTTGTTGCAGGACTGGGCTGGGTATCGGTCGTAGCACTTTTCTCCACTTACTTCTTCATGTCAATAATGTTCCCTACAATTTTTGCCCTGGGAATAAAAGATCTGGGCCCGCTTACCAAGAAAGGTTCTTCACTTCTGGTAATGGCAATTGTGGGTGGTGCGCTTATTCCTCTGCTTATGGGCCGTATTGCCGATGTTTCGACTATGGCAATCGGATTCATTGTTCCGCTCTGTTGCTTTGCATTTATTCTATACTTCGGCCTTGATGGCTATAAAGTAAGAAATTCAGCCAGATAGAATCCTTGTAAATGAAAAACCGGATCGTAACCTTCAGTTTCCTTTTAGTGTCCTTAATACTTTCAGGCGCAGGAAAAGAAAAAGTCTTCCTTTTTTCATATTTCAAAGGTAACGGAGAGGATGGACTCCATCTGGCATACAGCATGGACGGATATACTTTTACTACTCTGAACAACGATAAATCGTTCCTGAAACCTGTTGTAGGAACATCAAAACTTATGCGCGATCCATGCATAATAAGGACCGGTGACGGTACATTTCATATGGTCTGGACAGCAGGATGGACTGAAAGAGGCATAGGTTATTCCTCATCAAGAGATCTTATCAACTGGTCGGAACAGAAGTATTTTATGGTTATGGATAAGGAGCCATCAGCACGGAATACCTGGGCTCCGGAAATCTTCTTTGACAAGAAAACCAAACAATTCCTTATCTTCTGGGCAACCACTATCCCGGGTCGTTTCCCGGATACTGAAAAAACTGGTGACACCGGATATAATCACAGGATCTATTATGTTACTACAAGGGACTTTATTACATTCTCCGAAACTAAATTATTATACGATCATGGCTTTAATGTAATTGATGCAACAATCATCCGTAACAAAAAAAGATACTTTATGTTCCTCAAGGATGAGACCAGGAATCCGCCACAAAAAAACATAAGACTGGCTTCTTCTTCAGACTTGTATGGCCTTTATTCCCCGCCATCAAACCCCATAACAGGAAACTACTGGGCAGAAGGCCCCACTCCGCTGAAAACAGGGAAAAAATGGATAGTCTATTTTGATAAATATGTGGATCATAAAATGGGAGCCGTGATGTCAACGGATCTCATTAACTGGAAAGACATTTCTGAAAAAGTCACATTCCCGGAAGGCGCCAGGCACGGAACAATGTTCCAAGCAGACAGTAAAATCCTTGAAAAACTGCTGAAAACGGGCAAATAATTCACAATTCTGTATATATTGTGTTTTAACAGCATTTTAGTTCCTGTAAATAAATTGACTGACATTCAAAAGAAGAACCTGAGAATTTCATTTGTTACATCCGGACACTATCCGTATGACGACAGGATTTTTTATCACCAGGGCATAACACTGGCAGATTATGGATTTCAGGTCCAGATCATCTCTGCGAAAACAAACCTCATCAGCTCTGATTCCGGAATAGAACTGAACTCCTTTGACGGATCTCTAATTTCAAAAAGAGAAAAAATAAAGAAATCCATAGAGATCCTCAGGCAATTTTATCCGGACGTAATAATATGTTCCGAGCCTCTTCCGGTAGTGGCCGCCAGATTATTCAAACGCAGAGCCGGAAAACATGTAAGGATCATCTATGATATAACCGAATGGTATCCTTCAAAGAAAAACTTTAGTGATAAAAAAGGAATAAGGAAATATTCCTACTTCATCAGGCTTCTTCTGTTCAATTTATTATCTTCATCCTTAACAGATGCCTTTATTTTCGGGGAATATTACAAAAGCAGACCATACAGAATTCTGTTCCCGTTTAAACCTTTTATTTATTCAACCTACTATCCCGGCTTGAATTATATTGATTACAGGCAACCAGGCCTTGTCCCCGGAAAGCTAAATCTGTCCTATTCAGGAAAAATAAGCAGGGAAAAAGGATTTATCAATTTCATCGGTGTTATCAACAGATTATCTGCTATTTATAAGGATCTGAAAATCTATGTAAAAATAACCGGCTGGCTTGAATCGGATGAGGATAAAAAAGAATGTGAAGTCCTGCTGAAAAACGAAAATGCCAATATTAATCTAATTGTTGAAGGGAAGCAAAGCTTCAACAGTTATGTAAAGAATTTATATGATACTGATATATTTCTTGATCTGAGAGAAGATGATCATGAAAATCAGTATTGCCTTCCAATAAGGCTGTTCTATTATGCTGCATCAGGCAGACCCGTAATTTTTTCTGATCTGAAGGCAATCAGAAAAGAAGTTGAAATTGAGAAATTCGGATTCCTTGTTAAACCCGGGGAAACTGAAATGATAGTCCGGCTGATCTTGAAATATCTCGAAAATGATGATCTATACTACAGTCATTGCCATGAAGCACGTATCCTGGCAGAAACAAAATACAACTGGGGAAAGATCAGGTCAGAATTTGTAAAATTCGTTGGCTTAACGAATAAATAATCATGAAATGTTATCCAGGAACACGACAATAACCATAGTCACTAAATTCCTGATCCTGGCAACAAATTTTGTCCTCGTAGTTGCAAGTACAAGGCTATGGGGCAGCGAAGGCAGGGGAGAAATAGCTCTTGTTCTGGCTAACATATCAATAATAGCCATTTTCGGAAATATATTTTGCGGAAGTACCGTAGCTTTTCATACCCCGGTATTGAGAAGGGATTTTCTGTTAACCACAGGTTTTACAGGAGCTCTTCTTGTTTCACTGGCGGGCTCATTATTTTTTTCGGTTTTGTACGGTTTCAGATATTTTGCTTTTCTACTGCTCATGTCATTCTTCCTTTCGCTTTCCACTCTTTTTACATCATACTGGCTGGGGAAGAATAACCTGAAGAATTATAACCTCCTTACCTTATTGAATCCTTTGTTTATCCTGATTTTTTTGTTTGTTCTGTATTCACTGTTTAATAAAACAGATATTGAAGCTTATTATCACGCCTGGTATATCGGTACAGGATCAGTCTCTCTTCTTGCACTGACAGGCATTCTGAAAGGTAATCCATATAAGATGCCTGGTCTGAATGCTAATGATCTAAGGAGAATCCTAAACTATGGTTTCAAAAATGAATTCAATTACCTTGCCCAGTTCCTCAGCTACCGCCTGTCATATTATTTCATCGCTCACATCCTTGGATTTGTCAAACTCGGGATCTTTTCAGTTGTTGTTTCTGTTTCTGAAGCTGTATGGATAATAAGCCGGAGCATGTCGGCAGTTCATTATTCCAACGTTATTAACAGTAATGATTTTATTAAAAGCCAGAAAGACACTGTTATCTTTGCCAGGCAGAGCTTTATTATAAGCATTGTTGTTCTTGCTATTTCGGTTCTTGTTCCGGGCCAAATATATCAGATGGTATTTGGAGCTGAATTTGGCGATGTCAGAAAATATATACTGTACCTGATACCCGGTATAATGGCAATTTCCGTATCAAACCTCTATGGACATTATTTTGCAGGAACAGGAAATCTTAAAATTATAAGGAACAAATCACTCATAAGCCTCATTTCAATACTTATATCCATGCCCTTCCTTGTAAAATCATTTCAGCTGGAAGGTGTATGCATTGCCATGAACATTTCATATATACTATCGTCGGTTTATCTCTGGATTTATTTTCGCAGGGAAGTAAAAAGATATAATTTTAAAAACTGAATCATTTTAACTATGAGAAAACATATAATCCTGTTTGCCATTTTGATTAACTACGTCCCGGCAATCAACCTTAATGCATGTACAACATTCATCATATCCGGCAGATATACTCCTGATGGGAAACCGGTTCTGTATAAGCACCGCGATACAGGGAATCCCGACAATGCCCTTGCAATATTCAATGACGGGAAATATACTTATGTCGGGTTGCTGAATTCAGATAATAACTGGAACAATGAATTGTGGGGAGGTTATAATTCCGCGGGCTTTGCAATAATGAATTCGGTTGCCTATAATAAGAATATCGGAGATACTACAAAATTTGGCGACCAGGAAGGGAGGATCATGAAAATGGCTCTTCAGAACTGTGCAACGATCGATGAATTTGAAAAGCTTCTGGCAGATCTGCCAAAGCCTTTGGGGGTAGATACCAACTTCGGTGTTATAGATGCTTTTGGCGGAGCAGCATATTTTGAAACAGGACATTACAGTTTCAGCAGAATAGATGCCAATGATCCGGTCGCAGCTCCCTATGGTTACCTCATCCGTACAAATCACTCATTTACCGGACCAATTGATAAGGGTCATGGTTACATAAGATATTCCACTGCAAATGAGGCGCTTTACATGGCAGCAGCTATGAATAGATATAACCCTCAATATCTTATCTCAAATATTTCGCGTAACCTGAATCACTCCCTTACCGGGACAAATCTCCGGAATGAACTTCCGGATGACAGTCAGACGGCAAAATTTGTGAATTTTGAGGATTTCATCCCCAGGAATTCCTCTGCATCAGCAATATGTATAGTAGGGACAAAGGCAGGTGAAGATCCGTCGGGAACAGTTATGTGGACACTGACGGGGTTCCCGCTTTCCACAGTTGCTGTACCTGTATGGCTGACCGAAGGAAAAAATCTCCCATACGTGGTTAGTATGAAAGCCGATTTACATTCACCTTTATGTGATGCCGCATTATTGCTGAAAGATAAATGCTTTCCTGTTAAACGCGGATCAGGGCTTAAGTATCTGAACCTGTCAGTGCTGCTTAACAGGAAAAACACCGGTATTATGCAATTACTTGAACCGGTTGAAAATGAAATATTCCTGAGAGCCAATGAAATGATCACCTCAGCTTCAGGTAAAAAGCCCCGGGACAGGGAAATTCTCAGCTTTTATAAATGGCTCGATGAATACATTCCTGCCTCCTATAAATCTTTGTTTGGGATCGAGATAAAATAGATATTTGTATCCGGTATCAGAACGCTGTAATTATCCCGGCACTGATCATCCCATATGATACCCCTGAAAACCTCTGGGTAAATTCTCCCACTGCCCTCATATTACGACGGAGCAGATAGCCGCAATGCAAGGTAAATGAACTGTAATCCAATACGTTATAATCTGATTCGACAAGGTTCAGAAGGCCTGTAAAATACCATTTGCTCATATCGCCACGGGGAGCATAGATGATTTCAGCAAATCCTCCCTGAGTCCTAATATCTGTTAACGGTCCTCCTTCTGATTCGTCAAAAACATGAGAATCTGTCCTCCACAGATACTGGAAGTTAAGAATAAGTTTTTCATCAAGATTTATTACCAGATCAGGCCCGAACATTTTTATATTATCTGTAACATCTTCATGGACTGAAGTGGGATCGGACAATAATTCCCTTCCGGTATATGCAAAAAATCCGGCGCTTACCTTCTCTCCAATTGCCTGATTTACCCTGAGCATAAAGTTTTTATATTTGTCTTTATCAAAAAGATAATTCTCATCGGCTTCACCAATTCCGCTTCCGTTAACTATCTCTCCCGTAAGGGCAGTCCCGGTACTGAAATCCTTTTCGAAAATTATACCCCGGTCATATTTCAGATCAGCGGTGGAATTTCCGGGAGTTGAACCGTATATTTTGTAAGGTTCGAGCGTATATCTGAGTTCACTTTTAAAAAGCGGATCTGAAACCTGAAATTGTCCCACATAGAGATTAATACCTGATCCAAGAAAATCATGGTACATCAGGAATGCATCCTCCAGACCGGCAACAGAACCCCTTTCGTTGAAGAGGAAATAGAAATAATAAGAAATTTTATCGGATATTTCTCCTCCTGAAAGTATCTTCATTACAAATGGAGCTCCAAAATCTGCCGAACCCTCATTCCCGAAATTATAAGAAGCAAAACCGTCTATTCTTATAGCCAATGGCAACTCACGTAACAGTGAAAGCTGATCATCCCCCGCCTGTTGTATGAAATACCTTGGTGATTCATATTCCGTAAGCCGGAATCCGTTACCGGCAAATTCCTCTCCGAATCCTTTAAGTCTTGGTAATGCAGGGGAATGGCATACCTGACAGCTTATCTGATATTTTCGTGCAAAAGCCGGAATAGCAAAGGTTCTGACTGACAGTAAAGCAGTGATAAATGTCAGAAGAGTTAGAATTAAAATATACTTTTTCATTTTTTCGGGTTTATCTTAAGGTTAAATTCTTGATCATGGAAGTACCTGCACAAAAGTACTGTGCTGATTTACAAGCTTTATTTCTGACTCATCTTCCGGTACTTTAAGATAGTCGGCAACGGGTTTTACAAGAAGCTGGTAGTTAAGTGTTGCTGTTACTTTCATTTCACCCGGGGCAGTATTATATGGCAGACGGAAAGTGAATTTCTCAACTTTTGTCTCACGTGGTCCAATCCTGTAGTCCGGTCCCAGTTTAGCCGTGTTCCATTGCATAATGGTCATCCTGCCTTCAGGATCGAAATATGGCATCCTGAATATCCTGTTTCCTGCAGGGATCCCGTCTCTCTGAACACCTTTAAAATCGGGCTGGCCAAGTGGAACACTCATATCCTGATATGCGAGATAATCACCGGATATGGTATATTCTTCACCTTCAAATCCTTTCTTATCCACATTGAGGTGGTATTTATTGCCCTTTGCATCTGTAGCTTCGACCTGAAGCCAGGCAATTCTGTCTTCGACTGATCCTGTGGGAAACTTATGCCCGGTCTTCTGGTTGAATAAAGCAACTGAAAAAACGATGTTTTCACCAGGTTCGGCTTCCCGTATATCCGGCTCAATCCTTAATTCTATCGTCCCCCTGACCTTCCCGGGATCATGAGCTCCGTGAAAAAGATGAAGCCGTGAATCATTATATGGTTTTGTCATCAGGGCATTCAGATAAGGCCCTCCTTTAGGCATGTGACAATCCTGACATTTTACATTCTCCTTTGCATAGGGTCCCTCTTTCCATTCAAGTTGTGTGCTTTTTACCCATACGCCA
>Ga0209606_1000925_pt1 | contig 40269 bp, 36 predicted proteins | sample AD_UKC057_MetaG_FD_184412 | JGI IMG/M metagenome (GOLD analysis project Ga0209606, IMG submission 184412) | Active sludge microbial communities of municipal wastewater-treating anaerobic digesters from USA - AD_UKC057_MetaG (SPAdes) (version 2) | ecosystem: Engineered > Bioreactor > Anaerobic >... | reverse complement strand
TTGTCCTACCATCTTCAATAATCCCCTTCTGGAATGATGGTCCTTCTTGTGGAATTTTAGATGTTCGTTTAAGTGGTTGATTCTCTCTGTCAGAATTGCTATCTGCACTTCAGGTGATCCGGTGTCTCCTTCATGCAATTGGAATTTTTGGATAATTCCTTGTTTTTTTTCTTTTTCCATTTCTATTCTCCTTTAATTAATAATTATCGCCATAAGCAATGTAAAAGGTCGGAGTTTTCCAAACACATAGCCTAAGGTTCTCTCGGTATATTACCATTATATGACTCATATGTCAAATACTCTTTTTATTATTAATTATTCTAATTATAACGTAAAAATGCAGTTATATAAAAAAAAGAGCTTTCGCTCTTTTAATTTTACTTATCTGCTACATATGGCAGTAATGCGATTTGTCTGGCTCTTTTGATAGCGATAGTCAAATCTCTCTGATGCCCTGAACATGTGCCTGTAACTCTTCTTGGAAGTATCTTTCCTCTTTCGGAAATATATCTCTTAAGCTTGTTAATATCTTTGTAATCTATTGAGTCATCTTTATCAGCACAAAACTGGCAAACCTTTTTCTTTGGTTTCCTGAACTTGAAATCCTTCCTATCTTCTTTATCCATGCGATCCATTATTAGTCCGCTCCTTTCATTCTTATCTTGCTAGAACGGTAAAGCATCATCTTCGGAGATATCTATATGAGTGAAATCCATATCGTCTCCTGCATTGTTTCCGGTGTTGGTGCTCCCGCCTGAGTCTTTCTTACTGTCTGCAAAATATGTTTCTTCAAGTATTACATCAGTGGCATATCTCTTTTTGCCTTCCTGATCTTCCCATGTACGATTCTGCAGTCTTCCTATAACTACAACTTGCATACCTTTTCTGAAATAGCTGTTTACGAATTCTGCCTGCTTTGACCATGCGGTTACATTAAAAAAATCCGCCTGCTGCTGGGCATCTTTTGCAGCAAATCTTCTATTTACTGCTAGAGAAAATGACGCTACCGGTGTTCCGGTTCCAGTCGTTCTGAATTCTGGGTCTTTTGTAAGCCGTCCCATTAATATGACTTTATTCATATCTTCCTCCTATAACTTGATTGTTTGGCCTTTTAAGATGCCTTCTGTAATCCTGTACAGTCTTTCAAGTTCGGAAATGAAGTCCGGTTGAGCTTTAAATGTCACTAAAGCAAAATAGCCGTCTGTTTTATAATCGATAGGATAAGCAAGTTTCTTTCTTCCCCACTCATCAACTTTATCAATTACACAGCCTGCATCAGTCATCTGTTGCACTAACTTTTCTACTACGCTTTTTTGGGCTTCTTCTTCCAATGTACAGTCAACAATGAATATTGTTTCGTATTGGTTCATCTGGTTTACCTCCTTCTGGTCTAATCGGCCCCATTTTTTCAGGGGCAAGGAATCAATGCGGTAGTATTGTACTACACCAAAAATTGTTAATCAAGAACTATTTTACATAAACGCCTCCTTTCCGATAGGAAAAAAGACAATATCACGTATTTTAGAATTATTTAACAGACAAATCTTCTAGTTATATCTGGAACAAAACTTTTTATGGCTTTAAACTGTCCTTTTAATGAATACTCCTCCATGCAGGCAGGAATCAGTACTGATTCCCCTAATCCTACATATACCTCTTCAACATAAAAACCACCTTCAATGACAGTATATGTATGGAATGAAGTATACATTGTGTCTGATTTCAATAACCCATCTGATTCTATTAACTGTACAGCAAAATATTTATTATATACAAGATAATCAGTTCCGCCAAAATTTATTGATTTATTTATTTGCATTTCAGTTTCACCGAAATTAATCACATCAATCGCTTTTTCAATATGCAATGGTCTTTTCTTCCCGTCTGAACCTGTCCTGTTATAATCATATACCCTATAAGTAGTATTAGAGTTTTGCTGTACTTCCATAATGATTATTCCTTCGCCTATCGCATGAACAAGACCAGAAGGTATATTGAGCCAGTCTCCTTTTTTTACATGCACATAATTTAAAGTGCTTTCAATATCATTTTCATGCACTGCTTTTACAAAATCATTTTTTGTAACACCTTTTTTAAGACCATATACTAGCTTTGCATCAGGTTTGGCATCTATTATGTACCACATTTCATTCTTACCCAAAGCGCCATTTTCATTTTCGAATGCGTATGTATCATTCGGATGTACCTGTACTGACAATGCAGAACAGGCATCTATAAGCTTTATAAGTAAAGGAAACTGTTGCTGGTTATTATTACCACATAGTTCCTTTGGATACCACTTGAATATGTCCTCTAATGTTTTTTCTTTAAAGTCTCCATTAGATATCACACTCATGCCATCCTTGTTAGCGGATATTTCCCAGCTTTCTGCTGTAATAGGATATATAAGTTTCTTATCTAGTTTCAAAAGGTTATTACCGCCCCAAATATAGTCTTTGTATACTGGGTGGAATTTTAAAGGGTAAAGCATACGCACCTCCATTTACTTAGATTTTAATTATATCATTAATTCTTGTTGACAAACAATATCCGCTTTGTTAAAATTACCCGTGCGATGCACATGGCGAAGTAGCTCAGCTGGCTAGAGCAACCGGTTCATACCCGGTAGGTCGTTGGTTCGAATCTGACCTTCGCTACCATCGCTTTTTTTATACGGCCCATTGGTCAAGCGGTTAAGACATCGCCCTCTCACGGCGGTAACAGGGGTTCGAGTCCCCTATGGGTCACCAGGATAACAGGTAATGCCTGTTATTTTTATTGCCTGTATTTATAACACAACATATTATTCCAAATCAATGTATAATAGATTGTAAATACTGGAGGTAATTATGGTTTTCAAATTAAAAAAAGAGGAACTTACTATCAATAAACAAGCTATTATTGAAAAGTTAAGGATATCTGAAGATGATATAGATGAATTTAATGAAATATATGAAAAATGTATTAATATCGCATGTCCCAAATACCTTTTTGCAAAAAAAGAAATCACTGCAATAGATGAAGATTCTGTCCAAATTGAAGGAATAACAATAAAAAGCAGAATAGCTTCTAAGAACATGAGAAATACAGGATATGCATATCCGTATGTCGTAACGTGCGGACATGAGATATATGAATTTGCTCACAGCATATCAGATCCTTTCGTCAGCTACTGGATAGATCACATTATGGAACAGCTATTGTATCTGACTATGGTGAAAATGAAACAGCACATGAAAGCCAGTTATAATCTTGGTAAAACAGCCACTGTTAATCCTGGTTCAACAGTAGATTGGCCTATTTCAGGACAATCACAGCTATTTGCCTTGTTAAGTGACGAGATCAAAGATACAGGAATAATCCTGACACCATCATTTTTAATGCTTCCGAACAAATCCGCATCAGGAGTAGTATTCGTAACAGAAGAAGATTATATGAACTGTCAGGACTGCAAAAGGAAAAACTGTCCGAATAGAAGAAAGGAATATATCCAGTCAGCAGACGACAAATAGAAAATAAATGCTTGACATTGATATGCCTATATTGTAAAATCCATATTGCTGTTTTGACGGCCCTTTGGTCAAGTGGTTAAGACATCGCCCTTTCACGGCGGTAACAGGGGTTCGAGTCCCCTAAGGGTCACCAAGCTGGCCTGGTAGTTCAGTTGGTTAGAATGCCAGCCTGTCACGCTGGAGGTCGTGGGTTCGAGCCCCATCCAGGTCGCCAGTTTAAAACAGTACGGAGAGGTTCCCGAGTGGCCAAAGGGGGCAGACTGTAAATCTGTTATCTACGATTTCGATGGTTCGAATCCATCTCTCTCCACCAGAAAGACTGTTGATTTAATCAACAGTCTTTTTTATTCTCATTGAAAAATATGCATGTGTGAGATACCATTGAGCAAAGACCATTTTGTGAAAGGATGATTATTATGCCAAAAGCAATGGAGGTAATTGATATTTGCCCTGAATTACTGGAAACAGTTATAAATACTTTTAATACTGAAGAGGAAAAAGAAATAACTCAACAAATAGTAAAATCCTTTTTAGATAACGGTTTTCCTGTTAAGGTAAAACACTACAATCAGCTATTTATGAAAGGTATTTATCGTATCTTATGTTTTATTAAGAAAAATGCCGAAACCGTTATAATTAACAACAAGGGTATGGGACATGATGGTGTAAGTATTCAAGTGCGTATTGACGAAAGAAGTATCTTTGAAAGATTAGATAATTTTAGCGAAAATATTAGAAAACAGATTTTAGAGGCTGCTAATTGCGGTTATTGTTCATCCAAGTGTGAGGGTAAGAAATATACTTTTACTTATCAAGGTAAAGAATATACAAAGTGTCGGTTTATCTGTAACAATTTTAGTTTCCAAAACATAGAAACCAATGATATAAGCAATCTTATAGACATCATAAACAACGAGATCCTATACAATCAGACTCACACAAAATAATCACAAACTCGACTTAAACAAAGCATTTCTTCATTCAGTGTTACATAAGAACACCATAATGTGTTCTTTTTTTCTTCCAGCATTTGTGTTACTATTATCCCATATAACACTAGGACAGGTAATAATATGGGAATCTTAAGCAGGATCTTTGAAGCAGATATCGATTATGACAATATTAAATCTGTTACTGTTTTGGAAATAACACAGCTTTACGGCACAAAATCCAACATTGGTTATTCATTAGGCTCAGAAAGAGATGAAGACAGAGCCATCACCATGCAGTCAACAGTACCGAAAGGCAGTGAATATACTTTCAGTATTAAATTTAAAAATGGTGGTACAAAAATCGCTAAAGCTGAGAGTGGAACCGCCAAATGCGATAAGTTACTTCAGATAAGTAACGATTCTAAAATAGAAGAAAAACCCAAGAAGGAGAAAACACAAAAAGACTTTCAAAATTATAAGAACCAATTACCCGTACTTGGAAAAAACCAGCTGCCAAACGGTGTATATATTATTGGAAAAGACATTCCAGCAGGAACTTATGATTTTAAATGGGTATGGGGATCTGGAACACTTAGAAGAGTAGTTAAGCAAGAAACAGAGCAAAAATCTTCATTTTATTACGAGCATATGGGAATTGAAGAGAAATATCAAACCAGGTTATGTATAAATGTCAAATGCGATGAAGGAGATCGGATTCAAATAGAGGGTAACATAATAGTTGAGATATCCAAATCAAAACCTGTTGTTATTGATTTATAGTATTCACTTTTTTACTTCTCTTTATAACTATTAATAGAATTATAGAAAGGCGAGATATCCGGCTTGCCATGCAGTCTCATATATTCAGGTCCTAAATAGGATGCAAAACTGGATATATACTCAAATCCAAGCTTGTGATATTTATCTATATCCTCTCTTATCATAACTTCATCAGGCACGAATTTCTTTTCCGGCTTTTTCCAGCCTGAATACATTGAATTATCCAGCCAGTACTCAAGCACCTTGGAATTCCTTTTTGAAAACATTGAAAACAGTTTTGGAATATTTAGAGTCTCATCGACACCGGTTCTTAATTGATCTTCAAGGTTTAATGTATATTTCTCCATAGGAGCATATTCAAAGAATACTCCATTAATAGGTTTAATCTTTTTTGGAGGCTCTATACAGTCAAAATATGCAAGATATGCCATCTTGGCATTAGGATTACTTTTTTGTATTTGTTTTAATATAGCATTGACATATATCATCTGCTGATCCGACATGGAAAGCTCCTTACAGTTGTCACACAAACACCTCTTGTTTTTCACATCATCCATCCAAAAGTAATATCTGTCAGTGCTTTTATAAAGTTTTGATGCTAATTCAACTGCCGATTTGCTTACAATTGAAAGTGCTTCAGCGTTTGATACACAGAAATTTTTGTCGTTGTTGCGCTTGCCTGTTTCGTCTATTCTAAAATACTCAGGATGAGCATCGAAAAGCTCTCTAGGCATAAGATATGTTGCAGCATGCATTTCATACTCGATTTTAACGTTATTAGTCAAAGCATAATCTATAAGTGCTGTAAACTTATGGTCATTAAACTTTTCAAGCAGATCCTTCAAACTCATGCAAGCCCTGTAACCTCCGACAGGATGAATTCCTATCACATCGATACGATTTTCTTTTGCTTGTTTTATCCAATCCTCTGACAACTCATCCGGATGAACTAATACCTGGGATTCCATATACCCTCCATGCATATATTCTACACAAAATATATACTTTTATCTTTATTTTTTATAAAATGATGTTCAAGGAGACCAACTATGACAAGTAAAGAACGAGTAATGAAGGCATTGAGACGGGAAAAATCAGACAGGCCTGCATGTGACTTAAGATGTACTCCTGAAGTTTGGGAAGCATTATTCAAATATTTCAATCTTGAAAAGGTTGAAGATGTTCTCGATAAGCTGGATATTGACATGAGATGGATTACTGCAGGTTCGTTGCCATATATCGGGCCGAAAGAACGTTCCGCTCCCACACTCGGAGGTGAAGGTGCCGATATTTTCGGGTGTGTGATGAAAGCATCAAGTAATAAATACAATACATATTATGAATTTACAAAACATCCGCTTGCTCACTGCAAGACAGTTGAGGAAATTTATGAATACGAATGGCCAAGTCTTGATTGGTATGATTATTCAAAAGTTAAGGAAATAGTTAAATCCAACAAAAAGACAGATGATAGAGCGATAATGTTTTTTGCAGGCGGGACTTTCGAGACACCTTGGTATATGCGAGGTATGGAACAGTTTTTCATAGACTTGTATGATAATCCTGAAATAGTTAATGCGATATGCACAAAAGTTGGAGAGTACTTTTTTAAAAGAGCACTTAGGGTTCTTGAAGCTGCTGATAACGAAATTGACATTATCGGGTCTGGTGGAGATATTGGAGGACAGGAATGTCTGATGCTTAATCCGGATGTGTGGAGAGAACAAATAAAGCCTCACACGGCTGGTCTTTTAAAACCTTTCAAACAGATGGGTCTTAGTACCTTCTATCATTCATGTGGTTCAGTAGCTCAAGTAATAAATGACTTAGCTGATATAGGTATGGATATGCTTGATCCGATTCAAGTTACTGCAAAAAATATGACGCCTGAATACCTAGCTCATAATTTCGCTGACAGGATATCTTTTCATGGAGCGATAGACGAAGTCGAGCTTCTGCCTCATGCTTCACCTTTGGAAGTTTATAACGAAACACAGAGGATTATATCAATCCTTGGTAAAAATGGTGGATTTATTGTATCCCCTTCTCATCAGGTCCAAGGCGATACCTCTATAGAAAACATACTAGCATTATTTAAATCTGTTCATGATTTCAGATATGATTGATATGTGATATACTCTCAATAAAATAAGGAGGACTGCATGAAAATAACAAAAGAAATTTTTCCTCAGTTTATCGAAGATGCAGACCAAAAAGCATCTGGTCCTGTCAGCATAAATTCATATGATAAGAACCTTGAGCACTTCTACTCATCAGATATGATACAGTTTCTAAAAGCTTCCTGTGTTATTTCATATAAGAAAACAAAAACTGGACTGAAGTATACCATTTCAGCTGACAAGTATATAAACAGAAAAGTAATGACCCATGAGACTGTCATGAACCAGCTTGTAAAACAGAAAAATGAAAAATCTGCAGAAATGCATGTTCAGATAGATTTCTGGTCTGAAGATACTGTAAGGGTAAGGTATGGCATCTTATCTACTGAAGAAGCAGAAATAAACCTTCCCATAGAACAAAAGATGCTTACTAAAGAAGATGCCGATAAAACAAGTTTCACCATAACTGAAGATAGTCAAAATATAGAAATTAAAACAAAAAAATTGATTTTTAAAATTAATAATAACACTGCAATTTTCAGCCTATACGATTCAAAAGAAAATTTCATCACTGAACAAGCACGTTATGGTATTATGCCTGCTGACTCGACTGATATGGCTATAGGTTTTGATGGTAAGACAACCGCAACATTCGAATCCTTTAAAATAGCATCAAAAGAACAGATTTATGGTCTTGGTGAAAGATTTGACCATGTAGCAAGAAAAGGGGCTGTTACTGATTTTTGGAATAAAGATGCAATAGGGACCTCTAGCAGACGAACATATGTGAATGTACCTTTTATAGTATCTACAGCAAAATATGGTATATTTTTAAACAGTTCTGCTAAGACTCAGTGGGATATAGCCACTAAAGAAGCTTCGACATTATCCTTTAGCACAGCAGAACCTGTAATGGACTATTTTATCATCATTGGCAAAACCATGTCCGAAGTTATTTATAACTATTGCAAACTTACAGGCTTTTCCCCTGTTCCCCCTATCTGGAGTTTCGGATTATGGATGAGTCGCAACAGCTATATGAACTGGGATATTGTTTTTGATGTCGCTGATAATATACGAAAGAATAATATACCATGTGATGTACTGCATTTGGATACGGCATGGTTCAAGGATGACTGGAACTGTGACTTAAGATTTTCCGAGGAGCGATTTCCAAATCCAAAAGAAAATATTTCAAAATTGAACAATATGGGATTCAAGATATCTGCATGGCAATACAACTTTATTCCACCGCGGGAAGATAATGTTAATTATTTAGAAGCAAAAGAAAAAGGATATTTAGCCCTCGATAAAGATAATAACGTGTTCAGACATAACAATGATTTACCTGGTTCATGGAAAAATGACTCTATCATTGACTTTTCCAACCCTGAAGCATGTAAATGGTATGCTGATCAGATAAAGAACGTTATTAAAACAGGAATATCTGCAATAAAGACTGATTTCGGTGAAGGAATACCCGAAGATGCAAAGTATATGAATATTTCCGGAAGCAGATTCCATAATTTGTATTCACTTGCTTATAACAGCGTTATTTTTAACGCATGCAAAGATGTCACAGGTGACAATATCGTTTGGGCCCGTTCCGGAACTGCAGGAAGCCAAAGATATCCTATTCACTGGGGTGGAGACAGCCAGTGCACATTTGAAGGCATGCAAGGGACTCTTAGGGGTGCACTTTCTATAGGACTTAGCGGATTTACATTTTACTCTCACGACATTGGCGGATTTATTGGCAGGCCAACACCTGAGCTGTATATACGTTGGGCACAGATGGGACTGTTTTCCAGCCATTCAAGATGCCATGGAGGAGGAAATACCAACAGCAGGGAGCCCTGGTCATTTGGCGAGGAAGCGAATAGGATATTTAAGAAGTTTGCTGATTTAAGGTACAGCCTGCTTCCATATATAGTCACGGAAGCTAACTACTGTGCAAAAAATGCAATTCCTATGATGAAAGCAATGGTACTGGAAGCTGAGGATGATATAAATACATATTGCATCGAAGACCAGTATATGTTTGGAAGGTTTATATTGGTCGCTCCTGTACTTGAATCTATGGAAAAAACCAATAAAAGAAAAGTATATCTGCCAAAAGGAATCTGGTTTGATTACTGGACAAAGAAAAAAATAAAATCACAAGGCAGCTGGATTGAAACAGATGTCACCATTGAAACTATTCCGATTTTTATAAAAAACGGTTCGATACTGGTATACAAGAAAGAGAATGCAGTAAATACTGAAGAAAGCATTTATCCTATTGATAAAATCGAATCATATGGAAAAGACGCTGTATACACAGTTTCAGACAGTAATGTCGAAAAGAAAATCCAGGTTAAAAAAGGAGTATTAATATCTCCTGAAAACGGTAATATAACATATATACTTTTCAATTGATTATATGAAGTATAAAGGATAAAGTCTGAAGGATTAGCATGGAAATAAAAGAGATAGATAAAAATAATACAGATACACTGGAACAGCTAAAAGCAATGCTCGTCTATGCATTCCCTCATGCATATGCAGATTGCGCTGATGAGGAAGTTGAAACTCTTATTTCTGATGATAGAATCCTGTTAGGCGCATTTGATAATGATATGCTGTTAGGCTTTATAGGCGCAATCCCACAGTATGATTTAACAGGCTGGGAGCTTCATCCCATTATTGTTAAAAAAGAGCAAAGATACTTAGGTATCGGAACAGCACTATTAAAAGCATTAGAAGATACAATTGCTAAAAAAGGCGGAATAACGATTTATCTTGGTACTGATGACGAATTTTATAAGACTTCCCTATCAAATACAGATTTATATGAGGATTTGTATGACAAGATAAAAAATATAAAGAATATAGGAAAGCATCCATATGAGTTTTATGAAAAAAACGGATATAAGATAACAGGAGTAATCCCTGATGCTAATGGCTTGGGAAAACCTGATATTATAATGGCTAAAAGAATAAGAAAGCTGCAGGATGAGAATAAATAAATATGGAAATACTGATGCCTTCAAATCAATTAATACAGGAAAAGAAACAACTTGTTCTTGACAGAATAAATACATATCATTTAAAAAGAATGGCAGGCTCCAAAGGTAACATCTTCCTTATATCAAACACATATCCAGGAGTATGGCTGGAACATGTTTATGATGCAGTCAGCTGGGTAAATTATGATAAATCTGACCCTTCGGTCTCCATAAACCAAATAAATCTTTTTCTTGACAGACAGAAGCCTGACGGACAGTTACCCTGCTATATTATAGATCCAGATAAGAAAACCGGTTTTAAGAATCTTGTAGGATACAGCCAGACACAAGAATGCGTATCCTTTGCAAGGTTGTGCCTTGAGGCATGTCTACAAAACAATGATATGAATCTTCTTAAACAGTGTTATGAAAAATGTAAAAATTGGGATAATTGGCTTACCAAGTATAGGATGACAATGAAAACGGGCCTTATCGAGATGTTTTGCGGATTTGATACAGGGCATGATAACAGCGGAAGATTTGAAAACATAAAATATAAGGGAAATTTTTCTGATGATGCAAAAGATTATCCCATCAACGATGAATATCTCCCTTTCATCACGCCTGACATGAATGCTGTTTTCTATGGTTCAAAAACAGCTCTTGCTGTAATGGCTGGAAAACTTGGATTGCAGGAAGAAGCACATATGTGGAAACAGGCTGCACATGAAATAAAAAAGAAGATAATCGAAATATGTTATGATGAAGAAGATGATTTCTTTTATGATGTTGACAGATTTGGTAATAAGATAAAATGCAAATCAATATCAATTACAAACCTTTTCTGCGAGAGCGTTCTTGATATGGATATGGCGGACAGGATTTTCAAAAAATATCTTGATAACCCCAATGAATTCAAAACGCCTTACCCATACCCTGCCGTGTCTGTTTCCGATCCTTTATGGATACAGAATCTGCCTGGTAATTCATGGGGTTTTTACTCTCAGGGATTAGTATCATTAAGGACTCTGAGATGGATGGATAAGTACGGATTTTCTGCACAGCTTGAAGATAATATGAGAAGATGGATAAGCGCATGGTGTCTGACTGATAAGCTTAATTTTGGACAAGAGCTTCATCCTATAAGCGGTGAATCTTCAACATGCGGTAACTGGTATTCATCCACTATGCTTTATTTCTTGCATGCTATAAAAAGATTGGGATTTTAAGCAACAGTTTTCATATATTCATTGACACTTATTTATTATAAAAGTATACTCTAGATATTAAAGCAGGGGTTAAGTAAGATTATTCAAAGGGGGTAGATAAAATGTACGGAACACCGCTAAAAACCAATAGAAGTCTCGGACGATTCATACTTTTCACATTAATTACTTTCGGAATATACAGCTTGGTATATTTCTATTGTATCGGACGAGATCTAAACACAATTAATTCCAGGTATGATGGGAAGAAATCAATGAATTTTGTTCTTCTGACGTTAGTCGCTCCATTCACTTTGGGTATAGCATCATTGGTATGGATGCACAGGATAAGTGACCGTATAGGTTGGGCTTTAGCTCATAGAAGCATAAATTATCAGTTCAACTCAAACACATTCTGGTTGTGGGCTATTTTAGGATCACTTATCTTCGTTGGACCTTTCGTATATATCCATAAGCTTTCAATAGCTATGAATTATATATGCCAGGATTATAACACCAGAGGATATCAATAACTTTATTAAATAGACTGATATTTCATAAGTATAATGTTTTTATATTATAGTGAACTACATCGGCAATTGAATTACCGAGGATTCCCGCTATAATATACTAAATTTATTCGAGAAATATTCCTCCGCTAGAGTTATAGAACATATCATTTAGCATGAAAATACCTTTGATCGGATGAGTAAAATAATTATCTTTTAAAGGATGTTTATCCATCATTAAATCCCAGTTAGTATAATTCTGCGCACCATTACTCTCAATTATCCCTATCTTCATTCCTTTTATTGCAGGAAGCCTTGCAGCATAATTTTTGTTTATTTCTACCAGCATGGGTGTAACAGTCAGATCTGCACAAAAAACATTTATATTATTCTTTAAGGCAATCTTTGCTACTCTGTTTGTTATTGTAATCGTTTTCGCAATAGGCTTAAGAGCAAAAGCTTTGTACCCGCGTTCAATTTTTCTTATCGCATCAACTTCATCGTGTACTGATTCATCTGCAGCTACTGTAAGCCCTATACCTGATACATCTATATCATTGGTTTCGTCAAAAGGCTCTTCTAAAAGCACTATCCTTTCATAAGCTCCTATTTTTTTAGCATAATCTAAAAGCTTATTTACTCTTTCTATGGTATCATATCTGCCATTTGCGTCGAGATAATATGCAACATAACCAGATTCAGTATGTACAGATTTATATTCTTTCAATATTTCATGAATCTGTAATAATCTTTTCATATCCTGATTAAGCATCTTGGACATATCGTTATCATTATCAGGATCAGCACCTATCTTTATCTTAAAAATGCATACGCCGCTATCTGCGAGATTCTTAATCTGTTCGAGAGAGGTATTATATGTTATCAGTGGTATTAAAGAAAGTTTATCTTGTTTAATATCAGTAATCCCATTAAATGATGCAAAATATTCAAATTCGTTTATCCTGTTTCTCTTGCAATAAAGCATCCTCAATGCGTTATCTACTGGTACTAAAGCATTTAGTATAAAAGTCTTTCTTGGAGAAATTTTTAATACTGAATGAGCATAATGCATAGCTGATTCATACATAATGTCAAATAATTCCTCAGGATAAGTATACGACAATCCTTTAAGAAGCCTACATATATATGAAGTTATATCAAACATATATTGATTTGCTTTTTGTTCTTTAAGTGAAGAATACAAGGGACCGTCAGACCACAATACTCCTTGAATAGAGCTGCCTGATGCTTTATGCTCTTCATTTGTCAAATCCACAACAACCGTCCATATACAGCTAGAATACCCTCCTTTGAAACCAAAAGGATGTTTCAGAGGTTGTATTTCATAATTGTATTCTGTTTTCTTTATCTTAATCATATACCTTTTCCTTCTTGGTATTCATATTATATCATTTACATGTTATTTTCTATACTGTAATTTGTTCTGAAGTTATATTATATTGTCTTTATTTTTATAATCCATTTATGATATTTTAAAATTTATACGGTATTTACCGTATATTTCACATTTTTTTACTTATAATTTATTGTGTTGTAAATATTCATTTTTCTGATACACTTAACTTGAGAGGCATAGTATGCAGAAAAGTTTGACTAATGACATAAATATATACTGGGTTGAAAAGTGCATTTATCCAGAAAATAATGCTATTGAGAATCATTCCCATGATTTTTTTCATTTTCTTTGCGTTATTTCTGGGCTAGGTGAAATAACATGTAATGATTCGGTTTATAAAATGCAGAATAACAAAGTTTTTATAGCTAGGCCTAATGATATTCATGGTTTTAAAAATATTTCAAAGGAAGATTTGATAACATATGAAGTAAAGATGGATATAAATAATAATTCTTTAAAAACAAAACTTACTGAGCTTTCATTTTGTATAAATATAAATCAGCAAATTACTGATTTATTTTCAAGTATGTACAGCGAATCCAAAGGTAAAAAACCATTTAGTAACGAAATTACTACTGCATTTGCGGTACAGATGCTATATTCTATACTGCGTGGCAAATATGAGTTACTTACAGACAATGAAAAATATCCATCTATTGAGTTAAAAGACTCTTTTTCTAGAATTCTTTTATATCTTGACCGTAATATGTCTTACGATATAACTTTGGATGATATGGCTAAAGCCATGTATCTTGAAAAGGTATACTTTCTGAAGAAATTCAAGAAGCTGACAGATATGACTCCAATGAGGTACCTTAAGGCTATGCGAATGAAAAAAGCAAAGACTTTGCTGCAATATTCGGATATGTCAATAACATTAGTAGCAGAATCTGTAGGTTTTAAAAATATACAATACTTCAGCAAGGTATTTACTGAATATAATAAGATAAATCCAAGTTCTTACCGAAGCAAATTCATGACCGCAAGATAAGGAGCAAGTACATGGCTAATAGAAAAAGAATAAGCGTAATTTGTTCAAGAACTACTGATTCAAAAGGTATAAAAAGCATATCCGGATTAAAAGCTCTTAATACCGATTTCTGGAAAAGTAATATAGAAAAGGTGTTGGACTCAGCTCCGGACATCATTGTACTACCTGAATATTGCGATAGATTTGCTGATTACAGCACCAACCAGTACATAGAATATATTGAAAATAAAGGATCAATAACAGAATTTTTTTCAAGTATTGCAAAAGAGCATAAACTCCAGATTACTTATCCAGGACTTAGAAAACTTGACTCTGACAAGCAGTATCCTTATAGAAACTGTATAAGGATGTTTGATGAAACTGGCGATATTTCTCACATATATGATAAGAATCATGTCATTATTGAGGAGAATCTATCAAAAATCGGATATGGAACTAATGCGTCGGTATATGTTACGAAAGATATGAAAATTGTTTTTGGTATATGTTTCGATTTAAATTTTGATAGCTTACTTGCAAAATACAAGATATTTGAACCTGATCTTTTTATATTCAGCTCCTACTATCATGGCGGATTAAAGCAAGATCAGTGGGCTTATACCCTTAGATGCCATATGGCAAGCGCTATATCAGGAAATACTGGAAGGATAATCAATCCTTTTGGCCAGATTATTGCCTCAACAACCAATTATTATGATTATGTGACTGCAGAAGTCAATCTTGATTGTAAAGTAGTTCATTTAGATTACAATATGGAGAAAATACAACAAGCGAAAAGGAAATACAAGAAAAAACTTACAGTACATGATCCAGGTAATGTCGGTACTGTATTACTTACATGTGAGTCAGAAGAAAAAAGCATTAATGAAATTATAAGAGAATTCGAAATTGAAACATACGATGAATACTTAAAAAGATCAATTGAATACAGAAATAAACATATAAATGGATAAATAGGAGGTTTTTTATGGGAAATCAAGTAAAAATAGCTGTTATAGGAGCAGGCGGTATAGCTAATTCTGTGCATCTGCCAAGCTTAGCGGAAATTAAAGACTGTAAAATCGTCGCAGTATGCGATCTGGTCGAGGAAAAAGCGAAAAGAGCTGCAGATAAATACAATATCCCGAAAACATATGTTTTAATGAGCGAGATGCTTGAAAAAGAAGAAATCGACGGAGTATTCTGTCTGGTACAGCCAGACCTGCTTTACAGAGTAGCATATGACTGCCTTTTAGCTGGAAAAGACATATTTATGGAAAAGCCAGCAGGATTGAACTCTTACCAGGCAGAATCGCTTGCCAGACAATCTGCTTCAGTGAAAAAACTGATACAGGTGGGAATGAACAGGCGTTATGTACCTTTGGTGCAATACGTCTTTGAAAAAGTGAAAAAAACAACTGTAATTAACCATGTTGATGGCTGTTTTATTAAGCATACGGATATAGCTTCCATATGGCATTATACAGATGCGTTTTCCTGCGATATAGTACATGCAGCAGATCTTGTCAGATATCTTGCAGGAGCTGAAGTGACTGATGCAGCAAGCGTTATTGCTAGAAACAACAGCCCAGTTGATAATTCATGGAGCTGCATTATGAGATTTGAAAATGGAGTAACTGGAACATTAAGAGGCAATTATCAGACAGCAGCAAGAATACATAATTTTGAAATCCATGGAGCAGATGCAAGCGCATACATAAACCTTGGATTTCCTGGAACTAAAGGATGTGATGCTACAATTATTTATGCATCAGGCGTTAATATCTATTCACAAGCTGCTGCTGGAGCTTCTGTATCCAATATCGAACACATAGATGGTATAGAGTTATGCAAAGGCAATGATTCATTATATTCTCACTATGGCTATAAGCAGGAAGACCAGGCATTTATTGAGTATCTTAAGAATGGCACAAAACCTATCTGTCTGATTAATGATGCTGCAAAATCCATGCGATTAGTAGAACTGCTTGTTGAAAACAGAATAAACGCTTAAGGATCTGTCAACATAAAATATATTAAACAATAAAGGGAGCAAAAGCTCCCTTTTTATGTGTAACAAACACAAGGTACTATTTTTTATTCCCATTATGGCATTAATATACCTCCATTAGGGGAAATTGTCTGTCCTGTAACATATTTCGCATTGATAAGATATTCCATGCAGTCAGCTATATCTTCTACTTCACCAATTTGGCCAAGAGGAATTGCAGTTTTTAAAACTTCAACCGCTTTCTGGTCTGCTTGTCTAAGCATATCTGTCCAAATCATTCCAGGAGCAATACAATTGACTCTGATATTCTTAGGTCCGAACTCAACTGCCAGTCCTCTAGTAAATCCAATAACACCGCTTTTTGCCGCACAGTAGTCAGCTTGTTCAGCAACCCCCATCATACCGCCTATAGACGCTATATTAATAATATTACCTTCATTTTTATCCACCATATATGGTAAAGTCACATGCGTCATATGAAGATAACTCATTAAATTAACATTAACTAATTTTGTATATTCTGCTGGCGTAATTTTTAAAAAGCTTTTGTTATTATCAATACCGGCATTATTTACGAGCACATCAATCTTGCTTCCAAAAGTTTTGACTGTTTCTTCGATAAGTCTTTTACATGTATCATAATCAGACACATCTCCTTGTATAGCTAATCCTTTTACTTTATAGTTTTTCTCAATCTCATCAATAAGAGCTAAAGTCCCTTCCCTGCTTCTGTCACTAACAAAGTTAACCACAATGTTATACCCCATTGAAGCAAGTTTCTTAACCATTGCTTTTCCTAACCCTCTTGAACCTCCTGTTACTATTGCTGTCTTGTTCATATTATTTACCAACCTTTCATATATTTCATTAAATCATATAATATGAAAAGAGTATAACCTCTTTTCTGGGTTTAGTCTGTTGCAATTGCAACATTATTATGAATAAATTATGAACTTTTTGAATATAGAAATATGAATATATAAACTATATAATTAATGGTATTTCTATATGTGCTAATTTATCAATGAACATACAACAACATATTGTATAAATTAAAAAAATGAAATATTTTTCATATGTTCCATATTGACAATTTATCACCTTGTAATATACTAACAGTATATTAAATTCAAAAGGGGGATTTAAAAATGTTCAAGCTAAAAGAAAATGGCACAAAAGTGTCAACAGAAATTTTAGCAGGCCTGACAACATTCGTTACAATGGCCTACATTATCGCTGTAAACCCGGGAATATTATCGCAAGCAGGTATGGAATGGGGAGCTGTTTTCCTAGCAACCATTATTGCAGCTATAATCGGTACTTTGATAATGGGTCTCGTTGCCAATGTTCCATATGCTCAGGCTCCTGGAATGGGATTAAATGCTTTATTCGTATTTACAGTTGTATTTACTTATGGGTTTTCATGGCAGCATGCATTATCCATGGTTTTCATCTGCGGACTGATAAACATACTCATTACAGTAACTAAAATTCGTAAACACATAATTAAAGCCATACCAAAAAGTCTTCAGAATGCTATAGGTGGAGGCATAGGAATATTCATAGCTTATGTCGGACTGCTCAATATCGGCGTCATTAATTTTGGTGCTGGAGTACCTTCTATGTCAGTAATAAATACAAGCGGATTATATGTATTCTTCATAGGATTAGTTCTTACGATTATACTTCTTCTGCTGAAGGTAAAAGGCGCGATCCTTATCGGTATAATAGCATCAACTCTTATAGGAATACCTATGGGTGTTACAACTGCTGCAAATCCAGTAAGTTTCTCTGATGCAATCAGTGTGTTACCGACTACATTCGGAGTCATATTTACAAAAGCAGGCTTAGGCTCATTGTTTGCTGATGTTACAAGGCTGCCAATAGTTCTTCTTACAATTTTCGCATTCAGCTTATCTGACACATTCGATACAATAGGCACATTCATTGGAACAGGTCGTCAGACAGGAATATTCAGCGAAGAAGATGAAAAAGCAATGGAATCCAGTTCAGGATTTAAATCAAAAATGGACAAAGCTCTTTTCGCAGACGCTACTGCAACATCAATCGGTGCAATATTCGGAACATCTAATACTACAACTTATGTAGAAAGCGCAGCTGGTATAGCTGTAGGCGGACGTACAGGGCTTGTAAGCGTAGTAGTTGCAATATGCTTTGCTATAAGCGCATTCTTTGCATCATTTATAAGCGCGATACCGTCAGCAGCTACAGCTCCTGCTCTTGTCATTGTAGGAATAATGATGCTTTCATCCTTTAAGGAAATTAATTGGGCTGATCTTGAAGAAGCAATCCCAGCTTTCTTTACCGGAATATTCATGGCTCTTGTATATTCTATTACTTCAGGTATTGCTATGGGTTTCATATTCTACCTTATAGTCAAAATATGCAAGAAACAAGCTAAAGATGTCTCCCCTGTTTTATGGGTAGCGACAGCTCTGTTTATTCTGAACTTTGTATTTCAAGCAATAATCTAAAAAAATTATCTGACAGAAAGAACCGTTTAACAGAACGGTTCTTTTTTTATTCATTAAAATATAGTTTTATGTTAGACTAATTTAATGAATACTATAAGGATTAGTAATTTAAAAATAAACCTAATAAATCATGCAAGTATAGATGTTAAAACAGAATTAATTTCTCTTGTATCCAAAAGACTGGACATACCGCTGTCAAAAATCCTTAGCATAAAAATTATTAAAAAAGCCATTGATGATAAGGATTCTGATAATATATGTTTCAGGTACACTGTGGATGCGACACTTGCCACAGATGTTTCGTACAATATTAAACACAAAGATAAAGACATCACCTTACCTGATAAATCACTTTATTCTCCAGTTGTCATTAAAGCAAGAAAAAAATGTGTAAGACCTGTAGTAGTCGGTTCTGGTCCAGCCGGCTTATTTTGCGCGTTAACACTTGCTGAGGCAGGATTATGTCCCATTATAATAGAAAAAGGAATGGAAATTGAAAAAAGAGACTTCTATGTAAAACATTTTTTTGAGAATGGGATATTAAACGAAAACACAAATATACAGTTCGGAGAAGGTGGAGCAGGAACATATTCAGATGGGAAACTTAAAGTAGGGATGATGAATCCAATAAAATTCAAGGTACTCAGCGAGTTTGTAAAATCCGGAGCCGAACCAGAGATTTTATATCTCGAAAAACCACATATTGGTACGGATAAATTGAAATTAATATTATTAAGATTAAGAAGATATATTGAGTCATTAGGCGGTGAATACAGGTTTAGTACTCGAATGGATAAGCTGTTATTTATGAATGATCGCATTGAAGGCATTATGGTCGAAAACAAAAATGACTTTTATGAAATACTCACTGATACTGTCATTCTTGCAACTGGACACAGCGCAAGAGACACATTCAGCTATCTTCATTCAATAGGAATCCCTATGAAAAGCAAATCCTTCGGTATAGGACTCAGGATAGAACATCCACAGGAATATATTAATAAGATAAGATTCAAAAAACATAGTAATAATCATGAAATTACTCCAGCTGATTATCATCTTGTTACTCATCTGAACACAAAAAGAAGCGTTTATTCCTTTTGCATGTGTCCAGGAGGTTATGTAATATCTGCAACATCAGAAGAAGAATGTGTTGTTACAAATGGAATGAGTTTAAATTCCAGAAATGGTGATAATGCAAATTCAGCACTACTGGTATCTGTAACAGAATCCGATTTCAAATCACAGCATCCTCTGGCAGGGATGGAATATCAAAAAAGTATAGAAAAACTAGCATATGAAGCGGCTGGAAAAAATTATTCTGCTGGCATACAAAAACTTGAGGATTTCATGTGCAATAGAAATAGTAATTCTTTATCGGGTACACTTCCAACATATAAACCTTCTACTGTTTTTCTGAAATGTGATGATTACCTTCCTGATTACATAACAAATTCTATACGGCTTGCTATTTATGATATGGACAATTGGCTAAATGGATTTTATTATCCTGATGCTCTTCTTACAGGACCAGAAACACGTTCTACTTCTCCTGTTAGGATGTTACGTGATGATTATATGCAGTGCGTATCAAAAAAAGGACTTTTTTTCTGTGGCGAAGGTTCAGGATATACTGGTGGAATACTTAGTTCTGCTACTGATGGTATTAATTGCGCTAACAGTATACTCAAACTTACATACAATTGAGCTAATATCTCATGAATAAACATACAGCGCTTTAATGTATATTGTTGATTTTAGTTTGTATTGTAGTAAAATGAGATTGGTACTTGCATTAACAGCGAGTATAGTGAGGAGTATGATTTGAGGATAATTGTAATAGGAGACGGAAAAGTCGGAAGCACACTGATTGAACGTTTATCCAAAGAAGATCATGATATAGTAGTTGTAGACACTAATCCTAAAGTAATAGAAAATGCAGTAAATTCATATGATGTAATGGGTGTAGTAGGCAATGGAGCCAGTTATACCATTTTAAAAGAAGCCGAAGCAGATAAGGCAGATATTATTATTGCTGCAACAAATTCAGACGAACTGAATATACTTGCATGCCTAGTTGCAAAGAAAATCGGAGCAAAACATACAATTGCGAGAGTAAGAAGCCCTGAATATTCAAAACAACTTTTGTTTTTAAAAAATGAATTAGGTTTATCTATGGTAATAAATCCTGAATATGAGACTGCAGCGGAAATTTACAGGATATTGCGTTTCCCTTCAGCTATAAAACTTGATGTATTCTGCAAGGGTAAAGTCGAGATGGCTGAAGTACAGATAGGCGATAACAGCATTCTGGATAATGTAAGGCTAATTGATCTTTATGATAAAATAAAGGTCAAGGTAATAATCGGAGCTGTTCAAAGGGGAGAAGACGTATTTATACCAAAGGGGAATTTCGTAATTAAGAATAACGACATCATTCATATCACCGCTTCCCACAGGGATTTATCAGAATTCTTAAAAGTTTTAGGTATATATAAAGAAAAGCTTAAGAATATAATGATTATAGGTGGAGGTAAAATCGCATATTATCTTGCCACCATGCTTTCTGAAACAAATATGAATGTTGCAATCGTTGAAATAGATGAAAAGCGTTGCATAGAACTTTCTGAAACACTTCCCAAGGCACGAATCGTATATGGTAACGGTACAGATCAAATGCTTTTGGCTGAGGAAGGAATATATGATGCTGATGCTGTTATTCCTCTTATGGGAATTGATGAAGAAAATATTATCCTCTCGCTATATGCAAATAAACAGAATGTACCGAAGACAATTACAAAAATTAATAATTCATCCCTGGTCGAACTTCTAGGGACAATTAATACAGGAAGCATTGTTTCTCCAAGAAAAGTAACAGCAGACAGAATTGTAAGGTATGCAAGAGCCTTGCAAAACTCTGAAGGGAGCATGGTAAATACTCTTTACAGAATCGTAAATAATAGAGCAGAAGCTTTAGAATTTTTAATAACAGATAACAGTCTGCCTGTACTTCATACTCCTCTTAAGGATTTGAAATTCAAACAGAATATCCTAGTAGCCTGCATAATACGCAATAACAAACTTATATATCCTGTTGGTAAAGATACAATAGAAGTAGGCGATAATGTTATTATAATATCGCCAGCTGAACAGTACATTAAAGAATTCCAGGATATAATGGAGTAAATGGCTTATGAATTTTAAAATGGTTTTCCACATACTGGGAAAGGTATTATATATCACAGCCATACTGATGTTATTACCTTTGATTGTAGCATTTATATATGGAGAAAAAGACACTTATATAGGATTTGTAATTCCTATATTAATTTTATTTGCTGCTGGTATACCGCTTGAGATATTCAAACCTAAAAATACTTTGATTTTTGCAAAAGAAGGTTTGATAACTGTGGCATTAGCATGGATTGTGACCAGTTTGATTGGTGCGCTTCCCTTCTATATATCCGGTTATATACCTTCCTTTTTGGACAGCCTCTTCGAAACTGTGTCCGGTTTTACAACTACAGGAGCTTCTATTCTTGCAAATGTCGAAATAATGCCTTATTCATTATTGTTTTGGAGAAGTTTCACTCACTGGATTGGAGGCATGGGGGTATTAGTATTCATACTGGCTGTCATTCCGAAAACAGATATGAGCATGATGCATCTTTTAAGAGCTGAAGCACCTGGACCTGTTATAGGAAAGCTAGTTGCAAAAATGAGGCTTTCTGCAAGGATTCTATATGGCATTTATATATTGATGACTATATTATTGATTATATTCCTTGTCGCAGGGAGAATGCCATTCTTTGACAGCATCGTGACAAGTTTCGCAACTGCAGGTACCGGGGGATTTGGTATTAAGAATAATAGCATAGCTTTCTATAACAGCGCATACATTGATATTGTACTTAGTGTATTTATGATTCTGTTTGGAGTAAATTTCAACATATACTATCTTATACTATTGAAAAATTTCAAACGAGCTTTTAGCAATGAAGAATTGAAATGGTACTTAGGGATTATTGCTATAGCTTGTATCACTATGGCGATTAATATCAGCTCATTATATCCGAATTTTTTAGAATCTCTAAGGTATAGCTTTTTCCAAGTCTCATCGATTATAACAACAACTGGATTCTCGACTGCAGATTTTAATTTATGGCCTAGTTTTTCAAAAACCTTGATGCTGTTACTTATGGTCATAGGTGCAAGCGCTGGTTCTACCGGTGGTGGTATAAAAGTAAGCAGAGTAATTATACTGTTCAAGAGCGTTAAAAATTCAATAAAAAGTATGATAAATCCACGTTCAGTAACTTCTATAAACCTAAGCGGTGAAATAATTGATTCCAAGACTGAGAAAGGAGTTTTAAATTACTTTTCTCTATACATGCTAATTGCTGTTACATCTGTTGTAATACTATCATTTGACCAATATGATGGGATAACCAACATATCAGCTGTGCTTGCTACATTGAACAATGTAGGCCCAGGATTAAGAGCAGCAGGTCCTTTAAATAATTATTCAGGATTTTCAGAAATATCTAAAATCACACTTATCCTCAATATGTTAATAGGTAGATTAGAAATCTATCCGATACTTGTGCTCTTCTCTCCATTTACCTGGAAACGAAGATGAATAATGTTATATTTTATTGAATTCTATTATAAATCTGTTAAAATAAAAATATGTTAGGATAATTTACATGTGATAACGGGGGTATCTTATGAATTGTTCAAAATGTGGTTCACTACTTAAAGAAAATGCTAAATTTTGCCCAGGTTGCGGTTCACCAGTTTCGATGACACAAGGCAATTCCAGCACTTGCGCAAGTTGCGGTACAACACTTATACCAGGTGCGAAATTCTGCCCAAGCTGTGGAAAACCAATTACACCAAAGCAATCAAATATATGTTCAAAATGCAATAATTTGCTGATTCCAGGAGCAAAGTTCTGCGCATTCTGCGGTACTTTTTCAGCACCTGCTTCAAATAATTGTCCAAGATGCAACAATGTGATCAAAGAAGGTATGAAATTCTGTGGGGTATGTGGAGCATCATTAAACTCGCAAGTTAATGTATGCAGACAATGCGGGCAGCCATTAAGCCCTAACACAAAATTTTGCGGCAAGTGCGGTACGCCTGTTAATATGCCATAAATGAAAAGGAGAATAGAAATGAATTGTAAAAACTGTGGTGCACCATTAACAAATCAGGATAGATTCTGCCAGAATTGCGGAGCACAGTTAACCTCTCAACAGCAGATGCCTCCTGCATTCAACAATCAGGCATATGCTCAGATGCCTATGCAACCAAAAAAGAAAAGGACAGGACTTAAAGTTTTTTTAGTTTTATTACTTGTCATTGCTTTAGGGGTAACAGCTATAATAATTTTTAAGCCTAATATTAATTTTAAATTGTTTGGTCCTAAAAATCTTGGCGTGAAATATACACAAGCAGATTATCAAAGCGCTGTAGCTAAAACTGGTATAGATATTAATTTCAACGGCATGACTGTTCAGCAGCTTGAAGAATTTAAAGACGATAATAAGAATCAGGATTTAAGCATAGCAGATTACAACTGGGAATTTTCAAATTACGAACAACGCACTTTTACACTGACACCCTCGGAAGCAACTGCACTGCTCAATGAAATCGCTCCAAACTTTTTCTGGTTTGAAGATATCCAGGTAAAGGTAAACCCTGATGGAACAATGGAAGGCTCCAGCACTCTTAAAGTTGACAAGATTCTAGATGAGTTATTCTATGACCTTAAAGACCAGATACCTTCAGAAATATCCTCTTTACTGCCTGGTAATGTAAATATCTACAGTTCTGGAACTGTTAATATTACGAATAATCAGTTGAGCGGAAATCCTGAGGTATTTAAAGTAGGACCTGTCAATCTTCCACAGCAGTACATGAATGATGAAAGTATAGATGTTATGAACAGTGTTTTTTCCAGAATATATACAGTTATACCTGGATTTGAGATATACTCGTTAGGAAGCGACTCAAATGGAAATTTCGTATTTGATGGACTAATACCGCAGACAGTCAATGTGACACCAAAATACTGATGAGATATATGATTATAAATGGGGAAAAGAAAAAAATTCCTCCTTTTCCCCATCATAAGTACTATGTGTATTGCTCAAGAAAATTCTTTTTAGCCAGAAGTATTCTTGACCATATGACAATGAATCGTTTCATAACAATAAAGGAATTGATAAACGGATGGAGATACAAGACTTTCATACCAAGGGTGTTGTTAATTGATCCTACTTCTTCGTGTAATTTGAAATGCAAAGGATGCTGGGCATCTGATTATAGCAAACAGGATCATCTTTCATATGAAAAACTAGATGATATAGTAACTCAAGCTAGAAAAATCGGAATTGGGGATATCCTCATGACTGGCGGAGAACCGCTAATGAGAAAAAAAGATATAATAAGACTTTGCGAAAAACACAGAAAAACTACATTTGCAGCATTTACCAATGCCACAATGATTGATGAAGAGTTTGCAGATGAAATGGTCCGTCTTGGTAATTTAAATATGTTTTTGAGTATTGAAGGGACAAAAGAAGAGACTGATTTCAGAAGAGGACCAGGTGTTTATGATAAGGTTATTAATGCAATGGATATCCTTAAAAGCAGAGATATAGGATTCGCATTTTCAACTTGTTATCACAGCAAGAATTATCAGACTATAGCATCTGATGAGTTTCTTGATTATATGAGAGAGAAAGGATGCTGGTTCGGTTGGTTATTTAATTATGTCCCTGTTGGCAGCGATGCAGATCTTGAACTTGCTTGCAGTGCTGACCAAAGAGCATATGTGCAACAAAAAATTTCTGAATACTGCAGAAAACACCAATATACAATTGTGGATTTCTGGAACAACGGGCATCTTGCATTCGGTTGTCTTGCAGCAGGAAATGGATTTATACATATAAACTCTAAGGGTGATGTCGAACCTTGCGCTTTTTGTCACTATTCAGATTCTAATATTCATGAAACTTCACTTTTAGATGCATTAAAATCCCCTTTCTTTACTGCTTTTCGTAAAGCTCAACCTTTCTCATCTAATCCTTTGAGAGCTTGCCCTATGGTTGATGTACCTGAAAAAATCATAAAAGTCGTAAAAGAAGGAAATGCTCATTCCACACATTACAATTGTCCTGAATCTGCACAAACACTTGCCGATAAAAATATGTATAGAGCTGAACAATGGAAAATAAAAGCGGACGAATTATTTAAAAAAATGCCTTTATACAACCAAAAGAATTTTCCAATATTCTTGAAATATCATAGTTTCAAAAAAAGATTATCCGATGAAAGAAGAAATCAAAGGGATGTTTGATTATTCAAAAATCATAAATAACAGTAACTATCCATGGGTTATTTTTATTCATGGTTTCGGAGGAAGCAGTGTCACTTGGAAAGGACAGATTGATGCATATTCTAAATATTTTAACCTGCTTCTTTTAAATCTTCATAGTGATTCAACAAAAACATATGTGCTAGATATAAAATCCATTTGTGAAAATATTCATGCTTCATTGGAGAATGAGAAAATAAAAGAAGCCTTCTTCGTGAGCATGTCTTCTGGTTCTTTAGTTGCTCTTGCTTATGCGTCATATTATCCTGAAACTGTTAAAGCGATGATAATGGCAGGTGGAATGATACAATTTAATTCATTTACAAGAACATTGCTTTTCTTTGCGAGAAAATTAAAAAAAGTAATTCCATATCTCACATTATATAAATTTTTTGCCCATATAATTATGCCTGGCAAGAATCATAAAAAATCTAGAGAGATTTTTGTTCGTGAATCTGACAAGCTTGGTCATGTGGAATTTGCAAAATGGGTTGATTTACTCCCTTTGCTCATTGACAATCAAGAAGTTTTAGAAAAAATCAATACACAAAAAATCCCTATTCCTTTTGTGTATATTATGGGCATCCAGGATCATCTTTTTAAGAACCCTATACTGAAGGATGTATCATTGCTGAAAGATGCGAAAGTCATCCTAATTAAAGACTGCGGCCATGTCTGCACCATTGAAAAAGCTGAAGAATTTAATAAATTATCAACTGAGTACTTGTTAGACTATTTGAAGATGAATTTCGAAATTAAGAAACAACAATAAAATATAAGGAGAATACAGGATGAATAACTTGATATTCTGCACTAAAAAAAACAATGATCTGATAAAAGCCTTAAAATACAGCGGATATAATCCTGTTATTTGCAGGAATATTTCAGAAGCTTTTAACAAAGCAGAAGACGAGTCAGCAATCCTTTTTTTTTCTGACAGTTACCCTTCAGCTTCTTTTAAACTGACACCATCAATAATCAAAGAAATTAAAAGAAGAAAACTCAAGGCCTATATTGAATATCCTTTATCTATTAATGATAAATTAACAGAGGATCCAAAAACTATAAAGTATGAAAGAGCAATTATCCAGAATGATTTTTTTAACAACAATCCTGCAAAGTACAGCATATGCTATATTAACGGATGCTGGTACAGGTCCTTCGAAGGTTTGTCTGATGCTTGTATTAGCATTGCTAAAGTTGCAGGATATGATTCATTAGCTTATAACATGCCCAAAGATGCAATACCCATATTGGGTTATCTCAATGGTGACATGGACCTGCTTGTCTGCTCTACCTGCCTGTCATGTTTTATAAAAGGCAGATACTCTCCATATTTAAGATGGAAAGGCATTTGGGAAGGCATATTAATGCATTTAGGATTAAAAATTAATTTAGCTTGGAAACCGGACATTACACTTATGCATGAAAAAGATGCGCATGTTACTAAAAATGATTATTTATCAGCATTTAAAAAAAATTGCATATGGTCTTACAGTAATATGGTTACTAAAACAGATACCAATGCATTCATACTTGAGGGTTTCCAGTCAGATATATCTTATGACGGCAGACAATTCTTAAGATTATCCAACAGAGGCGACTGTAATCTAGAAAGTGCTATGCAGTTAGGATTATATGCTGATTACATAAAAAATCCAGAGATATTAAAAACAGCTAAAAATATAGCTACAAATATATTTACGCATCCTTATTTTACAAATACTGATCCAGAGTCTATGTTTTATGGTCTTACAAACTGGTACGAGAAAGGTAAAGTATTTTACGGAGACGACAATGCAAGAGTACTGCTGTCAGCAATGGTACTGAGAAATACCCTAAACTGTAAAGATTGGGATGACTATATTCTAAAGTGTGTTTTCGGAAATCTCAGAACAGCAGGCAAACTTGGATTCAGAAGAATGCGTCTTGATGACGGGAAATCAGAGAAAAATACATGGCAAGATTATTATAATGAGGATTTTATACATCTTTCACCTCATTATCAATCCTATCTGTGGGCCATATACTTATGGGTATATATGATGACAGGAGTGGAAGAGCTTTATACAAAGTCAGTCACAGCAATCAAGATAACTATGAATGATTTTCCTAATAAATTGATATGGACAAACAGCCTTACTGCAGAAATATCCAGGATGATACTGCCTTTAAGCATTTTATATAAAATTACAAAGAAGCAAGAACATCGTAAATGGCTGGAAGAAGCAGTATGTGGAATTCTCGAATACCAGCAAGAATGTGGTGCAATACGTGATGGATTCAAGGATATAAGCAAAGGCAGGTATCCTCCTCCAAAAACCAATGAAGACTACGGAACAAATGAAGCTTCGCTTATACAGAATGATTCCGATCCGGCTACAGATCTTTTATACACAACAAATTGGGCTTTTTTAGGGTTACATGAAGCTTCTTTAGTCCTTAATGATAAAAAAGTAAATAAAGCATGTGAACTTTTGGCTTCCTTTTTGACAAAAATACAGGTCAAGACAAATAAACAACCTTATCTTAACGGAGTTTGGATGAGAGGTTTTGATTACTCAAAATGGGAATATTACAGTTCAGCTGCGGATATTGGATGGGGCGCAGCCTGTGTGGAGAGCGGATGGTGTAATGCATGGATATCTACAGTCCTTTACTTAAGAGCATTGAAAAAACCTGTTTTCACAGGCTTTTTTGACAAAGATTTTTCTGATAAAGCAAAAGCAATTTACAAACAAATGATAACAGATAGACTGTAAATAAGACTTACAAGTAATTTAGTATTCGTTCTGTAATCTCATTTGTCGTCAAATCACCGCCGATATCTTTTGTAAGATATCGATTATTAAGTGTTTTTTCCACCGCAAAATCAATTTTTTCCGCTACATCATCGAGTTTGAATGAATACGATAACATCATGGATACTGAAAGAATTGTAGCTATAGGATTAGCTAGATTCTTACCAGCGATATCTGGAGCAGAACCATGAATAGGTTCATATAATCCTCTTTTTGCAATACCTAATGAAGCAGATGGAAGCATACCTATAGAGCCTGTAAGCTGTGATGCTTCATCTGATAATATATCGCCAAACATATTTGAAGCAACAATCACATCAAACTGTTTAGGGTTTCTTATAAGCTGCATAGCAGCATTATCTACAAGCATATCGTTGTATTCAACCAACGGAAACTGCATAGATAGGTTATGCATTACCTCCCTCCATAGCCTAGAACTTTCTAAAACATTGGCTTTATCTATACTGGTAACCTTTCTTCTTCTTTTCATAGCATATTCAAACGCAACTCGCCCTATTCTCTCTATTTCCATCTCATTATATGTTTCTGTATCGAAAGCTTCTATACCATATTCTGTCTGATTTCTTCCCCTCTTCCCGAAATATATACCTCCGGTCAGTTCACGAACAATCACAATATCAATTTTATCTGCATCTTTTAAAAGACATCTATCTTTTAGCGCTTCGTACATTCTGACCGGGCGTATATTAGCAAAAAGCTCTAATTCTTTTCTCAGACCAAGTAATGCTCTCTCAGGTCTTAGGTGTCCTGGCAAATTATCCCACTTGGGCCCCCCTACAGCTCCTAAAAGAATGCTGTCACATTCAAGAGCGTTTTTTACAGTGTCATCAGGAAGGGGTACCCCATATTTATCTATTGCAACACCTCCTGCACATAAATCCTCATATTCTGCAAAATAACCGCTGTTATATAAAGCTTTATTCAAAACATTCACAGCACATTCCACTATCTCAGGACCAATACCATCACCTTTTACTAAACCTATCTTAAGTTTCATATCTATCCTCTTTCTGAATACTATAAAATTTATTTTTTTTATCAGTCACCAAGCATACCTTTGTTAACTGCTTCTATCAATCCGCCTGCTTCAATAATTTGTCTTATAAAATCTGGAAATAGCTGTATTTTGTATTCTTTATCCTGTGTATGATTGTATATGACTCCTTTTTCAAAGTCAGCTTCCACATCATCTGCTTCTTTAATATCTTCTGCAGCCTCCGCACACTCAATAATCGGCAGTCCGATATTAATTGCATTCCGATAAAATATCCTAGCAAAATCTTTAGCAATAACCAGTGCAATGCCGCTTTCCTTTATTGCTATAGGAGCATGCTCTCTTGAAGATCCGCATCCGAAATTTTTACCTGCAACCATAATATCACCTTTTTTTACGCGGCTAGCGAATGTCTTGTCGAGATCCTCCATGCAATGGGATGCTAGCTGTTGCCTATCTGTAGTGTTAAGATATCTAGCCGGTATTATTACATCTGTATCAACATTATTTCCATACTTAATAACTTTTCCTCTTGCTGACATTTCTATTCTCCTCTCATTAAATCATATGGATGAGCTATTTTGCCTGATATAGCACTTGCTGCTGCAACCTGAGGACTTGCCAGATATACCTCAGATTCAGGATGTCCCATCCTGCCGACGAAGTTTCTGTTTGTTGTTGCTACTGCTTTTTCACCTTTTGCTAAAATCCCCATGTGTCCTCCAAGACACGGTCCACATGTTGGAGTAGAAACTGCGCACCCTGCATTTATGAATATTTTCAAAAGACCTAATTCCATTGCTTCCAAATATATCTTCTGGGTCGCAGGTATTATAATTGCTCTTACTCCTTTTGCAACTTTCCTGTCTTTCATTATATCCGCTGCTACAATCAAGTCTGACAACCTTCCATTAGTACAAGAGCCTATTACAACCTGATCAATCTTAATATCCGGCATATTATCAAATGTTCTTGCATTTTCCGGCAAATGAGGAAAAGCTACTGTAGATTTAATAGCGCTTAAGTCTATTTCATAGTATTCATCATACTTTGCATGTTCATCCGCTTTATATATGACAGGCTTACCAGCACCGGCTTTTGCTAGATATTCCATTGTAATAGCATCAACTTCAAATATGCCATTTTTTGCACCTGCCTCAATAGCCATATTTGCCATACAGAGCCTATCATCAATAGTAAGGTTTTTTAGTCCAGGGCCTTTGAATTCCATTGATTTATACAAAGCTCCTGATACGCCTATCATTCCGATTATATGAAGTATGACATCCTTGCCTGAGACATACTCATTAAGCTTGCCTGTAAGGTTGAAGCTTATAGCAGAAGGCACTTTGAACCATGCTTTTCCTGAAGCCATAGCGCATGCCATATCTGTTGAACCCACTCCTGTGGAAAATGCTCCTAATGCTCCATACGTGCATGTGTGAGAATCTGCTCCGATAATGACATCACCTGATGTAACAAGTCCTTTTTCGGGAAGCAGTGCATGCTCGACTCCCATATCTCCAGTGTCATAAAAATTACTTATCTGGTTTTCTTCTGCAAAAGTCCTGCACAATTTACATTGCTGTGCAGCCTGAATATCTTTATTTGGTGCAAAATGATCCATTACAAGAGCAATTTTCTCCTTATCAAAAACATTTTTACTCTTTATTTTTCTAAACTCATTTATTGCTACCGGTGCAGTAATATCATTACCTAAAACCATATCTACTTTAGAAAGTATAAGCTGGCTTGGGTACACATATTCCAACCCTGCATGTACCGCTAGAATTTTCTGCGTCATTGTCATTGCTTTCATTTATCCGCCTCCACTATTCATTCATCGCAAGCTTATATTCAATGGAATCTACTAAAGCTATAAGGCTTGCTTCTATTATATCGTTTGATACCCCAATTGTTGACCAGCTTCGTTTTTCGTCTGCTGTCTCTATAAGGACCCTGACCTTTGCTGCAGTAGTACTATTCTCTTCAAGAACACGGACTTTGTAATCTGTAAGTTGTATATCCTTTATAGCCGGATAAAATACTGTAAGAGATTTTCTTAATGCAAGGTCCAGTGCATTGACAGGTCCATTTCCCATAACTGCAGTTATCTCTTCTTTTCCTTCAACTTCAACTTTTATAGTTGCTGAAGCAGGCATCCCGCCTACAGGAACAGGAAACTCACCCATAGTCTTATATAGCACAAGATTAAAATGTGGCTTATAAATCCCCATAATCCTCTTTACCAGCAGTTCAAACGATGCATCTGCCGCTTCGAAATGATACCCGTAATGCTCCATTTCCTTCAGTTTTTCCAGTATAAGAGCTACTTCTTTTGAGTCTTTTGTCAAATTAGGAACTATCGAAGAAACTTTAGCTATAAGCGTGCTTCTGCCGGCAACCTCGCTCATTAAAAATTTCCTTTTATTTCCTACAGATTCAGGATCGATATGCTCAAAACTGCTGTGAACCTTAAGTACTCCGTCAATATGCATACCGCCTTTGTGTGCAAATGCGGATTTGCCTACATAGGGTTTGTTATTGTCTATCTGAGTATTGGATATATCTGCAATTCTTCTGGTTACTGAATACAACTGCGTAATATCACCGTTACAGTCATAACCCATCTTTAGTTTGAGATTCGGTAAAATAATTGAAAGATCAGCATTCCCACATCTTTCTCCTATTCCAATAAAAGTGCCTTGTACCTGTACAGCGCCTGCATCTACAGAAATCATGCTGTTAGCAACAGCACATCCAGAATCGTTATGACAGTGTATTGCAACTTTTGCTTCTGAAAATGATGACACAACTGTTTTTGTCAGTGCTTCAACCTCATTAGGCATGCTGCCACCATTTGTATCGCACAAAGTCAGCACATCCGCTCCACCTTTAATTGCATGCTTCAAAACATTCATCGCATATGAAGCGTCTGACTTATAACCGTCGAAAAAATGTTCTGCATCAAAAATAACATATTTACCTAAGGATTTCAGATAAGATATAGTCTTTTCAACAATTATTAAATTTTCCTCTAAAGTTATATTTAATACCTTCTTTACATGCAAATCCCATGTTTTCCCAAATATCACAAGAGTATCTACTCCTGAATCAACAAGTGCTTTTACATTCCTGTCATCTTTTGGATGAACTCCATTTCTGCATGTGCTTCCGAATGCACATAATTTTGAGTGTTTTAAATCCAGCATTGTGGCTTTTTGAAAGAATTCCATATCTTTCGGATTAGATCCTGGATTTCCCGCTTCTATATAGTCTATTCCAAAAGAATCCAATGCCTTTACAATATTTAATTTATCGCTTACAGAAAAAGATATGCCTTCTCCTTGAGCACCGTCCCTTAAAGTGGAATCTAAAATCTCTATTCTTCTTCTAGACATAAAAAAGTCCTCCATTATCTCGTCTCCAGTATTTTATTGATACCATTTATGTAAGCCATTATGCTTGATTCAATTATATTTGTTGATAAACCCCTGCCTGTAACAATAACATCCTTAGATTGCAGTTTTACGGTTACTTCTCCTAATGCGTCATTTCCATCAGATACTGAATGTATCGAGTAATTTATCAGCTTCTCGCAAATATTTCCTGTAAGGTTATTTATTGCATTGTACGCAGCATTTATAGGGCCATCACCTAAAGATACTCCTTCGATAATGTTATTTTCTTTGGATAATTTAATTATGCAAGCAGAAGTTGAGTTTTTTGCCGTATGGATATCGAAATGTTCTAATTTATATGTCCCTACAAATCTTTCCTTATTATTTATTATTGCCTCAAGGTCACTGTCAGTAATGTTTTTCTTTTTATCTGAAAGCTCCTTGACCTTGTCATAGTAATGAGCAAGCTCATCTGCATTGAAATCATATCCCATATTCATAAGTCTGTCCGCAATTGCATGTTTACCCGAGTGCCTACCAATAACAAGCTTGTTCTCCATTATTCCAAGATCCTCTGCTTTCATTATTTCATATGTTTCCCTTGCAGAAAGAACGCCATGCTGATGTATCCCTGATTCATGAGCAAAGGCATTAGCTCCCACAATAGGTTTGTTTATTGGCGCAGTCTGACCTATTATGTTATACACTAATTTGCTTGTTCTGCTTATCTGTTTAGTATCTATATTAGTATATGCCCCAAACAAGGCTCTTCTAGTCCTTAAAGCCATAACTATTTCTTCAAGCGCAGCATTACCTGCTCTTTCGCCAAGGCCATTTATTGTACATTCAACCTGTAAAGCTCCTGCCTTCACGCCCGCTAGCGAATTTGCTACAGCCATGCCAAGATCATTATGACAGTGCACTGATACTATTACATCCTCTATTCTGTCTACATTGTTAAACAGATATCTGATTGTTTCATTCATTTCCTCAGGTACCACATATCCAACCGTATCAGGCACATTTATTACTGTTGCACCTGCTTTAATAGCTGTATTAAATGCTTTTACCAAGAATTCTTTTTCACTTCTCATTGCATCCTCTGCCGAAAATTCCACATCAGAACAATATTTTTTAGCATATCTGACTGCGTAATCTATATTCATAAGCACTTTATCTGGAGACATCTTCAGTTTATGTTCCATATGAATAGGCGAAGTCGCTAAAAAAGTATGTATTCTAGGACTTACAGCATCCTTTATTGAATACCATGCTGCATCAATATCTTTTTCAACCGCCCTGCAAAGTGCTGCGACTTGTGACTCCTTTATAGTCTTTGCAATTTTTTCCACAGCCGCAAAAGCTCCTTCAGAACTTATAGGGAATCCTGCCTCAATACAGTCGACTCCCATTAATTCGAGTTGTTTTGCAATTTCAATCTTTTCTTCTGTATTCATACTACACTGGGGAGCTTGCTCTCCATCACGCAGTGTTGTATCAAATATCCTTATATGTTTTTCCATAATATCCTCTCTTAACGGATTATTGCACCTTTATCTGCTGATGAGACGCTTTTTGCATATCTTGCGATATATCCTTTAAGATTATCTTTTCTTTTTATTGTCATTGTTTTCTTTCTTTGTTCCATTACATCTGTTGCAACTTCCAGATCCAATCTATTATTTGGTATGTCGATTGATATATAGTCACCATTTATCACATATGCTATAGGCCCTTTGCTCGCTGCTTCCTCTGAAACATGCCCTATAGCAGCACCTCTAGTAGCACCGGAAAAACGGCCATCGGTTATAAGAGCGACATGCTTATCCAACCCCATACCTGCAATTGCTGAAGTAGGATTCAACATCTCCCTCATACCTGGCCCTCCCGCAGGACCTTCATACCTAATAACAACCACATCACCTTTTTCAATCTTACCGCTGTATATCGCTTCACATGCATCTTCTTCACAATCATAAACCTTAGCAGGACCTCTGTGTTTCATCATTTCCGAAGCTACTGCACTTCTTTTAACAACCGCACCGCACGGAGCCAAAGAACCGAAAAGTACTGCAATACCGCCTTTATCTGAATAGGGTTCATCTATTGGACGTATTACCTCAGCAGTGGTGATGTATGGGCGATATTCCATAAGATTCTCTTTCATTTTTTTAGTAGTGCATGTCATAACATCTGTATTTATAAGTCCTTTTTTATTCAACTCGGACATTATCTTATACACTCCCCCAGCAGCATCCAAATCCTGCATATGATAAGGTCCAGCAGGTGCTAGCTTGCATAAATTTGGAGTCTTTTCACTTATTTTATTTACGATGCTTAAATCAAGACATACTTCAGCTTCATTTGCAATTGCCATAAGATGCAGAATCGAATTCGTCGAACATCCCAGTGCCATATCGACAGTCAGAGCATTTATGAAAGCTTTTTCAGTCATAATATCCCTTGGTCGGATATTTTTATGAAGAATATGCATTATCATCTCACCTGCTGTTTTTGCTAACACCAGCCGTTTTGAATATACAGCAGGTACAGTGCCATTACCAGCTAATGCCATACCTAATGCCTCACATAAACAGTTCATAGAGTTAGCAGTGAACATTCCCGAACATGAACCGCATGTCGGACAACAGCACTGTTCTATTCTAAGCAGTTCTTCTTCATTAATAGTTTTGTTCATATATGCTCCGACAGCTTCAAATGCACTATTGAGATCCAGGTTTGTGCTACCATCATTAAAAGAAAGCATAGGTCCTCCTGAAATGAAGATGCTAGGTACATTTATCCTTGCCGCTGCCATAAGCATTGCAGGGACTATCTTGTCGCAATTAGGTATGAAAACTAGTGCATCAAAAGCATGTGCCATTGCCATACATTCAATGGAGTCTGCAATTACTTCACGTGATGACAGCGAATATTTCATACCAACATGTCCCATAGCAAGCCCATCACAGACTCCTATTACATTAAATTCCATAGGAGTACCCTGAGCTGATAAAACCCCATCCTTTACTGCCCTGGCAATATCTTTAAGATGAATATGACCTGGCACTACTTCGTTATATGAATTTACAATACCTATCAATGGTTTAGCAATTTGGCTGTCTGTATATCCCATTGCTTTTAGAAGAGATCTTTTTGGACTGGCTTCAGTTCCTTTTTTTATTTTATCGCTGTTCATCATTTCTTCCTGCCTTTATTTCTTCCAGCTCATTTTTTCACGAAGATCTGCTCCGACCTTTTCCGATAAATGCTCGCTTTGCATGCGTCTCATTGCAAGGAATGAAGGCCTGTTGGCTTGATTCTCGAGGATCCACTTAGTAGCGAATGTCCCATCCTGTATTTCTGTCAGTATTTTCTTCATTTCTTTTTTGACCTCATCAGTTATAAGTCTCTTACCAGAAACATAATCTCCATATTCTGCTGTATCAGAGATTGAATATCTCATAAAGGAAATCCCTTGTGCGACAACAAGATCAATTATGAGTTTCATTTCATGTATGCATTCAAAATATGCGCTTTCTGGCTGGTATCCTGCTTCCACTAATGTGTCAAATCCTGCTTTCATTAGTGCTGTAACTCCTCCGCACAATACTGCCTGTTCACCGAATAAATCTGTTTCTGTTTCTTCCTTGAATGTTGTTTCAAGTATTCCCGCTCTTGCACCACCTATTCCTTTAGCATATGCAAGCGCTAATTTTTTCGCGTTCATTGAATAATCCTGATATACGGCTATAAGGCATGGAACTCCTTTACCTTCTTCATACTGGCTTCTTACAGTATGTCCTGGGCCTTTAGGCGCAATCATAATCACATCAATGTCTGTCCTTGGAACTATCTGATTGAAGTGAATATTGAATCCATGGGCAAATGCAAGCGCAGATCCAGTTTTCAGATTATCCTTGATGTCTTTTTTGTACAATGCTGCTTGAAGCTCATCGTTAACAAGCACCATTGTTATATCAGCTTGTTTTACTGCTTCTGAAGTAAGCATGACTTTCAAGCCTGCTTGCTCAGCTTTTTTTATGGATTTTGAGCCTTCGTATAAGCCTACAACAACATTAACTCCGCTTTCTTTCAAGTTCAAAGCATGAGCATGCCCCTGACTGCCATATCCTATCACTGCTACTGTCTTGTTCTTTAAAAGTGAAAGATCACAATCCTTCTCATAATACATTACTGCCATTTTTTTATCTCCTTTTTTTATTCATAATCAGTATCATCAGCCATTGTTCCCCGTTTCACAGCTAATGCTCCTGCTCTGCACATTTCCAATATACCGAACTGTGATACAAATTTTATAAAAGCATCAAGTTTATCAGATTCGCCTGTCACTTCAACAGTCAGTGAGTCCAGATTAAAGTCCACTACTCTTCCTCTGAAAATATTTACTGATTCTACAATCTCACCTCTTGTCTTCTTAGTGACTTTGATTTTTAACAAAAGATGCTCTCTTAAAACTGTTTTTTCAGGTCTTAGAAGTTCAATTTTTTTTACATCATGAAGTTTGGCAAGCTGCTTTTCTATCTGTTCCTGTACTGCTTCATCTCCTCTTGCAATTATAGTCATCCTAGAGAATGAAGGATCTTCTGTAACAGCTACATTCAGACTGTCTATGTTGAAATTCCTTCTAGAAAACAATCCGGATATCCTTGTAAGAACCCCAGCATGATTAGATACCAAAACGCTTAATATAAACTGTCCTTTTTTCATCTTAATCTTATGCTCCTCGTTTATCTTGTTATTATATTGTCTATTGATCCTCCTGGAGGTATCATAGGCAGTACTTTCTCATCTTTGCTTATTGAACAGTCTATCACCACAGGGCCTTGTGCTTTAAAAGCCTCATCTAGTGCCTCTTTTAGCATTTTTATATCCATAACCCTATATCCTGTCGCACCAAAAGCTTCAGCTATTTTTACAAAATCAGTTTTTCTGTTAAGTGTTGTCTGTGAGTATCTTTGGTCATAAAATGTATTCTGCCACTGACGTACCATGCCAAGTACTCCATTATTAAAAATTATTATGACTAAAGGCAGATTGTTTGTTACCGCTGTCGCCATCTCATTCAGATTCATACCAAAGGAACCATCTCCAGTAAAAAGTACTGTTTTTTTACACCCAGATGCAAAACATCCTCCTATAGCAGCTCCCATTCCGAATCCCATTGTGCCTAATCCACCGGATGTAAGATATGTACGTGGTTTTTTGAATTTATAATACTGAGCTACCCACATCTGATGCTGGCCGACATCTGTCGCTACTACAGTATCTGCATTAGTGTATTCCATTACTTTTTCAATAATATCCTTTGGATGCATTACTCCATCTTTTACAAAATGTATACCTTCTTGTATCCTCATTTGCTGTATCTTATCCATCCACTGGGTATGAGTCTGTTTTTCCAGTTTAGCTAAAAGCAATGTAAGAACTGATTTAATATCCCCGATAAGACCAAAATATGCCGAGATGTTTTTATCTATCTCGGCAGGGTCAATGTCTATATGAATAACTTTTGCATTTTGAGTATATCTAGACTTATTGCCTGTAGCACGATCAGAAAAACGTACTCCTGCTGCAATTATAAGATCGGCTTCAGAATTAGCTTTTGTAGACGCATATCTCCCATGCATACCTGTCATTCCAAGCCAATATGGATTATCAGCTGAAACTGCTGACAGTCCCATCATAGAAAAACCAATAGGGGAATCTATTTTTTCAGCTAGTTTTGCTATTTCTTCACCGGCTTGTGATATAACAACTCCTCCTCCGCAGTAAATATACGGACGTTCTGCTTCTAAAATTAATCTAGCCACCTGTTCAATCTGCTTATCTGTAACAGAACACTGCCTGCTGTTTTTTTGAACTTTTTTGCTTTCAAACTCACATACAGCAGTTTGTACATCTTTTGGGACATCAATTAGAACTGGTCCTGGTCTTCCTGATTGAGCAATCATAAATGCTTCCCTTATAACATCAGCAAGCTCATTTACATCCTTGACGATATAGTTATGCTTTGTTATCGGCATTGTTATTCCTGTAATATCCACTTCCTGAAAACTGTCTTTACCTAATAAAGGTAAAGCGACATTTCCAGTTATCGCAATAAGAGGCGAAGAATCAAGATAAGCATTAGCAATACCGGTTACTAGATTTGTTGCTCCTGGACCGGAAGTTGCTATTACTACACCTGCTTTTCCTGTAACTCTTGCATATGCATCAGCAGCATGAGCCGCACCTTGTTCATGAGCGCTTATTATATGTCTTATCCTGCTTGAATTCTTGTAAAGCTCATCGTAGATATTTAATACTGCTCCTCCGGGATATCCGAATACAGTATCACATCCTTGCTCTATAAGCGTTTCGATAATTACTTTAGTTCCTGTCGCTTTCATTACTACCTCCTGATTGTAAAAAAAATCCTACAGTTTTTTTATTCTGTAGGATTGTCATTTTTGCTTTTATTTCCGGTTATGCGGTTTGTCTTATCCGATTAAGCTTATATGATCCACCTACAGTATTACGTATAATAAGTACTATGACGATGCCTAGCAGTGCTACGACTGTTAGTGCTAATACTAGGTTGTTAATGATGATTACGGATAAATCCGACATGCACAGCTCCTTGAATTTATTTTTACCAACTTTACCATGCATAAATCTATATGTCAATATTTTTTTTAAAATTTGCATAAAATATTTTTTTAATTTC